>Ga0209417_1001534_pt1 | contig 41796 bp, 25 predicted proteins | sample RifGroF2_FD_184002 | JGI IMG/M metagenome (GOLD analysis project Ga0209417, IMG submission 184002) | Groundwater microbial communities from Rifle, Colorado, USA - Groundwater F2 (SPAdes) (version 2) | ecosystem: Environmental > Aquatic > Deep subsurface > Groundwater | place: Rifle, Colorado... | reverse complement strand
TTTATCAAGCACCTCAGGATGCTTTTCTTTCAAAACCCTGATAAAACTATTACAGGCGGAGATCAATTTATAAAAATTAGTAGGATCGGCATACTTGTTGGTTCTTGAAACCTGAAAATTGTAAATTTCAACAAGGTCTGCATCTGCTTTTGGGGTTATGGTAAGGAGATCGCCACGCAACTCTCCTAGAATTACCAACTGTTCAACCAGCTTTTGTTGCAGTCCATATAATCCCATTGCGACCGAACGGTATTCATACCAGTCATCAAATAATTTATCCTTCGTAATATTCAATTCCTGATCAGAATTCAGGAAATCTTTACATGAAGGAAAAAATACCAATGATATCAGTATGGTCAGGATAACGAAGGAACATTTCATATATTTAAGCATGATATCTATTTAATAAATTTTATAATCCAAGTTTGATTCCAATAATAAACTGACGGGCTTGTGGAGTTTGGCCGTAATCAACGCCTTGTTCGCTATGATGATAAGAGGTTGCAAATTCAGGATCGTAACCAAGGTATTTTGACAAGGTTAGTATATTGTTGGCTGATATATAGAATTCGGCATTTCGAAATTGAAGGAATTTATTAGGTATCTTATATCCTAATGAAACATTTTGAATCCGTAGGTATGAGCCATCTTCAATCCATCTGGAAGAAAATGCTGAGTTTCCAACTGGATCGTTCGATAAAGCACGCGGCACATTTGTTTGCTGGCCTTCATTATGCCATCTATTTAATACGCTGGCACTTTGATTTTCAATACCAGTCATAGATTCATTTTTATACCTGACGTAATTAAATATTTCGTTGCCTGACACAAAATTTATTAATGCATCAAGTGTCCATCTTTTATAGCTAAAGGTGTTTTGCAATCCACCAAAAAACTTCGGCATCGATGATCCAAGAGTTGTTTTATCATATTGGTTGATGATTCCATCTGGAGTTCCGTTTAGACCTGAAAGATCAACATATTTTGAATCACCAGCCAGGTATTTCACAAGCTTATCATTTCTGAGATCAGCGGCATTTGCCTCTTCGGTTGATGCATAAACTCCCCTAAAAATATATCCATAAAAGCTGTTTGCTGGCGAACCTATCTCATTTACAACTTCACCGCCATCAATCTGGGTAATTAACTTATCACCTTTAAGGGCCAGGATTTCATTTTTAATTAAGGAAAAGTTGGCAAGTACATCCCATTTAAACGACCGACCATCAATAATACGAAGGAAAGAACTCAATTCTACACCTACATTTTGCATTTTGCCCCCGTTCTCTGGTCTGTAGCTATATCCAAGATATGATTTCAAAGGGGTTAGTATAAGCATGTCGTTAGTTGTTGAATTGAAAAAATCGATGGTAGCTCTTACCCGGCTTCCCCACAATGCAATGTCAGTTCCTAAATTTATCTGGCTCACTGTTTCATAACTCAATGCTTTATTGGGAATATTTGCAGGAAACAAACCATCAGTCTCTCTGAATCTAATGGACTTGTAATAATCTGATCCATTTGATTCACCGATATCATCGTTACCCGATTTTCCATAAGATATCCGTAATTTAAGTTCATCCAGCCAGCTTAATTTATTCAGGAACGATTCGCTTGATAAACGCCATCCAACTCCTCCAGAATAATACAAACCAAAGGGATTATTTATAATTTTAATTGTGTTGATTGCTTCATCACCAATTCTTGATGAGCCATCCAGTGATACACTGGCAGTAACCAGGTATTTGTCTTTGAATGTATAATTCAGGTTCTCATACAGCGATACCCAGTTCCAGTTTCTGTTATCTCCACCAATTTGGCGCAAATTACTAGTTCCATCCTGCAGCGACTTATATTGGTCGTTCTTGTGTGCATTCATGGTCAAGCCCCAGTCTAACTGATATGTATTGGTAAGCAGGTTAAGACCTGTACTGGAATTAATATTGTGCACCTTATTAATTACCGTTTTGTATGACAAGTAAGTGTTATTATATATTGACATCAGGTAATTATTTGTTGCTTTGGAAACATTCCAGGCTTCATTGTTATAATAATGAGCCATCCCGTGGTTAGGCATAAAAATCTGTTCTTTCAGTGCATTATATGTCAACCCGAAGTTGGTGTTCAGCATTATATTCTTTTTAATCGTTGCTTCGAACCCAATAGTTGAAATTAAGTGGTAATTATTGTTCTGAGCTTTATAATTATCAATGATTGCGACAGGGTTACTTACGCCAAGTTCATCAACCTCGCTAAGTGTTGTAATCATTTTGCCTTCCATATCATATTGATACGGATTCAACATAGGTGACTTATTTAAAGCGGCAAGAATCGGATTTGTTTCCTTCACTTTAGCCGATTCTTTCATATTTGAAGTATTGTTGTTCATCGAAACCCCGGCACTCATCCTCAGCCAGGTAAAAATATTCAGCCTGCTGACAAACCGTAGGTTATAACTATCGTATCCAGTGGTTTTTATAATCCCGTTACTGGTGGTATAACCAAACGAAAGTCCGTATCGTGCAATCGCATCACCCCCTTTAACTTTCAGATTCAAACTTCTAAACATGGCATCTGCAAATATTTTATCCTGCCAGTTAGTATTGTGTTGATAATCAATATACCGTGCATCTTTCGGAGTCAGAAAAAGATCAGGATAATCTAATTTTATATTCTCTTCGTACAAACCGGATGAAAACAATACTTCATTCGCCAATGTTTTATACTGGACGGCATTTAACTGTGGAATCAGGTTTGATGGAGCCAAAGAGTAACCTGTTCGTAAATCCACGTCAATAGATGTCTGTGTGGCACTAGGATCAAGGGTTTCGATAAATACTAGTCCATTGGACGCTTTTGAGCCATAGGCCGATGTAACCGTCGGATCTTTCACAATAGTCACATTCGATATATCAAGCAAGTTAACTGCCGAAAGTGGATCATAAGCAAAACCATCAAGATTGGATCCGAAAAAACCCGGATTTTCAATAGGAATCCCGTCAACTACATATAAAGGCTGGTTATTTGTATTGATTGAATTTATTCCACGCAAAAAACCAACCGCACCTGTACCAGGCGACCCTTCTCTCCGGATAACATTCATGCCGGGAACCTTGCCCTGCATAAATTCATCAATCCATACTGCAGAAGTCTTATAACTATCACTGACCTTCAGGTCGAAATAAGCAGACACGATGTCTTTTTTGATTGTCCTTTGAGAAAGAATGGACAATGGATCATCGCCAGCTGATAAATCATTGGGGGTCAAGTAAATTCTCAATTCATTCCTGCTATTCAGAAAAATTCTTTTAGTTTTAAAATCACTAACCGGCGAAATCACCAACCAGTTAACCCCTGTACTCGATTTAATTTTGAACTCACCAGTGTCATTGGTGACAACTGGGGTTTGTTTTGAACCCTCAATACTGACGGTAATATTAGATAATGGAGTATTGGATTCAGAAACTACTATTCCTTTGACAACAATCGAGTCATGCGGCATTTCATTTTGTGCCTTTGATGAGTATAAACTTAAAAGCAGCACAGCAACGATCAGGGCAGCTTTTTCCAAGGTAACAATGGTATAAAGTTTATTAATCATTTTATCAGTTTTCATATTATGGATTGAGTCCAGATAAATCGGCCTCAGTAAATCATTTATAACTTTACTTATGCTTAGTTTTTGAATACTAAACATTTTCGAACCGTCTTTTGGATAATTAATGATAGTTGCTATATTAATTGCTTTTTTCATCCGTAAAAAAATTATATTTCGTTACTCCTCCGAATATCGGATTTAGATAGCTGGGTTATTGTTTTTACTGAGTGACTGGAATAAATTCTATCACATCAAGAACCAGTCCATTACCAGGTATAGACGTACCTGGGCCTTTATATTCAAAGCGTATGGTGGGCCTACCGAAATCCGTTATATCATCTACATAACAATCGAATTTGTTATATCTGCCAATAGGGATAAACGTTGCACCTGTTACACTTTTGATCAAGCCTCTCGATTTAACGTAATCGTAATAGTCAAACGTTCTCACCAATTTGTCATTCACATAAATATCATAGATACCGCCTATATCCATGTGGGTAGTAACAACCATCCGGTATTTCCTTGGGAACAGATTTCGGGTATTAAACTGAAGGTTGAAAGTCCCGGTATAGCCCTTGGTGAAGTTTACAACGAGTATGGAATCATTTGATGCCCCTTTAATATAATTATTGACCACCTTAAAAGGAGAATTGGTTACGGAAACATTGCTTCTCCATGCAAAATTATTGACACCAGTCGTCCTTGACAACCATTCTCCCTGAAATTTTTCGGCACCTGAAAATAATGAATCGGGGATGCTGAAGTTGGCGTAATCATAGGTAACACCATTACTGCACAGATACTTATCGACTGGGGCATAATTGACCACCACACTGTCGCCTCGAATATTTACCATATTAGGAATTGTATCATGATGTCTGATTCTTAAAGACTTGAAATCTGATGGATCCAACATATTCAGGAATGTTCCATGATCTAAAAGATGTGGAATCAAAATGTCTTCCTGCCATTTAATAGGAATATCATTATAAGAATGGAAGTTTCCACTAAGTTTTGCAGCCATTTTATCTAATGCATCCTGGTATGTTGTCAGTTTTGGATAAACGAATGTTGCCGTCTGACTACGATATTCCTTTGAAAGTGCGAAATACTTCAACTCAATCAGGTTTACCTTGATTGCCACTGTATCATAAACAGTATTTCCCTTTGCATCAAAGCCAATTGGTCGGCTTTTTTCAGTATCTACAATAAAAGAGTCTTTTTTATCAATGTAATTTTTAAGATATGGATTATTTTTAGCGAAAAACTCATATAAACTCATTCTGGGAAGAGGAACTTCGCTCATCACAAAAAATTCACCATTGATGTATAAAGGACTTTCATATTTCAAGACGATCCCATCATAAGTTGGGTTACCGTTAACATTCTCAAAAGTGGAATATTTTTCTTCCAGAGTCTGAAGCTTTCGTTTCCCCAAGATATCAACTGGTTGGATTAAGTGCCGTGAAATAAGGTAATTCAGATTCAGATTATTCAAAACTTCCGTCTGCGAAATTTTGTCGAAAGCCGAGTTGTCAGGAACAAAAATGGTGTAAGTATCGCTTGATCGAAAGAGGGTGTCATACTTATACTTCAAAATTAAGTCAACAAAACGCGACAAATCACTTCTACCTTTTATAGCATCCCAAACGTTGGAGTTAATCGTTTTGGGTTGCGTATAATAGTGATCATTCCAGGTTTTGGTACAACCAATTACTGAAAAAATAAAAGCTATAAGTAGTATGCCAATTGTAAGTTTCATTATGTCATTAGTTTATAAAGGTTCGAACCGGATAAAATCCCAAATAAAACTGCCGGGTATAAGGGATTTAATTGTAATCGTATGAATATCATATTTTTTAAAATCAATTGCCCCGACTTTGTAGGTTACATAAGGATAACTTGCACTTCCACCCTTAGTCAGATCAATCAGGCCACCAAGTTTATTCCCATCCACATAAAGTTCCACAAGGGCATTAAGAGGATTAAATGCATTAGCCCTAAGATAGACAGTATATCTCCCTTGAATAATTTTAGGAACCTGATAAGACATGGTAAAATCGCCATCAATTTGCATATAGTCTCTGCCCGAGGCAGTTTCCGTCGGATCTGTTGACCTCACATAAAACAGTTTGGCTCCCGTCCAAGTTACATATTCAAGTAATTTTGGGTTTTCAATCAGGAGTGTTCCGCCTTTCTGCCTATAGTCATTTAATGCCAGTTCTTCAGAAAACTCAAAAGTTACAGTAGCCCTTGAAGGAACCTGTGGCACTAGTATCTGGTCGATGAAGTGAATGGCACCACTTTGCGTAATCACATTACTGGCATCGTAGCTAATACCAACGTAGTCAATAATGGTCGTGTCACTTCCCGATATTTTCGTATCAAAAATCTCCTTCCCTCTGTTGATTATGATATCCAAGCTATTTCCGTTAATATTGAGTGGCACATCGGCAAAAGTGTTGTAATTCGTTGAACGGCCTTGCAGATCATTGAGAAACTTGCTTTCAGTCAAAATATGATAACCTGCGAATAAATTCATCGGATTAGAACTGTTTGTATAATCATTGCGATCAGGACTGATTACTTTTGCCAGATCGGCAAATGAGTTTATATTCCGCTTCTGATAAATAGTATCAGGCTCAACAAGAATGGTAAATGGCTTAAGGGTCTGATCTTTCAATTTCATATCCACATCAATAACTTTGTTTATGCCAGTAGTTTCAATCGCCGATGTAAGGATAGAATATGCCGGATGATTTTTAAGCCAGGTATAGCTGTTCATTGTAATGGGGTTAAGCATGGAACCGATAACCTGAATATATCCGTTTGATAATTCAATATTTGCTTTGATTACCTTGGCCTGATTATTGATATTGTAATATGTGGTATCCTTACCAAACAAGAAATTGACATTTAAAAAGTCACCTGATAATGTAGATTCTGAAAAAGTACCAAAAGGGAATTCATAAGTACGGCTTCCCATATTTAACACATGATATCGCGCCAGGGCCGCTACAAATATGTTATCATTTACAATGTCATCCAAAGTATGATATTGCGTACTGGCCATCAAAAAATTGTCAACAGCCTTATTGTCAGGAAGGAATAAGGTATAGTTTGTCCCTTTTGGATTATAGGCACTCAGTGTTTTAGCGATATCCCCCTGGTCAAGAATGGTCAAAAAACTTGAATAATCACTTTTATTTTCAACTAGATAATCATATATAGTTAAATTTTTCATGTCTTTAAAATCAGCTATTACAGGCGATTTCTTACATGAATACTGCATTAACAATGGTATTAGTAAACATAAAAACAATAAGATTTTTTTCATTCGTAAATGAGTTGTTTTTAGATTGTCGGATGGAACTCGCATATAATTATCTTCATGCAAGTTTATATATTTGAAATAACGTACTTGTTTCATGGTTAAAATATATAATATGGATTTTGAACCAGATTTTTATTGCGCTCAATTTCTCCTTTATAGATTGGAAGGTACCAACCCATAGGATTTGTAAGTTTAGCCGCCAAAATACGTTTCTGAGTTGAAGGGACATTCTTAATAATGTATTCAACCAATTTGTCTTTTCGGCTGAAATTATTACGACGACCCATTCGGAGCAAATCAAACCAGCGTTTACCCTCAAACGCAAGTTCAAGTGCACGTTCTTCCATAATGGCATCCTCAAAAGCAAGAGGTGAATCACCCAACGACAATGGAACCACATTGGCCCTATCCCTGATTGTATTCAGAATAATTATAGATTCATTGAAGCGGTTTAGCTGCGACAAAGCTTCTGCTTTCATTAAATAAATTTCAGCCAATCGGTAAACAATCCAGCTACAGCTGTGTTGATCTGTGCCAGACCGTTCGGTTTTACCATCCGGCGCACGTCCAACGTACTTCCAGATCAGGTAATAATCCTCACTTATTTTGGTAATTGAAGCATCTTCACCCCGGGTAAGCTCAACAGCATATTTACGGGCAAACATTTGATCGGCTTGTATACTTGGATCATATTGATAACTATTCCGGTTAGTCAAGTCATATGTACTGTTACTTTGCTGGTATTTGTCGTTGAACTGAAATTCGAAAATACCTTCGAGTGAATTTCCAGGATAGAAAATTTCGAACCAACGTTGGCCGGGCATAAGCACAATATTCGTATTGCCAATAACCCTGTCGCAATATTCGATGCATTTCTCATAGTCAAAATTCCAAAGTGAGATATCGGCCAGCAAGGCGTCAAATGCACTTTTGGTAGCACGCCCCTTAACTTCCTCCTTGGTTTTGTATCCGTCTGTGGCAAAGGGCCTGTATTCATTCAGGTCTTTCAGTATTGCCTGTAACACATCTTTCTCTTTGGTTAATGGCAGGTAAAAGGTAACACCATCATTTGTTGAAGGGTTCAGCACCAGAGGAACATCCTTATAAATCCGAACCAGGTAAAAGTATGCCAGACTGCGAATAAAAATAGCTTCAGACATGAGCGCTTTTAAATGGAAGTCAGTAAAAGTACCATCAATCTTTTGAACTTCAGGTGCATTTTTAAGAACATCATTACAGTATCCTATTACCTTATAAAATGTTGACCAGTCGCAAAGTGCATTATCCGGATAAATGTTACTTTCCATCAGGTTCCTCTCGTTTTGTCCAAGGTTATTGTCAGCATTAACCATATCACCCCGAGCCTCCCCGTAAGTAAACAATGATCCATCCATGGAAGCAAATGTTTGATAGGCTCCCATCAACACAGCTTCAACATCTTCTTTTGTTTTCCAGAATTCTTCCCGTACCAGGCCGCTTGGAGGAACCAGTTCCAGATAATTGGAACATGCTAATTGCATCGTTAAGGCAAGGAATACTAAAATAATCTGTATTTTATATCTATTCTTCATATTTATCTGTGTTAAAATCCCACTGCAAAACTAATTGTAACATTTTTGGGAGGAGGTGTATTGGCATAATCCACACCTACCCAAAATGGATCGGCTGCATTTTGTCCAACTTCGGGATCCTGACCTGAATATTTTGTTAACGTGAATAACTTTCTGGCACTTATGGAAAGATTCGCACTTTGCAAACTCAGTTTATGACAAAGCTCCTGGCTAAACTGATATCCTAATTTCACATTGTTCAACCTGAGGAAATCACCTTTTTCAACATAACGATTAGATCCCAGGTTGTTGGCCGGATTATCCATATAGGCACGTGGAAGCAACCCAATTTCATTTTGTCCCTGAACCCTCCACCGGCTTAAAACAGCAGTACTCTGATTGTTTCTTCCATCCATTCCTTCACTTTGCAAGGCAACCATGTTGATGATATCATAACCAATACGGTAATAGAAACTAAAAGAAAAACTTAAGTGTTTATACCGGACTGTAGTTCCAAATCCACCCACAAATTCGGGATTTGAGTCGCCGATATACGTTACGTCATTCAAATCTATTTTTCCATCATGGTTTAAATCTGCGTATTTTGCATCACCACCTTTAAAAATATACGTTCCTTTATAAGTTAACGGTATTGGATGATGTTCGCTGTCATATAAAATTTCTCCATTAGCATCTCTTGCAACAACATCTTTGTTGGATGCCCAAACGCCGAGGTACTTGAACCCAAAGAACGAACCAATTGGTTCACCTGCAACAACCTTTCTCGGATATTCACCATTACCAATCGATGTTGACTTTTCAGTATTGAAATTATCCGGAAGTTTTGCAAATGAGTTGATATTTTGTGAGGTATTAAAATCAAGGCTAACCAGCCAGTCCTTGGTACGAATAACTTTGCAATTCATCATTAGGTCCCATCCTTTATTGTTCATCGCACCACCATTCAGGTATGCGAGTTTATCAAAACCAGATGAAGTAGGAATTTTGTAGTTACTAAATAAAAGATCTGAGGTAACTTTTTTGTAAATTCCACCTTCAATATATAACATGTCATTGAATAAATTAAGTTCCAAACCCAAATCGAAAGAAGAAAGTGATTCCCATTTCAGGTTATCCAACTGAATGCGTGTAGGCACAATTGCCGGATTAAGAATATAACTACCTGTTTGGGTCGTTTCATACGTTGCAAAACGGGCATACGCATTTTGTGGTGGACGTCCTGAATTACCCCAACTAGCTTTCAGTTTTGACTCGCCCAGCCATCCTTTCGAACCGTCAAAAAATGATTCACTGGAAAAACGCCATGCGGCCATAATCCCTTTAAATAATCCCCAACGGTTAGCGGCACCAAAGGCTGAGTTTGCATCAGCCCTTAAAATGGTATTAAGGATATACCGATCCTTATACTTGTAATTTGCATTTAGTGAGCCACCCAGATCACGCTTCTGACCTGAACCAGAACCAATCCAGCTAATTTTTGAGGCAATAGCAGGATCCTGAATATTGGTACTTGGCGACTTGCTACTTTCAATGTCAGTCCATTCATTACTTGATTGGTTAGTTACCCATGATGCTGCTCCCGATAAAACATGATCTTTATTAGTCATCGGAATATCAAAAGCCAATTGGGTTTCAGTTTTAATCGATGAATACTGGCCATTGCCTTCAATTTCCTGATTTACCATCCCGCCCAGCCAATCAGATCCAATCGCATTGTATGGCAAAAAGCTATTCGATTTGCTTCCGGTATACTGGAGCGAAACAGTTTCTTTAAAAATCAACCAGTCCTTAATGCTGTATTTTAAGCGAAATGTATTCTCTAGTGCACTTTGTTTTTCGTCGCTATTACCTAAACGAGCTACAGCAACAGGATTGAAATAATCAATTCCATTTCCCTGATAACTATTGATCGGAGTAAAATATTCCCCCGTAAGATTGCCCTTAGAATCGTGTTCCCAAATACTCGTGTTAGGAGCTTTAAGGTATGCCATCTCGCGAATATTACGATCATTAATACTTATATTTCCATCAATCTGATTGTTTGAATAATTAAACGAGACAGTGAATAACAGTTTTCTGGAAAGGAAATAATCGAGATTTACGCGGGTGGAGAACCGTTTAGCTGCGGTATTGATGGTCGTACCACCTTCGTCAACATAGCTAAATGATGTAAAATAACGGGTCTTTTCGCCCCCACCTGAAACTTTGAAATAATGGTCATGTGTCACTGAATTGCGGGTGATTGCACCCAGCCAGTTGGTATTTGCCGAATAATTGTAGAAATCAACAAAATCCTTATCGTATGCAATTTCTGGCGGAACGGTATAAATTCCCTTACTGTTGTGCCATTCTTCCAACTGGAGCATAATGTATTCATCACCATTGAGCATCGGGATAGAAGGTGGCTGAAAGTTAATACTGTTTTTGTATTGATAGTCAAACTGAACTTTACCCATTCGTCCACGGTTCGTTACAATCAGTAAAACCCCGTCAGCGCCTTTCGAACCATATATCGCAGTGGATGCAGCATCTTTTAATACTTCAATGGATTTAATGTCCTGCAAAGCAATATTAATAAGGTTACTGATATCTTCTGAATTGGCCGAACTCAAGCTAAAATTACTGGGAACATTGTCTTGTATAATCCCGTCGATTACAATTAGTGGTTTATTATTCCCCATAGAACTCAAACCACGGATAACAATCTGCGAGCCTGATCCAGGGTCACCTGATGCACTGATAATATCTAAACCGGCGACTTTTCCCTGAAGGGCATCGGCCGCAGAAGTAATACCCTGATCTTTCATTTCCATCAGGTCAATTTTAACACGGGAACCAGCGTTGTCGCGTTCGGCTATATTGGTAAGTTCATTATCTGTTTTGGCTTTTGCAGTAATAGTCACCTGACCCAGCTCGATATCAGAGGAAACAAGTTCGATCACCATAGATTTCTGTTGATCGGGTTTAAATATTTTCGAATGAAACCCAATCACACTGACTTTCATTGTATTAGCCGGATTCTTCATCTGATATACAAAGTTGCCATCCAGATCGGTGGAAGTTCCGCTAACAACACGGTTGTCCTTATCAGATTCAATGATTGCTGCGCCAATAACCGCCAATTTATTCTTCTGCTCAATTACCTTTCCACGAATAATCGTTTTAGTCTGGGAATACGCTTCGACAAAACTGCAAAGGATAAGGATCAGAATTATGGTTATTTTGATTTTTTTCATGAGTTCAAAAACCTTAGGTTTAAAATGTTCTGAATTAGCTGGTTCCTATTTTGTTTCAACTGTTTCGTATCTTAATACTTGTTTAATTTCATGAACAACCCCATTATTAATGGACGAGGTATATGCTTCCGTTCCGGTTGTACTTAGATTATGTGCAGTAAGAATATTTGTATTCGGAGATTCATTAACAACAACTGGAGCCCCACTTTTAGAAGGAATGATAATTTTATCAATTCCAGGAATGATCCTGATTCTGGTATATATGGTCGAAAAAGGTGTTGAACTTGCGTCAACCCGGCATGTTTCGTAATATGCATCCTGTTTGTTGCCATCAGTAAAAATTAAATCACCCTGAATAAAATGCATCAGAACAAAATTCTGTAGCTCTTTTACAGTCATGGCATCAGTATTAGTGACATTTAATACCGAATCAGATGGCACAAATACTGTATAATTCTGGTTGTCAGAGATAAAATTATATCTATATAATTTATCGTCGCTAAGCCCGGCCTTTCTCATCAAATTATGAAACTTGGGATAGCTACCTGAAATCGTTGAAAACAATTCACCCGCCCCGAAATTAAACCAGTTATCAATTTCGTAGGTTTTACCATTATCAGCATTGTTACTAATCTGGCGCGGTATATCGATCACTGTTTTAGTTCCATGATAGCCATAAGTTGTCGGGGCAGTTCCCTTAACTTCTTTGGTAATATTATCGAACATAAGATAATTACCTGCCAGATTCTTTATAAATTCCTTTCTGGCAATTCCTTTGGGCTGATCAGTTCCAATATGGTTCAAAAGAAGTGTTCGTAAATCATCATTCGTAAGAGTGGTTTTCTGACTTCCGGGATAAAGGGTAATAGCCATAAACCGTGCTAATATGGGATCATAAATAAAAGAAGAGTCAATTGAAGTGGATTCATCGGATTCAACAAAAAACGAATAGTTTGCATCCCTTCTTTTTAAAGCAGACAGTAAGCCTGATTGTTCGATGGCATACATCACTTTTGAGAAACCTTTTCGAATATATACCGGTCCGGTAACACTACTGAATGCACGGGGAATAATTGGTTTGTTTACGCCAATGAAGGTACAGTTGCTGCCATATTGTTTTTGGACAATACTCGATTCGTCAACTTGTATTATATCAGATTCCCCATTTAAAAATCCTGTTTTTATATCGGTTTGATAAACCGAATTAATTGACAAACTAGAGTTTGCTACAATACGTTTAATATTCTCAGGAGCAGCTTCCAAACTTCCCCAATTATTGCCACCAGCAAGATATTGGCTCACCAGTTGATTCATTGCCTCGTTGGTTGGTGCAACAATACCATGCTGGTAACGAATGGTTACGTTACCAGGCAGGCCGAATGATCCTTTGGGTGCATTTGTTTTTTCACTATTAATATCAAATACCAACTGAGGATAACTTAAATTAAATAACGAGTCAATTGTCAACCCCTGGTCTGCTCCAGGCTGTTTATTCGTTGCCTGTTCGTTGTAATCTGTTTCAGAAAACTGGTTGACCAAATTAAGGTAAGTACTGTAAGAATTGGGATTGGTTTTATCGGATAAAATTTCCATACCATTTTTTAATGGTTCAACCACCCGGTCAACTATATATACAAAACCATTTTCAGCAAAGATTTCATCACTGGTCATGCGGGCACTACTATAATAGAGATCATTTGCATTTTCGAACTGACGTCCGTAATAAAATGTATAATCCTGAAGTGACAAGTTGTAAATATCAAAATACTTCTTATAAAAAATCGGTGAAGATTTTCGGAAATTGCTAAATATACTCCGACTCCATGAAGTTAAAGTCGTATCAATAACATTGGTTCGTTTGAGTGTTGAGTTTTGTTTTTTGTATTTACTGTATGCTACACCGACTTTTTGATTTTTGGCAAGCAAAAGTGTTTCGCGTTTATAGCCCTTTGGCAAATTATTGTTCAAATCGAGCGTATCAATCCAACCATATATATCCAAAGAAATTAGCTGCTCTTTACTCCAGGCATCCTGAACGAGATGATACTTGACCAACTTAACTGCTTCAGTCTTTGGAATATCGGCCAACGACTTATATTTCAAACTTTCTAAGAAATACGTTTTGAAAGCATCATTTGATGGTGCAAAAACCGTATAGCTACCTGACGCATTAATAATGCTATCATATCCTGTAATTTTTAGCAATTCGGCAAACGTTGAAAGTTCAGGTTTGGTCAGTACCTGGGTGTAGAGTTTCCCCGCAAGCCATGCCGGACGAGCATATTTGTTTTGAACAATATCATCTTTTCTACAACTGAAAAACAAAAGCAGAATTAGAGTAATTAATGTAAGTTGTTTTTTCTTTGTCATTTTTAATATCATAAGAATTTTAGTGCCAATATGCATCTAATGAACTGAACAAAACGTAACAACTTTTCTTGTTGGCTTACAGATATTTAACACATATAAAATATATTCAGAATACCATTTAGACAGATATAGATCTACTAAAAGCTTGTGCTGCCCATAATGTTTTCCCAAATTGGAAGCTGGGTTATAACAATTTCACCATAATGGAAGTACAAAGACATAAAGTTCAATGGATAAATTTTGTGTGAAATGGAAGTTGCCAAGTTCATTTAACTATTTTATTCATGATATAAATCATAAATAAAGTACTACAACACTTTGTTCAGAAACCTAATTATTCAACTGATTTACAGTGAAACAACCATTAAATTCGCTAATTTAGAGTAGGACATTCATACCATCTAAACAAAATGAGTAAGTATCCTAAAAGGACCCTTACTCATTTATCAGGTTATTTTTTGATAATCTTTTGGATATTAATGAATTTATCTCCAGATGAAATTACAAAAACATAAATACCGGCAGGCTGTGCTGCAAGAGAAATATAATCTGTTGATTTAAAAACAATTACATCACGAAGGGCAACTCCTGCAACATTGAATACCTGAACTCTGTTTCCTTTTGAGAGTCCCTGAATGATCACCCTACCATCAGAAGTTGGATTTGGATACATTTTTATGGTTACTACTTTCGGTTCAATTACTTTGGTGATGTCTACATCAATGCTGTATATGGCAGTAGTAATGCCATCAGCAGCCTTTACCTGCAGTTGATCACCTTGACTAAGATCTGCAAGGAGACTTTCTTTCCCATTTTTGTCAAGAACTTTCAATGTAGCACCAAATGAAGGATATAATTTACCCACAAATTCACCTAAAGTAGTTGAAGATTTCGGGCCAATTATCGTTCGGGTTAACTGATTGACCTGATAATCATCAGAAATTACATACGCCAAGTAAGTATTTGCTCGGAAGTTCAACATAGACAAATAGTATGCTTTTGTTTTTGTGCCATCTTTAGAAGTTACGACTAACTTATCATCTCTATAAATGCTACCTAAATCGCGAACAAAGCCGGCTTTGTCATGAACAACTACAGTGGCACCTGGAGCTGGATAAACTGAGCTCAACAAGCGTTGAACCGTAGTACCGATCGGAATGAACTGAACCAATGAGGCAAACTGATCTATACTGTAAACATCAGATGTTAAATATGCATCACTTGGAGTTGAATTTGGTATCAATTGATACAAAATTTTGGTTGTACCATTTTCAGCAACAACTTCAAAATAAACATTGTCAGTTGCAATTACGTTTACATAAGCCGAGTCGTAATTTAGCTTAGTAAGAGTCATGTAAGCATCGTTTTGATCCGTCAATGTCAGGGTGGCACCAGTAGGTACAACCACCCCTGCAACGATTTGTTTCAACAATGTTCCTTGTTCAAAACCAGTAATTGTACCAGTTGCACCTGTAGCATTGATAGTGTAAGTTGCAGAAGTAAGTAAGGCATCAGCACTTAGTCCGTTGGCAGTTACATCAAGTATGTATTTCGATGTATTTACGCTGTCAGCTGAAAGAACAATTAAACTGTCACCTTTGCTAACAGCAGCAGTTAAAGCTAATTCCAGACCAGTGGTAACCGATTTTACTTTCAATGTCTGTTTTTCGTCAGCTTTCACGAGGTTGTTGCAGAACCCTGTTACAGTTGTTCCGGTTGTTATACCTTTGATGGTTTCTTTTTTCGAATATCCTGGACTTACCTTGTATTTATTCGATGTAACAGTTGATAAATAGTAAGTTACATCATTCATGATGTGTGAACCAATACCAGATGGAACAAAATATTCCTCCGGAGCTGGATATTTCAAAGCAATGTAATAAAACATGTCTGTCATTATCCATTCTGAAGGAACTGTGGTAGTTCCAAATGAACCGTCAAACTCAGTATTCCCTTTATAAATAGTTGGTTTTCTGGTATAACTGGTAGGTGTATTAATAGCAAGAGGAATACCTTCAAATACCCAATCTACCTGTTCAGGACCATTACCGAAGACGTCAATTAATTTAAAGTCTCTGATATCGGTAACTGGTTTTAGACCGCTTTTAACAGAATCATTGGTAATCTTAAGTAAGAAATAAGTTCCATTACTCCAAGTCATTGCAGCATTTCCAAGTCCTACGTTAAATCCCCAAGGGTTCATACCACCCCTTAGATTTACATCTGCTTGCTTTCCGTACAACTCCCAGGTAGCTTGATCACCGGGGAGCGATGAAAGAACAAATACGTCATGGGGGTAAACTATAGGATTAACTGCCAAATCCGTTTCAAGTATTCGTGGCTGAACAGCCCAGTTGGCCTCATCCTGCCATTTTCTACCGGGTACATATTTCCGGTATGCATTTCCCCAAGTATCTGCTGTATTAAAAAGGTTAAACACAGTTGCAGTGCCTCCATAACCGGCCATAACCATGTAATTGCTCATGTCCAAAGGTTCAGTACCTGGATTATAAAATTCCACCCAAGAACCAGAACCATAACCATCTCCCCAAACCAACCGAGAAATATAAGGTTCAGCTTTTAAAGGTTGAATGGTTAACGGATCCTTATCTTTCTCGAATACAACTGTATAAACATTTACGTCAGTGTTATTTTCGGCAGTAACAGTAAAGGTTACAGTACGGTCTGCAGCAGATCCATTTAATGATTTTGCTCTATTAACTACTACTCCTGAACTGAGTTGCTGCCTAGTAAAATTCAATGCAGGAATACCCTCGTAACCATTCGGGATTTTCACTATATAACTATATATGGATGGACTAAATCCAGGGATAGTATCACCTGCCCATCCAAACGATTTGGCAATGTCTCCTTTAAAATAATTCGGAATGTCAGGCCATGTGATTGATGAGAGAAATTTGTTTTCGCTCGCAACATAATTATGAACTTTTATGAAGTAATCTTTTACTTTCCCGCTTTCAGAAGTTACGCGCAGAAGATCTCCGTTTGCTATTTCAGGACGCTCAACACCACTTTTGGGTATAATTTTCCAACTGGCTTTTGGCGCTTTTTCCAAATATCTGAATAGGGTATCCACACGGGTAGCAAATTCAACTCTACTGATAGTATCCATTCCTTTAACTCCATCAGTAACACGGATATCATTATATGCCCCAGTACCTGCACGCATTCTTTTGTAATCGTACCAATTTTTAGGTATAACTATGTTGTCCGAAGGAGTTGGGTCATTAACAATTATAGTAAATTTTTTAATAGTAGCCTCATTTCCACATGCATAGATGGTTAAAATATCACCTGAGCGTGCAGAGATATAAGCTGAGTCTTCAGTAGTTGGAGCATAATCATAATGCCAGGCCAAGCCTGGTTTTCGTTGGAACTGAAACATCAGTGAGTCATCGTTTCTTACTCCCCAAGGAACAGTAATAGTCGCTTTATCTAAATCGACCTTTACTTTTCCTGATTTCGAAACCAGTGTGTTTTCATCCAGCTTCGCATCAACCTGATTTCCAGCTGTCCAGAATACGGCTCGCCATGAATCACCCATCCCACCTAAATATGGAACCGTGATCCATTCTGAATCTTTAAGGTCAAGACCACGGCCTAGATTAAACGACGATTTTGCAGCTTCGGCATTTGCTTCAGTGCTGGAGAATTCAGATAATCCAGTTTTTATCGAGTTTTTACGGATCAACACAGTAGTCTCCGTTGCATTTTTAACACCGGCCACATCATAAGCCTTACCGTAATTCTGACCCGATGGACTATCAAAGACACCACCTACCTGATCAACAATCATAGAGTCTTTTAAACCATCAGTATCTCTAATAAAATGATGTCTCAGGTATAAGCAATTACCATAACCATCCCAAGCAGCCAATGTTCGACGATTCGGAGTAATACTGTCACCTACAGTGGAGTTTCCTTCGCTCTGGTGAAGAATCATGTCAGCCAGTGTCCAAAATTCAATTTTCGTAATCCTTTCCTGAAAATTCAGAGGGTCTATAAGCCACATTTTCGGGTTAGCCTCATAACCATTTGCAATAAGAAAAGATTTTCCGGGAGCCAACATCTTTTTTGGCAGCATTAAACGGCGGCCTTCTTCAGGATTCCACGGCCTATTCCAATAAATAATGCTTCCTAATTCAAACTCGGAGAGATCAACTGTTTCATTTCCCATATTGGTTAACTCCACATAGTTGTCAGGGACATAAGTGAACCTAGCTTCCGTAATGATCAGATTTTTGTAAGGTTTTGTCTGGGCAGTAACCAATGCCCCATAACCTACCACAAACAGAAATAGAAGTAAAATTTTTAATTTCATAGTCTTTAATTTAGGTAAAATAATCTTTCGAATACTTATTTACTACAAAGATTAAAATTATTCCTATCTATTCAAAATCTTTTGAAGTATATTTTTCATTATAACAAAGGTTATTAAAGTTTTTAAAATTATTATTAGACAAATAGAAAGGTTATGAAAGTTTATTTCGTTTATTTGCAATATTAATAAAGCAGAACAAATCGTGTATTTTTACTTCTAATAATGAGAAAAGTTAAAAACCAGATTTTTATTTTTATATGCATTACTTGCCACCGAATTTTGAAATATCTGGGATACATTTAGCTATAACACAAAATCACAGATGTCATAGAAGTTTTTAGGATAAAATCCAGTGGTCGACTCAAATAAAGCTTATAATAATGATTCAGAATTTAAGACTGACATTATTATAACCAAACAAAGTTTATAAAAATGAAATGAATACACATTTTAATAAATTATATATGAAAACATTTCTGAATGCCATTGTCTTATTTCTTCTTGTTTCTCTGAATCTTTTGTCATATAGTCAGAACTTTGTTTTGCCATTGTACTTGGGCGAAATACCAAATTCGAAACATTCCGGGCAAAAAGAGAAGGTTGAAATAACGAAAATCATTACTATAATAAGAAATGTGCAGGAACCTGATATTGCGGTATACCTGCCTAGCAAACAGATTGCCACACGACAAGCAGTGGTTATTTGTCCTGGAGGTGGATATCGGTGGCTGGCCTATGACCTGGAAGGTACCGATGTTGCACGGTATCTCAATACAATTGGAGTTGCTGGCATTGTTCTCAAATACCGGTTGCCAAACGCCGAAAATTGGGTTGACCCTCACAAAGTTCCTTTGATGGATGCTCAACGAGCCATGCGCGTCATTCGATATAACGCCGAAAAATGGAATATCGATACCGAAAAAATCGGAATCATGGGTTTTTCTGCTGGTGGTCACATGGCATCTACCTTAGGAACCCATTTTGATTATGGCAATAAAGATTCAAAAGATTCCATTGAACGAAAAAGTTGTCGCCCCGATTTTATGATTTTGATGTATCCAGTAATTTCTTTTGTTGATACAACCTGCATACGGCCCAGTTCAGGGAAGACTTTACTGGGGGAAAATCCCGATCAAAGTATGAAAAACTATTATTCAAACGAGTTACAAGTTCAAAATGATACTCCACCCACGTTTTTAGTACATGCCGATAATGATGGCACAGTTAAGGTTGAGCATACTTTACTCATGTATAAAGCCCTCCATAAGAAAAAACTACCTGTCGAATTACACATATTGTCAGAAGGATATCATGGGTTCGGACTTGGATTGCCAGAAGGAGGTCATGAACTCGGACTAGGGCTTGAAAATAATCATGTTGCTTCATGGACCGAAAATTTGAGGCTGTGGCTTAATTGGTTGAATAAGAAATGAAATTATTTTTGCTCAATATCAGATATATAGGACTAATCGACACCTTGATTCTTAAAGGAGGGATATTCGCAAGTAAGGTCAAAAATTAGGAAAATGGATGAATCACTAGAATGTGTTTCATCCATTTTTGCTTTGAGTTGTGTTGAGTTCGTGTTTTCCTCCAATTTTGAAGGTCAAAATTGAGGGTTTACTTCAAAAAAAGCACACCGATCCCATCGATTCTGTTAGTCAGGATGCCTTTTTAAGCTGTTTGGCTTTGATTCGTTGCAGGCTGTAATGTTCCTTTTCTGTCCCGAAACTGCCTTCCATGCTTGTTGCCCTCTCCTTGTTGAGTTCCCGGCTGATCACCTGGCATTGGTCATCATATTTTCCGGCCCTTCCTTTTTCTTTTAAAGTTAGTGGTTATGTGTTTTTCGGTACAATAGCTTCGGTTGGCATTGGTGGCATAAATGGCATCGGCAGCCAGGTGTGTAATATTTCCGAACAAGTTCTCCTACTTTGAGCAGTATCCCACAGAACATCTGGTAGTGGATATTCCCGTTCAGGCTTTCTATCAGTTTCCGGTCCCAAAAATTGGTGTACGACTTCAGGAACATCAACCCTAGTTTGCCTTGGGGCGAAAACAGGCTGTCTGGCCCATGTCGGTTGTCTTTCAACCCAAAACTCAAAACAAGTTCCTACCACGGAATGCCCTGGTAAATCAATCCAAGTTCCGAGTTTAAAATGAGGATCGGTAAAGATTATACTCGTTTTGTGGAGAAAGAAAGTTAAAGGATTGGGTTCTTTCAAAAATTCTGATTAATTTCCCCATAGCTTTTTAAGAAATTACCCCGTTTTTGCGCCAAATGGGCCAAATTCGGGGTTTTCCCTTAAAGATAACAATATCTTACTATCTGTCATTCAGTAGATTAAATAATTTGCGAACATCCCAAAGGAATTAAATTGTATGTCATACATTATACTAATTCAACTTTTTGCCTGTGGACTATTACGAGACTGGGAATAAATATCGCAATAGTTAAAAAATTCCCTAAACAATCAGAATCTGGTGAGGTAGCTTATTGTGACATGGTGTTATATTTCAATGAATCCAGAACAAGTATTCATGTCCGAAAGAATACATTTCCGATATAAGACATGTAGCGGAAAAGCCTGATAAAGATGTCCGCCACATATAACATACAGTACGATGCAGAATCGAGACGCATTATTGGAAACGAATACAGGAAGATAAACTAAAATGGTGGTTCTAAACATTATCCGGAACAAAATAATATCGCTCGAATTCTTGTAACAGTTAAACGTGGGCACCTACGTTAAACTAAATAAGTTTCAGTCTTAAAATAATCAGGAAAAACTTGTTATGATCTTAGATTTGGCGGTATGTTATTTGCAGATTCCAAAACTATTTTCCTATCATTTATCACAATTGTCTTAGTAACTCTATAATAATTGCGTCGTTTTTGGCTACTTCAACAGACAAAAAATCACCATCCGATGTCATTTTGCCATAATAGGTTTTATTCACAGTCCAACCTTTCATTATAGATAGTTTATCAGAAACAGTATTTGGCGACATATTGATAATTATTGCTATACATTTGTCCTGCTCAACTGCATGTTCGGTAATTGCAAGAAGTGGTTGGTTTTTAGAAATAATATGGGATGCCAAAACATCTTTCCCGATCTCACTATAAATCTTCCAATAAGGACTAGACTGCGATGAGTTAAAACATCCGCTGGTGTTGGACAAATAGTTCTCTAAGGGCAACAACAGTAAATATATTTTACCATTCCCATAATTATTTACCGAAAAAACAGGGTTGCCATAAGCGTCGGCAGATATAATTTTAGCTCCAATATTTTCTATTTGATAATGGATATTTGCCGGAATTGTAAGTTTTGAACAATTCACCGAAAATGAAGTAGTATTATAAGATGATTCACGAACAACAACACGTAATCCTGCAATTGATTCAAAATCGGAGAGTAAACCTTCATCAAGTGAAATATAAAGGGTTGCTCCATTTTTCACTTTCTGCAACAACTCTTCCATTCGATGATTTGGAATAGCAGAGGATGCGCCGAGTCCCGGAAGAATGTATAAATGTGCTTCCTTAATTTTTTGAGTACAGTATTGATATTCGAGATTAAAGCCTGCTTGCTTACTGAGAATATATGAACTAAATGCATTTGCCCATTGATTCTGTTCATGCGTAAGAATACACACTGCATCAGTTTTAATTGGGGCTAAATCTGGATATGGAAATGAATTGTAGAAGGTTTTAAACTTCTTCATTTCTTCAACGATTGGTTTTGGTGAGCCATCGGCTTTAAATAAGCCCAGTTCCCGTTCAGTTGAAAATAAATCATACGGAACTTGTTTAACGTTTGTAAAATCACTATTGCACCACCAAATAGCTCCATGGCAATTATTTGCCCAAACTGAAAACATGCAAGTTCGGAAATATTCAGCTGCAATATTATTGCTGCAGATCATAGGGCCAAGCGTTCCCATTTCTTCAACAAGGGCAGGCTTATTACCTAAATCGGCGTACCAGCGAGATTCTGCAGTACCATGAATGATGGGGCGGATTGTGTTAATTGGGTCCAAATTGCAGTAGGGAGTAAAAAGAGGGTAAGGATGTGTGGTTAATATATCAGTTATTTCGCCTTGGTCAAACATCGACCAGGAATCTTCGGGTGAAAGGCCGTGCATATCAGATAATATTGGGCGGGTATTGTCGACAGAACGAATGGTATTTGAAATAATTGACGACCATATATATGCCTGAGAACGCGATATATCACCAAATGCCATGCAATTGGTTTCATTTCCTAAGCCCCAACCCACTATCGAGGGTTGTGTTTTAAGTTCGTTTACCAGGCATTTTATATACTTTATTTCCCATTGAATAACTTCTGGGTCGGTGAGTGGATTTTGCCCGTCAAACGCTGGTGGTATAAAAATTCGTCCGCTCATGTGACCGGTAAGCAGGCTTACAATAAATTTTAAATGATATTTTGATCCCAAAGCCAACAACAATTTCATGCGGTTTATCATTTCTTCTGAAACACCTGCGTCTCCAAAACGATCATCGGGAAGGGGATTTTCTCCAAAACGATATTCTATAATTCTTGAACGTATTGCTGTGATTGGTTGAAATTCGCGCCAAATTGGGAAAATACGCAATACATCAATTCCTGATTCATTTAAACGCTTAAACTCTTGTTCAATTACTTCCGGATTCCAGTCAATCCACATCTGGGTTCCGGCATTGGAGGCCAAATAATTACAACCCAGCACAAAATGTCCCGATTTGCACAATATGTTTTCTTCAAACTGCGCTTCACTTTGTTTTACCGTACTGATCAGTAGAACGATTAGGAAAATAGTTTTTCTCATTTAATTATTAAGTATTTGTCTGATCTTCTATTAACATATTTTTTATTATGGTCAATTGACTCGAACCAGTCAAATACGAAACTCTGTCAAAAAACCGATAACATTTCAAGTAGCATGTAGCATTGTTTAAGTAGACAATAACTACACATTATCGTGAGTCAGGAATTGGATAGTCCGGAGGTATTTTTCATGCCTTTCATTATAGAACGCATGCATCTCTGAATCAGGATAATACTCGTTTTTTATTTCGACCCATTGACCAATTACCGTGTCGATGTCTTTAAAAAGACCTGTTCCAAATCCCGCAAGCAATGCTGCGCCAAGAGGAGCACCTTCGTTTTGCCGGATCTGCACAACTTTTATTCCCAAAGCATCTGCTTTCATCTGATTCCACAATTCACTTTTTTCACCTCCTCCTGTAACTCTTAATTCCTTTAGCGAATAATTGTTATAAAGAGATATCAGAGAGTTCTTAAATGTACAGTATTCAAGAGCAACACTTTCTAATATTGCCCGATATAACAACGGCGCTGTGGTTGACCATGATAAATTAATCCAGGCTCCCCGCAAACCCGGATGACTTGGACATACTTGTCCTCCTAAATGAGGAATAAATATGGGATCATCAATCTGGGGTTTTATTGCATTTGCTAAGTTGTTTAATATCTCAAAACTAAGCTCAACCTTATTGTTTTGAAATAACAGAATTTCGTTTTTAAACCACTCAAGATTCATTCCTCCCCCGTTAATATAAGCATAAGGATACCATATATTATTGATAATAGACTGTCCGCATCCAAGAATTTTGTTTTTAACGTCAGCCTTAAACGAAGAAGTTGTTGCGGCAAATACAGAGGCAGTACCTGCCACATCGACACAAATACCTTCCTCGATTGCTCCGGCGGCCAGAAATGAAGCTGCCGTATCACCGCATCCTGCAACAATTGGGATTCCGGGGACCAATCCTGCTAAATCGGCGCTTGAAGATGTTAATTCTCCAATGATTTTCGAAGAAGAAACAATTCTTGGCAATACACTGATATCAATATTGAATCTTTCGCACAGACCGGCATCCCATGATTTTAAGGTGTTGTTGGCGAAACTGGAGAAATGCAGGTAAGAAGTATCAATAAAAGCATCTTTTGCGGTAAGCCCACATAACCTCATGGCAATATATGCGCCGGGTTGGACAAATGATTTAATTTGTTTGAAAACTTCAGGTCTTTCGTGCTTCCACCATAATATTTTAGGTCCATGATTGAAGCTTGGCGCACAACCCGACTTAGTAAGTATTTCTCCTCCCGCCTTTCCCTCCATTTCTGTTATAAAAGGAGCGCATCGTATGTCAAGCCACGAATCATAAGGAGTAATATGCTTCCCATCCTCGCCAATGCCAATAATTCCAGCCATTTGTCCACAGATAGCTATCCCTGCTATTTCAGACGATAAAATCCCTGAGTAATACATGCATTTTCGAATGGTAACATATGCCGTATTAACCTGATCCTCCGGATTTTCTTCAACTTCACCAGATGAAGGCCGATAAAGTTTCGACTTTTCAAATGCAGTGGCACAACATTTCCCACTTTCAGAAAAAATAGCCGTTTTGGTTCCCTGTGTCCCAACATCAATTCCTATGACATATTTTTCAGCCATAATTTAAGTTCAAAGATTTAATATATGAGATTGCGCTAAGCGTATTTTCACAAATATAATCGGCGGCTTTTATCATTTCTGAATAGAACAATGAATTCGCTATTGCTATTACAAACAATCCGGCACTTTTCGCAGATTGTACTCCAACAAATGAATCCTCAATTGCAATACATTGTGATGAAACGACACCTAACATTTTGATAGCTTTCAGATAAATATCCGGACAAGGCTTATTATTGATTATTTCATCACCCCCGACAATTATATCAAATAGACTATTAATTCCCATTTTTTGCGTAATCAGATCAACTTCAGCTTTTTCACTTGAGGTAACTATTCCTAATTTGTATTCCTGAAGTGATTTTATTGCAACTGCCAATTCAGGAAATGGGGCCAGTTCTGAGCAAATGTATTGCCTGTATTTCCAACGTTTTTCCTCAAGTAAACGTTCAGACGTGACCGGCAATTCAAAAGTTTCCACAATTTCTTGTGCAATCAATTTATCCTGAACTCCAATAAATTTATTCAACCAGGATTGATCAACTCTAATTTTGTACTCACTCAGAGCTTCAACCCACTTTAAATTGTGTATCGGTTCCGAATCAATTAATACCCCGTCCAGGTCAAATAATATTCCCTGAAATTGCTGCATCAAATCAGTTTTAATTACAACTATTGTTCAAATGTAATTCCATATTTTAATCCTTTCGCTTCAATGGCTTTATCAAATGCTAAACCGACCTGTGAAATTGGAAATTCAGCCGATATTAAATCCTTTAGCTGAATCAGGTTCGATTCCAATAGCCTGATTGACTTATGTATCTGAGTCGGGCTTGCCTTACTTGTTCCTGAAATGATCAATTGTTTATAATGGATAATGTTCGTGTTGATCGGAACCATTTGTCTGCTTTCAGGAAGCCCCCCAAAGAAAATGATCCTCCCGTTAACCGCGCCCAACTCGACTGCAAGCGCTTGTGCTTCAGGTGAAGGACAGGCTGTTATTGACACGTCAATACCAGTTTTCCCGGTTATTATTTCTACTTCCTTTTTCACGTCACCGCTCAAAACAGTGATAAATGCAGTATCTATATTTTTAACTACTTCAAGTCGTTCAGCAAGTACATCACTGACAATAATCTTTGAAGCCCCGGCCATTTTTGCCAATTTCGCGTGCATGATTCCAATGGGGCCGGCACCCTGAATCAAAACGGTATCGCCGGCATGAATCTGTGCCCTTTCAAAACCATTGTAAACACACGAAAAAGGTTCAACCAGCGCGGCTTCCGAAAAAGAAATGGAATTTGACAGTTTTATAACATTTCCATGTAAAATTGCCTTACCTGGAATTTTTGTATACTCGGAGAATCCACCGCTAATGTGAATTCCAAAAGCCTGATAATCATTACACATGTGTGAATTACCACTAATGCAGTGGAAGCAAATTCCACAACCGATGTTCGGAGCAATAAATACCCGGTCGCCTTTGGAAAATCCAGTGACATTTTTCCCCATTGTTTCGATCACTCCTGAAAATTCATGGCCAATTACAAGACCTTTGCCTGGGGCTATGTTTTTATTGCCATTTTTAAGCATCCTGACATCGGTACCACAAACAAAACTTTTCCTGTTTTTAACCAGCATTTCATCATCTCCAATGACTGGGACATCAATGTCTTCCAACCTGAGATCATTTATTCCATATAATAGCGCAGCTTTCATATTGTTTTTTTTTAAGAAATTAATTGAATTGGTTTTTTTAACAGAATGGACTGGTTACCGGCATTAACCACCTCAACCGCCCTTTTCCCGTCCATTCCGGTAGCAAGAGGTTCCCGGCTCTCGAGAATTGAATGAATAAACTCAATGTCTTCATTCAGATACGCATCTTTGAAGAGGTTTCTCCAACTATTGATAATACTACGGTTCATGCCGTTTTGGACACTGCATGTTACTACCGAGTTACCTTCTAACCCACCGACAAAAATTACCCCCTTTGTACCCAGAATTTCCACCCTGGAATCATAACCGTATTGCACGAAAACGGCGCCATCAATCAAACCTTGTACACCATTTGTAAAGGTTGCGGTAAGGAGTACATTGTCATAGAAATCAGGAAATTCAGTCTTTACTTGCGGGCAACGGTAATTTCCGGCAATTGCATATAATTCTTTGAATTCGCTCTCCGTGTACCACCTTAATGTGTCGATGTCGTGACTATTTACTTCTGCCAATGGTCCATTGCTTTTGGCAATATCATACTGCCAGGGTTGAGGAGAACTTGGCCCGTGAGTTAAAGACTTTACAGAAACCAAATCACCAATTTCTCCATTAAGTATCCGTTGTTTAGCTTCTATGAAACTTCTATCAAACCGTCTCATAAACCCTATTTGCAAATTAACTTTATTCCGTCTTGCAGCAGTGATCATATCATCACATTCTTCAGGATTCATTGCCATAGGTTTTTCACATAAAATATGTTTTCCCTTATTCGCGGCTTTTACAGCAATATCCCTATGCAGAATGGTTGGAGTAGCAATAACGATCGCATCGATGTTTTCGTCATTAATTAAATCGTTATAATCAGTGTAGATCTTATTTACATCTAATTCCTTTGCATTCTTCAGAAGATATTCTTCATAGGAATCTGATAAAGCTTCAACCTTTGCATACTTAACGGAGGTTGCAAAATTTTTTGCGTGGATCATTCCTGCCCGGCCTGATCCTATTACTCCAATGCAAACTATTCCATTTTTCATGTGTGTGTAAATTGTTTTTTAATTGTCACATGGAACTCGCCATGCTGTTCGTACCTCTGTGTGTCAGAAATTTTTGACATGGCTCGTTTCATAATTAATTACTTTCCGGTATATCATTAAAATTATTACTTAAAGGTGTTTTTAATTTCCCCCTTTCTTCGACTCGTACTAGTTCAACTTTAAACCGCGATTTGTCACCCCGGTGAAAGGCATAATAATACTCCATTGGAGCTCCCGAACTTAAATAACTTATGCTTTCCAGCTTAATAAGAGGTACATCTTTGGTGATATCAAGCAATCGGCACTGCTCTTTACTTGGCAACACCGCTTCAATTGTTCGTTCACCCCTTGCGATAACAATATTATATTTCGTTTCCAACAGCTCATAAAGGGATTGATGTGTTAAATCCTCTTTCTCAATACCCATACATATTTGATAAGGTAAAAAGGTAGTTACCAATACAATAGGCTCATCATTAATATAACGCAACCTCTCGATCACCAAAACCGGGGTACCATACGTTATTTTCAGTTTTTCTGAAATCAATTCATTTGCAGGTACTACTTTTTGTATCAGAACTTTACTGGACGGTGTAACTCCTCTTTCAGTCATATCCTGATGAAACCCTGTTAACTTTTGGACCAGACTTTCAGTAATTTTTCTGGATGCAATAAAGGCTCCTTTCCCTTTCTTGCGAACAATTACGCCCTCCTGTTCCAATACGGACAAAGTTTGACGAATAACAGTTCTGCTCAGATCGAAAATTTTGCATAAATCGTGTTCTCCGGGTAATTGCTCTTCTGGATTTAAATGGTTAATTTCAATGTACCGCAACAGGGCTGCCTTTAATTGAATATAGTATGGAATTGGATTATCTTTGTTTATATCCCTTGCTAGTTCTTCAATCCGGATATTCGTCATAGCTTAAAAGTTTATATTTGTTGCTAGTCAAACAATTTAAAATCAATCTGCAGAATTTTAGCAATAAGCTTTAATTCATTCACCCAATCGCCATAAATTCCATGAATATGATTGCATGGATAGTCTGTCAGAAATTCATCAGCCGAAGCGTTTAATCGGGCAAAAGCACAGGGCCATTCCGGGGTTGTAGTTGATCCCAGTTCCAGCGCTTTTTCGCGCTGAAATTCTATAAATTCAGCACGAACAATGGCCAACCAGTATTTGCCGTTTTTTCTTACCAAGCGGGCTAATGTAACCTTTCCGGGTGCAGCAAAATGATGCACTGAAGCACCACCGGCCGGATAATATGAAACTTCAGGATAGAAAGTTACATTTTTAAGGTTTACTTTCGGATCGTCTGAAGTTCCTGCAAAAAATGTCGCATGTGTTCCTGAATTCGAAAACATCCATACGTCATTTTCTTTATCGTAATGGCGCACGTCGGCAAATAAGACGGGACTTCCTGATAAGTGCTTAAATAACTGCATGGTTAATGCTCCATCCATATCATTTTCTGTGGCTGCAACTATTGGCTCATGTGGCCCGTCCCAGTCGTATGGATCGTTTAAGAAAGCCTCGGCAATATCCATAGTAACAAAATGATCTGTAAGGTCCCCATGTGCTTTGATTCCAATAAAGTCAAGATGTTTCTCCTCAATAATCCTTCTCAGTGCGTAATAGGAGCGAATTTGCAGTTTTAATTTCTCCGGAGTAAGCACCTGACCATCATATTTTATTTGCCCTATATATTTTTCCAACCATGCCAATGCATTATCTACTTTCTGATCTTCAATTTTTATCGAATATCGTACAATGTCCTCCTGTTCAAAGTGTTCAATATCAATTCCAAACATTTGCTGCCATTGATCGAGGTTTGCAACCGTTGTGTACATCCCTAATGGCCGGCCTCCAAAAGAGCCATAGGTTTGTCCTTTAAGCCGCTTTATGGCTCCGGCGGCTTTGATGAAAGACATTACTTTGTCCAAGGTTTCCAGTTCATTAATATCTCCCCAAATCCTGTGGTATGTTTTATTAAGTTGATCCATTGTACCTGCAGCAGCCAACATTCCCACCATTCCAGGTTCAGACGGATGAACATTACAAAATAACAGATAAGGACCAGGTGCAAAGTTTGTTGCAATAGCAGAAAGATGCGGAAAGCACCAAATAGCATAATTGAAAATGGTGAGTTCAACTCCAGCTGCTGCAAGGCGTTGACTTTCGCGGCGGGCAACTTCAGGGTTCCATATTATTTCTTCACCAGCAAATACCTCTATCTGCCCGGTTGCTTCCAAAGCTTTTTCCAATTGATCCTGATAGCGTTGATTCGTTGCCAGCAGATCATCATGGACGTACTTTCTCCCATCAGAAAAAGTCAATATCCCAACTTTAAATTTTTTCATAATCTTCTTTAAGTTTAAAATACACTCTTTATTTTGGAAATTTTCAACCCAAATACCTTTTCCGTGATGCGATTAAGATCCTCTTCAGATCCTTCGAAATGGAATATCCTTTGGGTATGAACCATACTATCCCCCGGTTTTAGCGCTGCAGCAGGCGAAGAGCTTTCCATCTCATAAAACGGTCCTAATTGCGTACCATCCTCAGTAGGACCATCGTTGTAGGAGTTGATGGCATCCCCGTTGAATGGATCGTCCTGGTTTCCCCATTTTGAATTCACATAGTCGCCGGGAGTATCAGACTTCTTTACCCAAAGAATGGTGAGTGAGTGATGGATAGCGTCATAACTTCCAAGGAACTCTTTGGCCCGTTTGGGAGAGACACCGATTTTACTCCGGTATTTCCCATCCGTCTTAAAATAAATTGTTCCGAGTTCAATCTTGATCCGGTCCGGCGGGATTTTACCAAAATAATCGGTTGAAACTACTGTACCCAGCAAATTGTCCGACCCTTCTTTGTAAGGGATAAAGACAGTTATACCGGAAGATGGTGAAAACATGGAAAGCATCCACATGGAAAGCAGTCCTGACTTTTTGATCCAGGCATTTTGGCCGTTGTTCTTCAGTATATTTGAAGATTCATAAGCAACACATTTTAAACCTTTGGGAACCGCCATTCCTAAGGTTCCGATGGTTTCCGATTTCGGAATTAACTTTACGACCCTTTCTATAGCGATATTAAATTCGGTCCCGGAATAATTTTTCAAGGTGAACTGTTTTTTCAATTTGACGGATGAAGCCGTTTTTTCAACAACATCAAAAGAATTGATATCTATTGCAGGCGGAACAAACCAGTTCTGGAATTTTTGCGCCGTACCAGGGGCAAAGTATAAGGAAAATGGGCCGCCTTCCGGTCCCAGCCAAAGACGTTCCTCTCCTCCAAAAGCATTGAAATGGGTATCTTTTTTGCCCGATTCCAGCAATTTGTAATTAATCCATCCATAGCTATTTCCCTCGTCTCCGCTTGCGGTGCTGGTCATTACCCTTCCCTGCCAAGCCGGAACGACTACGAGTTTCGAATGGTGCAAGCTGTCACTCAATTCAATGGTTCGAATATGCGTTTTCAAGAAATCGAGATCCATTTTATAGGTGTTCTCAGATGTTTTGTCCTGATTTGTACAAGACGATATCATCCAGCATAAAAGCAGAAGCGAAAACATACCCGTGAGGGCCAAATCTTTTTGTTTTTTTAGGATTTCATGCATATATCATATTTTATTATTATTGTAGTCCTAAAAGTTTTACTTTAATTTTTTCCGGATGAAATCTAAAGCCCTTTTAGCTTCTTTGTCCATATCAATGCCGACACTCAAATCCCTGAATATTTTGATGTCCCGGCCAACTTCGCCACCCGGTATAAGAAATGGTTCCATGACCACTGACCCTGCATAACTGACATCCTTAATCCCTTTTGCCAATTCATCCCAGGGGAAACGCCCAATACCTGGAGCTTTTCTGTTTGTCTCACCAATATGGACATGCCCAAGCTGATCTCCTGCCCTGATTATGGCGTTGTAGATATTATCTTCTTCAATGTTCATGTGGAATGAATCCAACAGAATCTTACAATGCTCACTGCCAACCTGGGTTAAATATTTAACAGCTTCATCGCATGTATTAATTAAATACTGTTCGAACCGGTTGACCACCTCGATATTGAACAGCACATTGCAGTCCTCAACGGTTTTCATAACTTCTTTCATAGCTGAGACACTTCGATCCCAATAGGGCCTCTTATCAACCTCCCCTTCGGGCAAAGTTCCCGGCCAGGAACCGTAAATAATACCACCCAATTCCTTTGCTTCCATAAATTTCAACATTTCGGCCTGACGTTTAAGGAAGTTAATTCCATTTTGCCTTATTCCCACATCTTTGGAGGCTATATCATGTTTGGCAGTAAGCCCAATGCAAAATGTGAGTTCAATATTATACCTTGCGGCTTCATCCTTCAATCTGGTGCGTTGACGATCAGACATTTCAGTTACAGTTCCTGAATTAACCTCCAGGATATCGAACCCCAGTTTTGCAACTTTTTCTACGTATGGAACAAAATCTGCATCCCAGTCCCGTTCCCAAAAAGCGTAATAAATTCCAATTTTATTCATCGGTTTATTTATTAATGTTATAAATCCAGTAAAAGTATTCGTTCCAGTTTGAAATGGAATCCATCAATACAGGTTCTACCCTAAGTTCAATTTTTGATTTGCCTTTTGTATATTTTTCGGGAATGGGAAATTCATCATCCAGCCACTGCTTGTAAGGATTACTGTCCGCAAAATACCAGTCTCTTTCGGTAATCTGCTTCCCGTCAACAAATATTCTGGCACGCTGTCTGCCTGAACCCTGATCAGAACGTTTCCGAACAATTATGCCATGATTGTAAGGTGAAATATCCACTTTGAAAGTACTTCCACTGGACAGTTTACGTCCTTTATCGGTGATTGGTATCTGATCGAATTCCCCTTCATAGAATGATGTAAGAGAGTCGGTTACTGAACCTTTAGCTACATAATTGTGCTTCTTTTCTGAATTCATATCGCCAATGTCAACAAAATCGGTAAGAATCATGGATGCTTCCGGTTCTCCGTAATAAAAGATTATACCACTTCGTACATCCTCGCCCGAATGCCTTCCATGGCCTCCCTCAACTGAAAAACGCAGACCTGTATGAAACGGATAATAATCACCGATACAGATTCTTGTCATGGACCATAACGGGTTTCCTTTTCCGTCAAATCCTGAAACGGGATTATTTTTTGGAGGATTAATGAAGCCCCAGCCATAACATGTCCAGCTCTCAGAGCCATCACTTTCAACTGAAGGTGTCGAGGCTCCGTCTATAAGCACACGGATATCCCCTTCACAGGTAGTATTGGCCCAGCTTGTGATTGTACTCGAAACAAAATGACCATGGCCAGCAATAGTCGCAATATGAGAATCCCATAGAGAATCCTTCTTCACCGGAGGCTGATAAGCTGAGGCTCTGAAATGCATGGATGTACCTTGTTGATAAAGTCTTTCTTTATCGGGGTTAAATTCTATTCTGTAAGCGATTTGAGGAATATCAGTTGAGCTTTTGTTAATTAGCTCGATTTGTGCTGATTTCCAAAAAGGCATGGGAAAATAGCAGTAAAAATCACCTTTTACACTCATACCATGTGTGATATATCTGATATCATTAATTCCCAACTCATTCCCAAAGAAGGCTCCAATAGGGCAATCTACGGCGAATTTATTTTCTCCTTCCCATTTCATTCTTATCCACAAATCGGTGAGATGTTTCGTTGGCTCTTCAGGAATATTTAATTTAATGGCTGCGACTGATCCCGTGCCAGCCTTTTTGTAAATAGTTGCTAAACCTCCTGCTTTTAGAGATATGTTGCCCTTCTCCTCTAAATTTCCTGCTATTTTTTTTTGGTCCTCTCCTACCTTATTCCAGAGATCAAGAAGTGGCTGATAATTTTCTTTGCCGTTAAAAGTTTCCACTCCGGTATCGGTTGGATAGGTGTGATACACGATATGCCCCCAGCCTCCCGGTCCGTCAGTACTGGCATGACCTCGCAGTTGCTCAGAAGAAGTTACCTTGCATGATTTTTTAAAAGGCATAGGACAAAAACTTCTGACAATGGCAAATAACGGGACGCTTTCCTTTGGTTCATATTTTGCGGCCAAAGGTTCAATAAAGGGAAACTTTCTGCCAAATTCTGAATGTTTGATCTCAAAAGCAGATATTTCGCTTCCTTCAAAATAGAAACGGTAAATCGGATCGGACACTCCCAGATCATGATGTACCACAAAATTATAGATACAACCAGGACCGTCAACATCAAGAAGTACCCATTCACCTTTTTTATCTTGATACAGCCACCAGTCCCAGTCGGCATTATTTCCCTTTTTATCAATGCTGCCTTCATAAATTACTTTTGTCACGTCATGCCTGAAGGGTAACCGATCAAATGAATTAAGTTGATTAATTCCAACAAGTTCCTGGCCATAAACTAAAAGTTTGCAGCAAAGTATAACCAGAAGTGTGAAACATAAACTTAACTTTTCCATTATTCAAAAAATATTATTTAACTAATTTATACCTGAAGTTTTGATCCGGAATAATTACATTCAGATGGCCATATTTGATAAATTTTAGCTTGTTTTCAAGTACGCTGACATCCACCGAATTAAAAGAAAACATTCCAAAATGATGCACGATCAGGTTTGGTATTTTACATTCATCGCAAAGACTGGTTGCCTCTTCAAAAGTAAAATTACCCGGAATCCCCATTTCATTGCGATAATTATCTCTCCCGTTAACAGGTAGTAATGCCAAATCAATATTGAAACCATTCAGTTTATCATATAATCCGGGATATGGGATACAGTCTCCGCTATGATATATCCTGAGATTATTAAAAGTAAGGATATATCCAAGATAAAAATGCTCACCGCGTTCATTTACTTTCAGGTCTTCGTGAGCAGAAGAAATAATTTCAAGTTTAATATCATTATTCAACTTGAATGATTCTCCTGCATTTACAGAAATTATCTTATTTTCATCAACTCCACGTTCAATCGCAGTTGTTTTCTCAGCTTTGGGAACGATGAATTTGCATGATGGATTATTTTTTGACAGTACAGGTAACGTTCCAGGATCCATATGGTCGGAATGTCCGTGTGTACAAAATACAAAATCCAATTGCCTGATTTGTTCCGGGTAAACAGGGGGAGGCATCATCCGAACATGCGGGAATTCACGTCCCTTATATTTTTGAGCCAGAAAATCAGACAGGTACGGATCGATTAAAATAGAATAATTTTTGAATTTCAAAAAAAATCCAGCCTGACCCAACCACCTCAGCGCTAAAGAGACATTGTCCGAAGGTTCTTCCTGAATTTCGGGAACAGAGAAAATGGGTTCTGTTGTCTTCAATATTTTTATTTGTGATGCCATGATTGCTCAATCTCTTCCAATGTTTTTCCCTTTGTTTCGGGCATTACTTTCCAAATGAAAAAGAATTGGGGAATTAGAAATACTGAGAACAGGAAAAAAATACCAGCAATGCCTATACTTTCACGAATCATTGGAAAAATCAGGTTTAATATCCAGTCGGTTACCCATACCGCCAAAGAAGTAATGGCAACAGCCCTGCCCCTAATTTCAGTAGGAAATATCTCCGACATAACCACCCATTTGATCGGACCCATCGAAAAAGCAAAAAAGGCCACAAACGTGCAAATCAGCAATACAAGTAACATTCCTTCTGTCCTGCCTATCAAAAAGCAGGAACCCAGTGCAAGCATTGACAAGAAAGCCCCAGCATTGCCGATGAACAACAATGGGCGCCTACCAATAGAGTCTAATTTCCACAAAGCTATTATTGTAAACAAAACATTTACAATACCAACGGATACAAATCCACCCAGTGCATCACTCAGTTTAAGGCCAGCCTTTTCCAATATATCAGGACCATAGTAAAATATAACCGTTATCCCACTCAATTCTGAAACAATGGCAAGAAACATAGCAACAAAAAAAGCTTTTCTTAATCCAGGCTTTAGAAGATCTGAAAGTGCAACCGATCCTTGCTTAAATGATTCTTCAATATCTTTTATTTCATGCTCTGCTGTTTTTTCATCGGTAATTTTCCGCAAGACACTCCTTGCTTTTTCAACGAATTTCTTCTTCATCAGCCATCTGGGGCTTTCCGGTACAAAAAACAGGCTTATTGTAAAAAATAATGAAGGAATCAGCATTGCTAAAAGCATACTTCTCCATGTCTCTTTCACTACCATCCAATCGAAAAACCCAGACGTAGAGGTATGAATGTTATTATAAGCAATCTCTTTGAGAGAAGCGTTTACAAATAGCGCCAACAAAATTCCTATTGTTATAGCAAATTGAAATAAACTGGTCATTCTTCCACGAACATCCGGGGGAGATATTTCAGAAATATACAATCCTGAAAGTACTGAGGCAATTCCAACCCCAATGCCGCCTAACAATCTGATGATGATTAAAGTATTAATGTTTGGCGCGATGCTGCAACCGAGAGAGGCAATAATAAATAACATTCCGGCTAGAATCAGGACTTTTTTGCGACCAAATTTATCACTAAAGTAGCCTGCAATCAAACAGCCGACGATGCTTCCTAGAAGAACCGCACTAACCAGTGTTCCCTCCATGCCGGCACTCAGATTAAACTGGTTTCTCAAAAGGCCAATTGTACCTGAAATTACGGCAGTATCGTAACCAAACAGCAACCCACCGAGAGCCGCAACAATGCAAATAAACCATAAATAGGTTTTGTTTATCTTGTCTCCCATTTGCAATTAATTGAAATTTGTTTCCAGTTTTTCTTGTTTATATCCTCGGCTTTTGCAATCCATGTTCCTCCAACTGCCAGAACCTGCGGAATACTCAGATAGTTATTTAATATTTCGGGGTTGATCCCACCAGTGGGGATAAACCTGACCCCAAGATGGGAATATGGTGCAGCCAGACTTTTAAGCATTTTTGTGCCCCCGGCAGCTTCGGCTGGAAAAAATTTCAATACTTTAATGCCGTAACCAATTGCTGCTTCAATGTCGGTGGGGGTCATAATTCCGGGAGAAAAAGGAAAATTCAGTTTCACAGATTCTTCAACTATCTTGGGGTTAAAACCTGGTGAAACACCAAATTTAGCGCCACAATCAATTGCTTTTTTCAAATTGTCGATCGTTAAAATAGTACCAGCTCCGATTAAAACTTCCGGACGTTCTTTAGCGATTTTCGAGATTACCGCAGATGCAGCTTCAGTGCGGAAAGTAATCTCCGCAACCGGCAATCCCCCTTCAATTAAGGCATCCGCCAATGGTAATGTGGAGTCTGCATCCTCAATTGCAATAACCGGTACAATCCGGAATTTTTCAATTTTTTCATAAATTTCAGTATTCATAACTTTCGTTTTTTTAAAGTATGTTACTTAAGATATTTCAATAAATTATCCACCGCTCCATTCATGGCCCGGTCTACACTTTCTTCGGTGAATCCACCGATATGTGGCGTTGCTATAACTTTATTGTGCTTCACTAAAATGTTGTCCTCAGGCGGTTCGGTGCGAAATACATCAGTAGCAAATCCTTTTACTATTCCTGTGTTTAATGCCAGGATCATTGCATCATCGTCAATCAGTTCACCTCTGGCTGTATTGACAAGATAAACTCCCTTTTTCACTTTCTGAAGAAAAGAATCATTGACAAAAGGTTTACCATCCGCACTGGAAGGAATATGCAAGCTGATGATATCCGATTTTGCCAATAGTTCATCAAGTTCTGCATACCGAAAGTTTGCGGCAGGTGTAAAAAAGTCGTTAATAAAAGGATCAAAAGCGATCACGTTCATTCCCATGCCAAGGGCCAGGCAGGCTACTTCTTTCCCAATCCTTCCGCAACCGATGATTCCAAGGGTTTCCCCTTTAATCTCGACACCCAGTCTTCGTTCCCATTGGCCCTCCTTCAACTTTTCATCGGCGAAGGGAATTGATCGTGTAATCGCAAAAATCAGAGACATGGTCAGTTCTGCCACACCACGGGAATTTGCTCCTTCAGTTTTACAAATTCTAATATTCAGGTCCTTGGCGGCATTTTGGTCAATGTTATCAATTCCCACCCCGTTTCTACTTATTACTTCAAGCCCATTTGCCGCGTACAGTACTTTGGCTGATATCTTTTCAACTCCGGCAAGATATCCTGAACACCCGGGTAGGATATTTATAAGTTCCTCTTCTGAAGGTTGTTTCCCGGGAAAACAGAACACAAGCTCGTATCCTGCAGACCTGAGCCTTTCTAATGAAGGATGTCCATCTTTGGTAATAGATCGTGGGGTGATAAGGATTTTTTTCATGACATATATTAAATAAAGCAGATTGAGTTCTCTATTTCAACTATTCGTTTGGGAAATCCATGCTCTTTTATGTCGCCATAATTGTGGCCAGCCTCAGCCGGATAAATGCAAAATGAAACAAGCGGTTCAACCCCGGTATTTATCGACCTGTGTGCCCAAAAAGGAGGAACATAGACCATTTGACCTCGCTCCATTCGAATTGCCTCGAACTTCCCTTCAGATGTTTTCATCACCATATAACCTTCACCCTTAAGACATAAGTATATTTCTGCTGTTTGTTCTACCGTATGATAATGCCCTTTGGTGAAAAAGTATTCCTCTCCAATTTTTCCGGGGTAGAGTTTGCTAATGCAATACATCAGATGCCCGTATTCTTCCGGAACCGGAAGCTCAAATACCTCATAGTGAATTGGATCTGAATCCTTTTTTATCAGATCTTCCAATGCATTTTCATTTAGATAGTATCCTTTCATATCGGATGCCCGTCTGACAAGGTGATTCGTTGCATTTGGCATATCGCCAGTTTCCAGATCTATTCCCAGACTAAATGGATTAATAATCATAGTGCTTGTTTCGGTTTTCATCAGAATATTTAATTATAACATTGAAATTTAATTCTTTATGGAATATTCACAAATTCATTTCCTTCAAGATTCCATGCTTCAGATACCAGAGCTTTGGTTATATTAACTTCCACTTCAGTAGATTCTCCCGGATCGAGCCAGAAGTAATTATCTGAAGCTGTGAATTTATCAGCATTTCCGGGAGATTGTAGATTAACTCCTACTGCCGGAAATTTGCCTGTATTTTTAACTATGATTTTATTCTTTTTAATCACATTTGATATTGAAGTTCGGGGCAGATTGAATAGACTTCCTTTCTGTTTTTCAAAATTCATATAATAAAATGTCTTGAATAATAGTTTGTTATCTGCAAAAACTTCTGATACAATGAGTAGAGGGGAGGTTTTGGTTTGCTCAGATGAAAGGGATAACTCACCAAGCTTCTCAACTGTTTTCAGATTACCTTTACCTGAAAATTCTATGCCACCAATTTTGTTCAGCTTCTGATCGAATGCACGAATCTTCACTTTCCATACAGAATTTATTAAATCAAGGTTATCATCCAATAAAAATACAGGTAGTGATACATTTTGACCATACATATCGGTGTGCTCAAAAAGAACTACTGATGCCACAGGAGAAAAGGTGTCCTGAATAAAGTAATGCAAGAGTTTTGGAGCTCCGTACCAGTCAGCACACGACCAGGAAGCTGCCGGATAATTATCGTTCATTTTATAATACAAGGCACCTGTACATTCGGGCCAGCGGGTGCGAGAACGTTCGAGCGTATGTCGTACAGCAACCACCTGCGCCAATTGCGAGCCAGTTATAAGATGATCCATATTATCACCAGGCATAACATATCCTGAATATTGCGTAAGCCTTTTCATGTCCACTTTTGTGTTGAAAACAGGAGTATGGTGAGCAAAATCTGAAGTTGAATCCGGTGGCCACTTTGTTTTTTCTGGTTCAGGCAAATAACGTAAAACGGATTCTTTTACAGGAAAGGCAGCAATCCCGAATTCGCCCCAAAAGCTGGAAATCATATTCAGATTGTTATCAAGATGGGCACTTTCCCACCAACAATTGTAATTGTGATTGCTTCCGCCCCAAGGCTCACCACGATGAAAAGGCCGAGTGCCATCGAGTTCTATACTTATACGACCCATCATATCAATTACAGGGCCATAGGGAGTCCATGATTCATTTCCACCTCCATACATAGCCAATGACGGATGATTTCGAATTCGCAACGTGTTTAACTCTATGGTTTCATGCAAAATATCAAATGGTTGTGTTTCGTGAGTATTCCAGGCAGTAGGCCATTCCTGCATAATTACAATACCGTACCGATCACATAAGTCATAAAAGTCATCTGTCTCAGGCATTCCACAGCCCCATGCCCGCATCATCTGGATATGCTGTAATTTAGCCAGAAAAAGGAACCTGTCGTATCGCTCCCTGGAAAAATTCATCAGCGGATCCATCGTACACCAGCCATTTCCTTTCATAAAATGGGATTTACCATTAACAACATAAGTCCAGTTGTATTTGTCTGGATATGGTCCTCCGGGAAGCGGTGCCATTTGTATGGTGCGTATTCCAAATGTTGTTTCGTAAAAATCAGCAGATGTATTGCTTTCCGGAACGAACGATATTTTTATCTTATACAGATTTTGTTTCCCCATATCATTCGGCCACCATAGATGTGGATCTTTGACAGTGAATGAAAAATTAAGGGTATCCACTTTTTTTTCTGACAATATGTTGTATTCAAAAGATTGTTCGTTTCCTTTAAAATTATCAGGAATAACAGAAACTTTGAGCTTCCCGTTTATTTTAGCTGAAACAGCTTTCAGTACAATATGCAGGTTCATCAAACCATCTTTTTTTTTTGTTACAATAAAAGGATTCTCAATCTCAACACCAGCTTGATTTTGAATTTTCACGGTTCGCCAGATTCCAATGGATGGTATCTTCGAATAATGCCATCCATAAACACAATTAATTACAACTGATGTTCTCCAGCTTATATTAGCCCTTCTTCTGGTTTTGTCTTCAAAAATCTGGGGTATGGGTTCAATTTTCACAATAAGGACATTTTTATCCTTAAGTATTTTTGAAACATCAAATAAAGGGCCTCCAAACATTCCCTCATGGCTCCCCAGTTTTATGCCATTAAGCCAGACGGAACATTTATTACCTATCCCCCCATATATCAATCTTGGGTCATTTAATTGTGCATCCGCAGTAAATTCCTTTTTGTACCACCATGTTTTATAGCTGTATTTTTCTGCTATTGAATCGTTTCTTCCATAATAGGGATTTGGGATAATTCCTGCATTCCAAAGTGCAGTATGAACACTGCCAGGGACAATAGCGTGTATCGGATTGATCCATTCTCCATTTAACCTTTCATTTTCTTCGCCTCCATCAATCAGTTGCCATTCTCCATTGAGAATAATATCTCCCGGAGCATTCACATGTTTAATTGATTTCTCCAAGAGTTTTACGGGGACACATTCTTTGTTAAAAGGTGATGGACCAGCCTGAAAGCTGGCTGCATCAATTTCGTCCAATGATTTTATTTGTTGGCCATTTACAGTTGCAATTGCCAGGCAGGCAACAAAAAATAATAAAATTAGCTCTTTCATATTTTGTGAGAATTAATGTTTTTTGCAATATAGTTTTCTTAAGCCCTCTATTGCAAATAGATGCACCCATCCGATTATAACCTTTGCAATGAGGCTATCATCGATAATTTATCGAATTTATTTCCACTAGTTGGGATCTCGATATGGAATACCTCAGAAATTACCTGAGTCCAACCATGAATAAAATATACCCAGCCATCTTCAACCGTAAGGTTTCTCTCTTTTTCCTGATTCCATGCCTGGTTCAGAAAAACCAAGTCTCCCCTGTAATTAAAGTCCCATACAAAACCATTTTTAGGAAATTTTACATTATCGCTTACAGGTGAACCAGGTGTATCTTTCCCCATTCCGGTGGCATTTATCACCAGTGAACCGGATTTTAGGTTATTTATAATCCTATCGCTAATATCTACAGTAGGAGCATGAATATACTCTAAACAAACAAAGCTATCTAACTGATTATGAATGTGTTTTATTTCTTCAAGCCGGGGAATACTTCTGTTTAATACGATTGTTTTTGATGGACGGTTGTCCCCATGCTCTTTCTTCATGAGATACGATGAAACGGCAATAGCCG
>Ga0209417_1001532_pt1 | contig 41802 bp, 25 predicted proteins | sample RifGroF2_FD_184002 | JGI IMG/M metagenome (GOLD analysis project Ga0209417, IMG submission 184002) | Groundwater microbial communities from Rifle, Colorado, USA - Groundwater F2 (SPAdes) (version 2) | ecosystem: Environmental > Aquatic > Deep subsurface > Groundwater | place: Rifle, Colorado... | reverse complement strand
AGAAAGTCAATGTTGATACCAAAGTGGAGGTTGACATCAGTAATGGAACAATTGATGAAATTTTAAAGCAGGTATTCGATAATCAAGATATCGAATACAAAGTGTTGGACAATAACTTTATTGTGCTAAAATTAAAAAACGATAAAGGCAACTTTCCGGTCGAACAACAGGCCCAACAGCAGCAAAAATCCATCTCCGGCAAAGTCACCGATTCTTCAGGAGCTACACTTCCGGGAGTTTCTGTTGTGGTTAAAGGAACTTCATCAGGGGTTATAACTGATGCAAACGGAAATTATTCACTGTCCAATATTTCGACAAATGCCACTTTGGTATTTTCGTTTGTGGGGATGAAAACCCAGGAAACTTTGGTAGAAACCAGGGCTACAATTAATGTAACACTTGCTGAAGAAACGATTGGAATTGAAGAAGTAGTAGCTATTGGATATGGTACAATGAGGAAAAAAGATTTAACCGGTTCTGTGGTTTCTGCTAATATTGAGGCTTTCCGCGAATCACCAAATGTAAACATAATACAATCATTGCAAGGGACTGTCCCTGGGTTACAAATCGGACAAGTTAACCAAGCCGGTCAGGAACCGTCCATTCAAATCAGGGGCGTAAATACGCTAAGCGGGAATAAGGAGCCTTTAATTATTGTTGACGAAATTATTTACAGCGGTAGAATAAGCGACCTGAATCCAAGTGATATTAAATCGGTCGAAATACTTAAAGATGTCAGCAGCAAGGCTATTTATGGCTCACAGGCAGCTAATGGGGTATTACTGATTACCACAAAAAGTGGTAAAAAAGCTGAGAAACCTGTATTCAAGTTCTCTAGTTCAGTATCTTTCCAAAACCCGACCGTAAATGCCAGGTTGCTCAACAGGGAAGAAACTTTAGAAAAAGTAAAAGGTATTTATTACAAAAAAGCTTACCTGGCACCTGACTATACAGTAGCAAATCCCAGTTGGGCCTGGAGCCAAACCGAAGTTGTACCAAATCTGCTGAAAGGAATTGATAACGGGACTGACTACAACTGGTGGAGTGAGTTAACTTCTCCGGGATTAATTGAGGACCACACGATTAGTTTAAGTGGGGGGATGGATAAAACAACGTATTATATATCAGGAGGATATACAAAAGAGAATGGAATTGTAATAAATGACTATTACAAAAGATACACTACCAGGATCAATATTAAAAACGACATAAAAAATTGGTTGACCGTCGGAGTTAACGCGTTTGGTTCATTCTCAGATTTTTCCGGTCAGAGTCCTACCTATACCAACATCATTACCACATCTCCTTTTGTATCTCCTTATGATGAAAATGGTGTTCTCATTGTATATCCTAAAGGCGCAAGTACTACTCATCTCAATCCCTTGTTAGATGTTCAGGCAGACGACAAAGACATGAGAAACAGGATTTCTGTTATTCTTTACGGAGATATAAAGATCCCCAAAATAGACGGGCTGGTATACCGGATCAATTACAACCAGTCTATTGATTGGTCTGATTATGCAAATAGCAATGTATATGGAGCCAGTCTTACAGGATCGGCAAATAAGGCAAATTCATCAAAACACGAAGAAACCCTCGACAACATTCTAAACTATCAAAAACAATTTAGAGATCATGGAATAAAAGCCACACTTGTTTATGGCTACAGAAAGGCTGGATATAATTATAATAAGGCAGAAGGGGAAAATATAGCCAACCTGAGCCTCTCATACAACAGTCTGCAACAAGCTATTACCCAGAGGATTTCATCTAGTGCATGGGAGGAATCTTCTCTATACCAAATGGCGAGAGTGAACTACAATTATAAAGACAAATACATGGTTACCGGAACGTTGAGGCGTGACGGATTTAGCGGATTTGCCAAAAACAACAAATTTGCAATGTTCCCTTCTGTTGCTGTAGGTTGGACCCTATCTAACGAACCTTTTTTCAAGATTCCAAAAATTGACCTATTGAAATTTCGGGCAAGTTATGGGCAAAACGGGAATCAGACCGCCCGATACAGTTCAATAGCTCAGGTTTCTGCAATAGACGACTACAAATATGTATATGGCGATGGGGCTCCAACTTCAAGGGGGCAGTCGATGACATCACTTTCCAATAACGATCTTAGCTGGGAGAAAACATCCGGGATGAACCTGGGTATCGATTTTGGTATCTTTAATAATCGGATTACAGGTAATATCGAATATTACAAAACCACTACAACCAATCTGTTATGGAATATGGTAATACCAGAGGTGACAGGTTTTACGTCAATAAAGACCAACGTTGGCGAAGTTGCTAATTCAGGGTTTGAATGTTTTATCCAGACCAGACCTGTACATACCAGGGATTTTAGCTGGGATTTGAATATTAGTTTTTCAACCAATAAGAATAAAATTGTGCATTTGCTTGGACAAGACAAAAATGGCGATGGTAAAGAGGACGATTTGATATCCAGTGGATTGTTTATTGGCAAATCAATAGGTGCGGTATATGATTATAACATCAATGGCATTTGGCAGTTAACTGATAAAATCCCCACCGGATTTAACCCCGGAAATTACAGCATTGTTGACCAGAACGGTGATGGAATAATATCAGCTGCAAATGACAGAGTATTTCTAGGAAGAAGTGAACCGGCATTCACAATGGGAATTCAAAATAATTTTACATATAAGAATTTTACGCTGCGCTTCTTTATTAACTCTATACAAGGAGGGAAAGATGGTTATCTGGGCAAACAGGCAACCAATAATCTGGTTTTAAGCTCTACGGGAAACTTCGCAAATGCTAACACCTGGACCTTTTACGATTTCTGGTCAGTAACCAATCCTCATGCCAAATATTCAGTTAACTATCAGGCTCCACAAATCGTCGCTGAAAGATATAATTCCAGAAGTTTTGTGAGGTTGCAGGATATATCTTTAGCCTACCAGATAAATCAATCAATTATAAAGAAAATTGGTGTTGATGGAGTTAAATTATACATAAGTGGGAAGAACCTGTTTACTCAGACCAACTGGGACGGATGGGATCCTGAAACCAACCAGGGTATTGGAAACACCAGTCCATATCCGGTAATGAAATCGTATACGTTAGGAGTCGATATTTCATTTTAATCCTTAAATAAAATAGAAAATGAAAAAAAAATTAAATATAATAAAACACGGATTGTTTATTTTCTTATTCATGATCAGTTTCTCATGTAACGAAGATAAATTTTTAGATGAGGTTCCTCTTGATTTTTTCAGTCCGGAAAATTCTTATGTAACCGAAAAGGACTTTGAAAGTGCAATTACCGAGTTATATAGCAGAGTCAGGTACTGTGCATACCAAACAGGTAATACTTCAGGTTCATATCCTTATTATGTAAGTACTGATATTGCACAGGATGGCAGGGATCAACTAAATTCAGCTCGTTTTGGTGGTCATTCAGTTTATCTGGTACCAACTAATAGTACTGTTACGGCCCATTGGAATTCGTGGTATAAATTAATTTCAAATGCAAATACCATTATTTCTCGGGCGGGTGCTTCGAAGTTAACAGAAGTCAAGAAAGCTGCAGTAGTTGCTGAAGCTAAATTTTTCAGGGCGTTCGGTTACCGGTATCTGGTTTATCTTTTTGGAGGCGTTCCTCTGAATCTGGAAGAAGTTACGAGCCCAAAAACAGATTATACCAGGGCGACAAAGGAAGAAGTATTGGACCAGATAATTAAGGATTGCACCGAAGCAGCAGCCGGATTGCCAGGCATCGATAAAGTGGCAGACGGGAAAGTTTCCAACCTCGTTGCTCAGCACCTACTGGCCGAGACTTACATTTCTTTAAAAGAATATGACAAGGCAATTGCAGCAACTTCAGTTGTAATTAACGATCCTAATATGTCTTTAATGACACAACGTTTTGGTAGCATGAAAGATCAGGATCCTTACGATAAATATCTGAAATTTACCTCACACGGAGATGTCTATTGGGATTTATTCCGTGTTGGCAATCAAAACCGGAAAAGCGGAAACAAAGAAGCTCTTTGGGTAATACAATGGGATGTGGACGTAACGGGTGGAGGTCTTACTTCAAGCGGTAACTGGTCGGTAACAAATACCACCAGGGGGGAATCTGCGAATGTATTGGAACGGATTGCAGGCCCGGTTGCATGGATGACTTTTAAAGACCCTGATGGAAAAGAAGGAGCTTTAGGCCTGCCGCAGTCAAATTATGACTCAGGAGGTCAGGGTGTATCGCTAATGAGGAATACAAATTGGTTTTTAAATACGCTTTGGGTTGCAGACTGGAACAACGATATTCGAAATGCTCCTCACAATATTGTCCGCGATTTTGTATATAATAATCCAAACTCAGCTTATTACGGAAAGAGTTCAGTACAATATCCAAGTCCCACCTGGATAGCTCAAAATTGGCGATGGTATCCTTACCCAAGCAAAATCACTACACCCGGGCAACATCCGGATGCGCTATATGTCAGCAAGGACTTGGGAACTTTGAGAGGTACAGCAGGTTCAACTTACCGCGATAATTATATGTTTCGTTTGGCTGAAACTTACCTATTAAGAGCCGAAGCATATTTGGATAAAAGTGACCTGATCAGTGCAGCAAAAGATATTAATGTCGTCAGAGAAAGGTCAAAAGCCAATCCGGTTTTATCCGGAAATGTAACAATTGATTATATTCTGGATGAACGGGCAAGAGAACTGGTATATGAGGAACCACGCAGAATAACCCTTCACCGCACCGGGAAACTGGTGGAAAGGGTACGCAAGTACAACACACTTAATAAAGATGAGATTCAGGATTATCATGGTTTATGGCCAATTCCTTTCTCCTTTATTGAAGCAAATACAGGTGCAAAAATCGAACAAAATCCAGGTTATAAATAGTTATGTAATTTTAAACATGTTGGTGAAATTATTTGCTATTACACTGATATTCAGATATCAAATTACCTAATGTCTAACCGTGAGTCAGTATGATACAAAATAGTTTCACCAACAAATTTTATTTTTTTTAAATGAAGCACTTTATGGATTATGTAAAATTCTTCAAAATGAATAAATTATATAACTTATATGGGATAGTGATTATTTTATTGATGAATATTAGTCTGTCAATCGCACAAAATAAAACAGAAATAAAAATATCAACTGCTGTTCCTGCATTATTTATCAATGAAATGCCATGCCCACCATTTGCTTACATGTCTTATTTAGGTGAAAAGAAGTACTACAAAGAGATTGCAGCAACTGGTATTCATCTTTATTGCTTCCCCGCTTACCTCGGAGACAGTGGAATAAATGCAGGGTCTGGTATCGGTCCTTTCAGAACTTCTGTATGGATTGGTGAAAACAAATACGATTTTTCAAGTATAACTGAAGATTTTAAAAAGATTATTGAGTCAGATCCTCAGGCAAAAATCATAATCAGATTTTATCTTGATCCTCCTCTCTGGTGGGAAAAATTAAACGCTGATGCTTCCTGTCAATTAGCTGATGGAAGTACTTTCCGGCAATGCTTTGCCTCTGAAAAATGGAAAAAGGAAACTGGAAAGGCGTTTGAGCATTGTATGAATTGGTTATTGAACTCTCCTTATTCTAAACACCTTGTTGGGATACATGTTGCAGCGGGTCGAACAGAAGAGTGGCTTTACCATGCTCAGCAGCGTAACGATATAAATCCTGCTCGTATTGATGCATTTCGTAAATGGCTAAGAAACAAGTATAAAGGCGATGTTATATATCTTCAAAAAGCCTGGAGAGATAGTTTTGTCTCCTTCAATACAGCTTTTCCCGGGAATATTAATGAAGTAAGGACTAACAGATGGAGAGACCCTGAACGGGAACAAAATATTATCGATACGTATCAGTTTCATGCTGAGATACTGGAGGAAAACATTGAGTATTTCTGTGGAATTGTAAAAGAAACGAGTAAAAGGGCTCTGCTAACAGGATGCTTTTATGGTTATCATTATTACGTAACTGATCCCGGGGCAGGGCATGGTGCATTGGCTAAGTTGCTTCAATGCAAAGATCTGGATTACCTCTCTAGTCCCAATACTTATAATCGTGTTATTGGTGAAGATTGGCCGACGATGTCGGCGATTCAATCCATACAAATGCATGGTAAATTGTGGCTTGCGGAAAATGATACACGGACAAGCATAACTACCTTATTAAAAGAGAAAGCGCCTGAAATTGCACCTCCCGGACAATATGAAAGCGGGGTCTGGCTTGGGCCTGAAGACATGGAAACGTCAGTGTCCTTCTTATGGAAAAATGCAGGACGTATGCTTACCCAGGGGTATGGAGGCTGGTGGTTCGACATGTGGGGTGGTTGGTTTAGTGATCCCAAATTATTATATGTTCTGGGAAAAACCAAAGATTTTTATACCTCATATCCGCAGGATAGAGGTGAAAAAATGCAATCGCAAGTATGTGTGATTTCTGATGAGCAACTTTGTTTCTGGGATGCAAGCTATGGAAATCTTACAGAACAAATTTTATCCAACCGTTATCCATTGGCAAAAACAGGAGCACCTTATGATCTGTTTCTTCGTACGGATGAAGAAATAATTCCGAAGGATCAATATAAAATAATCTGGCTGCTGGGATTTCTAAAATTGAACGAAGAAGAAACACACAGGATTCAAAAATGGCAGCAACAGGGAATTACCGTTATGTGGACAGATGGTGGAGGAACACGTATCTATAAAGGGAATGAAGATGTTTATATTAAAGATAAATTTCTCTGGTCTGATTCACAACTTCGGGAAATATTTGAAAATGCAGGAGTTCATTCTTATCTTAATTCAGGGGATGTTTTTTATATAGGAAGAAATTGGCTTTGTATTCATTCAATTATTGGAGGAAAAAGAACAATAAAATTTCCATTCTTAACCCAGGTAATAAATCCTATTGAAAATAAGGTACTGTCGGACAAAACGGATGAAATCGAAATTAACCTTGAATCAAAATCAACAATCCTATTAAGATTAAATCCTCGTTAAATATTAATAGTAATTCATTAGTGCCCAATTAAAAAATAAATATTAAAATCATGAAAATGAAAAAATTAATATATTCTTCTTTAATTGTTGTTTCACTTTGCTTAATTATCCTCTCTTTTAATCAATGCAAAAGCAGTTCGGATTCAAGTGAAATTATTTTCATTGAAAATGGGAAAATAAAGCTTGGTTTTGAAAAAGCCACCGGTAAATTTATTGCCTTTGCTGATATAGCTAACTCTCATGAATTCATTGAACCAAATGTTGTAAAAGGCTTTCCCTGGGAAGTTAGATTTCATTCATCATCAATAGATTTATCTAAAATTAATGGAACTATTCCTTCAAAATTCAGTTATTCAAAACCAGATCCTTTAACCCTGATTTTAAGATGGGAAGATTTTGAAGGTATGAAAAGCTTTAAAGTAAAAGCAGAAATCACTCTTGATGAAAAAAAAGCTTTATCATATTGGAAAGTATTCATTGATGGAACAAAAGGAGAACAAATCACTGGCGTTGTATTCCCAAAAATTGAAGGATTAAAAGATTTAGGGGAAGAAAAGTTAGTTATACCTGCATGGATGGGAGATCTGATGCATAATCCCAGGAGAGAACTGTCAAAGAAGCAGGGAAAGAAAGTGGAATGGGTTTATCCGGGAGTCCTCTCAAGCCAGGTTTTCGCACTATATAATTCCAATAAATATGGCTTTTATGCCTCATGCAATGATTCTTTATCGTATGCAAAAAATTTTACATTCACACTCGATTCGCTTAATACCCTGGTATATGAAATGATCAATTACCCGGCTTTTGATTTAACATTAAATTCTTATGCAACTCCCTATGAAGCGGTAATCGGGTCTTTCAAAGGCGATTGGATTACTGTGGCAGAGATATACAGGGAATGGGCGGTAAAACAAAGATGGGCTGCAGAAAGCAGGTTTAAAAACGGATTAGTTCCATCCTGGCTGGAAAATACAGCTTTATGGGTGTGGAACAGAGGAAAATCCGGCAATGTTCTTAAGCCGGCAGTAGAATTGAAAAACAAGCTGGGATTACCGGTAAGTGTATTCTGGCATTGGTGGCATAATAATTCCTATGATGAATTTTTACCTGAGTATATTCCACCCAGAGAAGGGAAAGAATCTTTTACAAATGCTGTTTTGTCAGCTCAGAAGGAAGGGGTAAGATCTATTGTTTACATGAATGCATTCCAGTGGGGCGAATCTACTGAAAGCTGGAAAGCTGAAAATGCCATGCCTTATTCCGTAAAGGATATAAATGGGAATATGCGTTCTCATGTATATAATATATTTACCGGGAATTCATTGACAATCATGTGTATGGGAACACAATTCTGGAGAGATAAATATTCTTCATTATGTGATAGCGTGATAAATGTTTATAAAACTAACGGAGTTTACATGGACCAGGCTTGTATGAGCGTAATGTGTTATAATAAAAACCATGGGCATGATATAGGCGGAGGAAATTATTGGGTTACAGACTTTGGCAGACTCACAAATCAAATCAGGTCAGAAGTTTCCAACGAAACACAGCCAATTTTCCCGGGAGAAGGATCAGGAGAAAGCTGGATTCCTTATCTTGATGCATTCTTAACATTGCAGGCGAGCAGAGAAAGATATGCGGGAGTTGGTAACACTGAAACAATCCCTTTCTTCCAGGCAGTCTATCATCAATATGGAATAACGTATGGAAGCTATTCCTCATTAGTTACTCCTCCCTATGATGAAAAATGGCCAAAAGAGTTTGCCCCCAATGAAACAGAACAATTGCTGGATGAGAAATTTAATAAACAATTTTTAATGGAGCAGGCAAGGTCTTTTGTGTGGGGGAGCCAGCCTACAATAGCAAATTATCACAGCTTTCTGAATTCAGAGAGAAAGACTGAAATTGATTATTTGTTGAGTATAGCAAGGTTAAGATACAAAGCACTGAAGTATCTGTTGCACGGTGAGTTTTGCAGAAATCCCCGGATAGAATCGCCGGTAGAAAATATCAAAATTTCAAGACTATCAATATATGCAGGCAGAACACCGGGCGAAAGAGTTAAAACTTTCGATAAAGATGTACCGGTATTATATGCAGGAACATGGAAGGCAGATGACAATAATATCGGAATAGCCCTGGCAAGTATAAGCGATAATTCCATACCTATTGATTTTAGTTTTAGTTCAACAGATTATAATCTTCCCTTAAAAGGGAAAGTTTATATCACAACAAATGAAGGTAAAGAACTTTTAAATTCTTATACCGATGGTTCAATCAACGTAAAATTTTCGCTCCAGCCAAAGGGATTGTGTCTGATAGAGATCATTCCTTCTTTTTAAATAACATCAGGCTGCATCAGATTAATTTTCAGGATTTGATTCCACATCCTGAAAATTATTTAGTGTTGCCACAACGAATCAGATTTTGACCTATTCAAAAACAGGTATAATGAACGAACATAAAGATCATACAGCAGGAATTGAAGTAAGGATAACTGAAAAAGAATCAAACTACCGGAATCTGGACAAAATGTCGGTTGGAGAAATCCTGCAAAACATCAATAACGAAGATCAAACGGTCGCATTTGCTGTGAAAAAATGCATTCCCCAGATCGAAGAACTGGCAATGGTGACTGTTGAAAAAATGAGGAAAGGCGGGAGGTTATTTTATATAGGAGCAGGAACGAGCGGAAGGCTTGGGGTTTTGGATGCTTCGGAATGTCCGCCGACATTTGGGGTTCCTTCCGACAGGGTGATCGGGATTATTGCCGGCGGGGACACCGCATTCCGGAACGCGGTGGAATTTGCAGAGGACAAACCGGAACAGGGATGGAATGATCTGAAACAACATAAAGTTAGGCAGAACGATATTGTGGTTGGAATTACGGCCTCCGGGTATGCACCATACGTACTGGGAGCTATTACTGAGGCAAACCGGCAAGGGATTAGAACCGCCTGCATTGTCTGTAATACCGGAACCCAACTCGCTGCAGAAGCAGACTATCCCATTGTAGTTGTTGTCGGCCCCGAGTTTATTTCGGGATCTACAAGGATGAAATCGGGTACAGCCCAAAAAATGGTTTTGAATATGCTGACAACTTCTGTAATGATCCAACTGGGACATGTCAAAGGAAATAAGATGGTGGATATGCAGCTTATGAATAAAAAGCTGCTTAACCGGGGGGTCAGAATGATCATGGACGAAACTGATCTGGATGAACAAACGGCCATGGAACTTTTAATTCAGCAGGGAAGCGTCAGGAAAGTAATCGAGCAGGTAAAATCCTGATATCAGTTATCACTTATGTAAAATACCAACATTGATTATGTCACCCACTTTACTTTTGTCTTTTTTATTAGGCTATTTTACCCTACTGGTGACAATATCATATTTCACTTCAAAAGGTTCGTCAGATAATGCCAGCTTTTTTATTGCCAACAGGAATTCGAAATGGTATTTGGTCGCAGTCGGAATGATAGGGACAAATTTGTCGGGTGTTACGTTTATTTCAGTCCCTGGTGCGGTGGGCAACAGCGCATTTGGTTATTTCCAGTTTGTACTTGGAAATACTGTCGGATTTATCCTGATAGCAACTGTCCTGTTGCCTCTGTATTACCGTATCAAATTGATATCCATTTACACTTACCTGGAACAACGGTTGGGTTACTGGAGTTACAAATCAGGTGCAATGATCTTCCTTGTGTCCCGGACAATCGGTTCGGCTTTAAGGCTTTACATCGTTGTAATCGTATTGCAGCGTTTTATTTTCGATGCATTGAATGTTCCTTTTGGGGTAACTGTTGTTATCTGCCTGTTTTTGATATGGCTATATACATTCAAAGGGGGGTTGAAAACGATCATCATAACCGATACATTGCAAACCGTATTTCTGCTTTCTTCTTTGGTGTTGTCAATCTGGTTTATCGCCAAAAGCCTTGATTTAGGTATTTTGTCAACATTTGAAACAATTAAGGAAAGTTCCTATTCGAAAATATTCTTTTTCGAAGACTTTGCCGGAAATAAGCACCATTTTATAAAGCAGTTTTTAGGGGGGATATTTGTAACTATTGCAATGACCGGATTGGATCAGGACATAATGCAAAAGAACCTGAGTTGCAGGAACATAAAAGATGCGCAGAAAAACATGTTTACTTTTATAGGGTTCTTTGCAGGGTTGAACCTCTTTTTCCTGAGTGTAGGGGCACTGCTTTACCTGTATGCAGCGGCTAAAGGTATTAATGTAGATGCCATGCTAACGCCGGATTACCTGTTCCCCGAAATAGCCCTGAAACACCTCAGTACAGTCCCTTCAGTAGTATTTATGCTGGGACTGACAGCAGCAACATTTGCCTCCACCGATTCAGCGCTTACCGCCCTGACAACATCTTTCTGCATCGACTTTCTGGGGTTTGACAAAAAAAAAGGACAAAACGACAAAAGGTTGGTTTACCAAAGGCAAGTCGTACATATATTTTTATCCGTTTTAATGCTTTTAGTAATCCTAACATTCAAGTTAATTAACAGTGATTCAGTCGTGATTGCCTTATTCAAAGCAGCAGGTTATACATACGGGCCCTTGCTCGGATTATTTGCTTTCGGGATGTTGACCAGGCGGAATGTGAACGACAGGGCTGTCCCTTTTATCTGCCTTTTTGCACCAATTGTTACATTCATTATAGAGGGGAAGGCTTTGGTATTGGTAGGTTATTCTTTTGGTTTTGAATTGATTATTGTAAATAGCCTCATTACTTATTTATGCCTGTTTGCTTCCAGTAAAAGAGATGAACGAGTCTAAATAGGGTCTGCTGTTTAAATAGAAGGGTACTGATGTTTAGATATTTATAACTAAATTTGGATAACCAAGTGCAAGGAATTATGACAAGCGCCAAAAGAAAGCGTGCACCTACCCCTAGTTATGTCAGCCCAAACCAGCTCACACTCGAAGCATTCGCATCTCCATTCGCCTCGTGTCTGAAGCCGACAACCCGCTGGGTTGTTCTGGGCGACCTAATACCATGGGATGATATTTGTGGAACCTACCTGAAACATGTAGGCATTAGCAGAACCGGCCGACCTCCTTTAAGCCCAAGAGTGGTGATCGGTTCTATGATCATCAAGCATTTGATGAACCTTGACGACAGAGAAGTGGTGGATACGATCTCTGAGAATATGTACATGCAATACTTTCTGGGTTATGCAAGTTTTTCAATTGATCCACCTTTTGATGCATCTCTTTTTGTCGAGTTTCGAAAGAAACTGGGGCTAGATCAGATAAATGCTATCAACGAGAAAATCATCTCACTGAAAACTCATCTTGAAACTCCAAAGAAGGAATCAAAACCTTCTGACTCCAATGACGTTGATGGGAGTTCCACTGACAATGAAAACAGAGGGAGGGTGATTTATGATGCGACAGCATGCCCTCAGGATATTGCTTATCCGACAGACTTGACCCTACTTTCAGATGCCAGGGAAAAATCCGAGCAGTTGGTTGATATGCTCTATGATCCGGCAGTACACACAAAGAAGCCACGGACATATCGTGAAGTTGCACGGACAAAGTATCTGCACACGGCACAAAAAAAGAATAAGAGTCTCAAAGTAATAGGTTCGGCTGTTGGAAGTCAGTTGCGTTTCCTCAACAGGAATATAAAATCGATTAACAAACTACTGAACTCATTCAACGCGACAGGCATTCCGTTGGAGAAAAGAGATTACAAATGCCTGTTGGTGATCAACACTCTCTATCAACAGCAAAAAGAGATGTATGATGAGCTCAAACACACTATCGAAGATCGAATTGTAAGCATTCACCAGCCTCACGTTCGACCCATTACAGCCAAAGTAGAATTTGGGGCAAAGATTCACGTTTCGCTCATCGATGGCATTTCTTTTCTGGATGAGATTAGTTGGGATGCCTTCAATGAAGGAAGCCATATGATGGAATACGTTGAAAAATACAAGGTTCGCTTTGGCTGTTATCCAAGAGAATTATTTGCTGATAAAATCTACTTCACCCGTTCCAATCGGGTATGGCTCAAAGAGAAAGGAATTAAGCTTATGGCCAAACCCCTTGGAAGGCCCTCGGCACTGGGGAACCACGTAAGTCCGGGAGAACGCAATCCAATCGAAGGCAAGTTCGGTCAAGCTAAGACAGCATATGGATTAGACCGTATCAAAGCAAGACTGCGAAACACGAGCGAATCCTGGATTGCCTGCATCTTTTTGGTGCTTAACCTGGTCAAATTGGCTGGGGCGGCACTCCCGTACACTCTACTAAAATGGTGGGATAGTTTTTCAGCAAGAAATGCCTTGATGAAGAAGTTCCAAACTGCTGGAGAAATTTCGAACGAGGTGTTCCTCTCTGTCAAGATTTTGAATCCGCCATGGGCGTGGGAAAAATCAAAAAATTAGTTTATCAGCAGACCCTATGTATAAAAATTCAAATAATGATTTGTGGGTTAAATTCTTAGCTGGAGATAATGAAGCCATTTCCACCCTTTACAAAGAATTTGCCCATGACTTGTATTCATATGGACGTCGACTTACAAAAGATGAGCATCTGGTTAAAGACTGTATTCAAGAAGTATTCATCCAAATAATCGATAAAAGAAGGAAATTAATACTAACAATGAACATTCACATTTATCTTTTTAAATCACTCCGCAATAAAATCCTTGAAGTTCTAAGGTCTGAAAATAGGAAACAAAGTATTGTTTACCAGATTGCGGCAGATGAGAATAACCTTGGGCGGAATGCCGAACAATTTATGATTGATTTGGAGGATGAAAAAGATACCAGAAAAATAATCAGTAATGCAATTTCAAATTTACCCAATCGTCAAGGCGAAATAATCTATCTAAAATATACTGAGGGATTGAATTACGATGAGATAGCCCAATTATTGCAAATTGATAAGGCTTCCGCTCGAACACTACTCTATCGGTCACTGAAGTCAATTAAAGACCAAATGGGCAAATGAAAATTACTTCTCACGGTTTTATTCGGCTCTTCATTGACGAAAAGAGGCCAAAATAGCCTGATTTTAATAAATAGTAAAAATACTTCCTTTTTTATGTCTATAAAATTGGATCTCGATCATTTAATGTCTTTACTATTCCAGATATTTTATGGACAAGCATTCAAAAGAGAAACTTTTTTCGTTTCTGGTAAAGGATGCCTCATTCATCCGGTCGGTGATTGAGGCAGAAAATCCAAAGGACTTTTTAGAAGAATTGCATAATAGTAACCCTGATCAGAGTGAGGTGTTTTTATCTGCCTACGAATTTGTTCGATTTAACAGAACTGTAAAATGCAAAATGCCACTGGAAGATTTTGACCGGATTTTGAATAGCATTCAGGAACATGCCAGAAAGAGAACATCCTTCCGATTCTTTAGATTCATTCCCCTGATCATAAGAGTTGCTGCGATGATTGTAATTGTATTGTCAGTAGGATCGTTGTTGGTATACAAGCAATTCTCAAAAGACCCTTTAACACAATTTGCCCAAAGTAATCTTGAGGAAAAAAATCAGGGGATGATTGTATTTTCTGATGGTACGACAAAGAAGCTGAAGATGAATGAATCATTTATTGATTACAGCTCAAGCAATGGTATTGTAGTTGTTAAAAATACGGAGGAAGAGGAAGAATTTGGAAACGCACAACAGGTGAAGGATCCAGTCTTGAATCAAGTTGTTGTTCCATTTGGCCAGCGGCACAAAGTTCTTCTGAGTGATGGAACAATGGTGCAACTAAATGCAGGGAGTAAACTTACTTTTCCGGCAACTTTCTCAGGCAAAACCAGAGAAGTTTACTTACAGGGAGAAGGTTTTTTTGAGGTCCATAAGAATGAGAAACAACCCTTCATCGTGAAGACTGATTATGTCGACATTAAAGTATTAGGTACGACTTTCAATATTTCTACTTATTGTGATGAGCATTTTATGACTACTGTGTTAGTTGAAGGGAAAGTACACATCCTGCAAAAGGATAGATTACTTGCCAACGATGAATTCACCCTTACACCAGGTCAGGCTTGTATTTATTCTGTCAACTCAAAGAAATCAGTTGTAAAGGAGGTTGATGTCAATGATTATATCTTATGGAAAGATGGCATTTACAATTTCAAAGAGATGCCACTGCTTGATGTAGTTTCTCGTGTAAGTAAATTCTTTAATAGCAAGATTCAGATTGAGAATGAAGATCTTGCCAACACATTGGTGTCAGGAAAACTGGTGCTTTCAGGTGATATATCTGAGGTTATGGAATATTTATCAAAAACTATTGAGGGGAAATATGAAATAACCCATGAAGGCTCCATTATTATAAAACAATAAAAATCAAATATATAACCCTGAAATTTATGCCTATGAGATGAAGATTGAATAAAAAACCGATGGATGCGTCAACATCCACCGGCAATGAATGATCAAATTGAGTCAACAATTTTAACCAGTACAAATTTATGAAAAAAAAATGTCTAAATGGGAGTGGCTATTTAAGTCATTTCAAAAGGTTATTATTAATCATGAAACTAACTATCTTCCTGATTTTAACGGGATTGATGTCTGTTTCCGCATCCATCTATTCCCAATCGACAAAGCTCACTTTGAATTTGCATGAAGTTTCATTCCTTGAAGTCTTCAGGCAAATAGAGGCACAATCTGAGTTTGTGTTTATCTACAAAAATGAAATCATTGACCTTAACAAAAAAGTTAATGTAAAGGTTGAAGGAAAGACTGTTGATGTAATTCTTGATGAGGTTTTAAGAGATTTAAACCTCAAATATGAAATTATTAAAAAGCAGATCATTATTACACCTGATCATACCATCCGTGAAGCTAAACCTTATGACGTTTTACCGAACGTCGAGCAGCCTCAAAAGAAAAACCTGAAAGGAAAGGTAACAGATAAAAAGGGAGCTCCCATACCAGGTACAACTTTAATGGTGAAGGGTACTACAATAGGGACCATCTCCGATTTTGACGGAAATTTCGTCCTTGATGTCCCACCTGATGCAAAAGTATTATCGATTTCTTTCATAGGGATGGGATCTCAGGAAATTCAAATTGGAAGTCAATCGAATTTTTCAATTATCCTGGAAGATCAAATAGTTGGTGTTGAGGAGGTTGTTGTTGTGGGATATGGAACACAAAAGAAGGAAAGTATAGTGGGGTCTATTGTCCAAACCACAAACGAAGAATTGAAACGATCAGGGAATGTTACAGATTTGAAGCAAGCTTTAACCGGGCAACTTCCTGGGATAACGACGATCACTTCAAGCGGTGAACCGGGAGGCACCGGTACGGGACAAAGTGCGACATCAATATTCATCAGGGGACGGAACACCTGGAATGGAGGCCAGCCATTAATACTGGTCGATGGTGTAGAACGCTCAATGGACAACCTGGACGTAAGTGAGGTTGAAAGCATCTCTGTTTTAAAAGATGCTTCAGCAACAGCGGTGTTTGGGGTAAAAGGCGCCAACGGGGTAATATTGATAACCACCAAAAGAGGTACTGTAAGCAAACCAAAGTTATCATTCTCGTACAATGCTACTGCATTATCAGTCTCTAAAGTTCCTGAAAAACTGGATTCATATAATGCCCTTCTAATTAAAAATGAAATAATTGAACGGGAGACTGTGTTGAACGAAGCTTCCTGGGCCGATTATACCCCGGAACAAATAGTTGACCGTTACCGGTTGCCCCAATCAGCAGAATACGCGATAATCTATCCAAATGTCGACTGGGTCGATGCCATGTTTAAGGACTTTAGTATGTCGCAGCGTGCAGCTTTAAATGTGCAGGGTGGTACCAACTTTGTGAATTATTTCGGGTCGATAACATACCTCCACGAAGGCGATATGTTTGAAGAATATGAGAATGCTAAAAATTACGAACCGAATTACGACTTCGACCGTTTTAACTTCAGGAGCAACCTCGATTTTAAAATTACCAAATCAACCAACCTGAAGGTAAATTTATCAGGGTATTTTAGCCAAAAAAATACCAGTAACTCCTTTCATAACAACGATTCCCAAACAAATCCAATAGCTTGGGCTTCGGCATATTCCATGCCTCCCGATGTTTTTATTCCCCAATACGAAGACGGGCGATGGGGCGCATCGTACAGGTTGCCTGCCGAACGATTACAAAACCCGATAGCATTGATTTATAATACCGGTATAAAGCAATACCGTACTACCGAATTAAACGCCGATTTTGCACTGGAACAAAAACTTGACTTTATTACCAAAGGATTAAGCGCCAAAGCGTCTGTTTTTTATGACAACAGTATCCATACAGAAGGAAGTTTATCGGATGTAGCTAATGCAGTGAGGCCAGAAGCCGAAAGCAACACGGCACAGAAGATTATTGACCCCGAATTATATACCGGTCCGGGGCAGGATCCCAGTGAATATACCCAGGATATACCAACTGCCGGGTCAAACCAGTACGACTGGATTATAAGGCCCTGGACTATTGGGCAGGAAATAATGACCTCTGCTATTATGCGGCGGATGATGTACCAGTTCCAAATCAACTATGCCCGTAGTTTTGGTTTGCACAATGTAGGGGCGCTAGCCTTGGTTAAACGAGAAGAATATGCCAGTGGAAACATGTTCAAAAATTATCGTGAAGACTGGGTTTCGCGCGTTACTTATGATTATGATATACGATATTTGTTTGAAATGAACGGCGCGTATAACGGATCCGAAAAATTTGGTCCCAGCTACCGTTTCGATTTTTTCCCTTCGCTGGCTGCGGGGTGGTATGTTTCAAACGAGAAATTTTTTAAAGCAGAATGGATCAATAAATTAAAACTAAAATACACCATAGGTATGATTGGCGACGATAACGGTGGATCAAGGTGGGCCTACGACTCGCAATATTCGTATGGCGGATATGCCCAGATGAACCAAAATCTAAGAGAAGCAAGTCCATATAGTTGGTATAAAGAATCGGTTGTGGGTAACCCCGATATTCATTGGGAAAAAGCCCGAAAGGATAATTATGGAGTGGAAATAGGCATGCTCGATAATCTGATATCCATTAATTACGATTATTTTACGGAAGACAGGACTGATATTCTCTTAGCCGGAGGGTCCAGATCGAGTATCCCCCCGTATTTTGGGGCTACTGCGCCCAGTGCAAACGTTGGCGCCGTAAAATCGAACGGGCACGAAATAGAAGTGAAATTTGACAAGAGGACGAAATTTGATTTGCATTACTGGTTTAACGTATCATTTACGCATACCGAAAATGAGATTATCAAGAGGGACGACCCGGCCTTACTGGCATCGTACTTACAGTCAAAAGGTTATCCGATAGGGCAGTCGCGTACTTTGGTGAGGGCTGGCTTTTACAATAACTGGGACGATATTTTTGCAAGTGTGCCGACCGAAACCAACGATCTGGCTAAACTCCCGGGATATTATAACCTCCTCGACTTTGATGCCGATGGAGTGATAAAATCAACAGATCAAGCTCCCTTTGGTTATCCGGAAGTCCCGGAGAATACCTACAATTGTACCATAGGCGCCGATTACAAAGGGTTTAGTATCATGTTGCAGTTTTATGGTGTGAACAATGTATCGCGTTACCTGCCGCTTCAAAATTTTGTTCTATATCAGACTGTTGTTTTCGACCATGTTTTGGATTATTGGTCAAAAGACAATCCCGATGCCAGCTCATTTTTGCCCAGATGGAAAACACAGGGGCAAAATATCGGGGATTATTTCCTGTATGATGGATCATTTCTCCGATTTAAAACGGCAGAAATTGCCTACACATTCCAGAATAATTTAGTGAAGAAAATAGGATTGTCATCCCTTCGGATATTCCTGAACGGGAACAATCTCTATCTCTGGTCCAAACTGCCCGACGACAGGGAAGCTGCATGGTCGGGCGGAAGCGCCCAGCAGGGAACTTATCCTACACCCAGGCGTTTTAACCTTGGTATTGATTTAACTTTTTAATAACTGGGAATTATGAAAAAAGCAGTAAAAACATATAAGCTAAGCATTCTTATCACCGTGCTTTTTCTCGGACTAAGCCTGGGTTCTTGTGAAGAGTACCTCGACAAAGCTCCGGAAGCTACCATTACCGAGAAAGATGTATTCGGAAATTTTAGGAGTTTCCAGGGGTTTGTTGAGGAAATGTACAATTGTATTGCTGACCCCCACAAAGCGCTTGCCGGTAACCCTCCCTACTGTAACATGTATCTGGCCGACGAGACTTTGTCGAATGGACCTTCGCTCTGGGACGATGGAAATTATTGGTACTTTCAGGAACGGTTTTTGACAGGCGCACTTAATACGGACGTTGCGACGATGAACAAAAGGATATGGCCGCTGGCTTGGTATGCTATCCGGAAAGCCAACCTGGGCTTGGAAAAACTGGAGTTAATGACCGATGCAACACAGGAAGAAAGGGATATTATTAAGGGACAGTGCCTGTTTTTCAGGGGCTTCTTCCATCTCGAACTGATGCAGTTTTATGGAGGGCTGCCTTACATCGACCGGATGTTGTCGTCCTCGGAAGAGTTGACCATACCCCGGTTAAATTACAAAGAAACAGCATTGAAGGCAGCAAAAGATTTTGAAGATGCAGCGAAACTGTTGCCTGTAAAGTGGGACGATACAGAGGTTGGTAAAATTACCCTGGGCAATAATGGGGTTCGTATTTCTAAAATACATGCCTTGTCGTTTCTTGGTAAAAATTTGTTGTATGCTGCCAGCCCGATGATGAACGAGTCGTCGACCGGGAGCGCAACCTATGATGCTGAGCTTTGTAAACAGGCAGCACAGACCTTTGCTGATGTAATAAAGATTTGTAATGAAACGGGTGCATATAAACTTCAAACATGGGCCACCTGGACCGATAACTTCTGGGTATGGTCGCCAAACAATCAGGTAAGGCCGGGGGGAACAGAGGTAATTATGAACCAAATGATTTACAATTACAACTACACACGATTCACCACCGTAAGGGCAGCCAGTCCCATCGGGTTTGGGGCAGGTAACAACATGGTTCAGGTGCCAACACACAATTACGTGAAAAATTACGGTATGGCCAATGGGTTGCCGCTCGAAGACCCGGCTTCCGGTTATAACCCCAATGCCCCATGGACAGGACGAGATCCGCGTTTTTATGTAGATATTGTTTACGATGGGGTTTTAATGGTAACCAGCAATGCTACGGCGGGACTGCCCGACAAATATGCGCTTTTGTACAATGGAGGGCGGCACAAAGGGGGCACACAAGGTAGTGTGACCGGCTATTATTATAAAAAATTCACGCCTCTGGGATGTAATCCCTGGGACAATAAATGGGGAAATTTCCAGGCGTACCAACCCCGTATGAGGTTGGCCGATGTTTACCTGATGTATGCCGAATCTGCCCTTTGGGGATATGGTTCAGCTTCAAGCTCTGTTCCCGGAAGCGGATTGACTGCAGAACAGGCGATAAACACCATCAGGAACAGGGCCCAATTACCTGCTATTGACAGCAAATTCACGGGAACAAAAGAGAGTTTTATGCAGGAAATTATCCGTGAACGGGCTGTTGAGCTTGCTTTTGAGGGACATCGTTGGTTTGATTTGCGTAGATGGAACTTAAATGGTGATCCAAAATACATTAACAAAACAGCTATTGATTTCGACCGTGGGACAAATGGGAAACCAATAAATATTCAGGAAAGGATAGTTGTGATCAGGGTAGTCGAGAAAAAGCACAATTGGGTGCCATTCGTGGTGGCCTATACAAAACTCTATAAAGAGTGGCCACAAAATCCGGGCTGGTAAGTCACCAAATAACTATTAAAAAACTGAAAAATGAAGAAAAAATATATACAAATATTGATCTTTCTATGTTTGGCAGCAATATTAATATCAACACAGGCTATTGCACAAAAAGCACAGAAAGAGAATAAAATAACCATTGAATCTGTTGTTATCGACGAAAAAGGTAATCCTGTAATTGGGGCAACTATTTTCGGAAACGAAGGAGCTGTTGTCGCAAAAACAGATGCTTCCGGTAGATTTACTATTTCAGTTCCTGACCAGACAGACTTACTTATTGAATCTGATGGTTACGAATCTGCGATTTACAGATCGGGTGAATACAAGAACATGACGTTATTTTCATTAAAATCTTCCTTGTTTATGTACAGCGAAAATGACGTTGTAAATGTTGCTTTTGGAAAAGTGAAAAAAGGTGATCTGACCAACGCTGTAAGTGTAATAAATCCTTCTGAGATCCTTAAGTACGATAACATTCAGGCTGTTACTGAAGCATTAAATGGTCATGTCCCCGGATTATTAGGCAGTTCTAACATTCGCGGGATGGGTACGCCATTATTTATTGTGGATGGGTTGCCCCGTAACATTGCCAACATTAACCTGGCCGAAATAGATCAGATCACGGTTCTTAAGGACATCAATTCATCGATTTTATACGGAAGCGATGCAGTTGCCGGGGTGGTATTGATTACAACAAAAAGAGGGCAAGCTTATAAAAAACAGATTAATGTAACGGGTTATACTGGTATTGCCACACCTACCGCTTTGCCTGAATATTTACCATCGGCCGATTATATGGAACTCTACAATGAGGCCAAGGTAAACGACGGGTTAACTCCCCAATATGATGCAGCAACGATTGCCAACTATCGTTCAGGAAACACATACCGCTACCCAAGTATAGATTACTATTCGAGTGAATATCTTCGTAACATTAAACCGTTCTCAAAAATTATGACAGAACTATCCGGTGGAAACGATGTTGCAACTTACTATTCGAATGTAGGTTGGGAACAGTCAGGAAGCCTATTGGATTTTGGGGCTGGCAAATCTGCCAGGCAGAACCGTTTTAATGTACGTGGGAATGTAGACCTGAAAATCAATCAATGGATAAAAAGCTCGCTTGATGCGGTTGCTGTTTTAAATAATAACAAAGGTCCTGTTGGAAATTACTGGGGCGAAGCCGCAACCTTGCAACCCAATTTATTTGCGCCATTAATTCCTTTCGACTATATCAATCCTGGCAATGCATTATTAAAAGGCCGCAAAAATGATGTTGACGGAAAGTATTTGCTGGGAGGTACCTCAAGTTATTTGACCAACCCTATCGCAAATGGTTATTCAGGAGGAGAAACTGAGAATATCCAACGTACTTTTTCATTTGACAACAGGATAGATTTTGATCTTGATCGTTTTGCTAAAGGGCTTGCCTTTCATACCAACGTAAGTTTCGATTTTTATACCATTTACAATCAGTCTGTCACGAATTCTTATTCGGTATATGCGCCGGTGTGGAATGCAACTATGGATTCAATTGCAAGCCTCACAAAATACGGTACCGATACGCGTACCGGCAGCCAGAATGTTGGGAATTCTTCATTCATTAGACGATTTGGCTTTTATGGCATGTTCGACTACGACCGTACTTTCGGTGGAGTACACCACATTACAGGGGCGTTGTTAGGATACGGGAACAGGTACAAAATACAGGGCGATTTCCAGGGGAATAAGAGTGTCAATTTGGGATTGCGCCTGGCGTATGGGTTCAAAAACAAATACATGGTCGATTTTAGCAGCGCCTATGTCAATTCAGTCAAGCTGGCTGCAGGAGCCCGCGGGGCATTCTCTCCATCACTCGGTTTAGCCTGGGTGATCAGTACCGAAGAGTTTATGTCGTCAGTTTCTGCTGTCAACTATCTTAAACTCCGCGTTTCGGGCGGGATGATGAACTCTGATAACGGAATTGATGGATTTTACTATTATGACAACAGGTATGGAGCTTCCGGAAGTTATTCATGGTTTGAAGGAACCTGGTCAAACAATGGAACTGTCTCTGCAAATGGAGGAAACCAAAATCTGGCTTTTGAAAAACGTAACGAACTCAATTTTGGCCTTGAAGGATTATTTTTTGACAGTAAGTTATCTCTTGATGCAAATATTTTCAAGAGCGAATATTTCGACCAGATAACCAGGCCTACCACCAAATATCCAAGTTATTATGCCAATTTTATTCCTTACGAAAACTTTGACAGCAATTCATACAAAGGAGCTGAACTTGGATTATCATACAAACAGAACCTCGGTGATTTTACATTCGTTGTTGGAGCCAATGCGCTGTATGCCACATCCGAAATTTTGAAAAAGGATGAGATCTATGCCAATGATTACCAATACCGGGTAGGCCATCCGGTTGATGCACGTTTCGGCCTTGTTGCCGATGGATTTTTTTCGGACCAAGCCGATATAGACAGTCATGAAATTCAGGCATTTGGTAAGGTTAAGCCAGGGGATATTAAATATGTAGATCAAAATGGCGACGGAATTATTGATTCAAATGATGAAATCGAGATTGGTCGTTGGCAGGCGCCATTTTCATACGGATTAAACCTGAAAGTATCCTATAAAAACTTTACTTTATTCGCTAAAGGAAACGGACGCATGGGTGCCGATGGTTATATCACTGACAATTACTACTGGGTTGATGGTAACGATAAGTATTCAACTTATATATTAGACCGTTGGACCGAAGCGACCAAAACTACCGCCACCTTGCCGAGGCTAAGTTCTTTATCTAATCCAAACAATTACCGTAGTTCAACTTTTTGGCTTTATAAAGATAACTACTTCACACTCGACAGGGTTCAGCTGACTTATGATGTGCCGGAAAAAACTGCCGGAAAATTAAAAATGAAACAACTGAATTTTTATATCAATGCGTCCAACCTTCTGACAATTTCCAAATTTAAGGACATCAGGGAGTTGAGTATCGGGGCCGAACCATATTACCGTTCGTTCTCAATAGGTGTAAAAACAATGTTTTAATTAATTAAATACTAAATCATTATGAGATTATTAAAAATATTCTCCTTATTACTGATGCTGTCATTATTATTTGGCGCATGTCAGGAAATACTGGAGCCGGAAAATGACAATCACAGTACTGTTGACCGGATATACAGCGACCCTGGGTTTGGCGAAGGCTTGTTGATGACAGCATATGCCAAACTTCCAACCAACGGTTTAAGTTTTAACGAGGTGGCTACCGACGATGCTGTGACCAACGACAAACTGAACAATTATCTTCGCATGGCAACAGGTGAATGGTCAGCCCTTTTTAATCCTATGAACCAATGGGACAATTGCAATTCGGCCATTTTATACCTGAATGAATTCCTGAGCATTATTGATACTGTTGCCTGGAAATGGACCAGTAGCGAACTAAACACCATGTATGCCAGGCGTTTTAAAGGCGAAGCTTATGCTTTGAGAGGTTTGTTCCAGTACCATCTTTTGGTTACCATTGGAGGCGAAGGATCTGACAATAAACTATTGGGAATTCCTTTATATGATAAATTCTATAAGGTTAATGATAACTTTAACATTCCCAGGGCCACTTTTGCCGAATCTGTTGCCAGGATTTATGCCGATTTTGATAAGGCGCTTGAATACCTGACGATGGACGACTATGTGGATATTACCACAGCGACCCAGCTTCCTCTGGGACTGGAAGGGGTGAATGTGGCCAATTATAATTCTGTTTTTGGCCTTCGCACCAATCAGCGTATCAGCGGACGCATTGTAAAAGCGTTGAAAGCCCGGTTAGCCTTATTGGCTGCAAGCCAGGCATTTGCAAATAACGATGCTACATTATGGGAAAAAGCCGCAACATATGCAGGCTCTTCAGTGACTGGTATTGGCGGCATTGCCGGACTCGATCCGAACGGGCATAAGTTTTATGATGCAACCCGCATTGATGCTATTGTTTTGTCAACCAATAAAGACCAAAAAGAAATGGCATGGAGAAGGGCCATTGTTACTACCAATACCAGGGAGCTGGATCATTTACCACCGTCATTATTTGGCAACGGTAGGGTTAATCCAACCCAGAATTTGGTCGATGCTTTCCCTGCCGCTAATGGTTATCCAATTACAGACCCATTAAGCCTATATAATTCAAGCACACCTTACGCCAACCGCGATCCACGTCTGGCATTGTACATCGTTTATGATGGAAACACAATTGCCGGCAAAACGATTAAAACAGGTTTAGGTGGCGGAACTAACGCAAAGGATTCGATACAAACCTCTACGCGTACAGGCTATTATCTGAAAAAGTTATTGAGGGAAGACGTCAGCGTGAATCCGGTTTCATCAAGTACAAAAAAGCATTATGAAGTTCACATGCGGTTTACCGAATTGTTCTTAATTTATGCTGAAGCGGCCAACGAAGCCTGGGGTCCAGACGGAAAAGGAACTTTTGCGTTTTCCTCCCGCGATGTGATCGCTGCTATTCGCAAACGTGCCGGGATCACCCAACCCGATAATTACCTTACCTCTGTCACCACGAAGGATGATATGCGAACATTAATCAGAAACGAAAGAAGGCTGGAACTTTGTTTCGAAGGTTTCCGTTTCTGGGATTTGCGTCGTTGGAAAGCCAATTTGACTGAGCCCGCCAAAGGAATCAATATAACCAAAACAAGTTTTACAGTGGTTGATGTTGAATCGCGCATGTATAATAATGATTATATGTGGTCTGGCCCTATTCCTGAAAGGGAATTCCTCAAGTACAATGCCCTGGTTCAGAACAAAGGGTGGTAGCATATTCATCTTAAAATTTGGTGATTGAATTAACACATAATAATTTTTGATATGAAAAAAATACTATTAATACTAACACTGTTTGCCGGGCTGATTGCTTGCGAAAACCAGGATAATGAATTTGCTGATTTTGATTATACATCTGGCTATTTCCCTTATCAATTTCCGGTACGGACACTTGTGTTGGGCGATTATATCTACGACAACACGAACGATAATAACCATAAATTCCTGATTTCGGCAGCGATGGGTGGAGTATATGAAAATTCGAAAGACAGGGTTTTTGATATCCAGGCAGCGCCCGAACTTTGTACCAAAGCATTGTTTGAATCAACAAAGGATACCATCCGTTTGATGCCTTCGTCGTATTATACGCTAAATTCGACCAGTAAACTAACAATTCCTGCCGGCCAAGTGAATGGTAGTATAGAAGTGCAATTGAAAGACGCTTTTTTTGATGATCCGCTGGCTATAAAATTGGGATATGTCATTCCGGTTCGGATGCTTGGCTCGACTGATGTTGACTCTGTTTTGCAAGGTAAATCTACCAGATCGAACCCTGATCCAAGAGTTTCTGGGCAATGGACCATAGCACCCAAAGATTTTACCATGTTTGCGGTTAAGTTTATTAACCCCTATCATGGGAAATACCTTCATCGTGGTGTCAGTACCGTGAAAAACGCTTCCAGCGCTGTGGTGGAAACAACCGTTTACCGCAAGAAATATGTTGTTGATGACGAGATATGGAGTTTGACAACTACAGCCAAAAACCAGGTTACAGTTCAGGGAACTTCGCGCTCAACACTAATTCCGGGTACATTGAAAATGAACCTCACCTTTGCCAGTGATGGTACCTGTACAATTGCCCAGGCAACAGGTTCTACCTTTACCATTACGGGTACCGGTAAATTTTTTGACGATGCTGACACATGGGGAAATAAAAAACGGGATGCCATTCACATTAATTATCAGTTTACTTCTGGTACAAATACTTATTCTGCAACCGATACATTGGTTGTCAGGGATAGGGCGGTTGTAATGGAAGTATACAAACCCGTTGTTTTTTAACTGATAAACAGTTTATTAAGGGGTTGCCCATGCCGGGTAGCCCTTTATAATATTGCAAACGGAAATCTTGGTGGATAAAACGTTCATCAGGGAAATTCTTTATTTGTTATAACTAACCTAACTAATTTTATAACCATGAAAAAATATTCCAATTGGTCATTGTTTTTCCCTCTCTGTTTTTTAATCCTATCTGTATGTGTATCGGATGTTTCTGCACAAAAAGCAAAGCCCAGCATAAAACTTGGCGCGTATTATTTTGCGGGGTGGTCGGGCAAATGCCCTTATGATGACGGCACCCCTGAAAATGACTGGGCTAAGGGAATGCCCACCCACTACACCAAAAAATTGGCTACCGATTTTGCCGGGCGTACACTTGTTTGGGGCTGGCGCGATGATACGCAGGAACTCATGGAAAAACAAATTAAGCTTGCCTCGCAAAACGGAATTGCTTATTTCTCTTTTTGTTGGTATTGGCGGGATAACAAAGGGCCGATCAACCCAACGGCAATCGAATCAGATTCCAAGCATTTGCCGATGAACCTTTTTATGAAAGCAGGCAATAATAACCTGATGGAATATTGTTTGCTCGTGGCGAACCATCGCGAGGCTGAAATAGACGGGACCGATGCATGGAAACAGGCTGCTGATTATTGGATCGAAAACTATTTTAAGCATCCCCGCTATTTGAAGGTGGATGGTAAACCGGTAATTATGATCTTTCTCCCCGGCGGGTCAGACAAGGATGGGCTGGCCTATCTTCAGGATGCAGCTCGCAAAGCTGGCTTCCCCGGAGTCCTGGTAACCGCCTGTGGAAATGCTTCTTCCGAAAATGGCTACCAGGCGCTTACCTTATATAATACCAAACCCAGAGAAGGGCTTAATCTCGATGAAATTTATCCTTTCAAGTTGCTTGCCGACTGGAATATTTCGGTTTGGCAAAAGAGAGAAAACAACGGAATGCCATACATCCCCGTAGCAACTGCAGGATAGGATTGTCGTCCATGGGAAGCAAAAAAAAACGGGGAAGGATATGGTCAGGGTTCAACGGTAACTCCCCATTTTTTAAGGGGTACGCCAGAGGAATTTGAGCAATACATCAAAAGCATGGCCGATTGGATGGATGCTAACCCGAAATTGGCAACCAAAGATCGACTGGGGCTAATCTACGCATGGAACGAGATTGGTGAAGGCGGTTGGCTCGTACCATGCAAAGATGATCCTAATGGCGGATACCTGAAGGCGATAAGACGTGTAGTTTATGGAAAATAAAATAATGAGGCTATGGAAAATTTAAGTTTGAAAATCAAAATGGCGCTTGTATTAGCCATCTTCTTGGGGAGTATGTCTAATGCGCAATCGCAGCAAAAGAAGAAAGCAGTAAAAAACGATTATTTGGTGGCGGCGTATATTTGGCCATCATGCCACGACGATCCATTGGCGCGAAAGAAACTGTGGTCAGATGGCATTGGCGAATGGGAAGTGATCAAAAAAGGAAATCCCCGTTTTGAGGGCCATTATCAGCCTCGTCATCCGCTTTGGGGCTACGAGATGGACAACAACCCGAGAGTGGTAGAGAAATGGATTGATGTAGCAACAGACCACGGCGTTAATGTATTTGTTTACGACTGGTACTGGTATGAAGAAGGCCCCTATCTGGAAAGCGCACTGAACGATGGTTTTCTGAAAGCAAAAAATAATTCGAAAATGCAGTTTTATATTATGTGGGCCAATCACGATGTAAAACACAATTACTGGAACTATCACCGCTACGGCGACGATACTTCTATTCTTTGGGATGCCAAAGTGGACTGGAAGAACTACAAAATCATTGTTGACAGGGTCATTAACCAGTATTTCAAGCGACCGAATTATTTGAAGATCAATGGAGAACCTTTATTTTCCGTCTTCAGCATTGAAAAGTTGCTTGAAAGCTTTGGTGGCAACGTGGAAGAAACACGCAAAGCGCTGGATTATTTCCGTGATGAGGTGAAAAAAGCTGGTTTCCCGGGGTTGCATATCCAGTGGAACCAGGGTGGAGGTTCCCTGATGTCGGAAGAAAAAGCCAACCAGTTCCGCGACAGGGTGAAAGTGATGGGCTTCAATAGTGTAGCCATGTATAACATGGGTGGGCGCGTTGAAGATTATATCGCTTATGGAACCAATTCCATCAAAATACGCGAGCAATTGGACGCTGTTCTGGATGTTCCTGTTTTCCCCTGCGTCTCTATTGGTTGGGACGATACGCCACGTTTCCCGGCAAAAGGAATCAAAGACGTTGTTCATTACAACAATACTCCACAGAGTTTTGCAACTCTCCTCGCCAAAGCAAAGAAATATGCTAACAACCATCCTGAACAGCCCAAACTGATTACCATTAACGCATGGAACGAATGGGTGGAAGGCAGTTATTTGCTGCCCGACATGCTCAATGGGTTTGGCTACCTGGAAGCTGTGAAGGAAGTGATTGTTGACGGTAAATATGATCGGTATTGATCGTACTAATGAAATAAATTACACAAACAAATCATCAATAAAAGATTTACTCATGAAAAAATATGCAGTTGATTGTTTATTAAAACCAGTGACTTTGAAAAAAAGTACCATGAAAACTTCTCTGTTCCCAATGATAGCCCTGCTGATTGGAATCTTCATTTTCGCCGGATGTTACAGCGAGGTGAATGCTCAGGGAAACAAAATCGATGTAAAAGTAGGGGCCTATTATTTCGATGGCTGGGCAGGTCAACATCGTCTGTCGGGTGACCCCAATGAACCTTGGGCAAAGAATGCTCCAACAAATTCAAGTCGTCGGTTGGTTGAAGAATTTCCGGAAAGAGAACCAGTCTGGGGTTGGCGGGATGACTCTCAAGAGATTATGGAACGGCAAATTGATTTAGCTGCCGATAATGGGATTGAGTTTTTCCTTTTTTGCTGGTACTGGAAAGACAATAACGGACCAATCAATCCTTCAGCCATCGAAAACCTTTCCCTGCATACAAGTATGAATCTGTATCTTAAAGCAAAAAATAAAAACAGAATAAAGTTCGCTTTATTAATTGCTAATCACCAGGGTTTTGAGATTAAAGGGAAAGATAATTGGGGAAAGGCAACTGAATATTGGGTACAATACTTTAAGGATCCTCAATATGTGACCGTTGATGGAAAACCATTGGTGGTGATTTTCAACTCACAGGGGATTGATAACTATGAACTTGCCCATATGCAGGAGGTATCTAAAAAGCAAAGTCTGCCGGGTTTATCCATAGCAGGTTGTGGGAAAGTGGCAGATAAGAATTTTAATTATAAAACTCATTACAATATGAATCCTGGTTATGTTGCCGGTCATGAGGCGCATAAATACGCTGAATTGATTGATGCCCATAAAAAACAGTGGATAGGTACCGAGAAACAACCATATATTCCTGAAGTAACGGTGGGTTGGGATAAACGACCATGGGAAGATAAATCAGGTAACGGTAAGGGTGGTGCGAAAGAAGGTTGGTATTTTCCAAATCGTACTCCTAAAGAATTTAGAGGTTTCCTTTCTGATGCCATCACCTGGATGGACGAGCATCCGACTCAGACTTTAAAAGAACGGCTTGTATTAATTTATGCCTGGAATGAACTTGGCGAAGGCGGCTATCTGGTTCCGACAAAAGGTGATCCGGATGGCGAATACCTGAAGGTGATAAGGCGTGTCGTTTATTAACGGCAAATACGAAGACCAATTCCATTCTGTATTCTTTTTACGAAGTTGATTTATCCCTAACAATTCAAAGAAATAAAAAATGAAAAGACTTATTTATTGCGGTATTTTCTTCTACTTGGTACTGTTCATTAATTTGGTCAGCAGTAGTTGTAAGAAAGGAAATGTGGATAAAGCTGATAGCTCAGAAATGATTCCCGATTCTGCTTTATTTGCAAAAGAGCGCCCTTCTCCATCAATTGTAAGAGGATTTATGACGAAGGAAACATTCGATCAACAATATTGCGATGATGCACGTGCCTGGGGGGCAAATGTGGTTCGGATCCAGATTTGGCCAACCCGTTATGCAACTAGTTGGAACAAAAAATTTTGGGAGGCCTGGCCTTCATTCCTCGATAAACTGGAAAAGCAAATTAAGCAAGCAAAACAAGCTGGTTTAAAAGTGGTTGTGGATCTTCATCAACCACCATTCCAAAATGTTGAAAATTTTGAACAGGCCGAGTTCTGGAATCGGCAAGACTTGGAAGAAACGTTCTGCAAGGTCTGGACAGATATTTCAACACGTTTAATACCTTATAAAGATGTTATTTGGGGATACGACATCCTCAATGAGCCCTTGGACAGGTCTCAACTTCCGGCTGTAACACGACAGTGGAAACCATTGGCTATAAAGATCGTTGAGGCTATCAGGAAAGTAGATCCCGACACCTGGATTATCTTCGAACCGGGGCCAGGTAGTTTGTTTAGCGGGTTTAAAGGATTGTCACCCTTGCCCGATTTACATATTATCTATAGCGCCCATTTTTACTTTCCTCAGGATGCATTTACCCATCAGGGAGTGAATGTTAAAGGAATTACTCTGAATGAAGCTAAAAAGTTGATTAATACAACATATCCTTCTGTAATTAAGGGTGAGTTATGGAATAAAGATCGGTTGGCACAAGAACTGAAATATGTTGATGAGTTCCGGTCCAGGTGGAAGGTTCCCGTTTACGTGGGCGAGTTCAGTGTGGTTCGATGGGCGCCTAAAGATGGCGCTGTACGTTGGCTTCAGGATGCGATAGATCTGTTCGAAGTTCGCGGATGGTCGTGGAGCTATCATGCATTTCGTGAATGGCACGGCTGGAGTCTTGAGCATGACGAAGAATTCTGGATGGAAGGAATGCCTTATCCACAAATGGTGACTTATGAAACGGAGAGAGCAAAGGTCATCAGGTCAGCGTTCCTGAAAAATAAATAAAAATTAGTATATTCAAAATGCTTTTAAGATGATCCGACCTTCTTTCATTTGAATAAGATCAGGTCTGAAAGGGATATATATTCGTTGGTAAACAAATATATGTTCTCAAGTGTGATGTTTTAAGCCATACTTATGATCGGCGTTATCCGTCCCATCATTTATCCTTTGTAGCTAAAATCGTAATTAACTATAAAAATATCTCGTCATGGTGAAAATTTTGGGTTTAATGTTTTACTTTGTTTTGTTTGCAGAACAGGTTGTTTCACAGCCAGTTCCGTCTCCTGTTGTTAATGATCAGTTGTATCCCTCGCTTTCAGCGCTGATAAATGGGTTCATTGGCGAAAAACTGGATGCTTCTTACCAAAATCGCATTCTTGCACAGGATGTTAATCGTTTGATTGCACCATTCAGTAACCGCACCGAAACCAGTTGCTGGCAGAGTGAATTTTGGGGAAAATGGTTTACCTCAGCCATGCTGGCTTATCATTACAAACCAGAACCTCAGCTAAAAAATGTGCTTGACAAGGCGGTCGATGGCCTAATTGCTACTCAAACTTCAGATGGCTATATTGGAAATTATGCAGACGATAAACATCTTGCTGCGTGGGATATCTGGGGACGCAAATATTGTATGCTTGGATTGCTGTCCTATTACGACCTGGTCAAAGACCCCAAAGTGCTGAAAGCTGCCGGCAAAGTGGCCGACCACCTGATGAAAGAATTGAAAGACCGCAACGCGCTGATCGTAAAACAGGGTAATCATCGCGGAATGGCTGCATCGTCGGTTCTGGAACCCATTTGCCAATTGTATTCACGCACAGGTGACAAAAAGTACCTCGATTTTGCTGAAGAAATTGTCCGCCAATGGGAAACTCCCGATGGACCGCAACTTATATCCAAATCAACAGTTCCGGTTTCCGAACGTTTCCCAAAACCCAAAGTGAATTGGTATGGCCCGGAGCAAGGACAAAAAGCCTACGAAATGATGTCGTGCTACGAAGGGTTGCTGGAATTGTACCGCCTGACTGGCAAACCGGAATTCAAAGCTGCTGTAGAAAAGACCTGGGAAAGCATCAGTGAAACAGAAATAAATGCTGCAGGTTCAGGTTCTTCGGTTGAATGTTGGTTTCACGGCAAGGAACATCAGGCAAGTCCGATTTTCCATTATCAGGAAACCTGCGTTACGGCTACATGGATCAAATTAAGCCAGCAATTGCTGCGACTGACGGGCGAAGCAAAATATGCTGAAGCTATCGAACAGACTTATTACAATGCGTTGCTTGGTTCGATGACTCAGGATGGCTCCGATTGGGCTAAATATACTCCACTTTCAGGCCAAAGATTGGAAGGTGGGGAACAATGCCACATGGGACTGAATTGTTGCGTGGCCAGCGGCCCCCGTGGTTTGTTTACCTTTCCGCTTACCACCGTAATGTCCGGTAAAGAAGGTCTTCAGGTTAATTTTTATGCGGCAGGTACTTATAGCCTACAAACTCCCGGAAAACAAAAAGTTGAAATCGTTCAGGAAACCGATTACCCTGAAACAGGGAAAATCAGGCTGAAAGTTCAGTTGGAGAAACCCGAAAGCATGTCGATTCGGGTAAGGATTCCTGAATGGAGCGCCAAATCGTCGCTGACCGTAAACGGAGAACCGGTTAAAAACGTTAATCCCGGCGGATTTGTTACTGTTCAACGTAGTTGGAAGTCGGGTGACCTGATTGAACTATCCCTGGATATGCGTGGACGGGTTGTCAGCCTTGGCGAATCTCCTGAAAGCGTGGCCATTTTGCGTGGACCGATATTGTTATCGCGCGATGCCCGCTTGCCAGAGCCTTCACTTGAATCAATTATCACCCCGATGGCTGATAAAGATGGCTACATTGAACTGCAACCTGTTGCACAAAAAAATCCGGAGATGTGGATGGAGTTTATGGCTTCATTTATTCCTGAATCGTATGTTGAGGGCGGAAGCAAACCAATACCAGTCATCCTTTGCGACTATGCTTCGGCCGGAAATTCAAAGGAAGGGCATCCGCATTTCAAAGTTTGGCTTCAGCAATTGCTCGATCCGAGAAAATAAAATAACAAACATAAAGTATGTTTTAAGTACATGGGAAGGACAGAAAGCATAATAAAAATGGTAAAATATAACATTAATCAGTTATGAAAAATATTAAAAGGTCAATCTTTGTTTTTATTGTCTTTTTTGTCCTGTCATGTACTGATAATGAAGATGTAAAAAGATACCGTCAATTACGAAAAGATGTATTATCACATTATAAAGCTAATAATAACCCTTTAAAAGAAAAAGCTGCACGGTTTCTTCTCGACAATTTAAAAGACCAGTACGCGATTGATGGTGAGCGATATAAAGTATATTCGGATACCATTAAGAAATACTTCGCGAATAAGGACACATTACAGCAAAAGTTAGTTTCAGTGAATAAAGGAAAATATACAGACAGTATAGTAATTGATATAAACGTATTGACTGCCGAATACCTTATTGATAACATTGACCGTACATTTGTGTCATTAGAAAAAGCGGGATGGAAAGATGAGATAAGTTTTACTGATTTTTGCGAATACGTTCTGCCGTACCGCAGTGGAAATGAACCTCTTGAAAATTGGAGAAAAGAAATACTTCGGGATTCTGTTTTTAAAATAGCTGGCGATACTCTCTTTTCATTTAAAGGACTAAAAGCTGCTGCTGACTATTTCACAAGAAAACATTCCAATTTAAAAAAGAATTTCCTGATTAGTTCAGGGGAATCAGTTGCTAAAATTCCTGATTTATCCTATTCTGTTCTTGATCTTCTCTCGACTGGTACCTGTGAGAACCTTAGCCAACTTAGCATATTTGCATGTAGGAGTGTGGCAATTCCTGTGGCTATTGACTTTACCCCCCATTGGGCAAACCGTACACTTGGACACAATTGGGTTGTACTTATTACCAAAAACGGAACAATTCCATTTATCCTACCAATTAAAGACACTCTAGGGGTGTATAAAACTAATGATTGTACCCATTCAAAAATTTATCGTCATACTTTTTCAAACAACCCAGAAAGTCATGTAAAACAACGAGGCTTTTGCGATTTTCTTCCGTATGTCTTTAATGATCCCAGGTTGATTGATGTGACAGATACTTATCTTAAAACAATGGATTTTTCCATTCCTGTTTTATTTCATTCGAGTGACAGTAAATATGCATACTTAGCTGTATCAGATAGACTTAGCTGGGTTCCAGTTGATTGGGGCATAGTTAGAAAAAAACAGGCTAATTTTAAAAAGATTGGGGAAAATTGTGTTTACTTGCCTGTTTCTATATCTGGCTCAGGAATCACTCCTTTCAATTATCCATTTGTTTTGAACAGCGATGGTGAAATCCGATATTTCATACCCGATCTAAAAGAACTTCAAAGAGTTGAACTTGCAAGAAAGTATCCTATATTCAATAATATTAGGCGCTATATTAATAGTATGAAAGGAGGTAAATTTCAGGCTGATAATAATAAAAGCTTCAGAAATGCAATAACACTGGATTCGATTGTAAATGCGCCTGATGATTACTACAATAAAGTTCATGTCAACCTAAAAAAGGAATACAGGTTTGTGCGATATATAGCAAAAGATATGTCGCGTTGTACTGTTTCAGAATTAGCTTTCTATGACAAAAGTAATTCAGAGCCTTTGCTGGGAGAAGTAATTGGGACACAGGGAACTAAACCTCTTGAAAATGCCTTTGATGGTGATTTACTCACTTATATTGATGCTGGAGGTGGCAAAAATCAGTGGATTGGGCTTGATATGGGCAAACCCAGGAATATTTCGAAAATTGTTTATGCACCACGTACCGATAAGAATCATGTGATTCCAGGCCATTTGTATGAATTATTTTATTGGGACAACGAATGGAAATCTCTGGGAGAAAAGATCGTAACTGATAAAACCCTTGTTTACGACAGTGTGCCCTCTAATTCTCTTTTGTTCCTGAAAAATCATACCGAAGGAAGAGAAGAAAGGATTTTTACCTACGAAAATGGGGAACAGGTTTGGTGGTAAAGTAATCTATTCAATGAGCAACAATGAAAAGAAGTATTATAAACTCAAAGATGAGGGCCAAAACCAGGCAGGAAATATCGTGCGAATACGGGATAGACCGGAAAACACTCTATCGTTGGCTTAAAAAGTCAAACCTACACCTATCAAAGGGATTGTTATGCCCTTCTGAGGTAGAAAAAATTTATAGAAAATATGGCGATCCTTGTCAATAGATAACCATGAGATTTACCCTCCCTTCCTGATGTCCCATTATGCCTCACTTATCCCCATAATCGCTGGTTATACTGTTTATGCTTTTGTTAATTTTATACAAAAATGAAATAAATAAATACAAGTTGATTAATGCCGAAATAATTCAGAACTGAAGAAGGACAGTAAATTTTGAATTACGGGATAAAAAAAGAAGCCCCCGATCCCGAAAGCCGTAACCCACGGAAAAGAAGGCTTCAACAAAAAATGTTTAACCGGGAAGGCTGCAAATAACGAAAAATGAAACCCTTCCCAAAACACGGTAAAATTATGAAATTAAAAAGTAAATTGAGATTTTTAAAACCAATAACCAAGATTATTGGTTTGGTATGTATTGCTGTAAGTTGTTTTATTTTTCAAGGGTGTGAAACAGATGATATAGTAAAGAACAGTGAATTACCTTATTTGTCACTTCCCCAGGGTTTTGATCTATCTAATGCTTCCACAAATGATATGAATACCCTGAGTAAAGCACTCGGCCGGTTGAACGTGTACAAGGAAAATGGTTTATATCATATTAAACAGACTTCGGGAGAGCAAGTTAATATTTCTGAAGACTTGTTTAATTTTATCAAAAGCTTATACGATCACACCAACAAAATCTCCAAATCACACAATTTAAGTTATTCGGTACCAAGATTAAAGTCGGGCGACCCCGAGGATGGTGGCGGTAGTAGTTCATCGGATTGTATGGCATATGCTCTAAGTTATGCAGGTGGAGGTACCTATGGTTCAGTTGGTTGCTATTTACTCTCACAATACGGAAGTTTGGCCGTACCTTTGTCAAGTTTTTCTGATGCTTGTCACCACTTCTTTCCAAACGGAAGTACGGCCAGCATCGGTGACTTCTCCGGTGGCTCAATGAATAATGTAATTATTATCTATATGACCGGTGAAGGTGTTGCTCACGCTGTTAATGGAACATGGTATGATCAAAGCAGTGGTACTGTAATTTTTCATGACGAACAAAGTGGCGGTAATGGTGATGGATATTTGAATGTTAATGATATTATTAATATCTATCGGCCATAATAGTTAACAAGCAAACATTAGCAATATGAAACGATATAGCTTATTGTTATTCATTCTTCTGTTTTCCGGAAACCTTTTTGCCCAAAGGGATTATTTGATGGAGAAGACCTTTACGGCTTATTCCGAATACCTGTCAAATAAGTTTGGTATTGTCTGTATGATTCCCGAAAAATTCGCTAATCTAAACAAATACAATGTGGGGTGGAAAGTCCGAAAAGATAAAGATAAACATTCTGGTAACATGTATGGCCTTACACTTATTTCGGGCAATAAAGAATGTATTGTGATGTATTCTGCTTTTCCGCATCATGTTTCGAAAGAAGATGTGGAAATGAGGAAAAAAAAGGCGCTCCCCATTTATCCCAGAGGTCGAATAACATTTGAGATAAAAACGGCCCTTGGATTGTATTATTCTTATGGTAATCCTTTAAATAATGATTCTGCAAAATTTGATTTTAACGATTACGTGACCATTGTGGCCGGCAAAAAGGCCCGCGAAATGTTTAATGCAGATTCTATTTACATTTATGACATACCTGGCGCAGATTCTGTTTACTTTTTTGACGAATCATTAGAAAAAATGCGTAAGAAAAAATACCCGTATTGTACCAGCGTGTTTATTAGCAAAAACGATAGAGCCAGTATGGATTTTAAGTTTTTTTTCACAAAAAAAGGCAAGAAAATAGAGAGCGAATACATCGCTATGCTAAGTAAGCAGATTTGGTATGAGGATGACTTTGAAAGCGACAAAGAAAAATAGTCCTGAAATATTCAAAAAGAATGCTGAATGAAGAATACAAGCAGGTTAGCATAAATTAATTGAGAACTGAATCACAATACGTTTTGATGTAAGAGTTAAAATTTGCAGAATGAAAAATAGGCTAATCATTTCATTATGTATTACAACTTTTGCAGGGAGTGTATTTATCACTTCCGGTAAATTTGTAAATACGACGAATACGCCAAAATTTTACTTTGTTTTTGCATGCATCCTGCTTATAACCGCGCTTGTTGCAATAAGCCGGAAGTCAATAAACTTCCAGACGATCAGAAGCAAAACAATACTTTGGGGAATAAGCGTTATCTGCTTTTTACAAGCTGGTTACGCGCTGGTACAGTTCGTGGGCTGGTTTCAGTCAAACCATTCTAAATTTGCAATTACGGGCAGTTTTGATAATCCTGCCGGTTTTGCAGCGGTTTTGGCAATTGGGTTTCCAATCGGGTTATTTTTGCTGGCAAAGGCAAAAAAAGTTGAGCGATATTTGGCAAGCGCATTTTTAGTATTGATTGTAATCGCGGTATTTCTTTCAGATTCACGAACTGGAATACTTGCAATTATTATCTCATCGGTGGTTTTTCTGTTATTCAAAACCAATATAATGAGCAAATTCCGGCAACTTAGAAATTACAAATTACTCTCAGGCTTGGCTTTGGGGTTGATTGTAGGTGGAGCTTTCATGCTTTATTCTCAAAAAAAGGATTCAGCAAATGGTAGGCTGCTAATATGGAAAGTTTCATCTTATATGATAAAAACTAAACCTTTTCTTGGTCATGGCTATGGAGCATTTAAAGCAAAATACATGAATTATCAAGCTGAATATTTCAAAAACAACCCCAATTCAAATTTTGAATTGCTCGCGGATAATGTAAAACACCCGTTCAATGAATTTATCAAGGTAGCTGTAGAGTTTGGGTTGAACGGATTAATAATACTCCTTTCATTTATCCTATTCGTTTTGCATAAAATAATGAAATCAAAGAGTGAGAATAGAGTGTTTGCTTTAAGTGGACTGGCAGCTTTTCTGGTACTCGCATGTTTCTCATATCCATTGCAATATGTTTCATCTTGGCTATTACTTGCATTTTATATTTCTACATTGTTGCCATCAAAAGAAATCGAAATAAAGGTAACTCCAATTTCAATTACTACAAGAGGTGTAATTGTCATTGCTTGTATTTTTTATATAGTTCATACTTTCAGGCAGATACGTGCAGAAATTAAATGGAAAACAATTGCAGTGAGTTCATTAAGAGGAAATACGGATGAAATGTTGCCCGAATATGGAAAGCTCTATTCAACATTATTAAAACAAACCCCATTCTTTTTATACAATTATGGGGCGGAACTGAATGTTGCAGGAAGGTTCGATCAAAGCATTAACATTTTGGTTGAATGCCAAAAGCGTTTCAATGACTATGATTTGCAAATGCTTCTTGCTGATAATTACAGAAAAAAGGGCAAGTATAATGACGCAATAATTTTATATGAACATGCTTCAAACATGATACCATGCCGTTTCTATCCAATGTATCAGCTTTTTAAAATATATCGGGAAACAAAAGATAATGTTCAGGCTAGAAAAATTGCAAAGGAAATAATGATTAAGGAAGTGAAAATCCCATCCTATTCAGTTGATTTTATAAAAGAAGAAGCAAAAGAATATGTAGCGAGTACTATAAGAAATGATTGAATTTTGTTTATACGCTTTTTTGTCATAAAATACATGCTCAAAACAATACAGTTATACAAATATGCCATAAGTCTCTGAAAAATATAACTATACCTAAACATGAGAACCCATCTCTATTTCGTACTCGCGATTCTTTCGTTTGCCTATTTCGATTTTCAAGGTGTGGTAACTGTCAGGATTACTTCGGCCAAAGAAATTAAAACCCTGGATATCCGCCCGAAAGAATTTGGAATTAAACCGGTTATAAAAGGCAACACAATTGAATTTAAACTACTGAAGCCTTTACAATTTGTTGTCGAAGTGAATGGGTATCATCAGGCTCTGCATGTTTTCGCCAATCCTGCCGAAACTGTTCAAATCGACAAGTTACCAGCAAGCGTAAAAAGACAGAAACGACAGACATAAATTGAAAAGTAAACCATTGTGAAAGGGCAGAAAGAAAACAAAATATTGACAAGACCAGAAAGCCGACACTCAAGCCGACCCAATGTTTTTTATTTTTTACCCACCGCACATTTTTTAAAAACAATTTTAGCCAGCCGCACAAATGGCACACCGTTCTCTGTAATGCGGCGGAAAAAGCTCGCATCCGTGCTCGCAAGATTAGAAAGACTTAGGAAATATAATTAATAAATAAGGAGGAATAGTTATGAGTTTAGTATTAAGTTTTGCATTATGGTTTTATGTAGTTGCTTTGAGCATACATATTGTTGAGGAATCGGTAATGTGTGGTGGATTTGTTAAAATGGTTCAAGAAAAAATATGGTCTGATTATAGTTGGAAAAAGTTTTTCTGGTATAATACGTTTTTTTATTTAGCGCTTGTATTTGGAATGATATTTTTTGAATGCAATGGAGGCATATGGATTATTATTCCTCTAAGTATTGCTTGGATGTGTGTAACAAATGGAATATGGCATTTGATAGCAACAATTGTAACAAGAGAATTCTCTCCTGGATTAATTTCTAGTCCAATATATTGGATATTGATGTACTTTATTTTTAGATATTCGTTATTACAAAATCAGATAGATTATTCTTATTTTAATATTTCAGTAATTATAGGTGCTTTATTAACCGTATTACCACTAGGTGTTTTATTTATAGTTGGACATATATCAAAAAAACGTAAACAATAATATTATTTAAGCGATAATCACCTATGGATGAAGAAATTATAGATCATACTTCCGTGTCCACTCTGAACAAACGCATTTGTAAGCACATTGCCAAAGCGGTCGATGACCTTATTTCCACTCAAACACCGGACGGTTACATCGGTAATTATACTGATAATAAGCATCTTGCAGCCTGGGACATCTGGGGACGAAAATATTGTATGTTAGGATTGCTTGCTTATTTTGACCTGACTAATGAAGAAAAAGCGCTAAAAGCAGCCTGTAAAGTGGCCGATCACCTGATGAGCGAATTAAAAGAGCGTAATGCGCTGATCGTAAAACAGGGTAATCATCGCGGAATGGCTGCATCATCGGTTCTGGAACCCATTTGCCAATTGTATTCACGCACAGGTGACAAAAAGTACCTCGATTTTGCTGAAGAAATTGTCCGCCAATGGGAAACTCCCGATGGACCGCAACTCATTTCGAAATCAATAGTTCCTGTTTCAGAGCGTTTTCCAAAACCCAAAGTCAATTGGTATGGCCCGGAGCAAGGACAAAAAGCTTACGAAATGATGTCGTGCTACGAAGGGTTGCTGGAATTGTACCGCCTGACTGGCGAACCGGAATTCAAAGCTGCTGTTGAAAAGACCTGGGAAAGCATCAGTGAAACAGAAATAAACGTTGCCGGTTCGGGTTCGTCGGTTGAATGTTGGTTTCACGGCAAGGAACATCAGGCAAGCCCGATTTTTCATTATCAGGAAACCTGCGTTACGGCTACCTGGATTAAGTTGAGCCAGCAGTTGCTACGCCTGACCGGAGAAGCAAAATATGCTGAAGCCATCGAGCAAACTTATTACAATGCGTTGCTTGGTTCGATGACTCAGGATGGCTCCGATTGGGCTAAATATACTCCACTTTCAGGCCAACGATTGGAAGGAGGAGAGCAATGCCACATGGGACTGAATTGTTGTGTAGCCAGCGGCCCCCGTGGTTTGTTTACCTTTCCGCTTACTACCGTAATGTCCGGCAAAGAAGGCCTTCAGGTTAATTTTTACGCGGCAGGTACTTATACCTTACAAACTCCCGGAAAACAAAAAGTTGAAATCGTTCAGGAAACCGATTACCCTGAAACAGGGAAAATCAGGCTGAAAGTTCAGTTGGAGAAACCCGAAAGCATGTCGATTCGGGTAAGGATTCC
>Ga0209417_1001531_pt1 | contig 41806 bp, 37 predicted proteins | sample RifGroF2_FD_184002 | JGI IMG/M metagenome (GOLD analysis project Ga0209417, IMG submission 184002) | Groundwater microbial communities from Rifle, Colorado, USA - Groundwater F2 (SPAdes) (version 2) | ecosystem: Environmental > Aquatic > Deep subsurface > Groundwater | place: Rifle, Colorado... | reverse complement strand
AAAGACAAGTTGTTCAGAAAAGTGCTGCCGAGAGGCACAAAAACATTCAGAAATGGAGGCTTAGCAAAAGAATTACGACGGAGTAACGACGATACATTTCACCATCATGTTTGAATTAGAAAATGCTATCCTCGTATCAAATACATATATGGGCTTTTCGGGAAATCTGGACTTGTCAAAAATGCGCATTTTCCCCAGGGGAAACACGGGTACGATTACGATAAACGGGCGGCGGTTTACCCTTTTCTGGCCCAATATCTCGGGCTGGACCTTTCAAAAGTCGTGAATCCTGACGGTAGCCTTAGGGAGGCTGGCATAGTGATAGAGGATCAGGAAGCATTGTTTGTGTTTGACGAAAAACACCCCTTCCCGCAGAAAGGGATCAGGAACCATCACGATGTCGTATGGAATTAAAGATCCTTTTAACTCCGCTGTACATCTTTTGATCTTTTTGAATATTTCAGCCTAAAACCATTGAACGCTTCCCCAATCGCCTTTGCTTAACTTTACCAGTTTTACTGCCCTGATTCTGATTTCAGGTTTATCGTTTTTTCCCCCTTGCCCTTGGTTTTGCCAGCGTAAATATCATTTGAGTGAACGTTTAGGGGGCTCTTACAGGGGAATCCAGCCCCTTTCCGGAGGTGTTATGATGCCGCTTCGTTGTTTTCGGGCCTGATTCAACCCAATCAATGAGGGGGAAACTGGAAAAAGTTCGGATTCTACTCCGGATCGGGGAGTTTGATTTTAAAAAAGACCTTCTGAATAGTATGTCAAAGGATTTTTTATAATACGCGTTGGTGGCTGATAAACACGGCTCTCCAATCTTTTGAGTTATGCGGTCAGTAAAAATGTTAAAGGCAAGGGCGGAGAATACGGGAGCTTTTATCATCAGATAAAGTTCATGTGCATTAATATTAAAACCTGCCGGCCATACTTTTTAGTATTATTACACATAGTTCCAGCAAATATGTGAATTGATCGTAAAAAGGCAAGGTATGTCAGGACAAAAATTCAAAGTGCTCGTGGTAGATAATGACGTCCTTTTGCGTGATCTGGCCGCGGTTTTCCTCTACGAGGAATATGAGGTTATGGAAGCCGTGGATGGGCAGGATGCATGGGAAAAAGCCCAAGCGTGGCATCCTGACCTTGTGGTCACGGACCTGATGATGCCACGTATGCATGGGTACGAACTTTGCACTCTGCTTAAAGGGCCTGACGGTATTAAGGGAGTCCGCATCATAGTTCTCTCCTCCAAAACTTTTGCCACGGATAAAGAACAAGCTTTCAAAGCCGGTTGCGACGCATATCTTGTCAAACCCTACACAAGGGACATACTGCTTAAAAAAGTCAGGGAGCTGCTTTCTGGATCCGATAGCCGTGAAACACCCGCGGCCGGCCCCGCGCCTTTTGCAGAAGAGTGCGGTCCCGAACCTTCATCCACACCGGCCTTGGCCGGGCGGGAAAAACTTCCGGTCACTGTACGTTTCTGGGGAACACGCGGCTCATGCCCGGTAAGCGGACAAAACACCGTCCGTTACGGAGGCAATACGCCCTGCACTGAGGTGCGCATAGGGGATCTTCTGTTGATAATAGATTGCGGCACGGGTTTGCGTGAACTAGGCGTTTCCATGGCTAAGGAGTTCTATGACCGCCCCATAACAGGACACATTTTCGTCGGGCATACACATTGGGATCATATCCAGGGCTTTCCATTTTTCATCCCTCTCTATAACCCTAAAAACAATTTTAGCGTGTATAGCGTGCATGGAGGGCACGGTAGTTTGCGGAGCATTTTCAACGAGACGATGGCGGCGGATTATTTTCCCGTTCCGCTGTGCAATATGGCGGCTAAATTGCGTTTTATCGAAATGTCCGGCTCAGTTGATCTGGGCCTGGCGAAAGTGTCTTTCATCCACCTTAATCATCCCGGCATATGCATTGGTTTCCGCATTGACGCGCAGGGACGTTCTATTACTTACATAAGCGATCACGAAAACTTCGTTAAACTCAATGGCGATAATGTAACTTCCCGGCGTCAGGACATGGATATAGTTAATTTCGCAAAAGACAGCGATATTCTTATAATGGAGGCGCAATATTCCAACGAAGAATACCTCTCCCGAAAAGGCTGGGGGCACGGCACATTTGACGATGCAGTGCGGTGTGCCGTGGAAGCTGGGGCTAAACGCCTCGCTATCACACATCACGACCCGGAGCATAGCGACGATATTATGGACACGCATATTAAATACAGCCGTGCCCTGGCAGGCAGTAAGCTGGATTGTTTTGCCGCTCGCGATGGTCTGCGCGTGGAGTTGTAGGAATGCGGTGACATAATACCTAATACCTGAATTGGGTATTATGTCACCGGATTTGTTCGGATAACAATTCTCGGAACGGAATTGATTCTTTACAGCCCCATTTGCCATAATCTGCCTATGTTTCTCAAGATGAGAGGAAGCCCTGCCACCGGTGAACACCAGTCTTCAATAATGCGTTCCCGCCGCCATATCCTTGCGCTGGGCGCAATCATGGCCGCGTTAGCGTGCGCTATTTTCTGGGCCCGGCATACGGACCTTTACGCTCTGATGGAGCTGAAGACCCTTGACTGGCGTTTCCGTTCCTTTTCGGACCCCGCCCGCGCGGACCGTTCTATCGTGCTGGCCATGCTGGACCAGCAAAGCCTCGATCATTTCGAAGAGGAGGGCATGCCCTGGCCTTGGCCGCGGAGCATGTACGCCGCTGTACTCGATTTTCTGAGCGCCGCGGGGGCGCGTGCCGTGGTCTTTGACATCCTATTCACCAGCGCCTCTCCTTACGGCGCGGGCGAGGACGCCGAGTTCGCGGGCGCGGTCAAGCGCGCCGTTGCGCGCGGGGTGAAGGTGCTGTTCGCTTCGGAGTTCAGCCCGCGGCCGCAGCGCGGCGCCAGGCCCGTTCCGGCGCGCTTTGAGGTCCAAAACCAGGGGCTGCGCGCGTTCGCTGCGGCTAAAAGTTCGGCGCGTCCGCCCATCCCGGAGCTTCTCGCTTTCGCCTCCGCTATCGGCGACGCGGTGGCCGATCCAGACCTTGACGGCGTTCATCGCCGCATTCCGCTGGCGGCGGAACTGAACGGCAGGGTCTACCCCAGCCTCCCCGTAGCGATTGCCCAGGCGGTCTTGCCGGCCTCCAGCCCGGCCGCGCTGCCTCTGGACGACGGCCGACTGCTGGTCCGCTTCCATGGCTCGGCGCTTTCCACGCGCCCGCCCGGCGGACGGCGGACATATCCCTCCTATCCTCTGGGAAACCTGGTTCTTGCGCGCCAGTCGCAGCTGGACAAGAGCAAACCGGCACTGGACCCGTCGGAGTTTAAGGACAAGATCGTCTTAATCGGCTACACCGCGGCCGGTCTCATGGATAATCGTCCGTCGCCGATTGCACCGGTGTTCCCCGGCACCGAGATTCTGGCTGCAGCGGCGGACAACATTCTGCACGGGGACCCGCTTCGGCGCGCGCCGGACGGGTGGGCTTTCGCGGCGATAGCATTCGCCGCGCTGGCCGGAGCGCTGGCGGCGTTCCTGGCTTCAGGCTCCACTGCTACCTCCGCGGCGTTTCTGCTCGCTGCGCTGTTGCCGGGCGCCCTCTCCATCCTGCTGTTCAAGCGCGGCATCTGGCTGGACTTCGTAGGGCCGCAGATCTCGCTAGTGCTGGGCTTTACTATCGCTTCGGTCTACAGTTACATGGTAGAGGGCCGCCAGCGCCGCTTCCTGCAGGGCGCGCTGTCCGTTTATCTATCCAAACAGGTGGTCAGGGAGATAGTAGAGCACCCGGAAAAACTAGTACTTGGCGGAGACCGGCGCGAGCTTAGCGTCTTCTTCTCCGACATCCAGGGCTTCACCACTATCTCCGAGATGCTGGACCCTAAGGCGCTCACGAAGCTGATGAACCGCTACCTGGGCGAGATGACCGACGTGATTTTGGAACTGGACGGTACCCTGGACAAGTACATCGGCGACGCCATCATGGCCTTCTGGAACGCTCCGCTGGACCAGAAGGACCACGCGGTGCGCGCCTGCCGGGCAGCGCTTGCCAACCAGCAGCGCCTTGTAGCTATGCGCCGCGACCTGGAGAAGGAGGGGTTGCCGCAGGTCTATACGCGCATCGGGCTCAACTCCGGCCCCGCCTCGGTGGGCAACATGGGCTCGCTCAAGCGCTTCAGCTACACAGCGATCAGCGACGCGGTGAACCTGTCATCCAGGCTGGAAGGCCTGAACAAGTATTACGGCACCTACGTGATGCTTTCCGGTTCCACGCGCGCGCTGGCCGCTCAGGCCATCGAGGCGCGCGAACTTGACTTGATCAAGGTGAAGGGGAAACATAAGGCCGTGGCGGTCTACGAACTGCTCGGCCTGCACGGAGAAACGCCGCGGGAACTGCTGGAACTGGCCGGGGTCTTTGGCCGGGGCCTGGAGTGTTACCGCGCGCGCGATTTCGACGCCGCCGAACGCTTCCTGTCTGAAGCTCTGCGCCTGCGCCCGGACGACGGCCCGTCCAGGGTTTTGCTTGGCCGCATAACCGAGTTCCGTAAATCGCCGCCGCCCCAGGATTGGGACGGTTCGTACGAAATGCACGAAAAATAAAAGCCGCCGATCTTCAAAGGAGGATTTGTGTTTAAGATATCCACGCGGGAAGCGCAAAGAACTATCGCCATAATGGTCTTGCTGGCCGTTCTGTCCAGCGTCGCGGCCTTCGGCGAGCAGGTGCATGTCCAGATAGCCAACGCCAAGCTCAAGAAATCCCCGCAGTGGTTTACCGCCACGGTAGAAGAGCCGGCACTTGGCGATACTCTTGATGTCCTGAAGAAGGCCGGTGACTGGTACCAGGTAAAGGCCGGCGATATGACGGGTTGGATACACAAAAGCGCCGTGACCACCAAGAAAGCGAAAAAAAGCCGCGCTTCCACGGTAGGCTCCACGCAGACCTCCGCTGATGATATCACCCTGGCCGGCAAGGGTTTTAATGAGCTGGAGGCGGACTACCGCAAGAGCGGAGAGACCGTTAATCTTGAGGCGATAGACGCCATGGAGGCGCGCTCGGTGGAAGAGGATAAGTTGATGTTATTCCTGCGCAAGGGTGCGCTGCTGCCCAAGAGCGCTAAAAAGGTGAAAAAATGATTATCCATTCCATCCTCCTTGTTTCCATGCTGGCCGGTCAGCCTTCCGCGTCGGCCCAGGTGTTCGGCAACGTACTGCACACAATTGAGGGCATCGGCAAGAGCGTTACGAAGAACAAGGAAGCCTCCGGATCGGAGGCAGAGTCTGCCCAGGAAGCCGCGGATAATGAAAAGGACGCAACTCTCGGCAAGACGCTAAAGAGCATCGGGTTCGGAGGCAAGACGGCAGACGGCATCCAGAAGTCGCTGGGCTTTGGCCGCCGCACCAAGCAGGCCATGGAAAGCGCGCGCAATCTTGATCCCGCCGACGAGCGGCAGATAGGCAGGGTCGCCACGGCGGAGATCCTCGCTAAATACAGCCCGCTAGATAACGAAGGCCTTAACGAGTACGTGCAGACGGTCGGCCAGGTGGTAGCCATGTCCTCGGACCGGCCGCAGACCTTCAGCGGCTACCATTTCCAGGTACTAAATACCGAGGAGGTCAACGCCCTCTCAATACCGGGCGGTTTCGTATTTGTCACCAAAGGTATGCTGCGCCTGGTGGGTAGCGAGGACGAACTGGCCTGCGTGCTGGCGCATGAGGTGGCCCATGTGGCCCTTGGTCACGGCTCTTCGGCTATCGTAAAGGCGCGGCGCATGAAAACCAGCATCGGCATAGCCGCAGACGCGAGCAAGACCTACGGCAGCAAAGCCTCCGGCAAGGACCTGGCCGCGCTGCGCGGCGACGTGAAGGCGGTCATGGAAATTCTCATGCGCACCGGCTACGGCCACGATAAGGAGTTCGAGGCCGACGCCAAGGGAGCGCTTTACGCCCAACGGACCGGCTACGACCCTTCGGCCATGACCGCAGTTCTGAGAAAACTAGAGTCCTCGGCCGCGTCACAGGGCGGCTTCCTAAAGACACACCCCAAGGCCGGCAAGCGCGCCATGCAACTGGAAAAAGCGGAACTGCAGCCGCCTGCCTGGTACAGAATGTCAAAGACGCGGGACATGCGTTTCGCTTCCGCGCTCGCCGCGCTAGGCGGTTCATCAGGAGAGTGAGCCCGGATACGGACTCTTCCAAGACGGTTTTCCTGTCCGGTGCCGTCATCCGCTCCAAAGATCGGCCCATCCGTATAGAATGCGGTGACATAATACCTAAATACCTGAATTAGGTATTATGTCACCGCATTTGTCTTTGACGCGCATCCGGCTATTATTAAAACCGCCTACCGGACGATGATGCGGGAGCTGAAAATACATCCCGATCTTGGCGGAGACAATGGCCGGGCGCAGGAATTAAATGAGGCTCATGAAGTTCTTTCGGACCCGGAGAAAAGGCGCGCTTACGACCGGGCTCTTCTGGATCCGGCGGGTAGTCCGGATAAAATCGCGGCAGGCGCGCTGTTCCCCGGCGGGGCCCGGAAAAAGTTCCTTGCGCATGCGCTGGCTGTTGTTGCGGCGTTGCTTCTGGCTGCAATTGCCATAGCGTATTATAGCCGGGAAAAAGAACCTGTCTGGATCGGCGGCGATATAACTCATCCCGTGCCGGACGCCGGTGAGGGGGGGCGGTAAAGGCGGGGTTCTGGAGTCTTACTGAAGAATAATTGCGGATGCCAGCGTGCCCGCCGCTATCAGGGGAATAAGAGGCCTTCCAGAACGGATTTAGCGCTTTGTTTTACTTTCTCGCGGCATGCCTGGTTCGCGTACAGCGTTTTGTCCTTATCTGCCGGCAGATCCGTGATGAACAGGACAGCGGAAAGGCTGCAATCTTTTTTTTGCCGGCAAAACTCCAGCAGATACCTTACTTCCAGTTCCACGCAATCCGCGTTTACAGCGGCAAGCCTGTCCAAAGCGGCCTTGTCCTCGTCCATGACCGAGGTAACAAAACCCTCCCTTCCCGTGGGATGGAGTGTTGTTCCCGGCGCGATCTCCGGCAGAGCCCGGGCATGATTCTCTAATTTTTCAAATTTTCCCGGCTGCGTTTCAACTTCTGAAGGCAGCACTATGTCACCGCATTTTATATCAGCTGACAATCCTCCGGCCGACCCCAAATAGGTGAAATTCCGCAAGCCTTTTGAATATAGCAGCTCCATAAGCGGAAGCATCTGGTCTTTGTACATATTTTCGGCGAAAACCTGGTAGTTGGCGCCCAGTGTATTGGTGCAAACCGAGATTTGCAGCCCGATGGCGGTCATCGGTTCGCATGTATAGGTTTCCGGCCTGGCGCGCATTAATTGCATGGCCGCCGGCATATAGCCTATGACCGCCCGTGATCGCGGATGAAAAGACATAGCCAGGCCTGACTCATTCAGCTCAAAAAGCGGCGCGGTGTCTTTATGAAGGACAGCATGTATTTCGCGCATGAAATAGCCCAGCCGCTGTTCCAGCAACTTGCGTGATTCGGGGGTGGAAATGTTAGTGGCCACAAGCCGAAAGGCGGAGTCGGATTTGTTTTTGATCAGGAACATATACCGGTCCGGGGCTGTCCAAAATCTGTATATTTCAGTGAATCCGGCTTTCTGGTGATAGGCAAAAGCCTGCTCAGCCGGCGCATTGTGGATATAAGCCGCAATAGTATTGGCGGAGATAAAACTTCGCAGCGATTTAGGCAAAGAAACGGCCAAATAAGCTTCCTTGTCCAGGGTGTGATTGTCTGTGGAAGATGAAATTCGGGGCAAAAGATATGTTTTTTCATCAACTATCACTGTTTCCGGCCAGTTCCGCGCCGGAATTGCGTACAGGCACTGGAATCTGGGCTGCTGATCCGGCAACAGCAAGCCTTCAAGCAGTTTGTGGCGCAAAGTTTCTGTCTGCCGCCCGGGCGGAGCCAATTCCAGTGTTTTGCGGATAAAATTGTCGGACCATCCTAGCACGGATTGCGCCGGTACGAATGGCGGAGAGTTCAGTTTAAGGCAATCCTGCGGCGAAAGAGAAGCCGTTGCGCATAATCTGTTCCTGAAATAATTAAAATCAGATTCTAACAGCTGCTTTTGCAATTCCAGTAATTCCGCCGGGAGCGGGACATAAAGATTGATTTTCTTTATGTAAGCGGACACTGCCGGGTCCAGGGGAGCCTCGTCCAATTTGCCTGCCGCGGTTAATTTCCTTACCTCCGTAGAAGAGACGGTATGCAGATTGTCCAGGGCAAGAATAGAAGCGTTGGGGCCAAGTGTGGGGGCGGTATCCGTGGAGCGGGGTACTACCACCCAGTTTATGCCCCTGGGATTAACATATCCGGCAGGCAGGCTTTCATATGAGTCCTGGCCTAAAAAAACATACAAACTATCGGCCTTTTCTATTTCCTGAATATTTTTATTGGCCAGCTCTTTGGCTTGCTGGGATAAGATGGGCAGTAATTCCACGCTATTTATCTTAGACCCCAACATAAGCTTTATCATGGATGAACGCTCTGAGAATGAAGTAAGGTAATTCTTTGTGCCGCCTAAATTTACCAGGAGATAAAGCTTTTTGAGTTGATATTTTTCCAGAGCAGCTTCCATGATCGCTTTATGAGCAATAGTGGGAGGGTCAAAAGAACCGCTGTATACGCCGATTTTTCCGCTTGTGCCGGCTGAAATTGCGGCAGCAGACAGTAAACAAATCTGCAAGACAACCGGCAGCAGAGATCTTAAAGAACGTGCTGTGCGAAACCGTAATGGTAAAGTTGCGACAAAGTTAAAAACTTTTTTTGGCATGATAAAATTATATTAAATTAGCCTGAAGTCGCAGTCGCAACTTTCCTGAAATACCGCGAGGCGCACATTCTGGTAATTCCCGATGGCGGGAATTGCTGATCTCAAAAACTATTGCCCCGGATTGCTGATGCTTCTGATGCCCGCCGCGCACACCTTGTTGAGCTCCGAGATATCCGTTCCGGTTGCTTTCAGATTCTCGCCTTGGTTTATCATGTACATTACCGCTTCGGGGTTGGAAATGTGCTCAAGCCCCAGCGCGTGGCCCATCTCATGAGCGAGAACACGCACCAGCCGCATACGCTCGGAATATTCGTAGATGTCTATCGTCTGTATTCCCCATGAGATACGGTATAAGCCCTGTTCAAATTGGCCCAGGGAGGCGCCTGTGCGGTTGTACTGCTTGACGTTTAAATGAAGCTGCACGATCAACTGATTAAGCGTGGTTGCGAGCGCGTTCAATGTGCCGATATCCGCGTTAAGAGTTTTCTCAAACGATTTCAGAGCCGCGAATTCCCGCGCCCGCGCCGCTTTCTCGGCCTGTAATCGCTTCCGCTCCGCTGCCGGCGCAAATGTTTTTTTATTCCAGTATTTCACTTTGGCATTGTACGCATTTTCGTTCAGTTTGTAGACTGCCGCCTGATTATTGTACCTGGATTGCTTTGAGTCCACCCGCACCGAGAGCGCGTTATACCTCTCTTTCAGCGCGTCGTACGACGCCCGGCTCCGGTCGGTCCGGATGCCCGCCGCCTTTAGCGTGTCAACTGCGGCCTGACGGTTATCGTATACCAGATTGACTGTCACGTCGCCGCCGTTTGGCGTATATTTAAAAAAATTCTTGCCCGACGGTTCTTCCCAAATAGCTTCGGCTTTTCTAAGATCACCGGCCAGCGTATTTATTGAGATGCCGAAACGAGGGTCAATGGAACCTATAGAATAAGTGATCGGGGCCGTGCAGGGCACGACCTTCCGTTTTATTACGCGCGTTATCACGCGGATCTGCGCCCAATGAGTATATACGTTGTGCTCCACGCCTACCGTGATCGCGATGAGCATTATCCAGGCCATTGTCCTAAGCATCACTAAATTATACCTTTGCCAATGGTCAGTTTTATTACAAAGCCCGGTAATATAAGTGTTTTTACTGAACAATATGGGGATTTGTACCGATTGACCGGGAGGACGGAATTGTAATAAATTTATATAAAAGGTATTTTGTGCCGTGGAAAATATAAGGAGAAAAAGATGAAAATTATTGTTGTTTACTATTCCATGTACGGGCATATTTATCAAATGATGCAGGCGGCTGTGGAGGGCGCGAAATCCGTGAAAGGCGCGGCGGTTACGCTTAAACGTGTTCCGGAAACGCTCCCTAAGGAAGTGCTTGAGAAGATGGGCGCTGTAGAAGCGCAGAAGGCGCAGGCTGGAGTGGAGGTCTGCACTGTAGAGGACCTGGCGGCCGCCGACGCCATAATTTTCGGTACTCCCACGCGCTTCGGCAATATGTGCGGGCAGATGCGGCAGTTCCTGGATTCCACCGGCGGCCTGTGGCTCAAAGGTTCCATGATAGGCAAAGTCGGCAGTGTTATAACCAGTTCCGCCACGCAGCATGGCGGACAGGAATCTACCATACTTTCCTTCCATACCACCCTTTTGCACCATGGCATGGTAGTGGCCGGGTTGCCTTACTCTTTTAAGGGACAGATGGACGTGACGGAAATGACCGGCGGTTCCCCTTACGGCGCAACCACCATAGCCGGCGGACAGGGTGAGCGCATGCCCGGTAAGAGCGAACTGGATGCCGCCAGATACCAGGGCAGGTACGTAGCCCGGCTGACCGAACGTCTTGCCGGCCTGAAAGCGGAATAACCCCTTCCCCGGCGGATAGCCGGCCCGTTTATTGTATTATATCTTCAGGCGGCAGGCCGGGCTTCGGCTCGGTAGAAGTTTTAAGTAACGGAGGATAAAATGAAAATAAATAAGAAGGTTGAAGACGCCATAAATAAGCAGGTCAACGCCGAGTTATATTCGGCCTATCTTTATCTCGGCATGTCGGCGCGCTGCACCGAGATGAACCTTAAAGGCATGGCCAACTGGCTTTACGTGCAGGCCCAGGAGGAAATGACCCACGCGATGAAATTCTACCGCTTTATACTTGAGCGCGGCGGCCATTCAAAACTGCCGGCAATAGAGGGCGTGCGCGATGACTGGAAAACACCGCTTGAGATGTTCGCCGCCGCTTATGAGCACGAGCAGAAGGTGACCGCCATGATAAACAATATTGTGGACACGGCGCTTGCCGAGCGCGACCACGCCACCGCCAGCATGTTAAACTGGTTCGTGGACGAGCAGGTGGAAGAGGAGGCCAATTCCTCGGAGATAGCCGACAAGCTGAAGCTTATAGGCGATTCCAGGGAAGGCCTGTTCATGCTGGACAAGGAACTCTCCATACGGGTTTTTGTGGACAGCACCCAGCCCGCCGGGCCTGCGGTCGCGCCATAGGCGGCCTCAACATAAAGTTTTGTCCCGTCTGCTCCCCGCCGTGCGGGCAGTTTACGGAAGCGAAATAAAAGCGTTTTTAAAGCCGGCGTCGTTCCTTGCGGGCGGCGCCGGTTTTTATCCCCATGAAAAAAATCCCGCTCTTTATTTTCCCGGCCGGTATAATCGCGGCTATCGGTCTTTGGCTGTTTAATTCCCTTAATTCCCCTATGGGCAGCCTGTTTGACTACTCCGCCGGGCGCCTGCTGGCTTTCGGGCGTTTGGCCGGCATATTGGCTTCTCTGGGCATACTGGCCCAGTTGCTGCTTGTTTCGCGCGTGAAATGGATTGAACCGCTTTTCCGTTCCGGCCGCGTTACAAGCGCGCATCATTTTGAGGGTCTCCTGATACCTCTTGTTCTTGTCCTGCATCCTGTCCTTGTGGTAATGGCTTCCGCGGCTCAAAACGACCTGTCTTTTTTTGCGCAGTTCAGCGATATTCTGGGCTGGGAAGATGTTTTGGCCGCAGGGGCCGGGATGTTAATTTTTTTCGCGGCTGTTTTCATGTCCCTGACTCCGGTAAAAAAAAGGCTTAATTATAAGGTCTGGCGCGTCTCTCATATGATGCTTTACGCGGGGTTTGGTCTTTTTATCGGCCATCAGCTGGAACTGGGCGGGGACATTAACGGCAATTTTTATTTTGCCATGGTCTGGTACGCCTTATACGGTTTTGTCCTGCTGACACTTGCCTGGGGCCGTTTTATAAAGCCCTTCTGGCTTGCCCGGCGTCGCGGACATATTGCCTTCCAGAACGATGGGGGGTAAAAATCAAAAACAATTGGCGCGAGCAAGGGGATGCAAACACGAACTTTTTAAAGAAGCCTCTCATTGGTAAAACTAACTGCATGGCTCCCTTTATTTTGAACCTAAGCATCTTCCGCGTAGGCGGAATAGGTGCCGAAAAGAACCTCTCCGCAGTGCCTGAAACCCTCTAAAACACAAAAAGTTCGAATCCCTTTGGCAGTCAGACAACCGGATTCGAACCGACAGGCCTTCCTCGACGTCAGCCGGGGGTTGACTTTATGCAAAACTTTATGTAAACTTTATGCATGTATAAGCCCGATTTTAAGGTTTCGCCCCGCGTTTACCGGTTGCTGGAAGATATTACTGCGCTAAAAGAGCAGATCCGCGCCTCAACAGTCAAAGTTCCGTGGGTTCCGTCACTTGTGAAAGACGCCATGGCTCGCGCCGCTTGGGGCTCTACTGCCATAGAGGGTTGTACGTTATCCCTGGAGGCCGTGAAAGGCCTATTAGACGGCAAAAAGGCCCTTGGCTATCCGAATAAAGACGTCCGCATGGCCCAGAACTATCTGGCGGCGCTGGAGTGGCTGCAAAAACAGGAAAAAGCCGCGCATATTACCGAAAAAAACATTCTATCCCTGCACAAGCTGATGGGCGAAGGGGCATGTGACGATGGCCCCATAGGCGCTTATAGACAGTTAGATGTGCGGGCAGGCCTCCATGTGGGCGCTCCGTGGAAGCAGGTTCCTGGCCTAATGCATGATCTGCTTCACTGGCTTAATACCGAAGCCAACGAGCTGCCCGCTGTTTTCTCTTCCTCCATTCTTCATTTGCGTTTTGTTGAAATTCACCCTTTCCGGGACGGCAACGGCCGTCTTGCCAGGGCACTGGCAACCTGGCAGCTCTATAGGGCAGGTTTCGATACTTTGCATGTCTTTGCTCTTGACGAGATCCTGTTGGAAAACCGCAATTTATACATTAAGGCGCTTCAGCGCGTACAGGTTGAGGGGGAAGACCTCGGCACTTGGCTGGAATTTATGTCCGAAGCCCTGCTTGAAACCCTGGAACGCGTTCAGGGTAGGATAACGGCTCTTGGTCTTAAAGAAAAGGACCTACCAGTTTCACTTACCCTGCGCCAGGAGAAACTTCTCCGCACACTCCGTGAGCGCAGCCCGATGGGCATCCGTGATATCGGCCGCGCTTTGAGGGTAACCGTTCCCGGCGCACACTATGCATTGAGACCGTTGACTAAGGCCGGTATAGTAATTGTCGAAGGGACACATAAAAATACCAAATATTCGCTAAAGTAGGATTCGCCAAGGGAATAGTTATGGATTCTTTTCAATATAAACCTCCCAAAAATACCCCTGTAACGGATGAAGAATTGTTAGAGGATTTAAAAGTGGTTGCAAGTAAGACCGGAAAATTGGAATTGTCGCAAAGGATGTATTGCGAAAATGGCGGGAAATATAATCCCTCAACTATGTTTAGCCATTTCGGGACATGGAGCTCAGCACTTGCAAAGGCCGGTTTGCTCCCCGCAAATATCTGCAATTTCTCCGACGAGGAATTGTTTGAAAACATATTGAATATCTGGCGGCATAAAGGCGAGCAACCTGTTAGAAGCGACTTAACTTCACCGCCCTCGGCAATTTCTCAAAGCCCCTATAATAGGCGCTTTAAATCTTGGTCTGAAGCATTAAGATGTTTTATTGAGTATGCCGCGCAAGCCGATAAGGTTCTGCCTACTAAACAGGTCACTGCAGGCGTTGAGAAAAGAGTTGGTCGTGATCCATCACTCCGGTTAAGATTCCAAGTCCTCAATAGGGATCATTTCGCATGTGTTCAATGTGGTGCAAGTCCTGCTAAAGATCCGAGCGTGGATTTACATGTCGATCATGTTATCCCATGGAGTAAGGGTGGAAAAACGGAGATATCAAATCTCAGGACTTTGTGCCAAAAGTGCAACCTCGGAAAGAGCAATCTGGATTTGCATGAATGAAAAAGTAAAACGAGCGGTAGATGTAATGGCTCAATGGGAAAGGTCCACAACCATTGGCGATGTGATTCGCTTTAAAGAGAATCATCGTAAGCAGTTTGTTGGTGATTACCATGGCTATGTGAAAATATTTGAAGGGGCGTTTGAAGTTGCGGCGCAAACAACGGAGGCGTTGAATTATGCCACTAAAGAAAAATGGGCCAGGCATCGAAGTAGTCAGTATCCCTTCTTCCCCAATATCCTGGAAACTTTGTTCCGTGCGAATGATGACTTTATGGATGGTTTCTATGATGAGGCGAATATCCTAAATAGGTCGGTTTTTGAGGGAATAGTGCGCATTATCTGGGCATCGTGCCATCAAGAGCATCACAGCAATATATGGACGAAAAAACAGGTTGGAACTCCCGATTTTAATGTGCGCAATTTTCTTAGGGATGAATTGAAGGTGGATTGGGAGTTCATTTGGAATTATACCTCGATGGTTACGCATAGTAAGCGCCATCGGGTTGTGTCTCTTATAATGGACCTGGTACGAGGCAAGCAACGCTCCGTTAGTTGGAATTTAAAATACGATAAGTATCTGGTTACGCATCCAATGAATGTTGCAACGGACCTGCTGTGGATGATTCTTCGACTTATAGTTGTCCTTTTCCCGGATTTGCAAAAAAAACCATTTAAAGCGGAAGGTTTTGAACGATTGCTTATCGCAGAGGCAGGTTTGCGAGAAATGGTGGCTGGAATTCCAACTCCGAAGACCCCAGTATTTGTTTCCGAGGTTGATAAGGTCTTCACGATTATAAAAGCAGCAGAGCTAAACCAGCCTTGGCGACAATTGGCATAAAATTCACACACATGTATTGGTCGCCAACATGGTCGACGAGTTTTTCACAATTAAAAGTGTTTCTTGTCGGATGTTTGACGCAATAAGTGCTTTAAAAGTTCGTTTTTGGGGGGTGTTGTGGCAGCTGGACAAAGGGGGGCAAAAACGAACTTTTTAAAGCAAAACACCAACCGAATAGGGGTTGGTGAATTGGCGGTAAATTGGCGCGGTCAACGGGGGCCAAAACCGAACTTTTTGAAGAGGCACTTCACTGGAGAAACCTGTTTTGTCCCTGCCTTTTTTCTGACCTTGGACCTCTTCCGAATTACCGGCTATGAGGGTGAAAAGTTACTCTCTGCGGTGCCCCAACCCTGCTAAACGCCTAAAAGTTCGAATCCCCTTGACTTAGGGGTCAAAGGGATTCGAAATGCCTGTTTTTGCTCTTACTGGACAAAAGGTCTGGAAATTTTGTCGAAAAGTCCGCTTTTGGTATCATAATGGATACTCACTAGGGTAGTAGAGCTTTCCTGATACTAGGGATTTTGATGTTACGGGGGGCAATATCATAATGAAAACCAATCTCATTTGCCTATTTAGTTTGTTGATGTCGGTTTCTTATCTAAAAGTATACGCGCAAGAAAACACCGCGGCATTGTCGATTTTAGCCCAAATTCGCCAAGCCGCGGATGTCATCAAAGCGCCGTCTTCTTATCCCAAAGATAGTGTTTTGCAGTCTGTGGCAGAAGCTCAGGCTGTGGCAGGAGATATAAAAAGTGCCTTCCAGACGGTTTCTGCTATTCAGGACGAAGACGCTAAAGCTTTTCCTTTGGTTATTATCGGACTTGTTCAGGTTGCAACAGGCGATCTGATTGGGGCACAGCAGACCACGAGTAAAATCACCAGTGCTTTTTATCGAGCTCAGGCATTGACGGCTGTAGCTGCAGCTCAAGCAAAAGCAGGAAACTTGATAATAGCAAAGGAAACATTTAATAAAGCTGTTCAGGTCGCGATTACCCTGAATGCTGATATCTCTGAACTTGGTACACCTAAGGACGCTACTTTGAGTGGTATCGCTATTGCCCAAATGCAATCAGGATGCCCAATTGAAGCCATGAAGACCGTGGGACTTCTCAAAGACCGGGAACAGGCTAATACTTTAGTTGAGCTTGGACGGTTACAATCGGATCGAGATATGGAGGGAGCTGCGAAAATTGTAGAGAACCTAAGTGATGGGAATGATAAAGCCCGAGTATTGACGGCAATTGCTAAAGTGGAATTCCGGGCTAATAACGGAAAGGATGCCTGGAATCATTTGAATCAAGCGCGGCAACTCGCTGTTTCTGGTGATGTTTGGCAGGAAATTGCGGAAGCGCCAACTGCTGGAGGAGATATAAAAAATGCCATTGAGATTGCCAATACCATTAAATGGAAGGGGCTGAGGAATGAAAGCATAAAAGCCATAGTTGTAAAACAATTCACTGCGGGAGATGTTGAGGGGGCGGTTCAAAATGCGATTATGTATTCCGACCAGGCTGTGGCAGCTGTTGTAGGAGCCCAGGCTAAAGCAGGAGACGTTAAAGGCGCTCGGAAGACGGCTGAATCCATTAAATCAAAATTTTTTAAAGACTTGGCGTTGAGGGATATTGCGCTGGCCGAAGTAACTCAAGGGAATGCGCAAAATGCGGTTGAAATATCTTCTTCCATTAACGATGGGAATTATAGAAACGAGGTCCTTGAAGTTGTTGTCAAAGATAAAGTGAAACTCAAGGATACTGAAAGTGCCCTTCAACTTGTAAAAGGTGTTAAGTGGGAGGAGATGAAAGCTCGGCTTATGTCAGTTATTGCTAAAACTCAGGCTGAGATTGGAGAGGTCGTAGCTGCTCAACGCACTGCAGATAATATTGAAGATGGTTGCGTTCGTCCTGATGCTTTGCGAGGTGTAGCTGTGGCACAAGTGAAGTCCGGAGACGCAAAGGGAGCCATTGCTTGGGCTCTTAAAAGCTCAACTGACAACCAATCTGCTATTCTGGTAGCCGTTACGGACGACATTAAAGAAACGCTGCCGCTATATACATCAAACCGTGAGATATCGGAATTCCATTTTTTCGAGTTGTCAGAACCAAAAGGGTGCTATTAGTGCTTTGGGTGTAAATATTAAGGCCTAATACTTCTCGTGGTCAAATGCCAAACAATTTCGTGTAACAAGTTCGTTTTTTTTGGGTGTTGATTACCAGAACAAGGGGGGCCAAAAACGAACTCTTACGAGACTGCCGGGAAGTCCTGGCAGTTTTTGCTTTTATGGGGTGGTTAGGAGGAAAGACCTGGTAGCCGGGAAAAAATTGACCGACGGCAGAAAACACTCTTTTGGGCGTTATAAAGGCCTAAAAAAGTTCGAATCCCCTTGATTAAAACGCGCAAAAAGGCACAGAAAAACCCCCGCAGATTTACCCGTTTCTCATTGGAGAAACAGGTAAAATACTGCAGGGGTTAGTTTCAAGAAAGTGGAAGCGCGGTCAAGGGGATTCGAAACACTTATTTTCCAGATCGTAGATATGCCCGTAAGACGGCCGATTCCGGCATGAAAATCTTATGCCGGACAGGCTGCTAGAATCTCCCGCCCAGGGCAGCGGAAACCTGCGGGTCTCTGTCGTCTAAAGAGTAAGTGCAGGAAAAGCCAAGCGGCAGTGGAAATCTCCAGAACTTGTACCAGAAGCTGGCGCCTGCGCCGGTTTTGCCGCCCGCCGCCGCGGCGCCCCATGCCCGGGCCGCCTCCACGAACAAAGCCCCCTGCCACATCCCTCTCCGGGTTATCCGGAATGGATGGGAATATACCAGGCTCGCTCCCGTCGCCGAGGCTCCGCGGAACTCCCTTGCATAATTGCCGGAAAGACCTGTTTCACGGCCCGTGGCCAGAAGACGGTTGGGCGGAAGGTCTTTGCCGTGTCCGCCCGCAAGGCGCAGGGAAAGGCTGCGGTGGGTGCCCCAGCTCAGCGTGCCGTCCCACTGCGCCAGAAGATAGCCGTAGCTGAAATCGGAGCCGGTCCACGCGGCCCCCCTATGATAGGAGGTTTCTGCGCCGGAAGCGAAACTGGGGGCGGGAAGAGGCGCAAGCCGCCTTTCCATGTCGGCCAGGCCGAAGCCGAAGATCGCGCCTATCGCTTCGGCAGCGCCAGTACCGTCATGCCCGGACTTAAGGGAGACAAAAGCCCGGCCCTGGCGCCCGGCGTCACCGGGCAGGCCTGGCGAGGGGGCCGAATATTTCAGTTCGGAATGCTCCCAGCCGAAAGTTGCCGACAGCCCGCTCCGGCGGCCGGAGCCGCGTGTGAGCGGTATGCCCGCTGCGACCGCGGTTTCATCCGTGGTTTTGTGATAACTATTGGCGACAATTCCGTACCTTGACGGATCTCTTTCGTCCGGGGGGGGACCGAAGCCGGAGCCCGCGCTGAAAGCCCCGTCGGCGTAGTGTCGCTCGGTAATAGAGCGCCGCCGGACGGCCGTGCTAAGCGACCATTTTTCGCGCCGCAGGGCGAGGGCGGCGCTGGAACCGGCGGAACTTGAGAAGGCCGAGGCCATAAGCGATTCCGTCTGCCTGAAAATATTCCTCCCGATCAGGACAATTCCACCGCGCCCGCCTCCGCTTCCGCCGGTAAAGAACGGAAGCGGCACCAGATACCAGCCATCCGTCACGTTTATAGATATTTCCGCGTTCCCGCCCGGAATCGCGGAGGAGGAAACATCTACCTGCTTGAACTGGCGCATGTTCCAAAGGCTGGTCTGCGCGTCTTTTAAAGTGGAAGGGCTCAGGGGGTCTCCCTCGGAAAAAGGGAGGTGTTTGCGCAGCAGCTTTTCGTCGGTGCGGTTGCCCCGGAAGATTATCCGCTCTATGCGGGCAGGGGCTGCGGGAACCGTCAAAGTCTGTGAGGCTGCCGGGAGAAGGCACAAAGGAAACGCTAAAAAGTGGAATGGAAGAGCCGCCAGACCCCGGCGGACACGTCCGTTTTTTTTAATCAGCATGCATAAGTTCCATTATAGAATTTCAGAAGTCCGACTTTCGGGGATTTTGTATGTTTCGGGTGTGGCACGACGACAAACCTTGACACTGCGAACCTTAAAGTGTTTAACTCTATGCCATGTCGACAGCACCGGAGGGAGCATGAAGCTACTTCTAAATATTTTCACCGCGGCGGTCTTTCTGTTTCCGGCCTGCATTTTTGCCGCTGATTACTCCCCGCAAAAAACTTCAACGCAGAAAGCGTTCCCCGACAATATTATGGAATGGATGTCCGGGCGCTATAGCTCAAAGACTATGCTCGGCTTTAAGTGGGAAAACCCGGATAAGGCAAAGGTCCACTACGCCTTTGCAAAAAACAACTCCGTGCGACATACCGGCTTCCTGGGGAAATCCGCTGAGAGCAGGGGATCGGGTGCGCGCCTTGATATTACGTCCCTCGCCAGTTTTTATGACGCGGACGCCCTGGACACGACAACTAATTCATATCTGGAGATTAAATATACAAAGCCCGGCGCGGGGACTTCCTGGAACATCGGTTATATAAAGTATTCCGAAACGCGCAATGACTGGATTTACGACTACTCATATGCCGGCTTGATTGTGGACTCTACCGATGGTGACAAATACCGCACAACGGAAGCCAATGTGCTGTTCGGTTCCCTTGTTTTTACCATGCCTATTAAGAACCTCTCGTATTACGTTTACGGCGGACCGGCGATGGTGAGTTATGACTATACCGAAACCGGGTCGTACACCACACAACATGACGATTATAATACTTGGACGTTCACCTCGTCGTCCGGGTTATATGACACAAAGAAAAGCGCGACCACAACTACCTGGATAGCGGGCGTGGGCGGGGCGATAAGGCTTTCCGACAGCGGTTTCGGGATCTTTGCGGAGTATAAGCACATGCCGGAAACCGGCTCTTTCGCCGGGATAGATAATATGGGTGTCGGAGTTTCATTCGGTTTTTAGCGGGAAGCGGATTAAAGAAATCACGGAGGAATAATAGAAATGAACAACAAAGCGATATTGGCGGTCGTAGGTCTGGCCGTAATAGGGTTGACGGGTTGCACTTCCATAAGCAAAACCTATCCCATAAACAGGGTGAGTTCCGGCGTGGAGATCATGCCTCTTAACAGGAACGAGTATAAGGTTCTGGGAGACACCAAGGGCGAAGCCTGCGCGAAGTATTTCCTCGGCGGAAAGCTTCCCTGGTTCAGCGGCGTGCCCACAAAAACAGTTTCCGGGGTTGAGGGCGGCGGCGGAAGCTTTTTGGCCTCCCTTCCCATAATAGGCACTTTCTTCGGCGGACAGCCGCAGGTGATCCAAGAGGCCACTTATGAGGCCCTGGAAAAAGTACCCGGCGCCGACGCGCTGCTCTCCGTAAGGGTCAGGACGCTGAAGAAGACTTCCGTCCCCCTGTTCTACCGCGAGGAGTGCGTTACCGTGCAGGGCAAAGCGTTCTCCATAAGAACCGACGCCGGCTCTGCAGAGTAAAATAAATGAACGCCGGTTTTAAAAGCCGCATACGCGGGGCCGCGCTTGTTTTTACGGCGCTGGCCCTCAGCGCGTGCGGCGGCAGTCTGCAAATAACGCGCAACCCCAGCGCCGCCCTGGCGTCCGTAAGGAAAGTGGCGGTTGTCCCTTTCGGCGCCGCCCCGGCGCAGGGCCGCATAACCGGCGAATGGGAAACGCTTCTGCTTTCACTGGGCTACCGTGTTGTTGAGCGGGGCAGTGTAGAGGCGCTCCTTAAAGAGCAGGGGCTTTCCATAAACGGCATAGTCAACCCTTCCGAAGCGCCTAAAATAGGCGAACTTCTTGGCGTGGAAGGCCTGGTTCTGGGCAGGCCAAATCCGCGCGAACCCTACTACTCATATACCATGACCGGCGCGGCTAAGATGTCCGAGCCCGCGCCTGTTTCCGTAAGGCTTCTGGACGCGGCCACCGCGCGCGTGGTGTGGAGCGTGTCCAATGAAAAGGACGCGGCGCTTAGCGTCGCGCGGGAAGGCCGTGCCGTAAACGTCCAGCTCAGGAGATCCCTGGAAGGCACGCTGCGCGACGGCGGCTGGAAATCGGTGAAACCGGCCTACGAGGAATCCTCCGGGGCGGCCATAGCCTTTAACACCGCGCTGCGCGCGGAAAAGGGCATGCGCGTGGGCGCATACGCGTTTTCAGGCGGCAACGACAACAGCGACGGCGGCGCCTGGGCGGATAAAGCCGCGGGGATCCTGCTTAAAGCCGGCTACGACGTGGTGGACCGCCAGCAGCTCGAAAAGATACTTCTGGAACAGAAAATTTCCCTGAACGGGGCGACCCGCGCGCAGGATATGGCCCAACTGGGAAAAATTGCCGGACTTCGCGCGGTGCTGATGGGGACCGCGTACGGCGGGCAGGTATGCGCGTATCACGTAAAGCTGGTGGACGTTGAAACCGGGGAGCTCTACTGGAGCGCCTACGGAGAGGATTGCCGCCTGGATCAGTTCTCCAACCTAGTTGAAACAGGTTTTTCCAAGTAAACACCTATCAAAGAAGCTTTTTACGCCGCCTTAAGAGAGCGCGCTCCGTCTATTTTGTTCTTGTAATATAAAAATTTAAGTCTTTCAACCGGTCCCAGCTTTCAGCTTTTCAGCGGGATATGTGATAATATTAATGCGGGAGTATTGAAGTATAAACTCTGATTTTTTGATGAAATAGGCGGTGATAATGTGAAAGATAATGAACGAGTGGTTTATTCCAGCGGGCCCGACGGCAATATGATCTGCCCGGATTGCCGCCGCTCCCCCTGCGGGTGCCCCGAGGGGCTTGCCCCGCTCTTTTGTAATAAAAAGCAGTCGACTATTGATGGAACTGTATCAGCTGCGGGTAGTCCGCCTAAGGCGGAGCAGGCCAGTATCATCATGGAGGATGGTATGCGAGACAAAAGGGCGGGGCTTGTTGCCGGCGCGCCGAAGAAAAGGACGCAGACCGAGCCCGTGCGGGTATCTTTTCGCAGGGGAGGAAAAGGAAGCGGGCTTACTTTAGTGGAAAAACTGCCCATGCACCCGGCCGGCAAGGAAGAACTTTTAAAAAAGTTCAAGAAGCGCCTGGGTGTGGGGGGAACGGTGAAGCTGGGCGTTCTGGAACTACAGGGTGACCACAGGGCTTTTGTCAAAACCGAGCTGGAAGCTTCGGGCTATAAAGTGAAGACTATCGGCTAAATAGGAACCATGCCGCACTTTGCGCACTGGCGTTCGGTGACGGGGACGGACGGCGCGGTGTAAATCCGCAAATGCTAAAATGTCCTGCATGGAATATCTGAAAGCTCTGGATTTAAAAATTTTCCATTTTATCAACGCCGGTTTTATAAATGAAATTTTTGATTTTTTAGCCTCCTTGCCGGAAAACGGGCTTGTTATTGTAATAGTACTGGGGTCATTTGCCCTGATCTTTGGCCGCAATCCCAGAAACAGGCTGCCGGGCTTTGTGCTGCTTTCTGGTTATTCCGTTGGCGGCTGGGGCGTTGAACTGATTAAAGAATTTTTCCACCGCCTCCGGCCCTGCGTAGCGCTTCCGGACGCCCGGGTTCTTTTTGTTAAAACCAACCTCTCATTTCCGTCGGGGCATGCCTTCGCGGCGTTCATGGCGGCGGTTTATTTAAGCTCGGTGTTCGGTAAAAAAACCGGGATCTGGTTTTTAACGGCGGCGGCGCTTGTCGGGCTGTCCAGAATTTATTGCGGAGTGCATTATCCCGCCGATGTGATTTCCGGCGCGGTTTTAGGCTCGGCTTTCGGATATCTGCTCGTTCTGGTTGAAATACGAATCGCGCTTTCCGTCGCCCAAAAAGATGACAAAGCCTGATTTCTGGTTCGTTTATATGTTGAAATGCGCCAACGGCGCGTTTTATACCGGCATAACCAAGGATATTCCAGCCAGATTAAAAGCGCACAATAACGGAACCGGCGCGCGCTATACCCGCAGTTTCGGTCCGGTAAAACTTGTATGGAACGAAAGGCGCTCAAGCAAGTCCCAGGCTTTGAAACGGGAAGCCAGCATAAAAAGCCGGTCCGCCGGGGCCAAGGCCGCTATGGCGCGAAGTAAAGCGAAGGGAAATAGAAATAGTTAACTGAAAAACAACCGTAATTACAAATTAGCGATCCAACCCGCATTCTAAATATACCCGCAATCTTAACCCTGCCTTTGTGCCGCACACCCGGCTCTCCCGAAAAGCGTTTTGCAAGCGCTTTGTAAAATGCTAAAATCATCATATAGCGCTTTGCCGGAGAAGTCCTTAACTTTTTACGGCTCCCATGAGGGAGCCCTTCTTCTTCCCTCCAGATTCGGGACAAAGTTACGGTGTGTCCGTCGGCTTATTTTATGATAACTTTGCGTAATATCCACAAGTCTTTCGGCCAGCAGACGCTTTTTGAAGGCGCTTCGCTGCAGATAAACGACGGCGAGCGTTTTGCGCTGGTGGGGCCTAATGGCGCGGGCAAATCAACGCTTTTCAAAATGATGCTGCGCGAAGAGGAAGCGGACGACGGCGAGATACAGTTTAAAAAAGGCATTGTGGCGGGCTACCTGCCGCAGGAAAACGCCCCGGTTTCAGAACGTACGGTGCTGGAAGAAACGCTTGAGGGCCTGGACGCCTTTGACAGCCGGCTTGAGGCGGGGGCTAAAGCCGTGCTGATGGGGCTGGGGTTTAAAGTTTCCGATTTCAACAGAATAGTCAACACTTTAAGCGGCGGCTGGGCTATGCGGGTGGCGATGGCGCGCCTTCTTATAAAAAAACCGGACCTTCTGCTTCTGGATGAGCCCACCAACCATCTGGACCTGGATTCGCTATTATGGCTTGAAGACTATCTGGCGTATTATCCAGGCGCGGTGCTTGTCATCTCGCACGACAGAACATTTATAAACACGGTCTGCAGCGCCATAGTCTCGCTGCAGGATAAAACTCTTAAAGTTTACCACGGAGATTATGAATTTTTCCTGGCCCAGCGGGAAATGGAAAAGGAAAAACTCCTGTCCGCCTGGAAGCAGCAGCAGGACGAAATTGCGGACATGGAGGATTTTATAGCCAGGAACCGCGTGCGCTACTCCACGGCCGCCCGGGTGCAAAGCATGATAAAACGCCTTGATAAGCTTGAGCGCGTAGAGCTGCCAGTTGAGGCGAAAACCGTAAAGATCAGGTTCCCGCAGCCGGCCCGCACAGGCGCGAAGTCGCTTGAGCTAAAAAATGTCAGCAAAATATACGCCGTGCCCGGGCGCGAGCCTATACAGGTTTATAAAAATTTTAATTTTGAATTGCAAAGAGGCCAGAAGATCGCTTTTGTGGGGCATAACGGCGCCGGTAAATCCACGCTTTTGAAAATGCTGGCGGGTGCGATTGAACCCGACAGCGGAGAGCGGGTTACGGGGCTTAACGTAAAGACCGGTTATTTTTCCCAGCACAGGGAGGGTGTGCTTGACCCCAACAGGACCGTTTTGCGGGAAGCGATGGATAACGACAGGCTTAACCCCGAACTTATGGTGAGGACGGTGCTTGGCACTTTTCTGTTTCCCGGAGACAATGTTTTTAAAAAATGCGGCGTATTAAGCGGGGGGGAAAAAAGCCGCCTGAGCCTGGTGAAGCTGCTGTTGGACCCGCCGAATGTCCTTTTGATGGATGAGCCCACAACGCACCTTGATATGCCAAGCGTGGAGGCGCTTGTGGGAGCTTTGAAAGAGTTTGAAGGCACGCTTTGTTTTATAAGCCACGACCTTTACTTTGTCAACGCGCTGGCCGATCATGTGGCCCATATTGAACATGGGAAGGTTACCATGTATCCGGGTAATTACGATTATTTCCGGTATCGGGTGGAGCAGATCAAGGCTGAGCCGCAGCAGGCTGCCGCTGTGTGCGCCCCGGCGGCCGGGCCGGCGCGCTCCGATTCGTCAAAGGAAGAGCGGCGGCTGAAAAAACTTCTGGACCAGAAGGCGCGCAAGGCCGAAAAACTAAAGGGTGAGATAGCTCTGATACGGCAAAATATAGATAAGCTCGCCGCCAGACTTTCGGAACCGGAAGTGCACGCGGATTACGAACTGGTAAAATCCATAGGCGGGGAAATAACTGCGCTTGAAGAAACGCTCTCCATTAAAACCGCCGAGATTGATAAATAGATTTAAACTGCGTTAGCCATCAAGAGGAACAACACCGCTTATGCCAAATAACGACAAACAGCCCCGCAGGCACGATCTGCGCAATATCGCAATTATCGCCCATGTTGACCACGGCAAGACCACGCTTTTAGACGCCATGCTGCGCCAGACCGGATTCTTCCACGACAAAGCGGGCGAGGAAAGAATCTGCATAATGGATTCAAACGATCTTGAACGCGAGCGCGGTATCACCATACTCTCAAAGAACACCTCCGTTAAATACGGAGACACCACTATCCATATAGTAGATACCCCCGGCCACGCCGACTTTGGCAGCGAGGTTGAGCGCGTGCTCAGAATGGTGGATGGAGTTCTGCTGCTTGTGGACGCGCTTGACGGGCCGATGCCGCAAACACGCTTCGTGCTTAAAAAGTCGCTTACTTTGGGCCTTAAACCCATAGTCGTCATAAACAAAATTGACCGCCTGAATTGCGACCCGCACGCTGTTTTAGACAAGGTCTTCGCGCTTTTTATGGAACTGGGCGCTACCGACGGGCAGCTGGATTTCCCGATAGTTTACGCCTGCGGCCGCGACGGCTGGGCCACCATGGACGCGAAAGTAAAAGGTTCCGACCTTAAACCGCTTTTTGAAACCATAATAAAACATGTGCAGGGGCCGCTTCAAAAAGACAGCGAGCCTTTGCGGATGCTGGTGACCATGCTTGATTACAGTTCATACACCGGCAGGATAGGCATAGGCAGAATTTTTCAGGGGACGGTTGCCGCGGGACAGCAGGTTTCCCTGGCTTCGCCTGTTTCCGCGGCCAGAACCAGGAAGGTAATGCAGGTAGTGGGATTCAGCGGGCTTTTGCAGGTGCAGCGCGCGTCCGCCCGTTCGGGCGACATTGTGGCGCTCGCTGGACTTGAAGGCATAGAGGTGGGCGATACCGTGTCCGCAACGGACTCGCCGGGCTTTTTGCCGGGGCTTGAAATAGAGCCGCCTACGCTTTCCATGGGTTTTTTCGCCAACGACGGCCCGTTCTCCGGCCGAGACGGTAAATTTGTCACCATAACCCAGCTGCGCGACCGGCTTTTACGGGAACAGGAAAGCAATGTGGGGCTTAAAGTGGTGGCAATCCCCGGAGAGAGTGGGTTTAAGGTTTCAGGCAGGGGTGAGCTGCATTTATCCATACTTATTGAAACCATGCGCCGGGAAGGATACGAGCTTTGCGTGTCCAAAATGGTGGTTATCACCCACGAGGAAAACGGCGTTACGGTGGAACCGGTGGAATACCTGGTGCTTGACTCTCCCGCCCAGTTCCAGGGGCCTATAATGGAATCCCTGGGGATGCGCGGAGCGCAGATGAAGGACATGGTGGTTTGCGACGACGGGCGCGTAAGATTTGAGTATATAATCTCCTCGCGGGCCCTTATCGGTTTCAAGTCGGAGTTTATGACCATGACCAGGGGCGCCGGCCTTATGCACCATAGCTTCCACGGTTTCATGCCCGAGGGAAATTTCCAGCCGCCAAAAAGGAACGGGGTCTTTATAGCGAAAGAAACGGGCAAAACGGCCAGTTACGCCCTGAATAGCCTGCAGGACCACGGCGCCATGTTCGTCGGCCCGGCGCAGGACGTTTATATGGGCCAGGTAGTGGGGGAAAATTCCCGCGGCAACGATCTGGTTGTGAATCCCTGCAAGGAAAAAAAGCAGAGCAATATGCGCTCTTCCACCGCGGATATGTCCATAGTTCTAACGCCCCCGCGCGATTTGACGCTTGAGCAGGCCATTGAGTATGTTGAGGAAGATGAATTTGTGGAAATAACCCCGCATTACCTGCGCCTGCGCAAGAAAGTGCTGGACCACAGCCTTCGCAAGCGCGGAGATAAAGAGTTCATTTAAAATATAGCCATGAATTACCCGAAGGTTAAGCTTTCCCATGCGCCCGCCGGGCCCAACGCTTTCAGGCGCATGGTGGATTCGTGTGAACTGGCCGGCCCGGGTGATGTGGTGGCTGTTTACGATAAGCACGGCTCGCCTTACGGTCTGGCGCTTTACAACCCCAGAAGCCAGATAATGCTGCGCATTTTCACCAGGGAAAACCCCGAGACTTTTAATATTGACGCTTTTTTAAAAAAACAGGTCGCAAAAGCTGTTTCTTTCCGGCGCGATATTCTGAACCTTGAGCGATTCTCCAACGCTTTCCGCCTGGCGTACGACTATGGCGACGGACTGCCCGGTTTAACGGCGGATATTTACGGAGAGCACATAGTGCTGGAGTTTTACTCGCTCGGCATGTATAAACTGGCGCCCCGGCTTGAAACAGCTTTCAGAGAGCATTTCCCCAAAGCTATTTTTCATCACAGGGCCAGTTCCTACACGCAGGAGATGGAAGGTTTTTCCCTGCCGCCGGACGTTTCCGCCGTCCACAAGGCGCGCGTGAACGAGAACGGAGTGCTTTTTGACGTCAGTTTTTCCGGGGGGCATAAAACCGGATTTTTCTGCGATCAGCGCGAGAACCGGCTTTACGCTTCCTCTTTCGCGGCCGGCAAAAAGGTAATTGACATCTGCTCTTACACCGGCGGCTTCGGCGTTTACGCAGCCAGGCTCGGAGGGGCGGACTCCGTGACCTGCGTGGAACTGGACCCGGAAGCCAGCGAGCTTTCAAAACGCAACGCCAATATCAACAAGGTCCGCGTAGACGCGGTCTGCGCCGACGCCTTCACTTACATGCGTCAGATGCTGGAAAATAAAAAACGTTACGGGCTTGTGGTTCTGGACCCCTATAAACTGGTGTCTAACCGCGAAGAACGCGAGAAAGGCATTTTTAAATACAAAGATTTTAACCGTCTGGCTCTGGCCCTGGTGGAAGAAGGCGGCGTGTTCGCAACCTGCTCCTGCAGCGGCATGGTTTCCATGGAAGAGTTCTCTTATATAGTGCGGGGCGCCGCCGCCAACGCCGGCAGGCGGGTGCAGATCTTTAAAAAAACCGGCGCCGGCCCTGACCACCCTGTGGCGGCCGATTATCCGGAGGGGGAGTATCTTAAATGCGTATGGGCAAGGGTTTTTTGAGCGGCGCTGTTCTTTTTACCGCAACCGCAGCGCTGCTCCTGCCGGTTGTTCCGGCCGCGGCCGCGTACGATCCGATGGCGTTTTCCCAGGGGGTCTGGCAGGGCAAGGCCGATAACGGCCGGGAAAAATTTACCGTCACGGTAACGGTAAAAAAAGTCGGCCGGAATGTTTTCGGCTCCTACCGGGCGCAATCCCTTTCCGGCCAGAAAGCCAACGGCAGTTTTAAGGCTTTCCCGGAAGGCGCCGGCCGTAAATTGGAGATAAAAGACTCAACTTTACAAATAAAGTTTGAAGTTAGGCTGACGCCGAAAAGCGGGACTGAACTGGATGTTTCTTCTTTTATGGGCGGAGGAGCCGCTAAATTCTTTGATGATTTTACCAGATGTAATATTTCCTTCCACGGCATGGGAAATAATATCACAGTAACGCTCCATCGCGTTTCCCCGCCGCCTCCCGCGCGGAAAAAAGCGGGAGGGAAGCAGGGCGTAAAGAAGGCGCCCTACATGCCGCCGATGGTGATAGTATCGCCTTAAAACGCGCCGGAGAATCACGTGAGAAAAACGTCGCATCTGGGTTTCATGAAAGCCGCGATAAAAGAGGCCCTCAAAGGGCTGCGCGAAGGCGGCATCCCCATAGGCGCGGTATTAGTGAGAAGCGGGAAGATTATAGGCCGCGGGCATAACAGGCGGGTGCAGAAAAAATCGGCCATACTGCACGCAGAAATGGATTGCCTTGAAAACGCGGGCAGGCTGAAAGCCAAAGATTACAGGGAATGCGTTATTTATTCCACTCTTTCGCCGTGCGAAATGTGTTCGGGGGCCATACTTCTGTATAAAATCCCTGCAATTGTAATGGGCGAAAATTACACTTTCAAGGGCCCTGAAAACTATTTAAAAAAGCGTTGCAAACTTGTAAATCTTGATCTCAAAGAATGTAAAGACCTCATGGCCTCTTTTATAGAAGAACAACCTGGTCTTTGGAATGAGGATATAGGGGAATTAGGCAGTCACAAGTCACAGGTCACAAGACACAAGTGAAAATGGATAAACAATTTAGCAGGTTCTGCCATACCTTGAAACTTGTGACCTGTGACTTGTAACTAGCCTCTTATGACTTGTGACTGCAAAAAAACACTGGCGTTTTTTTGCTTGACATCGTCGCTGCATAATGGCATAATAGCTTTGTAGTTAAGACCCCGATAACTCAAGTTTGTTGCGTATCCAACCGGTTACCATAAGGCAGAAGATAGCGCAGATAGAGTTGAGTTGAAAGGTTAAAAATCAGGAGGATACAGCAAATGAGCAAGAGAATATACGTAGGGGGACTCCCCTTCAGCACCACCGAAAATGAGCTTAACGCGCTTTTCGCGACTTACGGCGCGGTCAGCAACACCAAGATCATCACCGATAAGTACTCGGGTCAGTCCAGGGGCTTCGGCTTCGTGGAAATGGCCAATGACCCGGAAGCCGTTGCCGCCATGGAAAAACTCAATGGCAGCGACTTCGGCGGCCGGAAACTTACCGTCAATGAAGCAAAGCCGATGGAAGCCCGCACAGGCGGCGGCGGACGCGGCGGCTTCGGCGGCGGCGGACGTGACGGCGGCGGACGCGACAGCGGACGCGGCGGCAACAGGTGGTAAACTGAAATCTTAAGTAATTAAGATTTTACGGCCCCCCCTTCAAAAGAGGGGGGGCTTTTTTTTGTGTAACGCGCTCTTTTCCACTTTCCTTCCCCGCTGTTCCTGTGCCGCCGCCCCAAGGGGTGGCGGGGTTGACAAAATAGTTATACGGATGTATAATTATACAGTCGTATAATAATGGAGGCTGTATGTCAAGGCCGTCGTCCGGAATAGATTTAAAACTGATACAAGCTGGAAGCCAGCTGGTGCGTGAAAAAGGTCTTTACGGCCTTGGCGTGCGCGCGGCCTGCCGGGCCGCGGGTGTTAACACCGGCATGTTCCATTATTATTTCAAAAGCAAAAATGAATTTTCCAAAGCCGTGCTGAAAAACCTGTACGGGGAATTTATTGTGCATTTCCGCGCCGCGATAGAGGAACAACCAGGCGCCGCCCTTAAATTGCGCGCGGCTCTTATAGCCCTGGCTAAATTCGCCAGGGATTCGCGCCGCGTGCTGCCATCGCTGCTTGCCGATGTCGTGCTGGGCAATAAGGCCGCTTTCCAGTTTGTCCGGGGTAATTTTACCGAGCATATAGGCCTTTTAACTGGTCTGATCAAAGATTGGCAGCGGGAAGGCGCCGCTAAAAATTATTGTTTGGAAACTGTAATAAGCGCTCTGGTGCCGCCTATGATTTTTCCGGCGCTCGCTCTGTCCGCTCTTGAGAAAAACGGCGTGAAGACGGTTTTCGGCCGCCCCCTGGCAAAAATGGAGGAGGCCATGCTTTCCGACGCGGCCATAGCGGAAAAGGCCGCGCTGCTGCTGGAGGTTTTTAAATGAAAAATATCCTTCCCGTGATTCTGCTCCTGGGGTTGCCGGTCCGGGCGGCGGCCGGCGACGCGGCGTTTACGCTGGCTTCGGTTGAAAGTTCGGCTCTTGCCAGCTCCAAAGTTTTTAAAAGCGCCCGCGATGAAGCCGAAGCCGCCGCGGCTTCCGCCAAAAGCGCGCGTTCCGCCCTTTATCCCAAAGTTCTTCTTGAAGGCCAGCTTAAATATCTGGAAGTAGTGCCGTTTATTGCCATGCCGGCCGCCTTGGGCGGGCACCGGCCTATGGGCGATAATTGGAACTATTCCGCCGGCCCCGCCGCCTACTGGACTATTTTTGACTACGGAGCTGTTAAAAAATATTATGAAAGTCTCAGGCATACGGCGCAAAGCAAAGCTGTGGGGGCCGAACATGCGCGCCGCCGGGTATTGTTTGAGGCCCGGACTGCGTATTTCAGGCTGCGGCTGGCGCTGGAAAAGGTTTATCTTATAGGCGATAATCTGCAATTGGCGCTGGCGCAGCTAAAAGACATTTCCTTTAGCGTGAAAGCCGGTTCGCGCAGCCGCCTGGACGAATTGATGGCTTCACAGGAAGTTCTGGCGCGCAGGCGGGACCTGCTTAAGGCCAGAAATGATATTTCCGACGCCCTGCGGGATCTGTCGTTTATCACCGGGGCGGCGCAGGACCCGCGCCCGCAGGCCCCTCTGGACGCCAGGATGAAAGATAAAAATTACGGTGTAATAGAGCCTGCCGGTGATTACATAACGGCCGACACCCTTGAGAGCCTGCTTTCTAAATTTGCAGCTTATTCCGCTTCCGGGCCGGACCCCGCGGGGCCTTCTATAAAAGCCTTTGAAGAACTGGCCGCGGCTTACAGGTCGGCCTCGGCCGGCGCCGGCGCGGAACGCGGTCCGAAGCTGCAAATCAGCGCAAAAAGCTCGTTGGACTATCCCAACGGGCCGAATCTTTACTCCTTTAATCAGAACACTGCCGGGCTCAGCTTGAGCCTGCCGCTTTTTGAAGGAGGAAAAAGTTCCCTGAAGGCGCGGGAGAGTTCTTTGGCGGCCGATGCCGCCCTTGAAAGATCGGTAGAGGCGCGTAATATAGTAGAGCGCGATTTTTACAAGGCTCGCGATGCCTTTATGCGGTTGGACGTGCAGCAGAAAATTAACATTGAAGCGGTTGACAGGGCGGGTGAGGCCGCTGAACTTGCATATGGCGCCTATAAGGCCGGCGGGGCTACGTATCTTGAAGTTGAGAACGCTAACCTCAGAGTGCTGTCCGCAAAAACCACCGTCGCCTCGGCAACAGCTGAGATGCTTTACCAGTTGGCCGTAATGGCAAGTCTGGCAAAAGAAGGCTATAGGCCATAAGGGCGCCGCGCCCGCCATAAGCCATATCCTCTAGCTATAAGCTTTTTTAAGGAGTTCCTTATAAGCCTATGGCCTATGGCTTAAAGCGTATGGCAGACAACTTATAACAATCAATAAAGGAATAAAACTATGAAAAAAAAGATGATTCTGCTGATAATAATTGCCGCTGTGCTGACGGCTGTTTATCTTAAAACCCGTTCGGCCGGAGATTTCCGCTACAGCGGTACGCTTGAAGCTACAGAGGTTGACCTGTCATCGCGCATTTCCGGAGTGATTTCAAGGTATGCCGTTGAAGAGGGGGAGCAGGTAAAAAAAGACGCCCTTGTAGCCGCGCTTGAATGCGAAGACTTACGGTTGGCCGCCGATATAGCCGCCAAAGATTATGAACGGGCCGTTGAGCTTTACGCTGCGGGCTCAATGTCAAAAGAAAACAGCGACCGTCTTAAATACAAACGCGACGATTCCGCCCTTAAGGCCGGCTGGTGCACAATAAAGTCGCCGGTGGCCGGCCGCGTTCTTTATACCTTCAGGGAGAATGGAGAACTGGTGGCCCCGGGAGTGAAAATAGCCACGGTCGCCGATTTGAGTTCAGTGTGGGCCTATATATATGTGCCGCATGACCTTATAGTGAAAATTAAGCCCGGCATGGAATTGAAAGGGATTTTAAGCGAATTGCCGGACAGGGAATTTGCGGGCCGCATCAGCGTTATCAACGAAGAGGCGGAATTTACCCCGAAGAACGTTCAGACCGCCAGGGAGCGCACCCGCCTTGTTTTCGGCGTTAAAGTTACTTTCCCGAATGAAGACGGAATTCTGAAGCCCGGAATGACGATAGAAGTGAAGTTGCCGGAGTATGAAAGTGGACAGTGAATAGTGGGCAGTGGTTAGTAACTGAAGAAAATCTCTTTTATTTTTCACTGGTCACTGAACACTATCCACTGGCCACTATATTTATGGATTCATTTTCCATCAAAACCGACAATTTAAGGAAATCTTTTGATAAAACAACCGCGCTGGACGGGGTTTCTTTCGATTTTTCGGCCGGGTTGCTGCACGGTCTTATAGGCTCCGACGGGGCCGGTAAAACCACCATCATGCGTCTGCTGGCCGGGTTGCTTAAACCTTCGGCGGGCGGCATTAATTATTGCCGCGACGGCAAACCTGCCGCCTTCAGTGAACTGCGTCCGAGCCTTGCCTATATGCCTCAGCAGGCAAGCCTTTACCCGGACCTTTCAATAGACGAACACCTGGATTTTTTTCGGGAGCTGTACAGGCTGGACGCGGCGGTTTACGCCCGCCGTTCGGCCGAACTGCTTGAAATAACCCGGTTGGAAAAATTCCGCAGGCGCCGCGCGGGCCAACTTTCCGGAGGTATGTACAAGAAACTGGGCCTGATGTGCGCGCTGCTTCAGTCCCCATCCGTGCTGCTGCTGGATGAGCCGACCAACGGAGTGGATCCCATAAGCCGCCGGGAATTTTGGGAACTGCTCTACGCCCTGGTTGCGGATAAAATACTCATTATAGTTTCCACCGCCTATATGGACGAGGCCGAGCGCTGCGCCAGGGTGCACTTGCTGGATTCGGGCCGGCTGCTTGCTTCTGGTGAGCCGCGGGCGGTGCTTAAAGAAACCGGCGCCGTAAATTTTGAGGAGATATTTATAAAGAAGGGGGCGCGGATATGAGCGCTTCTCCGGTTTTGGAGGTAAAAGGCCTTTCTATAAAATTTGGCGATTTTACCGCCGTGGACAATGTATCCTTCTCCGTAAACAGGGGAGAGATATTCGGGTTTCTGGGAGCCAACGGCGCGGGAAAAACCACCACCATCCGTATGCTATGCGGCTTGCTGGTGCCTACATCCGGTTCAGCACAGGTGGGCGGCCTGGGATTTGAAGACGGTGGTTTGGGCATCAAAAAGATAGTGGGATATATGTCCCAGAAGTTCACGCTATATAATGACCTTACGGTGGGTGAGAACCTGGAATTTGCCTCCGGTCTGCGAAAGCTTGAGCCCGCATACGCGGAGGAACGCAGAAAGGAGCTTTTTAGCCTTATAGGCTTCAGCCGCCCGCTCTCCACCATGGTGGTTTCTCTGCCGGGCGGCGTAAAGCAGGAACTGGCGCTGGCCGCGGCCATGCTGCACGACCCGGAAATAATTTTTCTTGACGAGCCTACGTCCGGAGTGGCGCCGGCCTCCCGCGCGCGTTTCTGGTCGCTGATACGCAAAATAACGGCTCTTGGTAAAACGGTTATAGTAACCACCCATTACATGGACGAGGCAGAGCAATGCGGCCGCATAGCCCTGATGCGTACCGGCCGCCTTATAGCGCTGGGTTCCCCTGAAGAATTAAAAAAGTCCGCTTTCCCCGGGCCCATGGCGGAACTGGATTTTAAGGGGGCCGAAGCGGCAGGTTTTATTTCCGGGCTGGAAAAAGCCTCCGGGCTGCTGGAGCTTTCGCCGCACGGCATGCGTTGGCACGCGGCTTTCGAGGACAGGGCCGCAATGGACGCGGCATTGTCCGGGCTGCCTCAGGGCGTTTGCGCCGCGCTGATAAAGCCGTCGCTGGAGGACGTGTTCATAAGATTGGTGGAAGGAACGGAAAGATAAAAGCTAGTAGGCTATAGGCTAGTATGCTGGTAGGCTATTTAAGGAACTCATAAAGAAGCCTACCCGCATACCAGCGAACCCGCTGGTAAACAAACAATATGGAAGTATCTTCTTTTAATATTCACCGTGCATATTCAATAGCGCGCAAGGAAGTTATGCATATCCTGCGCGATCCTTTTACTTTGGCGCTGGCGCTAGGTCTTCCGGTGATGCTGGTGACATTTTTCGGCTATGCTATTGATTTCGAGGTTAAAGACATAAAAATTGCGGTTTCCGATCGCGACCTTGGTCCGGCGGCGCGCCGTCTTAAAGAGATATTTTCAACTTCAGGGTATTTCAGCCTGGTTCCCCAGGCCGCTGTTTCCGGACCTGTAGAAATGCTGGATTCAGGCCGGGCTTCCGCTGCGCTTTTTATAGAGCCGGACTTTTCAAAAAAATTAAAAGGCGGCGGAAAGGCGGAGGTTCAGTTCGTGCTGGACGGTAGTGATAACTCCAAAGCGGCGGCGGTAATGGGTTATTTGCCCGGCATACAGCGCGCGGCGATGGCAAAGCTGGCGGTTCAGGCAGCTCCGGAGCCTTTCTCGGCTGAAACCCGCTTCCTCTACAATTCCGAACTGAACAGCCGCTGGTTTACCGTACCGGGACTTGCCGCGATAATAATAGGCCTGCTTGCCATACTGCTAACTGCGCTGACCGTGGCCCGTGAATGGGAGAACGGCTCAATGGAGCTTCTGCTTTCAACCCCGGTACGCCCGCTGGAGATAATGGCGGGGAAGCTTGCGCCGTACGGGATACTGGTTCTTGCCGGAGTGTTTTTCGTCTACCTGGTGTCGCGTCTGGTTTTTGGCGTGCCTTTCGCGGGCAGCCATATGCTTTACCTGGCGGCCTGCCTGCTTTTCATAACCGCCGCGCTCTCGCAGGGGCTGGTGATCTCCGTTATAACCCGCCAGCAGCAGGTGGCCATGCAGTTGGGCATGATAACCGGCCTGCTGCCTTCCATGCTGTTGTCCGGCTTTATTTTCCCGGTGGAGAGCATGCCTAAATTCTTTCAGTATCTGACTATGCTGCTGCCGCCGAGGTGGTTCATGGCGGCGGCGCGCGGCATAACGCTGAAGGGGGCGGACCTGGGTGAACTGGCCGTGCCGTTCCTGGCGCTTGGGCTTTTGAGCGCTGGGATGCTCGCGCTTGCGCTGGTAAAATTTAAGACGGATCTGGAACCGTGAAGAAAGTGATCAGTGGTTAGTGGACAGTGGGCAGCGGCAGGTGAATAGTAGATAAAGTTTTTTTGTGACTATACACTCGCCACTATTCACGATACACTGTTAATTTATGAACAGGACGTTACAAGCTTTTATACGGAAAGAACTGGTTCAGACGCTGCGCGATGTCAGGATGCGAGCGCTGTTGTTCGGCGCGCCAATAATTCAAATGACCATTTTCGGCCTGGCGCTTTCCACCGAGATAAAAAATATTAAGCTCGCGGCTTTTTCACAGGCAGGCGACGCTATGTTTGAGCGGGTCACGGAGGGCTTTTACGCGTCGGGCTGGTTTGCACGCGTTGTTTATACTCCAGGGGCGGACCCGTTTGAACTTATCGCCTCCGGCCGGGCCGATGCCGTGCTTATAGCGCCGGCGGGGGGGCTTCGGCGCTCGGCCGAGCGCGGCGGCGGTAAAATGCAGCTGTTGGTGGACGCTTCCAACGCCACTAAGGCCAGGGCGGTTGAGGCGTACGCGAAAAATATAATATCGGCCGCCGCTGTCCGGGAATATGGTGCGCGCGGTGAACCCGCGCTTAAGTTTGACGTGCGGGTGCTCTATAATCCGGCTATGGAATCTTCCATGTTCCTCGTGCCTGGAGTGATGGGTATGCTGGTCTGCCTTATAACAATAATACTTACGGCCATGTCGCTGACACGCGAAAGGGAAATGGGCACTTTTGAAACTATAGTTTCGGCCCCGCTTTCCAATACCGAGGTACTGCTGGGTAAAACCGTGCCGTACATATTGCTGGGCCTTGTGGACGCGGCGCTTGTGGTGACGGCAGGCTACCTGATATTTGGGGTGCCGGTGCGAGGGCCGTTGTGGCAGCTGGCGCTCGCATCGCTCGTATTCGTGGTTAACACCGTCAGCATCGGTACTTTCATTTCAACGGTTTCTAAAAACCAGCAGCAAGCCATGCTGGGCGGGTTCATGTTCCTGTTTCCGGCTATATTGATGAGCGGCGTGATGTACCCGGTGGAGAATATGCCGAAAGCGGTAATAGCTGTGGCTTACCTTGATCCGCTGATGTATTTTGTCCGCCTTTTGCGCAATATCATGCTCAAAGGAGGGGACACTCAGGTTTTTTGGACCAACCTGGGAGCGCTAGCCCTGATGGCTGTGTTCGCCGCCGGGTTTGCTTATAAGAGGTTCAGGCAGACGTTAAATTAGTGACCAGTGGTTAGTGGTCAGTGGCGAGTATGGATTAAAAATATTAATGAAAGGGGTATTACCATGATTAAAGAAAAGAAAGAAGACTTAAGGGGAAAGGCGCTTAAGGCACGGGATTTGGTGGGGTATGACAAAGGCGCGGTGGTGAGCCGCACTATAATAGAAAAGAAGACCGGCACGGTCACTATATTCTCATTTGACAAGGGCCAGGGCCTGAGCGAGCATACCGCGCCGTTTGATGCCATGGTGGAGATATTGGATGGGGAAGCCGAAATAATCATTTCCGGCAAGTCCCATACGGTAAAGGCGGGGGAATTTATAATAATGCCAGCCAACAAGCCTCACGCGCTGAAGGCCGTAAAAAAATTCAAAATGGCGCTGATAATGATAAGGTCGTAAAAAAAGGGGAGGGTGCCGGCCGTTTTTTTATTTTCTGCGCAATTTCCGGCACATGAGTCTTTGCCGCGTTCACACATATTTTTGATATATTATGTCAGGTAATCCGGGTCCGGGCGGCCGCTTGGGCCGATTTTCCGGGAACTTCTGGGCGGAACGATAGACTATGCCGAGTAAACTGCTTATAATTCTGCCGGTTTTTATGGCCTGTCTGCGGCTGCCGGTTTGCGCTGAAACTGGAATCGCGAAAAAACTATATTGGTTTGTCCCGGATGGAATGCGGGCCGATCCTTACTTGTTCAATATTTATAAATGGGCTGAACAAGGTGAGCTGCCCAATATAAAAAAAATGATGGAGAACGGAACCTACGGCTTTGCCAAGCCTGTCTATCCCGGGCACACGCCGGTAAATTTTGCCGCATTGTTCACCGGCTCTTATCCGGAGATCAATGGGGTTTCGGACGGCCCGATGCATACCGAAGGGTATCCGCTGGCAAAACCGTCCCTCAGCGGTTTCAGCTCCACTGCAAAAAAGGTTGATCCCGTGTGGGTGACGTTGGAACGGCAAAACAAAAAAGTCGTGCTGATCTCCATCCCCGGCTCTACTCCTCCGGAACTGAAGACAGGATACACGATAGTCGGGAGGTGGGGGGGGTGGGGCGCGAATTTCAACGCCGTAAATTTTCAGGATGCCGCCGATGGAAGAATGCGCCATAGCATGGGCAGAGCCACCAGGTTATTTTATCAGGGGCCGCCGCTGACCCTTTTCGTGGGTTCCAGCCCGGCGGAGAAGCCGTCTTCAATGGCCAAAGCGCATTCGCCGGAGAAAAACTCCGTTTTTACGGCCTGGGGCGCGAGTGTTACGGTCCGTATATATGATGATACTGATGACGGCAGGCTAAATTATAACAGGCTGGCTTTCAAGGACGACAAAGGGAATGTTCTTGCGGACCTTAAACAGGGGGAATCAAGCGGCTGGCTGCCGGTAGCATTGCAATGGGGCGGCCTTAAAATAAATACCCAGTTCAGAATAATGCCGATCCTGTTAACCGAAGACGGTTTCTTCAGGGTCAGGTTTTTATACAACAATTTGAATGAGACGGTTTCTCAGCCGGCATATCTGGCTGAAGACCTGACGGAAAATATCGGCCCCATGGTGGATTTTGTGGATAATTTCCCGGCACAACTCGTGTTTTATAATGAAGATAAGAGCGCTTTTATCAGGGAATCGGAAATGTCGTTTGATTGGCACCGGAAGGCGGCCTCATACATCGTTGATAAATATGCCCCGGATGCGGTCATTCATGACATATATTCTCCGAACCAGATGCTGACAAGCAGATGGTGGATGGGATATCTGGACCCTGACTCGGACCGGTATAAAACTGTGTCCGAAAGCGAGCGCAGTCAGCTGTGGCGGGAAGTGAAAGCGATGTACAAGCAATTGGACGGTATAATCGGAACATATCTTGCCAAGGCCGATAAGGATACTATTGTGGTATTAAGTTCGGACCATGGAGCTGCCCCATTGAATAAATGGGTGAATCTGAACAATCTATTCGCCCAAAAAGGATGGCTTAAATTTTTTATCGACCCGGTATCCGGAGAACCCGTCATAGACTGGCGAAGTTCAAGGGTCATATATCTGAACGCCGACAGCGTATATGTAAATCCTGAAGGCCTGCAGAAGGAAGACGGGAACTGGTACAGGGCCGGCGGAAAGGCGTATGAGAAATTAAGGAAAGAGGTTGTCAGGGCGCTCAAAGACCTTAAAGATGCCGATGGCACAAAGCCTCTGATGAAAATTTCCGGCTGGGAATCGGCGGAGAACCAGTTCCATCTGCCTCATGAGCGGGTGGGGGACCTTGTTATCGCGAATCGGCCCGGCTATGGCTGGAACGAGGAAATGTCGGAGGACGGGAAAATATTTTCCATACCTCTGGTAACAGGTTATAAACAGGGCATTATTGGCGACGACTACCCAGCTATGTGGTGTCCTTTCATGATAACCGGCCCGGGAGTGAAAAAAAATAATTATCTGGGAGAGAAACCTTTAAACCTGATAGACCAGTACCCTACGATAATGAAATTGATGGGGATTGCGCTGCCTGGTTTTGTTCAGGGGAAACAACTGGACGCCGCTTTCGCCGGGAAGGCCTTGAAATAACTGGTTATCCGGCCGGTTCCGTCTTCTTGATGTCTGTAAGTATCTTGGTCAGTTTTCCGCTGTCAAAATCTTTTAAGTCCGCGAAAATTATCATCTGGAATAATGTCCGGTTAAGCTCATCATGGAAAACAAGAAAGCCGGCTTTTTTATAAGCGGCGCTTTTCTCCCATACGCCCAGCGCGTAGCGCCTGGATGCGTTTACAAGCAGGACTTGCACGGGCTTGTCCAGCACTTTAACCGAGAGCTCCTCCGGCTTCATGTCTTCGGGGCATTGCGTATCACGGGTTATGGCGCTGCCGTAAGGGATAGATTTGGGATCGTACAAATCGCGGACAACCGCGTATCTTGACTCTATATAGCGGGAGGCTGTTTCGGGGCTTATGTTCCGTATGATCTCAAACTCAATCCTGCGTGAAGCTGTTTCGCCGGTCAGTATGTGGAAAATCATGTCTTTTACCCTGAATTTGTAGTCGCTTATAACCGGGTCGGAACCGGATTCCTCCAGGCTTATTTTATATTGCGAAAGCTCGCTGTTCAATGTGGAACTGCTTTTTGCCTGCGCATGCGCGTTCAGCGCGGCGCCAGATAACAGAGAGAAAACAAGGAGTTTAACCAGCGGTGCTTTTTTCATTTTATCTTTTCGGCCGCTCTGAACAGGGGTTGTGCATATTCTTCGGAGTACCTGTAGGCGCGGTATATATCAGGGCTATTGTGCCATCTGCCGAACGGGCTTATGAATTCCCAGACTATTTCTCCTTCAGCGGTTACTTCAAAAATTCTGCCTGTCTGTCCCCCGCAGATCAGCGTGTTGCCGTTCGGCAGGCGCGTCGCATTTGAAAGCATCCCGCTGTGAAATGATTCAGTCGGCTGCGGGGGATATTTCCAGACTATTTGTCCTGACAGCGGGTCAAGCTCTATTACTCTTGAAAAAAGTTCGCCGTTGTCAAAAAGAAGGATATGCCCGTTGTTTAGCATCTCAGGCGCGTGCTGTTTCCACAGCATGCCTTTCCCCCAGGCCCATACGATTTTACCGGAGGGATAATCTATTATGCCGATAGTGTCCAGACTGGAGAAACTGAACATTATATTGCCTTCCTTAAAGCGCGGGTCCTTTTTCGCAAGCGGGTTTTTGCCAAGAAATATAGCGGTATTGTTGTGCGCCCAGTCCCGGGATGCGGTTATTTTGGCGCCGGTCAGTTCCTCAAGTTCGCCTATGTGATCAACGCTTTTCCAGGTCCATAAAACCTTATTGCCCCGCGTAACTATCTTTATTTCAGGGTTGCCCTCGTCATATTCTGAAATCAGGAATGTGTCATTATCAATAACCTGGAAATCATGGCTGATATCTCCTGGTAAATGCCAACCCACGTTGCTGTTCGGATCCAGTTCATAAAGCCCGTAATCGGTGGAACCCAAGAGAGTGCCGCCGGTTGTATTATAAAACAAGTTCCCGTCAGGCATCAGGCGGGCATGAATAGCCGGAATTTCGGTCATCCACTGATGCTTCACTTCTCCGCGCATGTCTATAAGGTAAATCGGTGAAAAAAGAATATTATTGCCGATCGGATCGTGTGTGAACAGCGTATAGCCGTTATAACATTTCTCAGGTTTATACACGCGCAGTCCGGCTGTTTCTTCAGCTGCCAATCCCGGAGCAATGGTTGCTATTTTATCCTGCAACACGGGCTTACCGGAACCGCGCGGCCCGGGTGCGGTTTGCCCATTTACCGGGTTGCAGGCTGCGGATATGGCCAAAACTCCGCACGCTAGCAGATGGGAGGGGGGGGACGGGAAATATTTATATCTCATGACGCTGAATCCGGCTAAGATGCAGGTTCAATGTTACAAAAAAGAACGGTAGCATAAAAAGCGAGGTGTCCGGCAGGGGGCTTTGGCCTGCTTTCTTGTTTTTCCATATTTTCGGTAACAGTTTACAAACAGGGCATTATTGCCGATGACTACCCCGCCATAGAGAAACCTTTAAACCTGATAGACCAGTCCCCTGCTATAATGAAATTGATGGGGATTACGCTGCCTGGTTTTGTTCAGGGGAAACAACTGGACGCCGCTTTCGCCGGGAAGGCCTTAAAATAACTGGTTATCCGGCCGGTTCCGTCTTCTTGATGTCTGTAAGTATCTTTGTCAGTTTTCCGCTGTCAAAATCTTTTAAGTCCGCGAAAATTATCATCTGGAATAATGTCCGGTTAAGCTCATCATGGAAAACAAGAAAGCCGGCTTTTTTATAAGCGGCGCTTTTCTCCCATACGC
>Ga0209417_1001530_pt1 | contig 41865 bp, 36 predicted proteins | sample RifGroF2_FD_184002 | JGI IMG/M metagenome (GOLD analysis project Ga0209417, IMG submission 184002) | Groundwater microbial communities from Rifle, Colorado, USA - Groundwater F2 (SPAdes) (version 2) | ecosystem: Environmental > Aquatic > Deep subsurface > Groundwater | place: Rifle, Colorado... | reverse complement strand
CTCGTCAAAGATCGCCCGGAATTTTTTCTCGTTATACATGTCGTTTGTCTTTGAAGTAAAAGGCAAACTTAAACACTGGAACGCAAAATTAAAATACGCACTTCAGCGAAGGCTTACGTATAGTCCATTGAACTCAGGACTGAAAGCAAAGTCATCAGTCAATTTGTATTTCGAGAAAGCGCTTTCAACCTGGGGAAGTATTCTTATGGCAAACTCTTTGGCCAGCCCCATCGGAATAACTCTTGAAAATTCGTTCCAGAGGATGGTAACCAATGTGTCATGTTTCGAAAAGTGAAGTCCGTGATACAGGTCTTTGAGTGCCAGTTCTTCTGCTTCCTGATGGTTGTGTCCGTTCTGTACTGCTTCGGAATAAGTCTTTGAAGCAAGGTCGCTGCGGGCATTCAGCAAGTCTGTATTTTCAGTTAACTCGGGATGACTTTCATATAAAAAATGTAAAAGCGATAGTTTAAACCAGGACAATTCCTGATAGCTGTTATTCATGGCTGTTTAATTTTGATAGTGAAAATGAATTTGAAAAGACGCTCGGGTTATTTCCCGAACGTCTTGGTTTAATCAGGCAGGCAATAATCAGCCTGACTACATAGAATGTGCTTTCGATTGGCTCCGTTTCTCTGCTTGTAGCTCGGTAGGATTAACCTGCTCTTTTACCAATGGTTCTTTCAGATGCCTGGTAGCTTCATCTGTTTTACCTTCCGAATTCACAGCTACCTGAGTTTTACTGTTATTATCAGGAGTAACTTCAGCTCCCTTGGTTTGGGCTTTGTCGGGATTCCATTTATAAAAATCGAGTTTCCCTTTTTCATCGTTGATCTTCACGTAAGCATTAAACTCCTGGCCTTCCTTGTCCTTCATCCCAGTCACATAAATGGTCTCCCGCCTTTCCAGCTTTTGCTTTTGTTCCTCAGTTAGCTCTTTCTCAAGCAGGGAATCAGGAATGCGAACCTGTCTTTGGTCGTTTACATTTTGATTTTGTTCCTGCCGTGTGTCGAAACGAAAACCAATGCCTCGTTTATCAGCATCAACCTGCAGCCAGGCACTGAATTCCTTTCCGCTGCGGGCGGTCATGCCTTCCACAAAAACGGACTTGCCTTCCGCCAACTCTTTTTGCTGACTCTCATTCAGCTTTGCCCCTTTTATCTCCTCCGGAATGTTTATTTTATCAGCGCGAGCAGCGACCAGTTCGTTGGTCAGTCTGTCGATGGAAAGGAATACCGGCGTTGTTTCTCCTTCTTTGTATTGCGGATGAAGAATCCGTCCTGCATTACCGGTTTGCAGCAGGTTGTTTTTGTCTTCGTCGGTTAGCGTAACGCCAAAATACGGACGGTCCAGTTCGGGTTTACTTCGTACCGCATGAACAGCCACCCTGAAGTTTCCGTCTTCATCCTGCCTGAAGGCCAACCGTGCATCGGTGTGAATGGTGATGTTGTCGGTTTTGAGGGTAATGGGGATTAAGTCCGGCGACTTCTGAAATTTTAGCATGGGTTCCAGGTTCTTGGTGTTCTTCAGAAAGTCTTTCGAAACCCCCAATTTTTCCAATTGCGACCAGTCCACCTTATTCTCATCAATCGGATTTGCGGCCTTTCCCTGTTTTTCTTCCCTCTTGATAAAATCTTCCGGCTTGTTTTCGTGCTTTTCCAACGCTTCTCTTTTCGACTCATTTGCCGGTCCATTCAGTATTTTCGACAAATCAGATGCTGTCTTCTCAACAAGATTGGCAGGTGCTGCGAAAAACTGGAAATCAGTAGGATTTTTGTATTGGCGATGAAAATTGGTGAAGAAATTTTCCAATACATACCCATTTTTGTCAATTTTTAAAAAACTGTCTGAGTTGGCTTGTTTGGGTGGTTCTGTTTTTAACTTGCCGTTGTTATCAAACCCAATCACGGCTTTCAGTTCACTCTCGTTTTTTTCTTTTACCAGTAATACCTCTTGGTCATTCATTTCTTGTTTCATAATACATTGCTTTTAATGATTTAAAAGCTAATGTATAAGTGTTTTTACTGAAAACATTGGGTTTCAGAGCGAGTGGCAGTGTTTGGCGTTGGAGGGGGTGGGTGTGGCGTTTTTATGTAGATTTATTGAAATGTACTCTATAGTAATATGATCTGGCCAATCGTATATATGGTTGAATAGTAAAATATCACACTTCAATCAGTTTGATGTTATTAATTAAACTAATTGCACCTTCAAAGTCAAAATATCGCTCTTTCAAAATCTCACATTTGTATTTAATAGGTAGGTAAAACCCCCATTTAGAAAAAGAAATCAATGATTCATTTTTTTCAAGTGCTGAGATCAAATAAGTGTCAATTTGATTAAATACCTGATTAATATCTCGAATTAATGCCTTTAAGTCGGATTTATCTATCTCTATTTCAAATGTACTACTGTGATCATCTAAAGAAACCCCTTTGTTTGTCAATCCAATCAAAAAGAATAGACTTTTATTGATTTTTGACCCCGTAAAAGTATATACTAGCAGCTTACCTTCTTTCTGGATTAGTGGTCGATCATTTGCAAAGTCAATGATTTTAAATCTCTTAAAATCACTCCTCAATTCATCCAAAACAGAACTACTATTTTCATCAAGTTCTTGATATACTTCGTCACTTTTTAAAATTCGTAACATCGCTTCCCTAATTTTGGAGTGGATGTTTCCACCACCTCCAAAAAACATTGGTTTCTTGCCATCTCGTGTAGGAATGACAAAAATCTTCTCTCCATTAAAGTCAATGTCAACGATTTTCCAGATTTTAGCCGCAAGCAGAAGGTTTTCATCAATTCTAACTTGTGGAGAAAATGGAATATCGCCAATTTTTTTGCCTGAATGAATTACTTTGAAATTTGGTTCTGTTTTAAAAACGCTATAAAATTCTTTGGTATTAACTATTTTTTCGCCTTCAATTCCGAGTATCAGTTCTTTTTGTATTTTTTCCAAAAAATCCGATTTTATTGCTTCTTCAATAAGGTCGTTCAATTTTGGTTCTTCAATAGATTGAAAAGCATAATTGTTCTTCAACCTTTTTACTAATTCATTTTGAGAGCAACCGGATAATTGTTTGACGACGGAAAGCATTTGATGCAGTAAAATATCATACGGCCTCTGGGCAGTTTGAATTGGTTCCAGAAAATCAGCTTTATATAAAAGCCAACAAGCTAAAGATTGAAGCAAGCTCCATTTGTCCGTTGCATAAATGTTCACAATGCTTTTTTCTCCTTCCTTCCGGCCACTGCGCCCAATCCTTTGCACAAGCGATGCAACAGAATGAGTCGAATCAATCTGAACGATTTTATCAACTGTTCCAATATCAATCCCAAGCTCCAACGTGGATGTGCAGGAGATACAAAAGTTGAATCGCTCATTGTTTTTTGCGAAATGCTCAATACTTTCCCGAATCTCTTTATCGACAGATGAATGGTGTGAGTAGTAGAATTTATGCCCGTTTACCCTGTCTGATATTTTCCGAAGCTTGACTGCTACTTCCTCTGTTCTTCCTCTACTGTTTGGAAAGATTAAAACTTTATGGGAACATGTTTCTTTGTATAAATCTTTCAATAAATCAAGCGATAATTCAGCGGTGCTATTGTGAAAATATTTGAATTTTGCTTCCGTTTCTTTTTTTGTCCTGTCAAGTAAGACTTTCGTGTTTGCAACATCACCTGTCAATCGCTTAGCTTCAATGTAATTATCATCCCCAATGGTTGCTGACAATCCGATGGTTGCAATTCTTGCTTTATTTACCTGCTGGATCCTGAACAACAACGACATTAATTGCAAGCCCCTGTCAGTACCTAAGAATGAATGTATTTCATCAATTACGATATACCTAAGTTTGCCAAATAAAGTAGAAACATTGTAAGGAGCATTTACGAACATTGCCTCCAACGATTCGGGTGTGATTAAAACGATTCCATTAGGTTCTTTGATAAGACTTATTTTCAAGGATTTTTTTGCTTCTCCGTGCCATTTGGTTACTTTGATTTCAAGGTTTTTACACAGTTCTTCAATTCGGTAAAACTGGTCGTTAATCAGAGCAATTAAAGGTGAGATGTAAAGTACCTGAACTCCGGTTTTATTGAAATCCGTTTTCGATAGAATCGGTAAAAAGGCAGCTTCTGTTTTGCCGGATGCCGTTCGGGATGCAAGAATGTAATTATCATCTGTTGAAATGATTTTAGAAATGGCGGCCGCCTGAATAGGTCGCAAAGATTCCCACCGCTTATCGCGAATATATTTTCGAATCGGCTCAGATAATAATTGGTAAGACATTACAATTCTTCTATTGAGTCAAGAACACTTTCTTCGGGTCTTTCATCCGAAATCTCAATTTCTGAAATCAGAGTATTTTTGTCAGCTCCAGGGTTTTGCCTTAAGATGCTTAAAATATTCAGGAAATCCCTAATTACTTCACGAGGAGTTAAAAATTCATCTGCTCCTGGCTTGTTAAACATTTCTTCCATAAACAGTTGAATGTCATCTTCTGTAATATCAATATTAACATTGTAGTTGACATCAAAAATTTCTTTAAGCATCTTAAGCAAAACAAATACTTCGTTATGACTTAACGGTACAAGTTTTATTACTGGTTGCGCTAAATCACGGTATTGCGCCGTTTCATACTTATTGGTCTCCAATCTGGTTTTCAACGCATCATAGCTAAAGAGACCACGTCTTTCATTTTCTAAGAACTCTTTTGTGCCAGCAAAATTTATAAATAGGTTAGAGACCTTGCCCTGAAAACAATCGTTGAATATGGTCAGTATTTTTTCGTAGTTTTTTGCCCTTACATTGGCAGTTGAAATCTTATAAAGATTAATTGCTTCATCAAGATTAATCATAAAACCGGCATACCCCATGCTGACAAATAACCGGCAGAAGTTTTTGAGCATGTCGTAGTAGTTTAAATCATTAACAATCTCACGAACTCCTAAATCCTGTCGAGCTTCTGTTTTTGTTCGGTATTCTCCTTTCAGCCATTTAAGGGCACTCCTTCTTAAATACTCATCATTTTTTATATATCCCTCATAATATTTAATCACAACCATTCCAAAATCAAATCCTCCGGTCTCGGTCACCTCATTTACTGTTTGCATAATATTCTCTTGAATGAGATTCAAATAACGCTCATCTCTGATTTCAATTAATGGAATATTATTGAGTTGAGCAGTTTTGGTAACTACTTGTTCAATCCATCGGTCAAGCAGGGTTGGCAAAGCTCCGCCTTCTGGTTTTGTTTGGATTGCAACATTATCCATGATAGCACTATACAAAGCTACGGCTTTCCCATCATTCGAATAAAGCCGGTTTTCAGGTGTAAAGTCAGCATTGGCAACAACAAATTTCTGTTTGATGGCAACAGTGTTTATTAGATGTAACATGAAAGACTTTCCAGAGCCGAAATCTCCAATCCAAAACTTCACCATACTATGCCCATTTTTTACGTCATCGAGTGCTGATGTAAAGGCTTCTATTTCAAGCTTCCGTCCAACTGTTATATGTTGTACTCCAATTCTTGGTACTACGCCTCCTGAGAGAGAGTTAATAATTGCGGTTGCTTCTTTTTCTTTTATTCTTAATGCCATAATTTATATTGCTATTTCTTTAAAATATGATTCTTCAATCACATAAGTGTCGTCGTTTTCTTCTATCAAAGATTCTCCGTCTAGATATCCTGAACACGCTTCATTTATGCTATCAATTAACTGATTTTTAAACGTCCCATTGTCTATTGCAAATTTATCCACTTCGTCATGCCGAATTTCGAAAGAATTTTCAATAAATTTTTTTAATAATTCTTCCTGCACTTTCCCCATTCGGATACCAGCGACAAATATTGAGTTGATAGGGACAGGAGTTATTACATAAATTTCAGTTCCGTCAGTATTATCGAATGAATTATCTTCTGAAAAATCATCTTGTTCAGTTTCCAAATATTCATTTAACAATTCTACTGTTCCATCATGTTTTTGCTCAACTTCCTTTATTTTTGATTTGTCAAGTTGAATCTTCTTTCTTTTTGGGATATATATATTTGCAATTTCGTCTAAAGCTCTTTCAATATCTGATGTCTTGATCAATTCCGTAATTATCCTTTTGAAATCGTTGAATTGTTCTTGTGTTTTAAATAATGATTTCTGAACTGTCTTTGTAAGTTCTTTATTGTCAAATTTCATTGATTTTAAATCATAATAGATGTATTTCGCATAGTATTTTAACGATTGTACTTTATCATAGTTTGCAATGAATCTTGATGCTTCAAAGAAGATATTCTCTATGTTTGGGTTTTTCTGGTTCGTTTCTTCGAGATTTATTATTCCATTAATAAATATATTTATTTCATTATTTTGGAACGAATCAGTAAGCTTCTTAAAATCAATTTTCCATCGATTGACATTTTGGGCATTTAGTTCTATCAGAGCCTCCTTGCTAGGTGGTTTAATATTTTCCATATTAACAACGAGAAGTTCATCAACAAAGTCACCAATAAGTTTATTAAAATTAGTTTGTACTCTTGTACTATATTTTAGTAAAATTTCATCTGAGATCTTTCTATTATGAACGTAAGCTGTTCTGACAACATTTTCAGTTTTCTTGAAAATACTGAGATAAATATCAGATTCAAAAGATTCAAAATAATCTTTTTTGCGTATCAATTCTGTATTTATCAATTCTGTAATATTATCAGTGATATTACTCACATTCCATTTTTGTTCTAACTCTTTTAAAACAAGACAATATAAGCGCATTACTTCTATCACACAATCTTCAATGGATAGAAAAACATTGGAGTTATGCCAAATTTTATTCAACCAATCGATTTCCTTTGGATTTAGTTTTAGTTGGTCTTTATACAAACTGCCAAGTTTATACGCATAAGGATTATATTCAGAAAAACCATTTTCAAATTGAAATAGTGGGTCGTCTAAATTCTTGAGTTTTTCAATTGAATAAGTATCTTCTCTGTTACTTAATTCATCTTGTAAAATTCGTAAAGTATAATTCTTTGTTTTGGGGCAAATTTGACCTATCAACTTAAATTGTTCTTCAAGCAATTTTATATCCCTGTGATATCGATATTCTTTTAGGAAGTCAAAATATAAAATGAAAGCATAATTCGTATAACCTTGAATATCCACAAATTCCCCTTTTAAGACTTTCTTTTTAAAATAGGAATAGTACTTCTTTTGCTCTGAAGTTGCATAATTTATCTCATCATAGGAATAAACATATGAGTGGCCCCAATATGGTGGTTGTAGTGAAGTGCTTTCAAGAGGATCAGAATGCTCTATGGATATATCGAACTTTTCTAAACTTATATCAATAATTGATTGGTCTCGATTAGTAAATTCTTTTCGGCTAAAGGATGACGATTCCGGTGGCACAATCTCTTTCTTAATTGATTCACTATGTGTTGCCTTTTGAGAGCTCTCTTGCATATTCTTTTTTAATGGTTTATTATCCCTATTATACTTGAGTCTGAATTTTTCTTCGCTAACCGACGCGAATTTAACAAAGTCTATCCACCCAATTAGCATAGGAATAAATGTCCAACAAAATAGGATCGACAGTATTCCTTTACCTGTTTCTCCCAAATAAAACTTTTGAAAACCCAAAGCTCCCAAAAAGAACGACAGAAACTTTGTTAATGATAAACTTCTGTGCTTTTTCCCGGATTTATCCAGTACAGAGGCAACAAGAATTGCTATTAATAATCCTACGAAAATAGCCGGGAAAGAGCTTTTATCGTTTGTCTCAGTTGTAATTAAATTATCTTCTTTTGACTTTATTTCTTCAATCTGAATTTCCTGAAGAAATTGTTTGGCAGTGTACCCAACTTTACCTTTATACTGCATCTTTACCCAATAACTACCAGTATCCTCAATTAATTCTACTGTGTCTCCTTTTAAAATAACAATCAGGGGTTTATAATTTGTTCCGGCTCCATCTCTGAGGTTCACATCGGAAATTGCAACGTAGAAATCAGAAGCGTACACACTAATCGACAGGAAAAAGAATAACAACAAATAAAAAAGGGTCTTAAAAGTGGATGATCGTCTTCTATTGCAAATAGAAGCCTGATTTGTATCGCTATTCATTTGAGTTGTATTAACATTATTATTAGTTCGTTTCTTTTTCCGATAATTAAAATCATGTAGTTAATGTTTCATCTATATCTTCTTTCCCCTCAAAGCTCTCCAACTCTTTATTTACCTCATTCAGTAATTGCTGTTCTGTCGGCAAATAAAGTTTATATTGGCTGGCAAAAATTTGCCGTTGTCCTTCGGGCAAAGTAAATCGTACAACTGCATCATTCTTATTGGCGCAAAGCAAAATGCCAATGGTCGGGTTTTCATGTGACCGTTTTTCAATACGGTCGTAATAATTGACGTACATCTGCAACTGGCCAATATCCTGATGGGTGAGTTTGGTCGTTTTGATTTCTATGATTACAAAGCATTGTAACAGCCGGTTATAAAATACCAAATCCGCAAAGAATTCATCACCTTCGATATGTATTCGCTTTTGCCTTGCCACAAACGAAAACCCATTGCCCAACTCCAATAAAAACTCCTGCAAATGCGTGATGATGGCTGATTCCAAATCCCGTTCGTAGAAGGAAGATTCTCTTCTCAATCCCAGGAACTCCAGAAACATCGGGTCTTTGATAATCTCTTTGGCATCAGATGGCTGTTTTTCACTTTTTGCTACTGCCAGTACACTTTCCATGTTGTTACTCACCAAAAGGCGTTCATACAAATTGCTGTAAATCTGTCGTTCCAATTGGCGCACTGTCCAGTTATTCTTTATTGTTTCAGCAATGTAAAATTCTCTTTGCTCAGGTGAGTACAAGCGTATAAGGAGTTTATATTGACTCCAGCTCAATTGCGAATACAGTGTATTCGTAATTGGAAAAGTGCGGTAAAATTGCCGGAACAACTCGATTTGCCGTTTCGAAAAGCCGCTTCCAAACTCCGGCTCCAATTCGTCGGCAATGAATTCAGTTAGATACTTTCCATAATCTGCCCGGTCTTTCCCATCCTGCTCTTCTTCAAAAATACGTTTTCCAATGTGCCAATACATCAATGTCCGCTGATGGTCAACCGCACGGACAGCGTTGTCCCGCGCCTGGGCGATAATGACCTTTATATCTGTTATTATTGATTGGTTTATCAGCATTATTTTGCTCAGAGAATTTAATTTTAGTTGAACGATAAATATACAAAATTACTTAGTGACATTGCGGTTTGCTATTCACAACAATGCGTTAAATTGACATCAGGTTCTTATTTCTTCTTTATTCTTTCCAGTTCATCCACAATTATTTGTGCTGTTTCTTCTTTTATGCGCCGATAGTTGTATTCAATTTCCTTCTGCAAATGGTTTTTGCCATCCTCATCGGTGAAATTTGTAATTACCGGGATTGGCTGATAGCTGGCTGTTTCTTTGGCTACTTTCTCATTGTCAACCACAATTTCGGCATGAAATATTTTCTGCTCAATACGTTCGTCGAAGTTGTCAGAAACGGCCCCGACAAAAATACCTTGCGTGAGGTTGCTGATTTTTGAAGCCGGGATTAGCGTGTCCATCTGGGTGTTAATCGAGGTAGATTTATCTTGTCGGTTGATGGTCATGGACTGCCGTTTTTGAAGGACTTTTCCGAACCGCTCAGACAAAGTCTTTGCTGTTTCGCCAACCACTTGACCACTAAAAATATTACCAACCGTATTCATCACTACTTTGGCTTCCTTGTCTCCGTAGTCGCGGTTTAGCTGCGAAAAATCCTGAAATCCCAGACAGACAGCCACCTTGTTGCTCCGGGCTGTGGCAATCAGGTTGTCCAACCCACGGAAATAAATAGTTGGAAGTTCATCAATAATCACCGCACTTTTGAGTTGTCCTTTCTTGTTTATCAGCTTTACAATACGGGAATTGTATAAACCCAGGGCTGCGGAATAGATGTTCTGGCGGTCGGGATTATTACCCACACAAAGAATTTTAGGATCTTTTGGATTATTGATATCCAGCGTGAAATCATTTCCGGACATTACCCAGTACAGTTGCGGTGAAATCATTCTCGAAAGCGGGATTTTTGCACTGGCAATCTGTCCCTGCAACTGGTCTTGTGCACCTCCTTCCCAGGCATCGATGAACGGGGAAAGATAATTCTCCAGTTCAGGGTACGAAGTAAGAATGGTAAAAATGTCGGCGTACTTTTTATTCAGAAATTCGATGGCATGAGGGAAAGTGCAGTATTTCCCGTTTTGGTAGATTTTCAAATACCAGATAATAGCCGTGAGAAGGATAATCGGTGATTCGACAAAAAAGTCGCCTTGTTTTTGAATCCATGTTTTGTTCAGGTTTAGCATGATGGTATAAGCCGATTCATAAGCATCGGCAATATCGGTCATAAACTCGGGCGCAATTGGGTTACACCGGTGGCTCCGCTCCGGGTTGTCAAAATTTATCACGTAGAATTTTGGCAGATGCTCATATTTGTCCGTGTTTTTTAATAACGTATTGTACGCGATAACGCTCAGGTCGTCAAACTTGAAATCATAGATATACATGCTGAAGCCCTTTTGAATTTGCTGTTTGATGTAGTTGTTGATGATGGCATAGGATTTTCCGCTACCCGGAGTCCCCAAAACAATGCTCGCCCGGAATGGATTTACCACATTAATCCACCCATTGTAGGTTTTCCTTTTATAACTGAAGCGTGTGGGCAGGTTCACGGAATATTCATTTTCCATTAACTGGGTTTCCTGCATAAACGATTCATTCTCCATGTTAAAAACATCTTCCATCAGGTTGTTTTTTATCAGGCGGCTCATCCATAACCCGGTTTTTAACAGGAAAATATACCCGACAGCCAGAGTAAGCAAGTAAAAGCTGCATTTAAGAGAGATTGAGTATTGCAGTTTGATTATAAAACCGTTGAAGAAGAACAGCACAAACCCTGAAACCAGAAAGACCGATATTTTACCCCAGGTTATCTTTACTTCTTTAACGCCCCTGATTCCAAGACATGAGATGGCAAGCAATCCAAAGCTCATGAGTTTTGTCCAGACTGGTTCTGAGAACAGTCCTGTATTTCTCTGGAAATTCAGCAGAATTTTGTCAATGACTGATAGCGTTGCGTCCAGCTCTGCCAGAAATTCATAACAGAACCAATAGATGTGAATGATAAGAATCAGGATACTGACACCCCGTATCAATTCGATTATTTTGGCAAGGCTCCTTATGTCGTCTTCGTTTTGCATGGCTTATAGTTTTCGTTTTCTTCTTTTCTTTCGCTTCATCCTTCGGATAAAAGCTTCTTCTTCGGGGTTTTCTCCACGGCTATCGATAGTCAATAAGCCGGATAAATTATCAAGCGTTGAATTAGGCACAAAAGTGGATTGTGGCGGTGCAAATTCCGGAGACTTTTCATGTTCCGGCGTATGTTTCTCTTCGTTGAATTTTTGTTCGAAGGCATTGGCAGAAAAGTCTTTTCCTAGGCGCGAACCATTAAAAACAAACTTCTGCCTGTGGTCGATAAAAGTCACGCCAAAAATGCGCCCCGATTCGTTTTCGCGGAACAAAACTGAAATCTGGCTTTTCAAAAGTTGCTTTTCAAAACCTGCCCTGCTTTTGCATGATTCCAGCGCTTTTGTAATGATTGCCTTCGGATTTTCCCTGAGCTTATTGGTTTTGATAACTTCTTTCGATTTTTCAATCCGTTTCTGAATGGCATCACTTCCGGCCTGTTTGCCAAGCTTTGAAGATTTAATGGGTACTCTGAAAACTTCACCTTTCCCGTTTAATGCAGCATAAACAATTCCGGAGTACAATTTTCCACGGCGTTCTCCTTTCACTTCAGCAACATGCACGTTATAGACGGAAAGCAAAGCCTTGTATTCGTTGAAGGATTGGAAATGCCAGGTTTGTGATACTGTCCGGACAACATTGGCTATTTGCTGCTTGATATTGCCTTTCTTCGGATCAACTTCCTTTAATGAATAACCTTCAGCTTTTTGTTTTTCATTGGCCGGAACCAGTCCGTATTTCTGTTCCAAATCACGGCAAATACGCATGGATAAACGATGCTGAAAATTATCCCGAATCATCTTTCCGGTTTCATCCACCTTGACCGAAACAATGTGGATATGGTGGCGGTCAATGTCCTCGTGTTTGTAAACAACAAAAGGCTGATTTCCGTAACCCAGCTTTTGCATGTATTCTTCTGCAATTTGAGCCAACTGTTCATCACTTAATTTTTCTTTTGGGTCAGGGTTTAATGAGATATGGATAACAGGGTTTTCAGTTCTTTTGTTGGCCAGTAAATAAGGCTCGAACGAACCTGTACAAATCCCGATGCTGAAGTTACCATCCTTTGGTTCAACCATATTATTGGTGAAAATCACCTTTGCTCCACCGGCATTTACCTTCTGATGGTTGTATGCCAGTGCGCTGTACAACGAACTACCCGAACTTATTTTTGCAACCATTTTTCCTCAAATTCGTGGGTTAAATCCATCACCTGTTTGTTGACTGCAACCAGTTCCAGAGTCGCTTTTTCCAGTTGACCTAAAAATACCAGTGCTTTTTTCTCCGAAAAATTGTTCTTGATGGCTTTGGTTACCTGGTTATAATTTACCCCGATTGACCGGAACTGGCCATAAAAATTGGTCAGGCGCATGTAAAAATCTGACGTTCCTTTGTCAATTTTTACCACTTTCACCTGCTTTTCAAACAGGCAGACCATGATAAAATGGGCTTTTACTTTCATTCCTGAAGCTTCAAACAGCGATAAAAACCGTGCGTTATCTTCATCGTTCAGGTTAATCGAGTAGCGGTGGATGCGCGGGTCTGCTTTCAGCTTCCGTCCGCCTTTGTGCTTTTTTCTGCTTTCAGTTGTCATTGGCATCTGTTTTAGGCTTTAAACGTTCATAAAATGCTTATCAAAAATCACCGACTTCGGAAGGTGATTTTCCCCATCGGGGCAAGTGGTTCCGAGGTCCTCGGAACGTTTTGAGGACCTCAAAACACAACTTGCCGTGTGCCTGTGCACACTCTTTTAGCGTTGGTATTTTTAATGCTTGCCGTCGCATCGTTTCAGTTCATTTCTCAATCCAAATTTTCACTGATGGCAAAGGTATAGGGAGTGGTTTGATTAGTAATTATTCCGAAAAACGCCAAAAGCAGACAGTTGACGCCAAACAATGCCAGTCACTTTTCAAGCTGGATTTCCGATGGGTTTTATCCCTTCATTTGCAGGCACAAAACCTTGATTAGTGGAATAAAACAGCGAATATTTAGATGAACCAATAAGGGATTATTTACTCATTCAATTGAAGAATCCTGCGTTCAGGAACTTATTGATTCAGTTGTTCGATGACTGCAATAATTGAAGATCGGTTCGCTGAAGTATTTAAACGTTGGAACGCTTAAACAATTAAATGTTTAAACAGGCAATTAACCGGTCGTTCAGGTATTCAATTGATTAGATAAAGAAGTGATTAGTTGAGAATACAAACCAAAGAACGACAATGTCATTAACCGATAAAATAAACAACATGGAAAAGGAAACATTATTTATTGCCTTCAGCACTCAAAAGGGAGGCGTGGGCAAATCGGCTTTTACCATTTTAATGTCGAGCTATCTGCATTATGTGTTGGGAATGGAAATCGCGGTTGTGGATTGCGATTACCCACAACACAGCATTGTTGAAATGCGCCAGCGCGATATGGAACAGGTGATGAAGGACAACTATTACAAGCAAATGGCATACGACCAGTTTACCTCGCTGAAACGAAAAGCCTACCCCGTTGAAAAGAGTTTGCCGGAAAATGCCATGGCAACCGCCGGAAGACTTATTGACAATGCGGCCAATCAACCCGACATTATCTTTTTCGATCTTCCGGGAACACTGAACAGCAAAGGAGTTGTAAAAACACTGGCCGGAATGGACTATATTTTCTCTCCCGTTAGCGCCGACAGGGTTGTACTGGAGAGCACCTTGAAATTTGCTTCCATGCTGAACGAAAACCTGGTAAGTGTGGGGAAAAGCAATATCAAAGGACTGTATCTCATCTGGAATATGGTGGACGGTCGGGAGAAAAGCGAGCTCTACGAAGTTTATGAGAATGTGATTGGTGAACTGGGCCTGAATATCCTGAAAACCTTTGTTCCCGATTCGAAACGTTTCCGGCGTGAACTTACCTCGGGGCACAAACCGGTCTTTCGTTCCACCTTATTTCCTGCTCATAGCACTTTACTGAAAGGCAGCAATCTTGATGCGTTGGCTACGGAAATTTTACAAATGATAAAACAATGAAAGCATGGCACGAAAGCAGTATAATCCTGAAGAGATCGATGAAGCTTATTTGATCTCGACCATTCAGAACGGGCAACAGGCCACAGAGCAAAAAACTGAAAAAGTTACGGGCAAGCCTAAAGTTAAAAAGGTGGAAGTTTCTTCCGGCTACTTGTCTGTTTTCATCCGGCAAACCGACAGTAAGGCGCGATTTGGCAAGCATGTCCCTATCCGGCAGGAATATCATGAACGGATTCAAAAAATTGTGCGTGTGATCGGCAACGATGAAATCTCGATCTTCGATTATATTGACAATGTGCTAAGCCAGCATTTTGAAGACTTCCAGGAGGACATAGTCAAACTTTACAAAGAGAAGAATAAGGATATTTTCTAACCCCAAAACAGTTTGATATGGCTGAAATTATTTTGGTTACAGCAACCTTGATTCTTTCTATCCTTCTGCTGAAAGGATTGAGAAAAAGCGGAACTGCCTCCGGTGAAGGAGAAAGTACACCTGAAAAATACGCCCCGGAAGGAATTGTTGGCAAAAGTACGTTTGTTCTGACTGCCGGGAAAAGCTCCGTGTCTGAACCCAGTTCATCGGGCAAACTGGATATTGAAGTGCCGCTGGAATACGAGTCGGATATAAGTTCTGTTGAAGAACAGGAAGAACTGGAGCAACTTGGTCTTCCCGTTGAATCTTTTTCCGACCTCACTTTTGAAGAAATGATTGAAGTGGTTAATGAAGTTGGCAGCACGAAACCTCAAAATCCGGTCAAAACAGGAAAGCTGCTTCACGAAAATGACAATACTCATTGGGTTGCACAAATGGCTTTTTCGTCTCCGGCTTATCAAAAAAGGATTGTGGAATTAATTGATTTGCATTTGGGGAAGCTGGGGCAAAATGAAAATAATCAAGTATCAAGGAATGATTTGGAGGGATTTGATATAGGGGAGTATTGTTAAAAAAATACTTCAATTAAGCATGATTAGTATGTAATTTAAAAATGCTCACAGATTACCTAAAAAGAAACTTTCTTATTTTTTCAAATATTGACCAAGTATCTGTATTATGTGCAAGCTTCTCAAAATGCAACTTTCTGATATGCTCCTCATTTAGAAATGCATCATTAATACGTTTGTCAGACCATTGTTCAGCCCATTCAATTTTACCGTTAATTATCCAATAGTGAGATTTACAATCAAGCTGCCAATTGCCAATAGAGGGAAATAGAGATGGTTTCCCATTTCGAATTCTTAGATGCCATTCAAAAGAATCGATTGGAGTGATAACCTTATTCCCACATCCACATGGACATAAGTGACCAGCAATTTCATATTTCCTAGAAAAATATAGTTTCCCTTCTTCCAACTTCTTCGGTAAAAATTTTACTCTTAACAAATCAATATTGTCCGTCATTGTCCCACGCAGTTAAATCCGTCAAGATTGAATAATTGATGAAAAAAATGCTCATCATCTACATAAAATCCTTTCAGTTGTTTGAACTTGATTACAGCCATACAGGCATTTAACGCATTTAATTCAGCAATCTGAATATTGTTTTTGTAAATATCGTCTGGTAGATCATCAAGTGGAGCAAGTCTTTTGCTCAATAGCTGTTCTGCATCTTCCACTGAATAATATGTCGTTCTTATTGTTCCACTTATTAAACTGTTCTCCCTTTCAAGCCCCATGCCAACATCAATAAATGGTATTTTTAACTTAATTAAAAGGTTGAAAATCTCCTCTCGTGATTTACCTTTGTCAACACTTACAAAAGCAAATGTAACCCCAGCTAAATCATCTAAGGAATCTGACGCTATATACTTTGGTTGAATCTTTAGATTGTATCGAAATCCTTCATATCGATTTTGATAAACTTCTGCCTTCGTCTTTCCCAAGTCATCACTATCTAATTTTCCTGGCGAACGAAAGGCATTATGAACATGATATGGATCTAAATCAAAACCGCGAATTTCTCTCACCGGGGTTTTAACCAAAAGATCCAAAAGATACGCACCTGTACCACCCAATCCAATTATAGCTACAACTTCATCCTTGAATTTAGCTGATAGATCACCGATCTCAGCTCTACTTGTTAGAGTATCGTTATATTTGAATACCGATTCATCCTTTACCTCAATGATTCTATATGTTAGAGGATTAGCACTATGTAATTCTATTGCTGGGCCAGAAATAATAGCCACATAAGTTTCAATTTTTTCGTAAAAATCTTTGAACCCGCCAAGTGGTTTATTTGAAAAGGAACGTTCTATTGTTATATCCTTTGCATCTAATGTAATGTTTACTGGACCTCCTCCAAGATTTTTAATGGGTGGACCATCAAGTTCGTGAGGATGTGAACCACAAAAGAATATTTGATGGTCTTCTTGTTTTACATGCATGCCATCAATGTCAACTAATTTTGATACGATTGCGCCTATCTTCAAGTTCTTTAGCTCATCAAGATAGGGTACATCTCTTATCACAAGGTACCCACTGTCAACAGAAAGTGCATATCCTTTTTCTAATAGCAACTTGATGTCAGGATTATGATTGACCAGTATGCTTAACTTTGAATTCCATTCCATCTTTGACATTAACATTACTTCCGGGTGATAAAGTACCTGTTGGTTTTTCTCCATGACCTCTTTTGTAGGTAACAGAATACGTTCTTTCTGGATGTTGTGGATAATCGGGAAACGCAAGGGTTACAACTTCAGCATAAGAAATCTTTTCTTTTTCAACTTCGTGTGGACTTCCATTTACCACGATAGTTACTTTTTTCTTTTCCATGTAATTAAATTTTTAAATGTTTTTTACTGTTTACCATGTTCAAAACTCTTTTAATAAATACACCCCAACTACTTCAAAGCGTGACATTAAATTTTTTACTTTAGATGTCACGCTTTGAAGTAATAATTATAGCTAATAGTGTTGAAAACCAAGTATAAATTAAAGGAAGATGTTGATCTGTTAGAACTTATCAGGGACTTTGATGATGATTTCGCGTATGAAGAATTCGTCAACAGGTTTCATCCAATAATTGAAAAAGAATGCCTAAACAAATGTAAGCTCCGAAATGTTGATAAACATATTGGGAAACAAATATGCCATGATACGTTTGATAAAGTAAGAACATCAAAATCATTTAAAAAGGAAAAACTAAATGGTAAAGAGGCAAGATCCGCAATTACTGGATGGCTCTATCGAATTTCTTCAAATCTATTCTACGATTATCACAATTCACAAAAAACCGATATTAATAATGTAAATGAATCATATTTTGATGATCTTATTGAATATGCAAATGAAGTTAGTGCTAGTTCAAACGCTGAAATTCGAGATATTACTGAAAATATACTGACAAAACTAAATTCAAAAGAACGTGAAGTTATTATCACAGATTTTGAATATAAAAGAAGCCAAAAATACTTACCAGAAGATGTAAATGAGTCTTTATCATTTCGACTTGGAGTGAAAAAATCGTCAATTCGGAAAATACGTGAAAGGGCAATAGTAAAACTTAAAAAGGCAATTGATGAAGTCAACAAATAATAAAAAGAAAGGATTTACTCTTCATGATTTTGAAAAAGGCTTAATGTTAGCTGGTTATATTTCTCCTATTAATGCTACTGAAGTAAATGAAAAGAAACAACTTGCAGAGTTTGATAAAGCACAAGCCAAAATTAAGAGAGATATATATTTCAAACGTGTAGTTCTTGCTGCTGAAATTGTTAATGAGCTAAAGGATGAAATAACCTTTGGAAGAGTTAAATTTCAAAAGTTAGTTTACTTATGTGAGAATGTGGTACATATGAATCTATCACAAGAAAGATATAAGAAATTTGCAGCAGGACCATTCGACAATAAATTCATGCACTCAATAAATATTGAATTTATGAATCAAAAATGGTTTGGGGTAAAAACGATAAAGGACAGAAATTTCTCTAAACAGCAATATTTCGAATTAGAAAGAACCGAAAGCTATAAAGAATATTATTCAAGATATTATTCAGAATACAATTATGCTGTACATCGAATTATAGATCTTTTTAGAAATGAAAAGACCAGATTTGCAGAATTGATTGCCACACTTTTTTTCTGTTGGAAAGAAATTGAAGATGAGAAGCAATTGTTCTCATTTGAATTAATGTGTCATAAATTTTACACTTGGGCAGAAGAAAAACAGCAATTTACTAAAAGTGAAATATCAGATGGGATTAAATGGATGGAAACTCAAGAAATTACACCACTTACAATTTAGTGGTACTATCCTGAAAAAATTCGCATATGAAACGCCAATAAATTTATTAAATTATTAGGTTTCTCATTTAGCTATAATTATCTGCGCCAAACGCAGCCACACACTTCCATATACACCACTTTTTATTTTTCAGTGATTTAAGCCTTTACATTTGGTTACAGGCAGGAAAAAGTCTGTCCGAGTATGAACCAAATTCTGAAAAATATGAAGGAAAAAGATTACGGGTAAAGCCCAAATTTATCCAGTGATTATATCACATCACCCAGAGAGATTTCATTAAAAATAAGTAAAACCGCTTCTCTGATATTAATCGGAGAAACAAAAACAACAAATCATTATGGCAAAAATCAATTCATTAAAATCCATATTTACCCTGTTCTTTTCATTTTGGGTATTGGCATTGTTTGCACAAGGTGACGGCTCTGCCGGAATCACTGAAGCCACCAGCATGGTCACCTCGTATTTCGACCCGGCAACCAAGTTAATCTATGCCATCGGCGCTATTGTGGGCTTAATAGGCGGCGTGAAAGTGTATTCGAAATTCTCGAGCGGTGACCCTGATACCGGAAAAACCGCAGCCTCCTGGTTTGGCGCATGTATTTTCCTGATTGTTGCTGCCACCATTCTGCGTTCATTCTTCCTGTAAAAAATATGGCAGAATATTTCATCAACAAAGGAGTGAACAAACCGGCAGAGTTCAAAGGACTGCAAAGCCAGTACCTGTTCATTTTTGCAGGCGGACTGTTGGGTACATTCGTGGTTTTTATCGTCATGTACCTGGCCGGGATAAACCAATGGGTTTGCATTTTCTCCGGGCTGGGACTGGCTTTTCTGGTTGTCTGGCTGACTTTTTCCCTTAACCGGAAATTCGGCTGTTTTGGACTGATGAAGCTCCAGGCCACCCGGACTTTTCCACGCAGGATTATCAACAGGAAAAGTATTCTCAGGCTGTTCATAAAAAAAAGAAAGGGGGCGGCATGAGAAGCCTTTTAAAAACTGCCACCCTCGAAAGCAAGTTCCCTTTGCTGTCGGTTGAACAGGGTTACATTATCAGCAAGGACGCTGATATCACTGTTGCTTTTCAGGTTACACTGCCGGAATTGTTTACCGTCACTTCGGAAGAATATGAAGCCATTCATTCGGTCTGGAACAAGGCAATTAAAGTTTTGCCCGATTATTCCATCGTTCACAAACAGGACTGGTATATCAAAGAAAATTACCAACCGGAACCGCAGGAACAGGATGTGAGCTTTCTGAGTTCTTCCTTTGAACACCATTTTAACGAACGTCCGTATTTAAACCACACCTGCTACCTGTTCCTGACAAAGACAACCAAAGAACGGAGCAGGCAGCAAAGTACGTTTAGTTCGCTGGGACGGGGCACTCTTCTTCCGAAAGAGATAAAGAATAAGGAATCCGTTCTGCGGTTTGTGGAAGCGGTGAACCAGTTTGAGCAAATCATCAATGACTGTGATTTTATCCGGCTCACAAGGCTTACACCGGAGCAAATTACCGGCACAGATAAATTACCGGGAATTGTGGAGAAATACTTCTCACTTTCGCTGGAACAAACTACCTGTTTACAGGACATTATCCTGAATCCGGGGGAAATGAAAATCGGAGATAATTCCCTGGTGCTTCATACCCTTTCGGATTTGGATGACCTGCCCGCAAAAGTCACCACTGAAAGCCGGTACGAAAGACTTTCGACCGACCGCAGCAGTTGCCTGCTTTCCTATGCTTCGCCGGTTGGCTTGTTGTTGTCGTGCAACCACATTTACAACCAGTACATTTTTATTGACGACCATTCGGCCAACCTTTCACGTTTTGAAAAGATGGCCCGGAACATGCACTCGCTTTCGAGGTACAGCCGTGCCAACCAGATTAACAAACAATGGCTGGAAGAGTACCTGAACGAAGCGCATAGCAAAGGGCTGGTTTCCGTGCGGGCACATTTCAATGTGCTGGCATGGAGCGACAGGCCGGAAGAACTGCGGCAGATTAAAAACGATGCCGGGTCCCAGATTGCGCTGATGGAATGCAAACCGCGCTACAACACCGTGGATGTCCCGACACTGTTTTGGGCGGGCATCCCCGGCAATGCAGCAGACTTCCCTTCCGAAGAATCGTTTTACACGTTCGCAGAACAAGCCTTGTGCTTCTTTACCGGTGAAACCAATTACCGAAATTCCTTATCGCCAGTCGGGATAAAGATGGTTGACCGGCTCACGGGAAAACCATTGCATCTCGATATTTCCGATTTGCCCATGAAAAAAGGGATAATCACCAACCGGAACAAGTTCATCCTTGGACCTTCAGGAAGTGGAAAATCTTTTTTTACCAACCATATGGTCAGGCAATATTACGAGCAGGGAACTCACGTACTTCTGGTTGATACCGGGAACAGTTACAAAGGATTGTGTGATTTGATCCATTATAAAACAAGGGGCGAAGACGGGGTTTATTTTACCTACACCGAAGACAACCCGATTGCGTTTAACCCATTCTATACCGACGACGGTGTGTTTGACATTGAAAAAAAGGAGAGCATTAAAACGCTTATCCTCACCCTCTGGAAAAATGAGGAAGAAGCGCCGACACGTTCGGAGGAGGTGGCTTTGTCGAATGCGGTGAGCCAATATATCGAACGGTTGAACCAGGATGGTACGATAGCTCCGTCTTTTAATACTTTCTATGAATTTGTTCGGGATGAGTATTCAGAAATACTCCATGCGAAGAAGGTACGAGAAAAGGACTTTGACATTGCCAATTTCCTGAATGTCCTTGAACCGTATTATCGTGGGGGCGAGTATGATTACCTGTTGAATTCGGACAAACAAATGGATTTGCTCAGTAAGCGTTTTATTGTTTTCGAGCTGGATAATATCAAAGACCACAAAGTGCTTTTCCCCATTGTGACTATCATCATTATGGAGGCTTTCATCAACAAAATGAGACGGTTGAAAGGTGTCCGTAAGATGATATTAATAGAGGAAGCGTGGAAGGCAATAGCCAAAGAAGGGATGGCGGAGTACATCAAATACCTGTTTAAAACCGTCCGGAAATTCTTTGGCGAGGCTGTTGTTGTCACTCAGGAAGTAGATGATATTATCGCATCAGAAATCGTCAAGGAAAGCATCATCAACAATTCCGATTGTAAAATCCTGCTCGACCAGCGCAAGTATATTAATAAGTTCAGTTCAATCCAGGAATTGCTTGGACTGAACGAAAAAGAAAAATCGCAGATTCTTTCCATCAATCTGGCCAACCATCCCCGGCGTAAATACAAAGAGGTATGGATTGGCCTTGGAGGTGTGCAGTCTGCGGTTTATGCCACTGAAGTTTCTTTAGAGGAGTATTACACATACACGACCGAAGAAACCGAGAAACTGGAACTTGTCCGGTTAACCGAAAAACTGGACGGAAACATTGAACAAGCCATCAAACAACTGGCTGCCAGTAAGCGAAATGCTTAATCTTTCACATTTAAAACAAGTAATATGAAAACAAGACTATTTATAGCCGGGCTGCTCATTATGCTCGGCACGTTTAACCTGAAAGCGCAATTTGTAGTGACCGACCCGGTTAACCTTGCCCAGAGTATTGTCAATACCGCCAACGAAATTGTGCAAACATCAAACACGGTTTCCAACGTGATCAAGAATTTTCAGGAAGTGAAAAAGGTGTACGAACAGGGTAAAGAATATTACGATGCCTTAAAAGCCGTGAACAACCTGGTAAAGGATGCCCGTAAAGTTCAGGAAACCATTCTGATGGTTGGCGAGATTGCGGATATCTACATCAATTCCTATCAACTGATGATACAGGATGAAAACTTCTCGCTGGAGGAATTGGGGGCCATTGCCTTTGGCTACACCAAACTGCTGGAAGAAAGCAGTAACCTGTTGCTTGACCTGAAAGGGATTGTCAACGCCAGTTCGCTTTCCATGACCGATAAAGAACGCATTGATGTCATTGACGGCGTTTATGTATCTGTTCAGCGTTACCGGAACCTGGTGCGCTACTATACCAACAAGAACCTTTCTGTTTCCTACCTGAGAGCGCAAAAGAAAGGCGATGCTCAGCGGATGCTGGCTCTTTATGGCAATGCTGACGAAAGGTACTGGTGATGGATTTCAATAATTTACATCAGATTCTCCGCAGCCTATATGTGGAGATGATGCCTTTATGCAGCGAAATGGCTGGGGTGGCAAAAGGGATAGCCGGTCTGGGAGCGCTGCTTTATGTGGCTGCCCGTGTATGGCAGTCGCTTGCCCGGACTGAGCCGATTGACGTTTATCCGCTTTTGCGCCCCTTTGCCATTGGCTTTTGCATCATGTTCTTTCCTTCCTTCGTTTTGGGGACAATCAACATGGTGCTAAGCCCCGTAGTAAAAGGAACGAACCAGATGCTCCAATCCCAGACTTTTGACATGCAGAAATACCGCGACTTAAAAGAACAACTGGAAACCGAGGCCATGAAACGAAACCCGGAAACTGCCTTTCTGGTGAGTGATGAGGAGTTCGACAAAAAGTTGGATGAATTGGGCTGGAGCCCTTCCGACCTTGCTACCATGTCGGGAATGTACATTGAGCGGGGCATGTACAACATGAAAAGGAATATCCGCGATTTCTTCAGGGAGATTCTGGAGTTGCTGTTTCAGGCGGCGGCATTGGTTATTGATACCATCCGCACTTTCTTCCTGATTGTGCTTTCCATTCTTGGCCCCATTGCTTTTGCCATCAGTGTTTACGACGGGTTCCAATCCACCATGACACAATGGTTCTCGCGGTATGTCTCGGTTTATCTATGGCTTCCGGTTTCCGACCTGTTCAGTTCAATCCTTGCACGGATTCAGGTGCTGATGTTACAGTCCGACATTGACAAGCTTCAGGCAGACCCAACCTACTCAGTAGATGCCTCCAACGGGGTGTATATCGTGTTTATGGTTATCGGCATTATCGGGTATTTCACTATTCCAACCGTTGCCGGATGGATTATCATGGCCGGAGGTATGGGCAATTATGGAAAGAACGTAAGCTCATCGGCAAGCCAGGCAGGTTCTGTGGCGGCAGGCGTGGCCGGGGCATCTGCCGGGAATATCTCAGGAAAACTTTTAAAGAAGTAAAAGAAATCAATTATGGAATTTAAATCATTAAAAAATATCGAAACGAGTTTCAGGCAGATTCGTTTTTTCGGGATTGTTTTTGTCATTTTGTGTGCAGGTATTACCGGTTATTCGGTTTTCAGCGCCTATCAGTTTGCCGAGAAGCAACGGCAGAAAATCTATGTGCTGGACAAAGGAAAATCGTTAATCCTTGCCCTTTCACAGGAATTATCACAGAACCGTCCGGTGGAGGCACGGGAACATATCCGGCGTTTTCACGAACTGTTTTTCACGCTATCTCCGGATAAAAACGCCATTGAGTCCAACATAAACCGGGCGATGTTCCTGACAGATAAAAGCGTTTATACCTACTACAAGGATTTGGTCGAAAAGGGGTATTTCAACCGCATTATCTCAGGGAATATTAATCAGACCCTTCAGGTGGACAGCGTTGTGATTGATTTCAAAAACTATCCTTATCTGGCTTCTACCTATGCCCGGCAGGTTATCATCCGCGAAAGTAACATTACCGAGCGGAGCCTGGTTACCACCTGCGATCTGATTAATTCGGTGCGGAGTGATAACAATCCGCATGGCTTCACGATTGAGAATTTTACGGTGAAGGAAAACAGGGACATTCAAACCATCAACCGGTAGCCATGAGCGAAAAAATCAGAAAAGCCAGTCAGGCGCTGGATGATACCATTAGAAAAGCATGTGAACGGATTCCGCAAAAGAAACGCAAACCGGTTGTGTTCGGACTGTGCTTTCTTTTTGTTGCTGTTTTTTCTTTCATGCTTTGGGATTCTTTCACTAATCAGGTACAAAAGGTGCCTGAAGTTGAGCATATCAAATCGCTTAACTTACCAAAGGACAGTTTAATTCATAAACTTAAAGATGTAATTCATGGACAAAAACAATAAAACTCTATTAAAGCCGCAGCAAAAACAACAGCTAAAGAAGTATGCTGTTTTTGCTTTGATGTTTGCGGTTTGTGGCGCAAGCCTCTGGCTTATTTTCAGGCCTTCTGAAAAAAGTATTGAAAACAAAGGGGCAACGGGTTTAAATACAGAACTGCCCATGCCCCGGGAAAGCAAACTGATAAAAGACAAAATCAGCGCTTTTGAACAGGAAAAACTTTTGGAGGAAAAACCGGTCCGCTCGCTGGACCAGTTTTCTGCAATGATTGGGCAGCATGAACCCGCAAAGTTTGATTTATCGGTTGCTGATAATAAAGCAGATAAACCAACTTTTGGAGAAAAGTATTCGGGGACGAAACAGCCCGCAAGGGCAATGCAGCATTCAGCATCAGCGTACCATGGAATTAATCAAACACTCGGTGATTTCTATGAAAAGCCCAAAGAAGATTCCGAAACAGAAAAGCTGAAAAAGGATGTTGAAGAGTTAAGAAATCAGCTTGCGGAGAAAGAACAACCTGACAGGATGGATGAACAGCTAAAGCTGATGGAGAAATCGTATCAACTGGCATCCAAATATATGCCTGAGTCATCCAGTCCGGCAACCACAAACGAAGTTTCAGAAACAAAGACTTCTATGCCTGTTGCAAAAACAAAACAAGCTGAAAACTCAAAAGCTGTTAAGTCAGTTGCAGACCATACAGTTTCGTCACTGGTACAGAATATCAGTGATTCAGCGTTTATCAGGCAGGTTTCACAACCCCGCAATTTTTCGTTTATAACTGGGGGAAATGAAAGCAAACAGGAAGGCCGGAATACGGTTTGGGCTTGTGTAAATAGCACACAAACACTGGTTAACGGGCAAAATGTAAAACTTCGCCTGCTCGAACCGGTGCAAGCAGGAGGTATGAAACTTCCTGTAAATTCGCTTATCACCGGGATCGCACAGATTCAGGGGGAACGACTGCAAATATTTATCAATTCGCTGGAGAATAACGGCAATATCATCCCCGTTCAATTAACCGCTTATGATGTTGACGGGCAGCAAGGGTTGTTTATTCCCGGTTCAGTGGAAACAACCGCATTAAAGGAAATCACTGCATCAATGGGGCGCGATGCCGGAACGAGTATCAGCATTACACAAGGCACAACTGCCGGTCAGCAACTGGCCGCCGATGTCGGGCGAAGCCTCATACAGGGGACGTCGCAGTATATCTCAAAAAAGCTGCGGACAACCAAAGTAACCCTGAAAACCGGTTACCGCCTGTTGCTAATGCCATCCAAGTAAAATCAAATTGTTTAATCTTAAAATCCATTAAAATGAAACCAATAATTTTCGTCTTACTTTTTATATCAACTTACTCTCTTTTTGCACAAAACGATTACACAAAGTTTATCCCTAAAAACAATGTCATTCCTTCCTATTGTCTGGAAGTGACCTATGACAAAACAGTTCATCTGATTTTTCCATCGGGGATTGCCTATATTGATTTGGGTTCACCCAATATTATTGCCGGAAAAGCTGAAGGTGCCGAGAATGTGGTACGGGTAAAAGCCGCCGTAAAAGATTTCACAGAGGAGACTAATTTCTCTGTAATTACCGATGAAGGCAGTTTCTATTCCTTTATAGTGAACTATTCGGATAGTCCGGAAAAGCTGAACATTGAAATGAAAGATTTTCTTCATGCTGAAAAGTTAGGCAACCAGCCTGAAAATTCGATGGAGGTACATCTTTCTGAATTAGGCGACGAATCGCCCCAGGCCGTTCAGATGGCCATGGAGAAAATCTATAAAACCAACCGGAAAAGGATTAAGCATGTAGATAGCAATCAGTTTGGGATTGAGTTTTCGCTCCGTGGTATTTTCTGTCATAACGGGCTGTTGTTCCTTCATACCGAAATGAAAAACACCTCTGACATTCCTTTTGATGTTGACTTACTTGTTTTTAAAATTGTCGATAAAAAAGTGGTCAAACGAACAGCAATCCAGGAAACCATCATAGAACCAGTCCGGGCTTATAATTACCTGACTTCGGTTAAAGGAAAAGAATCTGAAAGCACTGTTTTTGCATTTCAAAAATTTACCATCCCTGATAAAAAACAACTGGTTGTTGAACTGTTTGAAAAAAATGGCGGCAGACACCAACGATTTGTCATTAAAAACGGGGATTTGGCAAAGGCACGGACAATTGGAAGATTGTGATAGTTTCTATTCTTGTATCGTATTGAAAGGAAAACATGAAAGGCGGCTAATAGCTGCCTTTCATGTTTATCAAGTTCAGTGACAATCAAAAATTACCCTTCATCGTGCTTATGTTCTTACGAACATTCCGATGCAGAACATTTTCAAGGTTCTACATCCGATGCTGAGGGAAGTGAAGCGAATGTGCCGGAGAACACTTACTAAACTTTTCAAAAAAGAAAGTGTCCGTTTTTAAGGTGTTGATGGTTAGCCAGCCGATAGGCTGACGCCTGAAAACAACCGAAAATAGACCCTTCTCTTTGATAACAGAGGCTTGTGAGCGCAAGTAGTAACAAACGAAGCAAGCGTGCCGCAGGCGGTCCAAAAGGGCTGAATCAATAAAACTAGCGGGAGTAAATTAATGCTATCGTTCTGTCTTTAATAACATTATTTCAATTGCACTTTAACCTGTTCGTAAAATGTTTCAGCCGGTTTGAAAGAAGGAATAAAATGCTCCGGAACAATAACCGTTGTGTTTTTTGAGATATTACGAGCAACTTTGGAAGCTCTTTTCTTAACGATAAAACTGCCGAATCCTCTCAGATAAACATTTTTATCTTGAATCAAAGATTCTTTTACCGTTTCCATAAAAGCTTCAACAGCTTTTTGTACTGTCACTTTTTCAATTCCGGTACTTTCACAAATTTTATTAACAATATCAGCTTTAGTCATCTCTTGGATTATTTAGTTATCACTTAATTAATACTTCGCCACGTAAAATTCAAATATAAAATATTTAAGTTAAAATATTATTGTATAACTTAAACAACGTTTAATCTATGCTCGCATTTATTATGAATACTTGTAAAGTTAAAATAAAAATATTTTCCGACAACCGATTTATTGGCTTTTTGAAAAGCGGGTCAACCCGTAAGAAAACTCATTATCATTTTTGCAGACAACCAGCCTCGTATGTTTGATGGGAGTATATCCATCGAAAAGGCGACGAATCACCCCAACCGGAGAATTATTATGCCTCGTTTTTGCTTCTTATTTGTGCAGGCTATATAGACAATGAAGGACGAGAATCGACAAGAAAAACTAATCTTGTTAACCATCAGATAAACCTTATAATCAAAAATTTTCACCAAACCCTATGCGGATTCTGGAGGGGAGTGAGTTTTGTTTTTCGTTACTGTCATTTTCAAAATTGTTATTATTACTCTTCTTTTTCAGCGCATTATCATATAAAGCTATGCGTCTTTCCATCGGGTCGGTCGTTGTTGTTTTGGTGGCTGAAAAGGGTAGTGTTTGGGTATGCAGGTTTTTTGTGGAAAATACTATCTGACAAAGGAGGATGGAGATTTTCTGCAAAACCGCAGGCTTGAACTTGCATAACCTCAAAACACGGATTTACCTTTGCCATCAGAACAGCAACCCCGGACGGAAAGGCCTGATTTTAAATAGTACAATGGAGAAAGAAGGACTTTTATATACGTGATTTGTGAAATTAATAGCGCCTTTTCCCCAAAGGCCATTAAACGTTCTCCAAAATCTTGGGCGATGGCAAAAACAAGTGTAGATGCAGAATGAAAAGTAGCGAGGTCTGTCCGGAGGCAGGGCGAGCGAAGTGAAATGAAGCATCCACTCTTGTGCGCGGTGCTGAAGGTTACTGAATGGAAGAAATGTTCCGAACGGGTTCGGAGAAATGTATGTAATGAAGTTACCAGAAGCACAGGAACTTTATTTGAGAATCTTGATGGTGCGGGCAAAGGCAAGTGTAACGATTGAATGAGCGGGTCAACCCGGTTTAGGGTGATATCGCGTAATGAAGGAGTTACTCTTGCGCGGGATACCGGAGGCTCCTAAATGCAGGGATTGAGGAACGAAAGACCGGAATGTAGGGGCTAAAGGTATTGGAACAAAAGGCCATTAAACGTTTTCCAAAATCTTGGGCGATGGAAAAAACAAGTGTAGATGCAGAATGCAATGTAGCGAGGTCTGCCCGGAGGCAGGGCGAGCGAAGTGAAATGAAGCATATACTCTTGTGCGCGATGCTGAAGGTTACTGAATGGAAGAAATGTTCCGAACGGGTTCGGAGAAATGTATGTAATGAAGTTACCGGAAGCACAGGAGCTTTATCTGAAAATCTTGATGGCGCGGGCAAAGGCAAGTGTAACGATTGAATGAGCGGGTCAACCTGGGTTAGGGTGATATCGCGAAATGAAAGAGTTACTCTTGCGCGGGATACCGGAAGCTCCTGAATGTAGGGAGTGAGGAACGAAAGATCGGAATGAAGGGGCTGAAGGGATCGGAACATTAATTAGAAGTTTATGCTTTTTCCAATCTAATTTTACATTAGAATCCATCGTAAATCCGAATCTAATGAGAACAAATGCATATTTTACAAAAAATTAGTCATATAATGGTATCTTTGGGTAAACAAGTTCAACTATCCTTTGATTCCTCTATTTGACCATATTAAGATTGATAATACCTATGAATTGTTCTTCCCCAAAAGAGAACAGGGGTTAGCGATTATATGGCTTTACGAAAGAGTAAAAAGTGGATATTTTTACAAGGGAGTTTTTAAGGAAAGTGATATTCAGCAGGCATTTGATGAGGTCTCGCTTATGAGTCGGGAAAAAAGAGAAAGGTTTCCTTATGAGTATTATAATTCTCAAATAATGGCTCTACAAGAATTTTTCTTGTACTATGATGAGGAACATCAAACCTATGCGTTTAAAGAATATGCGACTTATTTGTGTGACAAGGTATTCAAAATACTATCAGAGAGGTTTAATCCCACAGTAATAGAAATCACTTGCGTCGATTTATATAAAAAGCTGAAAGATGCTACTACTATTGAAGAGCTGACCATTTGGCTGGAGATTCACCTTGATAAAGCCCAGTTACATCTTAAAGAGCAAATTGACTATCTAAATCAGCAAATTGACAAATCAGTTATAGAACTTAGTGAGAAAGCCAAACTTAAAAGTGACAACTTACTAAATGCCTTGCGAGATATAGAAAATAAGTTGGATGAGATAAGAAAACAAAACGGTGAACTGAGGGGAGCTTTTCGTGAAATTGACAGAATAAAATCTATTTTATCAAAACACCCTGCAAGAGAAGATGAACAAACAGATGAAAAAGTATCAGCAGCAATTGAATATTTTGAAAGTATCAGATCGCTGTTGAATATGGTCGATACCCGTATTGATAAAATACAACCTAAAATACAGCAATTCTTTGGCTCTTTGAATAGAAGGTTTTTTGATACAAAAGTTGAAAAGTTTTTGGTATATCTATTGACTAACAGTAAGATTATATCAGGTGAAACAGTACTTCCCCTTATCAATGAAAGTTTTAATATCCAGCTTCCAAGTACCAATTTTTCTAGTATTGAGAATCGGGATGGACTTTCGCGTGGGGAGAAAAATTCTCCTGTTACTTATACTGTTGACCGGGAAAAAGAAACTGCTGCATACCAACAAAGTCGCATTGCTCTGCTTAGGCAGAATAACATCAACATCTGGCTGGAAAAAATAAGAAGGGAAAGTCTTCATGCAAGCGAATATCGTTTGTCAGATATATTTTTTAATATACTCGAAGTTCATAATGAGGATCTGCATTTAGCAGTTAATGTGATTTACCAGGCGATTGATATTTATGACAAGCACGATAGATGGCGTATTGAGATTGACAAGGATATAATGATTCAAGTTGAAAAACACAATTATTCAATATGGGACATTTGGATGAAATTGAAATAGCAAATCGGTACGATTTTTTGGATTGTAATCAGGGCAAACAACTTTTTGCTGCTTTAGATTTTGCATTGAAGGATGGTGTGCACATTCAGGATTATGGGAAGCAAAAGGATTTGTTTTTGTATTTGCACCGCTATTACCCAACCTTAAGGTTATATTACCACGAATTTTGGGGACTTGAACTTGAAGATGGGGGAACCGATTCCGACAAATATTATTATCTCAGATTTAATCCCGATATAAAAAACGGAATTCCTCAGAATCATAAACACCTGATGTCCAAGGAAAATATTATTATAGGACTACTATTGTACAAAGTTCATTTTATCGATTGCAACATTGATCTTAATTCAGTTAGCAAATTTCAAAAGATAATACGGCTCGACTATCCTGACTTAAAATCGGGCATCGTCAGAACATTAGCCAAAGCTAAAAAAGAAAAAGCGACAAAATTGAATGATGATAAGATTGACGGCAGCATAAAAAGCGCATTTGATGAATTCAATAAGATAAAATGGATTTCGATGGAAGATGATGGTACTTTTGAGATACTGTCCTCATTTCACAGGCTTACGCGGGAATTTGCTTCATATATTAACAATATTGATGAAATTATAAAAGACGGTCAGGATGAAAAACTACCCAAGAATTCATAGCCTATCAACTGTTGGCCTGATACACCATCAGGAAAATGATTACCTTTTTCATCATACCCGAACAGATTTTATGGGAGATAGCGGTTCCGGGAAAAGCATTATTGCTGATTTACTTCAATTAATTTTTATCGGTTCTACTGCTTTTAAGTCGGCTACCGCAACTCTAAAAGAAAAAAGAGATCCTGACGGACTTGTTTTGACAACTTTAGGGAAGGGAACCAATATCGGATACGCTTTTTTAAACATCGAAAGCGCTCAAGAACAATATATCACGATAGGCGCATATTTTGAAAGTACAAATAAAGGAACCAAACCTTTTATTATACAGTCCAGTACCGAGATTGAGAATGGCAAGCTTGTTCCGATGGATTTACCATTAAAAGCTTCTGATTTTAAAGACGGCAACGAGGTTTACGATTTGGATGAATTGATTGATGTTTTCGACGAAAAACATTTGGTCTTTAAAAAATGGGAAAGAGTCAGTTACTATCAAAAGATTTTATACAACAACGATATTCTTCCTTTAGATCTGGCTTCCAGTGATAAAATCTTGAACGATTATGCCAAAATAATCCAGTCCTTTTCTCGTGGCAGGACATTGGACACCCAAAAAAGTAAAAGCCTTCTGGACTTTCTTTTTGGTCAGGAAAAGGGTAAAGAGTTGTATGATAAATATACTCATGTCGTCAAAGAACTTGAACATACTATAGCAGCATATGGCCAAAACTTGAATGCTATCAAGTTATTGACAAACAAGTATCAGAGAGTATGTTCACTCAAAACATCTTTGGAAGCCAAAAATCTGAAAGAGGAAGAATATCTTACAAAAGACCTATTATTTAATCGTTACGAATATAAGCGCTTATCAGATACTCTTTCAGCTAATACGGAAAAGGTTATGATTGCCTTTTATTGTCTGCAACAATTAGTAAATGCCTCAAAAGATGACATTGAAAGTTGCCAAAAAGCCAAAAAGGATATCGATGATGAAGTCGAAGCTACATTTGAACATTACAGCCGGGCAAAACAAGACACTGGACTATTGAATAAGGCTCTAATGTTACTCAACAATTTGAAAATTGAAGAAAATTCCTTAGAATCATTTTACAAGGCATACAAGAAAAAAAGGGAACGTTATTCCATTCTAAATGAGTTAAAAATAAAACTATCAGAAAAAGGACTTGATGAATTCTTCGAACAATCCGAATGGATAAAAGGGATAAAAAATGGAGCGGAGTATTACAGGCGTCGAACAAATGAAATAAATTCGAAATTAACCAGTTTGAAGCTTCTCACAGAATATGCAAACATAGATAACCCAAATTCTTTAGTAAGATGGGCCATTTCTCTTAAACGTCCATTGACCAAAGTTGAAAAAAGTTTGATAGTACATTTTCAAACATTAAAACGAACTGAACCTAAAAGTCCAGTAGATAAAGACCAGTATTTACCGTTCCCGGAAGAGTTATTCAGCGAACCTAAAATTGAAGAAAAAAATGGGGGTTTTTGGATTGATTTAAACGGCATTCGCGAATTTGTCGTTTTTGTTCCGGAACAACAACTTAACATTGATGATGAAAGTACTATAAAGGAATACTTTGAATCACAGATTCAGGATATAACAAAGACAATTAGCCAGCTTGAAGAAGAACAACAGAAATTAAGTGATCTAAACGAAATTTTTCTGGAGCTGAACAATGCATCGGAGGCTATCGAAATATATAAGCAACGGGACGAATTGAAAGATTTTGAAGAAATTGAACAACTGGAAAATGTGGGGGATGAAAGTATTCAATCTTACCTATTCATCTTAAAAAGAAGAGAAGCCACTGAGCAGACATTTAAACATTCAGAGCGAGATTATAAAAACGCACTTGCTGCACAAGTTGAAAATAAAGCCATTCTCGAAAAACTTCCTATCAAAGTTTCGAAAGCCGAGGAACTAATAAAAAAAATAGAGGATGAAAAGTGCTTGTTGGATGAAATTATTCAACAGTTTTCAATTCGTCAAACAAACGTGTGTGAATTGAACTTTTATTACGATTCTGACGACAAGGTTGAGACTTTTCAAACAGAGCTTGATATGCAAAAAGAAGATTTAGAGCTTATTAATTCTGTAAAAACGGAGAAAGCAGCTATAGATGTACTTATAAATGCGTTGATGCAAAAGGAAGATAATTTCCATAATCGTTATCCAAGTTCAATCCCGAAGGAAAATATGTCACTTCCTTTAACAGAGCAAGATGTTAGGGACAAAAGGGAATCTTACCTTGAAGAAAGGACTCGATATAATAAAGAATTTGAAGATATTGTGAATGATTTTATTCCCACTGAATCGTTTAGATTTGAAGGTGATAATAAAGAATTTGCTGATCTAGTTGCTCATTTGCTACCAGATATTTTTGGTAAAGAGAAAGTAATTGAAGGAGAAGTAATTGGTAAAATAAAAAGTCATCTAGAGCAAATCAATAATAAAAATAGGGACCTAAATTCGAAAAAGATACGAAAAATTGAAGATTTATTGGATGATGTTAAAATGGTTGTCGGAGAAAATGAAGATACTATCCGCAAAATCAATCGTTTTTTTAATGATGGAGAAAGAAAAATTAGTGGAGTCTATAAGCCCTATTTAGACAATAAACCAGCTAAAGAATTTCCTGTTAGCTGGTTGTCTGAATTCAAGGAAAAAGCCAGTGAACAGCTAAACTTGTTTGAAATTTCGATCGCCGACAAATTGTCTTCATTCATATCCATTGAAGAAAAAATCGTGCATGCTTTTCGTGAGTTAACAGACATTCGTAACGATGACATAACCATAAAGGAGTTACTCGACCCTAATTCATATCTCGACCTTAACCTTGAAATGCAGGATGCCAATGGAAAATCCAACAAAGGAAGTACTGGCCAGACATATACTGCTATTGCATCGCTATGTATTGCCCGTTTATCTATCGTCGGGAGCAAAAACTATGAAAAAGACAGGGGTATCCGTTTTATGCCAATTGATGAAGCTGAAGGATTAGGAAGTAATTTTGATATGCTTTATGAAATTGCACAGAAACACGATTACCAGATCGTCACTTTTTCGATTAATCCGTTAGGTCGTTATGAGGAGCAGTTTATTTATATTCTTCATCGCAATCTGGACGCAGAAATAAATATCAATTATACCCCAATGTCCATCCGCAGCAATGCAGATATTAAGACCGATTTAAAAGAAATAATTGAAATATGAACAACGATTTAACATGGCGGGTCTTAAAAGCCATGAATGCTTTATATATAAAGGGAAAAATACTTACAGGAAATACAAAGGATAGCCAGATAAAATATCTCATAAGCAGAAAATTAATCGGTTATCAGCACGGAAATAGTAATTATCTTGTTGTATCTAACAGCTACATGGAGTATTATGAGAAAAATTTCCTACAAGATTTTCAGCGATATGAAGGTTTTCTTCAGACAATTGACCCGGATGTAGATGGGAGGAAAACCTGTACGATTCGAGATATTCACACTTTAATGTTTATTTTTGAGCAACGAGATGAATTAGTAAGAAAGTTAACTACCCGGCGAACATTCTCTGGGCAGATATTCAAATACGGAGGATCAAAATATTTAGAAAATCGTCCCGGATTAGACAAAATGGTTTGTAGGATATTGGCCATTGAAGATTTTCCTTCAGAAGATCCAAAAGATTTTCAATGGCGGTTTGTGGTAGATTGTTTGAACCCGGAATTAGTTGTTTTGTGCGAAAATCTTGATTTTCTTAAAACCCCTAATATTGCACGTCAGCACAACATCGAACTTTGGTACGTGGGTGGCAATAATACTTCAAATATTCATCAAATCGACCTTGAAAAACTAAATAAACCATTATACTATTCCTGTGATTGGGATTATGATGGGCTGAAGATTTTTTGCAGAGTAAAAGATATTTTGAAATCGAAATCAAAGGATATAGCCTTATTGTTTCCTTCAAACCTTCAAGACAGATTGCCTATAGATTCTCCCCATCATAAAAGTAGATGGGATCACTCAATTGATTTTTCGGGATTAAATCAAGCGTATTTCAGAGAACATGAAATTGAATTAATTGCTCAATTAATTCAAAAGGATCAGTGGATTGAAGAAGAAACTAATGATTTAATAAAAATGATGGGGGATAAGATAACTCCTTTAATAAATCGCGGCATTATTAACTTAGCTTAATACAGTCTAATTCATTTTCAAGTACTTACAGTCTAATGTAATACGGACAAATGATGACATAAAAAGACATATTAGCACCTATTTTTCATTGTAGCGGTGCATTCCCTAGGTTTGATGAGACTGGAAAAATAGAATTAGCGTTTTTCTATTTCCAGTTTCGTTATACTATGGAGGAAAAGCAAAACAGAAATATTGAGGAAGCAACTGAACGGGTGAAAAATAGATTACCCTTGGAAAAGCTACGTCTTGTCCCCAAATACAAGGATTTATCTGCTGAAGATTACGAACAGCTTATTAAAGATGCAGAAACCATTGCCCTTCTGATTTTAAAAGCGCTCTTTTTGAGGAAATAACACACCATCTTGGTTCAAAATTTGAGGTGATATCCAATCTCTGATTTTAACCCAATAAATTACTACTATGACTGATTTAAGCCTGTTCAAACAGTTTGCCCCACAAGTACCCCATGGATTTAAAGAAGGGAATAATGCGGTTATTTACACCCGAGTATCGTCAGCCGAACAGGAGGACAATACCAGTCTGGCGTCACAGAAGAAACATTGTGAAATGTATGCGAACCGCAGGGGATTGAATGTGGTCAGTTATTTTGGTGGCACATACGAATCGGCTAAAACAGATGATAGAAAAGAATTTAACAGGATGCTGACATTTGTAAAACGCACAAAGAACATCAATTATGTGATTGTATATTCGTATGAGCGTTTTTCCCGTTCTGGCATTAACGGGGCTTCCATTGCGGAAGATTTATTAAAAAAATATGGGGTTATGACCCTGGCAGCCACACAGGAACTTGACCCGAGAACCCCGGCAGGTTCATTTCAGCAGAAGATATTATTTCTTTTCGGTCAAATGGATAATGAGTTAAGGAGGGATAAAGTTGTTACGGGGATGAAAGAACATCTCTTGAACGGATATTGGGTATGGCGGATACCATTTGGATACAAAGATTTAAGCAAAGGGAAGGCTAACCAGCGTAATCTGGTGGTTAATGAACAAGGAAAATTATTGAAAAGTGCTTTTGAAATGAAAGTTTACAAACAACTGTCCAATGCAGAAATTGCGAGACATTTGTCCCGGATAGGAATAAATATTAACGAAAAGCGGCTGAATGAGATATTTTTAAATCCTTTTTATTGCGGGCTTCTCACTAGTAAAATGATCCCCGGACAGGTTATCGAAGGAAGGCACGAGCCATTAGTTTCAAAAGAACTATTTTTGGCCGTTCACAATATAAGGCAGGAAAAGAGGAGTCAGGGTTTTGTGCACGACAAGGATAACGACAACCTACCTCTGAAAGTTTTTACCCAATGCGATAAATGCAAACAAGCTCTAACCGGCTATTTAGTCAAAAAGAAAGGTTTGTACTATTACAAATGCAGCACCAAAGGTTGCAAGGTAAACCGCAGTGCAGAAGCGATGCATGATTTATTTCGGAATTTGTTGAAATGTTTCCAAATTGGAAAGGAGGAGTTTGAAATAATCAGATTCCAATTGGAGGAACAAATGAATGTTTTTTTTGAATCCAGTATTAAAGACACCAGAATATTGAAAAGTAACCTTGCGGAGGTTAAAAAGAAACTGGAAGCCATTGAGGAAAGATTTGTCATAGGGGAGATTGACCGTAATCTTTACGATAAATTCAGGCCCAAATATGAAAAGGAATGTTTTGAGATTGAACAGGAATTAAGTAAGAGTGACGGATATTTCTCGAACCTCAAAAAAGTGATTGACTTTGCGATTAAAGTGTGTCGTAATCCATTGATAATGTGGGATGATTTGGATTTTAGCGGCAAGAGAGTATTTCAAAATTTACTATTCCCAGAAGGAATTATTTATAATCGAGAATTCGATCAATATCGAACCACCAGAGTAAACTCATTTTTCTCGGCAATCCCGCAACTGAAGCGGGTTCTGGGACAAAATAAAAGCGAAAATTCTGTCAATTTTAACAGAACTTCCGCTTTGGTGCCCGGAACAAGACTCGAACTTGCACAACCTTGCGATCACTAGTCCCTGAAACTAGCGTGTCTACCAATTTCACCATCCGGGCAATTGCTTTTCGTTTAAAGCGCAGCAAATATAGAAATTTTTAGTTTCCGATGATGATTTAATTCCTGAAAATTCGAAAATAAAGCTCATCCAATTTAACTTCATTGTGTTAGTTATTTTTTACCTGTACATTATTCTCTTCGTGTCGGCTGTTCATCGGTAATATTCAGGCTTTGGTCGTTTTATTTTATTTTTATTTCCTCAAAATCCGGATATTTCATCGACTAAAACAGAATGCAATGCTGAAACATTATACCGATCATTATTCCGAAATATGGGAAACTTCTTCGGCTAATTTGCCTGAATTCTCAAAATTATATTCAGATTCTGAAAAGTTGAAAAAAGAAGCTGCCCTCGACCAATTTCTAAAATTGATTAAATCATTCAGGAAGAAGCGAATGAAACAAAGAGTGTTGACGGAAAACGATCAGGATACGTTTTTTAGCAATACCCGTCAATTTTTAAGCGAAGGGATGGATTTTTCCAACGAACAACTGGAAATGATGTTTTCGGACGAAATGATTAGTGTAACCCGTACATTCGTTCGACAGGCTCACGAGTTTGATCTTAATTTGTCCTTCTCCGATATTTTTCAGGCATGCCGTAATGCATGGATCATGAATGGATTACAGTTGATCATGGGTATTCCTATGCAAATAACACCTTCAATTTTTGCTTACAGTATGTTGTATCCGTATACCGATAATATGATCGATGACCCATTGATTTCAACCATCGAAAAGATGATGTTCAGTAATCGTTTTCGTGAGAGGCTTGCAGGTCATAAGTTAAAACCTGCAAATAAAACTGAACAGGCTGTATTCCATTTGGTAGGAATGATTGAATCAGAGTATTCCAGAATTGATTTTCCCGGGGTTTATGAAAGTTTGCTCGGCATACATGAAGCCCAAACCAACAGTATGTTGCTGATTCAACAGAATTCTGTGCTGACCGAAAATGAAACATTGAAAATTTGTGTCACCAAAGGCGGTGCATCTGTTTTGGCGGATGGTTATCTGGTAGCCGGAAAGCTTACAGAAGCGCAGCGGTTCTTCTTATTCGGTTACGGTGCATATCTTCAACTGCTCGATGATATTCAGGATGTGGATGAAGATTATCGAGCCGGATTAATGACAGTTTTCTCAAAATCAGCATTTCAGTCTCCTTTAGACGACAAACTGAACAAAACCTGGTGGTTTGGCGAAGAGGTGATGAAAAGCCTTGAACAGTTTGACGGACAACAGATCGATTTGTTTAAATCGTTGATGCGAAAAAGCATGGACTTGTTTATAACCGAGGCTATTGCTCAAAATCCTCAGGCATACAGCCCTCAGTATGTAATGAAATTCGAAGACTATTCCCCTTTTCATTTTTCGTATATCCGCAAACGAAAAGAGCAATTTGTTCCGTACAATGGTTTTTTGCTTACGGCTATTGAAGAAATTGCTTTTTCTGAAAATGCGATTCTGGTATAAAAAATCAATTTTTGTTGGTAAGTGTTTTATCTTTACTTAACGTCTAATAACAGTTTAGAATTGGTGTAAAGTTCTGAAACAATAATTTATGCCGGTTATTAGCTGAATATAAAACAACAACCAACAAAATCTAATCGAATGAAAAAACTACTTCTGAATTTTCCACTTGGATTATTCCTCTTACTGCTTTTTACTCAATGTAATTTAAAACAAGAAAAATCCCGTTTCGCAGCATTTGTTTCAAATCATGAAAATGCCCGCTCAATCCTGAATTTTGGGAAAGACTGGAAATTTTATCTTGGTGATGCAGTGGGTGCTGATGTTTCTGGTTTTGACGATTCGTCATGGCGAAAACTAAATTTGCCGCACGACTGGAGTGTCGAAGGTGAATTTAGCGATAAAAATCCGGCAACTCCCGGTGGTGGTGCATTACCCGGAGGAATTGGCTGGTATCGCAAATCCTTTGATGTTGCAGCTGAAGATTTGAACCGTTCTGTGTTTATCGATTTTGACGGTGTTTATCAGAACAGTGAAGTCTGGATCAACGGCCATTCGCTGGGAAAACGGTTTTACGGGTACAGTTCGTTCAGATATGAAATGACTCCTTTTCTGGTTGCAGGTTCCAATCAGATTGCCGTTAAGGTTGATAATTCTACTCAACCCAATTCCCGTTGGTATTCCGGTTCAGGAATTTACCGCAATGTCTGGCTGGTAACTACCGGAAAGACGCACATCGATCATTGGGGTACTTTTGTCAGCACGCCAAAAATAACCGATGCAATGGCAAAGGTTAAAATCGAAACCAAAATAATGAACACCCTAACTGAAGATCAGGAGCTTTTTCTGGAAACAGTCATTCTTGATCCTTCAGGAAAAGAAGTTGCCTCCGGAAAAATGAAAACCGATGGTATCAAGGATTCGATTGTAAATAGTAGCTTTGATTTTGATGTCCCCAATCCGGTTTTATGGAACCTCGATGCACCCAAATTGTATTCTGCGGTTTCACTGGTTTATGTTGATGGCAATCTGGTGGATAATTACACCACTGTTTTTGGCATCCGTAGTTTTGAATTTGATGCGGAAAAAGGATTTTTCCTGAACGGGAAAAACATTAAAATAAACGGAGTGTGCAATCATCATGATTTAGGTTGTCTGGGAGCTGCCATCAACAAACGGGCTCTTGAACGTCAGATCGAGATTCTGAAAGGGATGGGCTGTAATGCTATTCGCACCTCGCATAACCCACCGGCTCCTGAATTGCTCGACCTGGCCGACCAGATGGGAATGATTATCATGGATGAAGCCTTTGACATGTGGAAAAAACCGAAGAATAAATTCGACTACAGTACAGTCTGGGATCAGATGCATAAAAAGGACATTCAGGATTTAATTCGTCGCGACCGAAATCACCCCAGTGTGATGATCTGGAGCATCGGAAACGAAATTTTGGAACAATGGGATAGTACGGGAATTTCAATTGGTAAAGAATTAGCCGGTTATGTGCTTGAACTGGATAACACACGCCCAATTACCTCTGCCTGCAATGACCCAAAACCCTACAATAACATTATTCGTTCAGGAGCGCTCGATCTGATCGGGTACAATTACCATCAAAATACATTTCCTGATTTTCCAAAAGATTTTCCGGATCAAAAATTCATTGGCACTGAAACAGTTTCGGCTTTGATGACCCGGGGCGTTTATGATATGCCTTCCGAAGAAATTCGCCGCTGGCCGGCAAATAAAGACTGGAAAGGAAAAATGCCCAATGCCGACAATACCTGCTCTTCGTACGATAATGTTTCTGCTCCCTGGGGATCGACACACGAAGAAACCTGGAAAGTGATTAAAAAGCACGACTTTTTATCGGGTCAGTTTATCTGGACAGGGTTTGATTATCTGGGAGAACCTACTCCATATTGGTGGCCATCACGTAGTTCATACTTCGGAATTATTGATCTGGCTGGTTTTCCAAAGGATGTGTATTACATGTACCAGAGTGAATGGACCAAAAACGACGTGTTGCACATCTTTCCACATTGGAATTGGAAAGAGGGACAGACTGTCGATATTTGGGCATACAGCAACGCCGAAGAAGTTGAATTATTTCTGAATGACCAGTCTTTGGGCGTAAAGAAAAAACAGGGAGACGATTTACACCTGATATGGAAAGTTCCGTTTACTCCCGGAACATTGAAAGCAATTTCACGCACTGGTGGAAAGGAAATATTAGTTCGGGAAGTGAAAACTGCCGGAGCGCCTGCAAAATTAATCGTCACAGCCGACCGCTCCACCATTGATGCTGACGGAACGGATCTTTCGTTTGTGACCGTTGATGTAGTTGATGCAAACGGAGTAATTGTACCGAATGCTGATAATCTGGTTAAATTTCAGCTAGAAGGCTCAGGAGCAATTGTTGGAGTTGATAATGGCGATCCGGTAAGTCATGAATCGTTCAAAGCGCCACAGCGGAAAGCCTTCCATGGAAAGTGCCTCGTTGTTGTTCAGTCTGGTGAAACATCCGGAATTGTAAAGCTGACAGCAAGTTCAGAGGGATTGCCTTCAACTGACGTTGAGATTATGACCAAATAAAATCCTTAAATAATATCCAACTGGTTTGGGCTATTTTCGACTTATAAACTGCAAAGTTTGTTGAAAATAGCCCAAATTTATGGCTACAGTTCAGATATGCGAGTTGATCTTTTTTTTAGTGCTTTGGTGGCCAAACAGAAAATTGTCACTAAGTCTCAAAGCCATAACTAGTCGAACGTGAAAAACCCCTGATTTTTCAGGATGCAAATTTTCGGTTCCAACCCGGACCAAATATAACCCAGATCAACCGGGCAAAAATTTCCAGTGCTCCAGCTTTTATACGCTGGAGCATTTT
>Ga0209417_1001528_pt1 | contig 41875 bp, 38 predicted proteins | sample RifGroF2_FD_184002 | JGI IMG/M metagenome (GOLD analysis project Ga0209417, IMG submission 184002) | Groundwater microbial communities from Rifle, Colorado, USA - Groundwater F2 (SPAdes) (version 2) | ecosystem: Environmental > Aquatic > Deep subsurface > Groundwater | place: Rifle, Colorado... | reverse complement strand
CAGGCTTTCTGAAGTTAAAGGCCCTGAGGCAATAATTACAGGGCAATTCGAGGGGATTTCGGTGATTTCCTCGTTAAAAACTTTTATGTAAGGATTTGATTTTATGGCATTAGTGATTTTTTCGGCAAAAATATCTCTGTCGACAGCAAGCGCATTTCCCGCAGGGACGCTGCTTTCATCTGCAAATTTTATGAGGAAAGAGCCGAGTATTCTTAATTCTTCTTTTAACAGTCCGCTTGCCGCCCCTGTATCGTTTGAGCCAAGGCTGTTAGAGCAAACAAGTTCGCCAAGTTTGTCTGTCTGGTGGGCGCCTGTTGTTTTTTTTGGGCGCATTTCATATAATTCGACATTTATATTGTTTTTTGCAAGCTGCAAAGCCGCTTCTGAACCAGCTAAGCCTCCGCCTATTATTTTTACTTTCATTGTCATTGTTTTTCTCTTTTAACTAAGAAACAATAGTCGCAAAATATACCCAAATAAAAGTCCCAAAGTAAGCAGGAAAAAAGGTTTTATTCTCATATCCAACTCACCATGTTCTTTCTCATATTGGCTTAGAATGAGTGATGAGGCAATACTAAGAGTTACAAGAATCATAAACACTAAAGCAAACTTCATACTTTTATTCCTCTTATACTATAGTCTGTTTTTAAGTTTCTCTTTGGCTTTTTGCCAGAACTCGTCAAGTTCGTCAATATTGTATTCAGTCAAATCCCTTGAAACTAAAGTTTCCATCATCTGAAACCTTACCTTAAACTTTTTGTTGGCTTTGATAAGAGCAATTTCAGGGTCAATTTTGTGCCAGCGCGCGACATTTACGAGGGAAAACAAAATATCCCCGAATTCGTCTTCCATAAGTTCTTTATTATTTTCGGCGACTTCATCTTTAAATTCTTTAATTTCAGACTCGAAACATTCCCATAAAGATTCTTCATTCGGCCATTCAAAACCTGTTTTTACGGCTTTTTTACTTAATTCCTGCGCTGCTAGAAGAGCCGGCATTGTTTCTGCAATGCCTGAAAGAGCTGATTTTCGCTCGGGTTTTTCTTTTCTCTTGAGTTTTTCCCAGTTAACCAGTACTTCATCAGTATTTTTTACTTTCACATCCGCAAAAACATGCGGATGCCGTCTTATTAACTTATCATTAATGGCTTTTGCAACATCTTCTATGGTAAATTTATTGACTTCAGAAGCAATTTGAGCATGTAACACCACCTGAAGTAAAACATCTCCAAGTTCTTCCTTTAAATTGTCATCGTTTTCTTTATCGATGGCATCAAGAGCTTCATAAGTTTCCTGCAAAAGGTTTTCCCTTAAAGTTTTATGGGTTTGCTCCCTATCCCATGGGCAACCTTCGGGCGATCTTAATATTGCAATCGTTTCAATAAGCTGTTTTAAGTTTTTTAAGTCGTCTGTGTTCATAAGAGTATTTTACTATGAAAAAATTTTTGATTTTATCATTCCTAAAAAGTTACCAGAAGGGTATTTTTTCTTATTAATGGGGCTCTGCCCCAAAACCCCGGTTCATTTTCTTTCTTTTTGAATGCAAAAAGAAAGAAAACGCAACCAAAAGAAAGAAAAACTATATCCCAAAGGGTCAACATGGTCAGGGGCTTTCAGCCCCTGAAACCCCATTATAAAAACAAAAAATTCCTTTTACATTAAACATTAAAAACAGGTAATAATTTCGGTTTGCGGAAAATCTCCCGCATATTTTCTTCTTCTATCCATATCTGCAAAGTTTTTTTGAGTATTGAATCCGTCTTTACTTCTTCTTTTAGGATAATGGCGTATTCATAATCAAAAAATTCGATTTTTTCTCTTATATCAATGTAATATTCACGGCTGCCGCATTTTTTACAGAATTTTTCTTCCGGCACGAGTTTATGCATAAAAAAATGAGCTTTTCTTTTTGTAGAGCAACATTCACACCGTAAAATCCGCCATGAAATTATTATTTCCTGTCCGCAATCAGGACAAAAAGTTCCGTCGCTAAACGGATAAATTTTATTATGATTACATTTTGTATTGTTAAACAAAAATTTAAACATGTTATACCTTTTTAAATAAGTATTTGTTAAATCATTATTTACACCCACCCCCAACCCCCTCCCTCGAGGGAGGGGGCTAGAGTTAGTTTTTTGGGCTCGCTACAGTCGCTTCGCTCCCTGCTCGCCCTTTTTGTTTTTTATTTTTCCTTTATCATTTTCTTTTTTAAACATGTTAGCTCCGATTTTTCGTTTGTTGTCATTGCGAGGCTTGAAATGTCTTTAAAAATCAATAATTTTTCTACAATGACAGCTTGGTGACAATTATAATTCGCTTTATTTAATTAATAATAAAAATAATTTCCGTCAGGTCAAAAATCCGACGGAAATTATTAAGACTTTTTTACATATTTATATAAAGCTATTCGCTAACGTGTTTTGTATAGCCAAGAAAATTCTTTACTTCACTTTTTGCAACCGTTTCAACTATTTGGGGCGGCTGTTTCTTTTTAGGAAAATTAAAAGAGGGAAGTTTAAAGCTGAAAACTTTTTTAATAAATTTTAGTATTGAAAGAAAAAAATCCTTTATAGCATTTAAAAAGCTTTTGTCATCAACAACGGGATCTTCGCCTATAAGTCTTTTGCCTTCGTCAGAAAGCTTTAATTCGTCGTTTTTTTCGCCTGTTCTGACATTTATATAGCCGCTCTGTGATTTAGACCCCCCGTCATTTGCCGTGCTTGTTGCCGGTCTGATTAAATTATTTGAAGGCTTAATAGGGAGCAAATCCATCGTTATAACTCCTAAGTGGTATTTAATAAAGTTAAAACTTTTTGAAGAAAATTTTTTATTTGTAAAGTATTCTATTTGTATAAAAACATTATACATTACAACTGTAGTTTTTAGAACCTTAACAAATTTTAATATTAACTTTTGTTAAGATAGTGCGAAAAGTTTGTAATCAAAGTGGAATTTTTTAAACAAGGTCTTATAATTTTCCATGAAAGTGTCATTGCGAGTGGAGCAAGGAACCCAGTTTTTTGACTAAATGTTAAAAAAGAAGGGGGACAATCGCAAATTTTTGTTAAATTATGAGATTGCTTCGGCTTTTCAAGCCTCGCAATGACAACAACAATTAACATTAGTGGCGAAAAGATGAAAATAGACTATCTTCAAATCATTAATAATTTTGTGAAAAACACCAAAACCTTAGGTGTTGCAACTGAGGGCATCAATGAAACCTTAAAAACAGCTTCTGAATCTAAAAATATGCAGCAAACAAATACTTCAGCAAGTCAGAATATTGTATTAAATCAAAATCTTGATGTAAGATTCAACGCTATAAACAGAATCGAGCAGGCAAACCTAATAAAAGAGCTTCTGAACCTTCCTAAAGATATTGCAGAACTTTTTAGTTTTCTTATGTACAAACAAATTTCTTCTGAAACACTGGAAACCCTGTTAAAACAAAATCAAAAACTTAATGTCGATTTAATCAGGCAAACACTGGAAGAAAATTCTAAGGAATCCCTGAATAAGCTTTTGAAGCTCTTTCAGCAGGCACCCGGAGGTACTCAAAACACTGAACAAATAAAAGAAATTTTAGCTTTGTTAAGTCAGGTTATCCCTAAAAAAGATGCGTCTGCTCAAGAAATACTTACAAACTTGACTTTATTATACCTTCCTTGGTTGCCTTTATCTGAAAAGCAGGATATAGAAATAAGATTTGAAAAACGCGAAAGAGAAGAGGACGATAATTCTGAACAAACAGTACTTGTAATTTATATAACCACAATAAATTTAGGCAGGTTCAAGATTTCAATTATTCTAAACAAAGACTGTTCAGTAAAAATAGAAATTGAGAATACGGAAACCTTGACAGAAACCTCTGAATATCTTAAAAAAATTTTAAAAAGGATAAATGAGCAGACAAGAAAGGACAAAATTAACGCTAAGTTAGAGTTAATGATTATTTCGGATTCTAAAGAGTCTTCGGAAGAGAAGAAGAGAGAGGTTATTATTTCCCCTTCAAGAGATGTTTCTCCTGTTTTGGTTATTACGGCTCAAAAAATCGCAAAAATTATTCTTGAAACAGACGAAAAAATTTCACTGCTTGAAAGAAGGCAGGAAATGGTATCAAAAACAGATTAAAGTTTTTTACAGAGATTGTCATTGCGAGGCATATAACTGTGGATTATAAGCTAAAATTAGCCTTACGAAGCAATCTTCATGATAACAACACGCCACTTTAGAAGATTGCTTCGTTAGTTAAATAAATATATTTCAAAGACATTTTAAGCCTCGCAATGACAAGACCCCAAAAAAGCAAATTTCATCTAAACGGATGAAATTTTTTGGAAACATTAAAATCCTGCCCTCTTATTTCCGATTAGTAAGAAAGAGAGGGAAAAAAAGGAGAGGAAGCTTATGAAACTTTATGGCGGAATTGATATGAATGATGGAGGAATGATCTCTTCTCTAAGAGATATGACCCTCCAGACAGACCTTATGAATATTATTAACGATAATATTCAAGGATTTAACAAGGTCGGGTATCAAAAAAAAGTACCGGTTGTATCATCATTTGCGGAATTTATAGGTTCGCATGCTTTGTCTAAAAACGTAGATGAGCAGGTGGGCAGAATTAAAATTACAAAAAATCCTCTTGATCTGGCTTTAGCTACTGAAGGGTATTTTCAGGTTATGACTCCCAACGGAATGCAATTGACAAGAGACGGAAGGTTTAAGCTGGATAAAGACGGGAATCTTCTTACTCTCCAAAATTATAAAGTACTTTCAAAAGAAGGAAAATCTATAAAATTAAACGGTGTTCCAAAAGAACTTACCGATATAAAAATAGAAAAAGACGGCTTGATTAGATATCTTGATAAGACAAATTTAAAGCTACGCGAAGCCGGAACGATTTCTATAGTTACAAGTGAAAGCGCAATTCTTGAAAATCCTGATGTTAAACAGGGTTATGTAGAAGAATCAAACGTTGCGATGCATGAAGAACTTTTTAACATGGTGCCCATAAGACGTAATTTTGAAGCAAACAGGCAATTGTTCATCATACAAAATGAGGCTTTGACAAAAGCTTTACAGGAATTAGGAAGAACATCTTAATAATTTAAAAAGGATTATAAAATATGACTACATTACAAGGTTCAATCTCAAAATTGGTAAACAATTCAAACGCGATGTTTGAGTCTTTTGGCTATATTTCATCCAACGTAGCTAATTTAAATACCAACGGCTTTAAGGCGCAGCGATTTGAAACTTATTTAAACGTTGACGGAAGTCTTGAAGGGACTTTAAGAACGGATTATTCAAAAGGCGACCTTGTAAGAACAACCAGAGACCTTGATATCGGTATTGACGGCGCTGGATTTGTTCCTGTAACAAACAAAGACGGTTCTATTGCTTATACAAGAGATTGTTCTTTTGCCGTAAATGCCGAAGGCTATATTGTTTCGTCAGACGGATGGCTTGTTGCAGACGGTATTAAAATTCCCGCAAATTATGAAAAGCTGAAAATCAAACCGGATGGAACAGTTACAGTTCTTAAAAAAAATGATACAACTTTTGAAACACTCGGAAAAATTCCTCTTGTATCATTCAACAACCCTGAAGGCTTGAAAAAATTGGAAGGAAATAAAGTAACTCCTACAAAAGATTCGGGGAAAGCAACTTTAATCGCCGATCATTCAACCATAAAACAGGGGATGCTTGAAAAAGCAAACGTTGATATATTTTCTTACGTTAATGAAAGTTTGAAACTTAACGGCAGTTTAATTGCCAGTACACGACTTGTAAAAGTTGTTGATGAAATATACAGACAATCTATTAACCTGCGTCAATAATACACTGTCATCCTCAGTGGAGGCGAAGCCGTAACGTGAGGATCTATCCAAATAACATCATTAAACAGATTCTCACGCTCTCGTTGGTCGCTGAGAATGACAAAATAACAAAAGTAAGAGGAAAATATATGTCTTTCAGTTTAAATGGACAACTCGATAAAACAAATATGATGCTTGATTTAATAACAATTAAGCAGCAGGCTCTCAGTTCTAACATAGCAAACGTGAATACTCCCGGTTATGTTAGGCAGGATGTTAGTTTTGAACAATATGTAGGAAAGCTTAACAGTCCTCTTGAAACAAAAATGGCAAAAACTATAGGTCCTTGTCCAATAATGGAAGAAAGACAAGGGAAAGTGAACATCGCAGAAGAGCTTATGGCTATGCAAAAAAACTCTTTATTTTATTCTGTAGCGACAAGAAGAGCGAATTCCTTGATTCAGGAATTAAAAACCGTTGCTCAATTAGGAAAGTAGGTAATTAATGGGATTATTAGATTCATTAAATATAGGCGAATTTCAAGGCGTTGCCCATGGGAAACGCCTTGAAGTACATGCAAAAAATATAGCAAATCTCGATACACCGAATTATGTCAGAAAAATTCCCACATTAGCGGCTTTGGACGATATTTCTTTTCACGGTTTGCTCAACAGAATGAAAGAGAATGTTTTTAATACGGGAACCTTGCCGAATATTTCCGGCGGAGTGACTCTTACGGGAGTTATTGAAGATCCGACTCCCGGAGAACTTGTTTATGCTCCGGGACATCCTGATGCAGACGCAAATGGGTATTATAGAAGGTCAAACGTCAATCCTATGATTGATATGGCAGATTCATTACTTACATCACGAGCCTATGAAGCAAACATTGCGGTAGTATCAATTACAAAAGCAATGGCTCAGAAAGCTGTAGAAATAGGAAGATAATTGTTGGAATAGATCCTGAAACAAGTTCAGGATGACAAAAAAGAGGAAAAGGGGATGTTCAGTCAATCAATACAAAACATGATACAATCTGCCAGCATTAAATCGGCTCAGGAAAGAGTTTTGCAGATAGAATCAATTCTTGCGGGTCAAACAAAAGCAATTTCTCCTGTATCACCGGCAATTAACGGCAATCAAGAAGCAAATCTTCCTAAATTCGCTGATTTTATGAAGTTGACTCCTCCTAAAGGACTTAAATATAAAGTTGCGGAGCTTCCTTCTCTTTCAAAAGGTCAAATTCAGCAACTGGTAAGTCAGGTTTCTGAAAAATATAAAGTAGACGACAAATTGGTAATGGCTTTAATCCAGCAGGAATCAAATTTTAATACCAGTGCGGTTTCAAAAGCGGGAGCTATGGGCTTAATGCAATTAATGCCGGGGACTGCAAAAACATTAGGGGTTTTAAATCCTTTCAGTGCAGAGCAAAACATTGAAGGCGGAGTTAAGCATTTAAAAAACATGCTGGATAAATACAAAGGTAATCTGATTCTTGCGCTTGCAGCGTACAATGCAGGCGGAGGAAGCGTGGATAAATACGGCGGAGTCCCGCCATATAAGGAAACACAAAATTATGTCAGAAAAATTCTGGCAAATTACTTAGGCTAGAATCGTCATTCTCAGCGACTGAGCAAAGCGAAGGAGCGTGAGAATCTATCCAATAATAATTAAAGACTTTATTTTCAAATAGACAGATCCTCACGCTACGGCATTCGCCTTCGCTGAGGATGACAACAAAAGAAAGGGAAAGAGGAAAAATTTATGAGAGGATACGTTCCAAAATTACTTTTACAGGCTGATATAGCTGAAACAAGAGGAGTAATGGGCAGCAATCCAATGCGACTTCAGTCACTCGGCACTTCTCCAGAAATCCCGAGTTTTACTGATGTTATGACAGGTCTTGTAAAAGAAGTTGATTCCACAATAAAAGCCCCTGATGCCGTGCTTGAAAGTGCTATGCTCGGCAACGGAGCCGATATTCATGACGTTATGATTGCTATGTCAAAAGCTGAAGTGGGTTTAAACATTGCAACACAAATGACTACAAAAGTAATACAAGCGTATGAGAAAATTATGGCTATTCAGGTGTAGAATAGTATAAGGATTTATAGGGTAATGCTGTTTGTTTATATAAAATAAACAAATAAAATATTAGAGAAGGGTTGTTAAAAAGTGAATCCTCAGTCTTTAGCTCAAAATAAACCGGCTTTAATAGGTATAATTGCAACGATAGTAGTTGTAATTATTCTTGCTGTTTTTATGATGTCTTCTTCAAAAGGTTCTAAAGAATCAGAAGCTGTAAAATCTCCTGTAATTAAAGAACTTGTACCTCTTATGACAACTGATAGCGTAGGGAAAGCTCTTGAAATACAATCTTTGCTCGCGCAAGAAGGAATTACGGTAAGAAAAGGCGGGAAAGGTTCAAAAATAGAACTTATGCTCTCCCCAAAAGATAAAATCACTGAAGAGCAAAAAGATATGGCTATAATCCATATTGTAAAAAGCGGTCTTATGGACAAAAACGTAGGTCTTGAAGTTTTTGACAAAGGCGATTTTACTTCTTCAAGAGAAGATAAAAGAATAAGACTTTCAAGAGCCATTAATGGTGAACTTGCAAGGCTTATAAAAAAACTGCCAAACATAAATGACGCTTCTGTTTTTGTTTCAATACCCAAAGATACTATTTTTACTGCTATGCAGCAGCCTACCACAGCAACTATTCAGCTTGTGGTTGATTCTTCAGAAGATAAGCTTGACAGAAATATTATAAAATCAGTAATAAACCTTATAATGGGCAGTGTTGACAATCTTCTGGCTGAAAACATCTCAATTACGGATACAAACGGAAATGTTTATTCAAGCGTAGAAGATGCCAGCGCTAATATGCTCGACATGCAGGAAGAAAAAGATACCTACATGAAGAGAAAAATAAATGCCCAGCTTGACAGATTGCTTGGAAAAGGCAATTATGTTGTCACGGTAAGCACTTATTTAAGGGAAATTCCTGTTGAAACCGCTAAAATCACTTATAATCCACAGGATTCCACCGTGGGAAGCAAACAAAAATTCACTGAAGACCTGGGTGACAGATCTCAAGACAGAAGCAAAATGAGCAATGCGGTAAGTTCTTTCTTGCCGGGCGGTCTTCCTTCTCCTGAATCAAGTCAAAACAGAAATTACGCAAGAAATGCGGAAGAATATAGTTATAAAGTTGGGCAAACACAGACCACAGAACTTAAAAAGCCGGGAATACTGGAAGAAATATCAATAGCGGTTACTATAAATCAGGGTACAATCCCTACTGAGATGACTATTCCTCAGCTTAAAGAACTTATTGCCAGAACAGCCAATCCTAAAGCAAGCGCGCAAAATGTTGAAATAGCCTTTGCTGATAATATAAACCCTTATCTGGCGAACGAAAGACCTGTTCAAAAACCAGAGCCTGAAAATTCGGGAAATCCATGGTGGACAGTAGCGGCTTTATTGGGTGGAGGCTTAATATTAGGGCTTGCGTTCATAGGCGGAAGAACTAAAGATACTGCGTCCAAGCAACAAAGAGAAATTGACCATCTTTTAGAAAGGACTGTAAATCAAGAAAAAGCTTTACAGGATGCTCATCAAAAAGCAAATCAGCTTCAAAATATGCAGCAGCAAATGTATCAAAATTTAACAACAGCCCAACAGCAGCAGCCACAAGCAGCTATTCCTGATCTTAGAAGTACAATTCAGGATATACAAGAAAATATTGAAGAAGATATTGACGAAAAAGAATTTGCAACAACATTAAAAAGCTGGATAGAAACTTCGAATTAATAGAAATTGTCATGCTGAAATTTTTTCAGCATCTGTTCAACATTGAATAGACCCTGAAACAAGTTCAGGGTGACAGAAAGACTTAAAAGATAAATTAAGGGACGAGGAATAATATAATTGGCTATAACCAGTTTAAATCCGCAAGAATTCTCAAAAGATCTGGCTCAACAGGCTATAAATTATGTGCCTGCTGATTTAACAGATGAGCAAAAGAATTATGTTGCTAAAAAAGTCTTTGAATTCAGCTTAATCGCCGGAAATCATCTCATTGAACGTTTTAATCAGCAGTTGGATGACGAACAGGCAAGAACTATTATTCAATTTATTGGTGAATGGACTTTTCACAAAAATATTGACATTATAAGAGCGGATATTCCTACTGAACATTGGGCTGAAATCCTTCAACAGGTGGCTTTTGCTGCTTTACAAGTTGCCATACAATCTTTTATAGAAAAACAAGATCAGACAAAAATCGCCGCAACTATAGAATTACAAGTTACAGCTGCTTATGAATCATGCATAAACGGGCTTGCAAAAGCGGGTGTTATACCTGAAGAAAAAGTTAATGAGGTAATATCTTATTCTAACGTTGATAGTATGGCGAAAGAATCCGGCGGATCTACAATTGAAGATGAAGATAAGATTATAAAATATGCAGCAGTAGCAATAGTATTGAAAAAAATGTCAAAAGAAAAAGTTGATAGTATTCTTTCAAACTTTAGCCCTGAAGAACAACAAAAAATAAGCTCTTATTTGAATATAGAAGGGCTTGAGCAAAAAATAGATCCTTCTTTAGTATATCAATACTTGACGGAACTGAAAAAAAGTGTCGCAAATATTGCAAGACCTAAAATAACAGAAGTTGTTGCAGGAATAAAAGCTTTGAAAAAAAGATTTAATGATGAAGAAATTTTTAATACATTAAGTTATGAAAGGTCAGTAGTTCTTGATTATGTTGAAACTTGCCTTTTTGAAAGCACATCAAAAGCTTTAAAAGTTGAATTTTCTCCTTACATCGCTAAAATATTATATACTTATGTTAAATCAAAGCTTGCTCCACAAAATTAGCGCGATTCTGTTGTAAATACTCGAGTCGTCATTGCGAGCGACCAACGGGAGCGCGGCAATCTAAAAATATTGTTTGTTTTTTTTGGATTGCTTCGTCAGCGGCATAGCCGATTCCTCGCAATGACAGGGTGACCTGTTACTTGTTCGCAATGACGAAAATAATGAATTTTTGTAACAAAATGGCATTTTTTATCTGATAACAGTAAAATAAAAAATGGATGATAATGGTTAAAATGCCGATATGATTATCAAAAAAAATAAAAACAATTCCAATGATCTTTCAAATTCAAATCAACTTAAACAAAATAATGGTTTGAATATTAAACCTGCTGAAAAAAAACCTCCTATTCCCGCATTTCAACAGCCTTTAATAAAAGATAGGCAAGAAAGACGCAGAGGCGATAGGAGAAGGGGCTATAGACGCACCGAAGACAGAAACCTTATCTCAAGAGCGCAGGAAGAAGCCAATGCAATAAAAGAATCCGCAGCAAAAGAAGGGTTCGAGTATGGGATTGAGCTTTCAAAAGAAGAATTGAAAAAACTAAATCAGGCTATTACAGAGCTTCTTCAAACAAAAGAAAAAGCAATGGAACAGGCTGCTCCAGATATTGCTTTTTTAGCGGTAAAAGTTGCCGAAAAAGTAATTAAAAAACAGCTTGAAATTGATGACACAATTGTCTTAAGTATTGTATCAGAAGTTATAAAGTCTTTAGGTAAAGGTGAAACAAACATATTAATCAAAACAAATCCTGCTGATATGCAATCAATTCAGGACAATATTCCGGATTTATATCCTTACGGGGATTCTAATACCAAAATTACTGTAATTAAAGATGAGCAGGTAGACTGGGGAAGCTGCATTATAGAAACAAAAAGCGGAATAATTGATGCAAGATTTTCAACCCAGCTTCAAATATTACAAAAAGCACTTGAAGCGGGGTTGTAACTTCCTGTCACCCTGAACTTGTTTCAGGGTCTATAAAACAAAGAATAGATGCTGAAACAAGTTCAGCATGACAACATTAAGACAAAAGGAGAAAATTTGGCTGGCGCACAGGGACAAAGAGGAATGTTCGGAGAAATATTGTTCGGTATATTTGTACTCGGACTTATTGTAATCCTTATTGTTGAGCTGCCTCCCTGGATTATAGATATTTGCATCAGTTTAAATATTACTCTCGGTATCGTTCTTATGGCTATGTCGCTTTATGTACAAAGACCTCTTGATATGGCTGCTTTTCCATCTGTTATTCTGATTGGAACATTGTTCAGGCTTGTACTTTCTATTGCTGCAACGAGAGTTATCCTTACAAAAGCAGAAGGCGGTAAGGTTATTGAAACGTTTGGAGAGTTTGTAACAGGTGGAAGCCTGATTGTAGGCTTTGTAATATTCCTTATTATTACCCTTGTTCAGTTTCTTGTAATTACAAAAGGTTCTGAACGTATAGCGGAAGTTTCTGCAAGGTTCGCGCTCGATGCTATGCCCGGAAAACAAATGACTATTGACTCTGATTTTAATCAGGGGCTTATTTCTCCGGAAGAAGCAGTGAGAAAAAGAGAAGATCTTCAAAGAGAATCGTCTCTTTACGGTGCTCTTGACGGTGCTATGAAGTTTGTAAAAGGGGATACAATCGCTGGTATTATTATTACTATAATAAATATTATAGGAGGATTAGCTGTAGGTGTTTTAACAATGGGTATGCAACCCGGTGATGCCGTTGAAACCTTCACAAAATTAACAATAGGTGACGGTCTTTCAGCTCAGCTGCCTTCTTTATTAATGGCTATATCCTGCGGTATTACAATGACAAGGACTACAGCAGCAAATACAAGTTTGGCCAAGGATATAATGGCGCAGGTTTCAAATAAACCAAACAGTTTATGGCTTGCAGGAGGCTTTCTGTTTTTTATTGCTATAACTTCATATTGGACAGGTTTTCCATGGTTTACTTTCCTGATTCTTGCGCTAATACTCTTTTTTACTGCATTTACTGTTCTTATTCAACACGATGTACAAAGCCAATATAGTGAATTGGAATCTGTAAAACAGAACATGCAGGATCTTGTCAATCCTAACAAGATGTATGAACGCCTTGGTGTTGATATCCTAAGCCTGCAAGTAGGAAATGGGTTGCTTTCCATAGCTGATCCAGAGCAAGAAGGGCAGCTTCTTGCTAAAATTGCGGCTTTAAGACAGAGAATGACTGATGAATTCGGTTATATTATCCCAAGTATAAGAATTATGGACAGTTCTGCCATTAGTGACAATGAATATTTGATTTCCATAAGGAATAATTCTGTGGCAACAGGGTTGGTTTATCCTGAAAGGCTTATGGTTATCGCAGATCAATGGGAAAGTTTTGGTAAAGTTGTTCCTAATGATGTTGTCACCGGAGTTGATCCGACTTATCAGCAGCCTGTGTACTGGATAAAGCCTGAACAGCTTCAGGAAGGCGAGCAAATTATGGGAATTGATGCTACAGATGCAATTGTTTCGCATTTGCAGGATAGTTTACGCAGATATGTAGACGAAATTATGACAAAAACCGATGTTATCAAGCTTATGGAACTCGTTAAAACTCAAGATCCGACTCTTATTAATGATCTTGTGCCTGCAATTATTTCAACCAGTGATCTTCGTAAGATATTTGTCAATCTGTTACGCGAAAAAGTTTCCATCAAAGATATTATATTCATATTTGAAAGACTTTGCGATTTTGCAAGGTTCTCTAAAGAGCCTGATATTCTTTCTGAAAGACTGCGTGCTGCACTTGGAAGACAAATATGTCTTGGTAATGCAACTAATGACAAGGTGCTTCATGTTGTTACACTTTCGCAGGAATGGGAAAAAATTCTCGATGATTCCTGTCAGAGAACGGAACTTGGAACCATGTTCCTGTTAAATCCTCTACAGGTGCAGGAATTAATTGAATATGCCGCAACTGTTCTTATGAGGGCGCATCAAACAATAGGTCAGCAGCCTGTAATACTTTGCTCGCCACGAATCAGGCTTCCTCTTTATCAGTTACTTGAAAGACATATTCCGACCGTCGTTGTTCTTTCCTACAGTGAACTTATAACTGATATTAGGGTGGAACAAGTTGATATAATTGGCGAAGAAATGATGAGTTACAGTTAATATGCATATTTCAAAAGATAAAATCTCTCAAATAAAAGACAAAGCCCTTGATATAATTAATATCACGGAAACTTTTCAATACAAAGGAACTGTATCAAAACTTCTTGGTCTTACCGTTGAGGCAAAGCTCCCCGGTCTTAAGATAGGTGATTTATGCTTTATAGAAACGGCTGACGGGTCTAAAAAACCTGCTGAAGTTGTTGCATTTAAAGGCGATGCGGCTCAGATGCTGCTTCTTTATGATGGCGGGGGAATTGCGCAGGGAAGTCTTGTTACCTCCACAGGAAAACCAATTATGGTTCCTGTAGGCGATTTTTTGCTTGGAAGGCTCATAAACCCTCTTGGGATTCCCCTTGACGGAAGACCTTTGGATACATCAAACGCAAAATATGTTTCTGTGGAAAATTCTCCACCTGATGCATTTACCCGTCCAATTATAAAAACAAAGTTTTCAACCGGAATAAGGGCTATAGACGGAATGCTCACGCTGGGAGCAGGTCAAAGGATGGGGCTTTTTGCAGGTAGCGGTGTGGGGAAAAGTACCATGCTCGGTATGATTGCCAGAAATTCCGAGGCGGATGTCAATGTAATGGCTCTTATTGGGGAGCGTGGCAGGGAAGTTAAGGAATTTATAGAAAATTCTCTCGGTCCTGAAGGTATGAAAAAATCCGTTCTTGTTTGTTCAACCGGTGATCAGCCCCCTCTTATCAGGATGAAAGCTCTTCAAACTGCGACGGCGGTTTGTGAATACTTTAGAGATCAAGGCAAAAAAGTATTTTTAATGACTGATACCGTTACAAGATGCGCTATGGCAGGAAGAGAAGTGGGACTTTCAATTGGAGAACCTCCAACAATGAAAGGTTATCCTCCTTCAATCTTTTCATGGCTTCAAAAAATTCTTGAAAGATCAGGCGCAAGCCCTAAGGGTTCAATTACAGCTCTTTATACAGTGCTTATGGAAGGTGATGACATTAACGACCCTGTGGTAGATACCGTAAGAGGTATTGTAGACGGGCACATATTCCTTTCGCGTAAAGTTGCGGAAATGAATCATTATCCTGCTATTGACGTTTTGGGAAGCGTAAGCAGGCTTTTTACCGAAATATGTGATCAAGAGCATATGGATGCAGCTGCAAAAATGCGTAAAATGCTTGCCATGTATAGAGAAAATAAAGATTTGATTGATGTTGGTATGTATCAGCCTGGTTCAAATCCTCAATTGGATCTTGCTATCCAGATGATGCCAAGCATTAATGCTTTTTTACAGCAAAGAACCGCTGACTCTGCTAACATGAATGGCACTATAAATACTATAAAACAAATGATGGCAGATATTGATATCTAAGGAGAAGTATTAAAATTAATGTTTGAAAAGATAAAAAAAAGAGACGGCGCTGTTATTGCTTTTGAACCAGAAAGAATCACGAATGCTATCTCTAAAGCCGGCAAGGCAACAGGTGAATTTGACAAAAAAACAGCGCATGACCTTGCTTTAAAAGCTATAAGCCTTGCATATAAAACTATCAACAATAAGATTCCTTCTGTTGAAGAAATTCAGGATAGTGTTGAAGAAACCCTGCTGGCTTCTCCTTATCATAAAACAGCTAAAGCATACGCTATTTATAGAGATCAGCATATAAAATTACGCGAAATAGTTAATCAGGATAAAATTGAGCTTATTGACAAATATCTTGACCAGTTGGACTGGAAAGTCAAGGAAAATAGCAACATGTCTTTTTCTTTGCAGGGTTTAAACAATTATATTTCTTCTGAAGTCAATAAAACATACTGGTTGAACAAAATTTATTCTAAAGAAATAAAAGAAGCGCATCTTAACGGTGATTTTCATATCCACGATTTGAATGTACTCTCTGTTTACTGTGTTGGTTGGGATTTAAACGACCTATTAATGGAAGGTTTCAAAGGTGCGCCTGGAAAAATTGAGAGCAGACCCCCAAAACGCTTTAGAACAGCTTTGGGGCAAATGGTTAATTTCCTTTTTACTCTTCAGGGAGAATCAGCGGGTGCTCAAGCGTTTTCAAACGCGGATACTCTTCTTGCGCCTTTTATAAAGTACGATAATTTGAGTTATAAAGACGTTAAACAAGCTTTGCAGGAGTTTGTTTATAATTTAAACGTGCCGACAAGGATTGGTTTTCAAACGCCATTTACAAATATTACGCTTGATCTTCTCGTACCTAATCATTTGGCTAATCAAAACGTAATTATTGGCGGAAAAATAATGGATACAACCTATGGAGAGTTTCAGAATGAAGTTGATATCTTCAATAAGGCTTTTCTTGAAGTGCTTATGGAAGGCGATGCAAAGGGAAGGGTGTTTACATTTCCGATTCCGACATATAACATAACGAAAGATTTTGACTGGGATAACCCTAATCTTAAAGGATTATGGGAGATCACCGCAAAATACGGCATTCCGTATTTTTCTAACTTTGTAAACTCTGATATGAAGCCTGAGGACACCCGTTCGATGTGTTGCAGGTTAAGGATTGACAACAGGGAACTTATGAAAAAAGGCGGCGGTTTGTTTGGGGCTAACCCTCTCACAGGTTCTGTAGGAGTTGTAACAATCAATCTTGGAAGGCTGGGGCTTTTATCAAAAGACGAAGACGACTTTACAAAAAGACTAGAGCATCTTATGGAGCTTGCAAAAAATTCTCTTGAAGTTAAAAGAAAAATCCTTGAAAGGTTCACATCACTTGACCTTTACCCTTACTCAAAGTTTTATCTCCGCGATATAAAACTGAGGGACAAGCTATATTGGAAAAATCATTTTTCAACGATTGGAATTTGCGGGATGAATGAAGCTTGTGAGAATCTCTTTAAGGAGAATATGGCTTCTAAAAAGTCTAATCTGTTTACTTTAAAGGTTCTTGACTTTATGAGAAACAAACTTGAGCTTTATCAGGAAGAAACAGGCAATAATTACAATCTTGAAGCAACACCTGCTGAAAGTGTTTCTTACAGGTTTGCATCTCTTGATAAAAAAACATATCCGCAGGGTGTTTGCGCTAATGAAAAGGAATTTCAGGGTGGGGCAGAGCCTTTTTATACAAATTCCACGCAGCTTCCCGTGATGTATTCTGATGATGTGTTTGAAATATTGGATTTACAGGATAATATACAGACAAAATACACAGGCGGAACTGTTTTGCATGTTTTTGTCGGTGAAAAAATAGAATCTACCGAGACAGTAAAAAATCTGGTCAGGAAAATATGCAATAATTATCATTTACCGTATTTTACTATTACTCCTACCTTTAGTATATGTCCCTCTCATGGATATATAGCAGGCGAACATTTTAATTGCCCTGATTGTTCTTCTTTTTGTGAGGTTTATTCCCGTGTTGTAGGGTATTTAAGACCTGTAAATCAGTGGAATAAAAGCAAGCAGGAAGAGTTTAAGCTTAGAAAAACTTTTAAAATTAATAAGTATAATGAAAAATCATTAAAAATATAATTAGATTATTGTCATTGCGAGCCTCTGCAAGAGGCGTGGCAGTCTATCTATTTAACAACTAAAACAACATTGATTTACGGGATAGATTCTCACGTCGGGGCATAAAGCCCCTCCTCAGAATGACAGGGAGAAGAAAGAAAAAACAATGCTTATAGGCGGATTTCAAAAATTTTCACTTCTTGATTACCCTGATCAAATTTCAGCCATAATTTTTACGCAGGGATGTAATTTTAACTGCTCATACTGCCATAACAAAGAATTACTAGAGAAAGAACCTTCTAATTTAACGATATACCCTCAAGAAATTTGGGATTTCTTGAATAAAAGGTGGAAACAAATTGATGCGGTTGTTATTACAGGCGGAGAACCAACTATTCAGCCTGATTTAATTGAATTTATGCAAAAAATAAAAGCATTAGGGTTTTTAGTTAAGCTTGATACAAACGGGAGCAATCCTGAAGTTATAGAAGAAGTTATAAAACTTAAACTGGCTGATTATATTGCTATGGACATAAAAGCCCCTCTTGAAAAATATCAGGATATAACAAATTCTTGGATTGACACGAAAAAAATCGAGAAAAGCATTAATTTAATAATGGATTCCGGAATTAAATACGAATTCAGGACAACAGTTTTTAAGCCGCAACTAAGCAAAGAAGATATTTTGCAAATAAAAAGCCTTGCAAATGGCGCAAGGCTGTGGTTTTTACAAAAATATATCCCTTCCGAAAATTCATCAAATAATTCACAGACTGAATTAAATTATACAGACGATGAATTTGAACAACTTCGAAAAATTATTAAAAATAATGTTTTAGAATGTCTGATTAGATATTAAGAATATATCCGCCATTTTCTGCGTTAACAAGTATGTTTCCGGCAATTTTTTTTCTTAAATTCCTTATATACTTATAAACATAATCATTAGGCAGGTTTAAAATCTTTGCTATTTCGTTTGCAAATACTTTTCTTTTTTTGTTTTTAAAGAAATAATTGAAAACAACTTCTTCTCTTTTATTCAGTTTTTCTTTGAAAGAAATTTTTATTTCTATATCAGGTTTTTCAGGTTTTTGTGGCGTTTCAACAACTTCAGCCACTTCAACCACTTTTTTATTAAGTATATCGTGAAGATCGTTAGTTTCTTTTTTTTCAGCAGATACAACTTTACCAAGTCTTTTTGCATAATCTTCAAGTGTTATTCTTTCTGTAGACCTTCTCCAGTTTACAATATCTTCTTTTGTCAGGACTGTGGTCATATTTTACTCCTTTATTTGACTTTTTCGTTTAATATTAAGTGCAACAAACATATGTACTCAACAAAATTCTGATATGCTTACATATATAGTAAAAACCTGAAATTAAACAAAATTGCGTTTTTTTATATAAAATTAATGTTTTGTAATAAATTTCTTCATAATATAAATTTATTAAAACATAAAAATTTGTGGATTATTACTTATATTTACAAGTTTAGGCTATAATGTAACATATTATTTTGATAATGGTATAAAAATATGAAAGTAGTTATTTTGGCCGGCGGTTTTGGAACAAGAATAACCGAAGAAAGTCAATATAAGCCAAAGCCCATGATAGAAATAGGGGAATATCCTGTATTGTGGCATATAATGAAGATTTATTCCCATTACGGTTATAACGATTTTATTATTTTATTAGGCTACAAAGGATATGTAATCAAAGAGTATTTTGCAAATTATTTCCTGCATAACTCTGATGTAACAATAGATTTAAAAAATAATTCTCTGGAAATAAATCAGGCAAGTGTTGAACCATGGAAAATAACTCTTGTAGACACAGGAATTGATACTTTAACAGGCGGCAGAATTAAAAAAGTCCAAAAATACCTACAAAATGAAACTTTTATGCTTACCTACGGAGACGGCGTAGGGGATATAAACATTCCGAAACTGGTAAATTTCCATAAAGAACATAAAAAACTAGCTACTATTACAGCGGTTCAGCCTTCGGGAAGATTCGGGGCTTTGGATCTTAACGATAAGAATGATGTAATACAATTTCAGGAAAAACCTAAAGGCGATGATGCATGGATAAACGGCGGATTTTTTGTTCTGGAACCAGATATATTTGATTATATTGAAGGCGATGTTCTATGGGAAAAACAGCCTATAGACAAACTTGCGAAAGATAATCAGCTTTCAGCATATAAGCACAATGGATTTTGGAAGCCGATGGACACTTTGCGAGATAAACAGGAACTTGAAAACCTCTGGCTAAATAACAAAGCTCAATGGAAAGTTTGGTAAGAGAAATGTCATTCTGAGGGCTTTTAGCCCGAAGAATCTGTCCAGCTTACAAATATAACTTTAATTCAAAGAAGGACAGATCCTTCACTTCGTTCAGGATGACACAAGTAAATTCACAATTGAGATTTAAAATGGAAAATATTTTCAACGATATTTACAAAAACAAAAAGGTATTAATCACGGGTCATACAGGGTTTAAAGGCTCATGGCTTAGTTTATGGCTCACTCTTCTTGGCGCTGAAGTTGTCGGATTTTCTCTTTCTCCCAATACCGAGCCGAATTTGTTTAATGTTCTGAACCTTGAAAAGCATTTGACAAGCATTATTGGAGATATAAGAGATAAAGACACTATTGAAAAAGTTTTAATTCAATACAAGCCTGATTTTATATTTCATCTTGCGGCCCAGCCTCTTGTAAGACGTTCTTATCAAGAACCTCATTTGACTTTTGAAACAAACATCATGGGGACTGTAAATCTTCTTGAGGCAGTAAGAAAAAGCAACTTTGAAGGTGTTATTGTAAATGTAACAAGTGATAAGTGTTATGAAAACACAGGATGCATTTCCAGTTTTAAGGAAAATGACCCGATGGGCGGGTATGATCCTTACAGCGCAAGCAAAGGGGCTTCTGAAATTGTAACAGCCGCTTATCGAAATTCTTTCTTTAATCCAGAATGTTATGGAGTTTCTCACAGAGTTGCTCTGGCTTCTGCGAGAGCGGGTAATGTTATAGGCGGTGGCGACTGGTCAGAAGACAGGCTTATTCCTGATATTGTTAGGGCATTATTTAAAGAAGAAGAAATAATTATCAGGAATCCCCACGCAGTAAGACCATGGCAACATGTTATGGAATGTATTTCAGGTTATTTGCTTCTTGGGGCTAAACTTTACGGAAATCCTATTGAATTTGCTGAAGGATGGAATTTTGGCTCTAATGAAAATACTATTATGACCGTGGAAGAAATACTTTTGAAATCTCTGGAACTCTGGGGGAGTGGAAATTACAAAATAATTCCCGAAAATTTCTTAAAAGAAGCAGCTTTTCTTAAGCTTGATATTAGCAAAGCAAAAGAAAAATTAGGCTGGCAGCCTGTCTATAATATTAACCAGTCTCTTGAAAAAACTATAAGCTGGTACAAAAACTATTATTTTCAAGGCGCGGATATGTTTGAGTTTACGAAAAGCCAGATAGAAGAATATACTGATTATGTAACTGTCATTCTCAGCGGAGGCGAAGCCGTAGCGTGAGAATCTATCCAGATAACATTACCCTGCAGATTCTCACGCTCCCTTTGGTCGCTGAGAATGACATAAGGAAAATATTTAATGTCTAACCTGATAGATAAAGCCTTGCGAAATTTAATAAAGTTTTTTGCCTGTATTTATTACAAAAATGTAAAAAAAGGGCAAAAATCTAAGTATATTCCTGCCTCGGGCAAGATTCTCGATGAAAAAGAACTGTTTAATATGATTGATGCAAGCCTTGATATGTGGCTTACTACAGGGCATTTTAACGATGAATTTGAGAAAAAACTATCCGATTTCTTAAATATCAAGCATTGTTTGACTACAAATTCAGGATCATCTGCTAATTTGCTTGCATTAACAGCTTTAACTTCTCGCCAGCTTGGAGAAAAACGTTTAAAAACAGGCGATGAAGTTATATCAGTCGCGGCAGGATTTCCGACAACCATAAATCCTATTATCCAGAATGGTTTAATCCCTGTTTTTGTCGATATTGAAGTTGGTTCCTGCAATATTAAAATTGATGAAATAGAAAAATCAATTACAGAAAAAACCAGAGCTATTTTTATTGCTCATACTCTTGGTAATCCGTTTAATTTGGAAAAAATTTCGGAAATTTGCGAAAAATATAATTTATGGCTTATAGAAGACAGTTGTGATGCTCTCGGGGCAAAATTTAACAACAAATATACAGGAACTGTCGGACATATTGGGACTTTTAGCTTTTATCCCGCGCATCACATAACTATGGGAGAAGGTGGAGCGGTTGTTACAAATGATAGTCAGCTTTATAAAATCCTGCTTTCTTTCAGGGATTGGGGTAGGGACTGCTGGTGTTCGCCGGGTAAAGATGATACCTGTAAAAACAGATTCAATCATCAGTTAGGAAACCTTCCTTACGGGTATGACCATAAATATATTTATTCAAACTTAGGATATAATTTAAAAATAACCGATTGGCAAGCTTCTATTGCTTGTGCTCAAATGGATAAGCTTGAAAATTTTATTCAAAAAAGAAATCAGAATTTTAATTATTTATATGAAAACTTCAAAAAATTTAAAGATTACTTTATTCTGCCCCAAGTTATGTCTGATTCAGAACCATCCTGGTTTGGTTTTTTTCTTTCAATAAAAGAACATGCCGATTTTGACAGATTAAAACTAACTAAATATTTGGAAGAAAACAATATTGGAACACGATTACTATTCTCCGGAAATATTTTAAGGCAGCCTGTTTTTGTAGATAATCATTTTGCTTTGAGAATAAAAGATTCTGATATTCTATATTCAGATGAGATAATGGAAGAACATTATAAAATGCTGCCAAATACGGAATTTATTATGAATAATACCTTCTGGATAGGTGTATATCCTGGCATTGAAGAAAAAGATTTGAATTATATAATTGAAACCTTTGAAAAATTTCTAAGATAAAAATTTAAACCAGCTTTTTGTGGCTTCTTTTATGGAATTTTCGTCCCAAACAGGTGCTTTTTCCCAGTAATCAATGTTTTTAAGAAGATTATTTACCCCTTCTTCTATTGAAATTTGGGGTTCCCAGTTTAATAATTTTCTGATTTTTGAGATGTCAGCAAAAGTGCAGTCGGGTTCTCCCGGTCTTTTAGGGATATATACTTTTTCTCCGCCTAACAAATCTACAATTTTATTTACGCTGTATGTGTTTCCGCTTCCTACATTCATAATTTCGTTGCAAACATCTGAATTTGCAGCGGTATAAAATGCGTCAGCCACATCTGTTACATAAGTAAAATCTCTTGTCTGTGTTCCATCTCCTACCACAGTAAAAGGTTTCCCCGCTAATTTTTGCGCAAGAAACACTCCAAAAGCTGCGCCATAAGTTCCCGACGTTCTTGAACGAGTTCCATAAACATTAAAAAGCCTTAAAGAAACTACAGGAAGTTTATAAACTTTGCCCCAATGCATTACATATTGCTCTCCCATATACTTTGTAAGGGCGTAAGGGTATTGAGGAGCTGTTTCTGTTGTTTCAGGCGTAGGGTAAACGTCAGGAATTCCATAGCAGGAAGAGGATGCCGAATAGATAAATCTCTTGATATTATGCTTAACACAAGCTTGAAGGATATTAAAAGTTCCGTCAACGTTTGATGTGTGGTAATCAACAGGTTTTTCTATAGACGGGACAATATCTGCAAGCGCTGCTAAGTGAAAAACCCAATCTTTATCTTTAAAAATCGGTTCTGTTTTTTCAAAATCAGTTATATCTGCATAAATTAATTTTAAGTCGGGATTTTCTTTTAAATGGTCTAGGTTTTCAGGTCTTCCTGTAGAAAAATTGTCTATAACAGTTACTTCATGGTTTTCTTTTAGCAATAATTCAACAAGATGTGAGCCTATAAACCCTGCTCCTCCTGTTATAACAACTTTTTTTCTTTCTGTTTGGTGCATTATTTTTTCCTTATTTTAAAAAACAAGGGCGAGCGAGTCCGCGAAGCGGACGGAAAGCGAGCCCAAAACAAACAACTAGCCCCTTCCCTCAAGGGAAGGGGTTGGGGATGGGTGATAAAAATATCTATAACTTTTTTCATTTCCCCCTTAAACCCTTTATATAAAATTCACATGTAGCGGCTTTGAGCCAGCTTCTGTATCAAGTAAATCCTTGCCTTTTTTGACTTCCCATAAAAACTCATTGACTTTATGCTGCAAACAAAGTGTTCCGCAGTCCGTTCTGGCATCAAACGGACTTGATGCTATGCGATTCATGACTTCCCAGTATCTTTCACTTTGCCAGAGTTCTTTAAATGACGTTTCTGTTATGTTTCCAATATGGAATTTGTCTTTGTATTTGTCATTAAAAAGCATTCCGCAGGGCGCAACAAGCCCCGAACCCGACATTTGAAGAATAAAAGGAGCGCCAAAACATTTACAATAAGTTCTTTTGCCTTTGCTTAATATTTTCGACCATTTAGCTTTGACCATATAATTTTCTGTTGAAAGCTTTTCGGCATTTTGTAATACATTAAACAAATTTTCATCATATTTGTCGTAATCAACTCCGAGAGAGCTGTTTTCATCGTCGGAACAATGCTTTATGACAAGATAATCTACCCCTAAATCTTTGCCTAATTCGGCAAGAGGTATTACATCATCAATAAATTCCGGCATTAAGACCATTTGAAGCCCTATAGTAACTTCAAGATTGTTTTTGTTTTTTATTTCCACGGCTTTTTTAATCGTATTTACAACTTTTAAATATGTTTTTTCGTCAACTCCGTGAATATAAGCGTATCTTTTAGGAGTTCCGGCTGAAATATTAAACCTCAAGTAGGTTAAAGCGGGTAAAATTTCTTCAAGTTTCTCGTCTTTTAAGGCAAATCCGTTTGTCCCGAGAGCCATATCCAATCCATTTGCTTTTCCTCTGAGAATTGCATCATAAACATGCGGCGACAGGGTGCTTTCTCCATCGCTTACAAAGCTTACAGCCTTTACGCCTATTTCTGCCGCATCATCAAGAAATCCGAATATTGTTTCTTTAGAAAGATTATAGCCTTTATTTTCCTGAAGAGTTCCGTAACAATAGATGCATTTATATGAACAGGCTCTGGTTAAAGCGCAATCAATGGTTATCGGAGCAATTCTTTCCCCTTTTTTCCACGCTTCAACTCTTTCTTTGTGCCATAAAAGTTTATGACCATCCAGAATTATTTTTTCTTCATTTTTATTTAATGCTTGCATATTTAGCACAATCGTTTAATTTATTTTCAAACTCTAAATTTCTTAAATATGTAACGGATTCAGGATGAAGTTTTTGATAATTTTTTTTGGCTTCAAGAGCTTTAATATGAATAGTATAAGCCAGATTTAAATATCCTTTTATAATTTGTAAAAAAGATTTCCATGTCAATGCTTTTGATTCTCCACTTGCTCTTTGTCCTAAATAATTAGGCACTTCCGCAAACAAATAACCTTTTCTTATAAGTTTTATAAGCATTTCAGCCTGATAAAAGAAACCAAAATTTGATAATTCTATGTCATTCAAAATAGCCCGTCTGTATAAAGTGGTTCCGTTGTGATAGTTAAGTTTAATACCGAAAGTCATGTTTATAATGAAGTTATAAATCGCTGAAATTAATCTTCTTGTCTTGTCTCTTACTTCTATATTATGAATAAAAGGGACTAATATATCTACGTTATCCATAAGATCAAAGAATCTCAAGGCATCGTCGGGATCATTTTCATTATCGGCAGGAAACATTACCACAATATCTTTTTGAGAAGAGTTAAACCCTTCCCATACACTAGAACCAATGCCTTGAGGGAATTTATGAGTAATTATTTTAATGTTATCAAACTTTTGTGAAAGTTCCTGTGCAATATTAGCTGTATTATCAGTGCTTCCATCGTTTACTATTATTATTTCACCGTTAATAGCATGCTTCTTTAGAGCGTTTATTGTATCGGTAACTGCTTTTTCGATGTTTTTTTCTTCATTCAGGGCAGGCATTATAACTGAAAGAGAATATTTTTTCATAATTAGCCTTAATAATATTGTGTATAAATAATTTATAATATAATTTTATTATAATAAGCATTAGGGGGCAATTTTTACATATTGTTTAGTTTATCTTTAATTTTTGGAATAATTAGTTTTATTGTTGTTTTGGCATTACATATCATGATTTGGAGAATTAAAAAACCTCAAAACGAAATTGTGTTTTTGTTATTTCTTTTTATAATTTTTCCTTTTTTATTCTTAATTTTTATCTTTTTTATTAATATTTTTAAAAATTTTACGGATAATAACCTCTTATTTAGCACTTTTTTGCTTTATTTTTCTCTTTCGTGCGCATATATTCAAACTTATCCCGCAGCGAGAGCAAATGCTCCTTCTTTGCAAATAGTTTATTTTATTTATAAATCAGGAAAAAAAGGTTTTTCTGAAGAAGAAATTATAAACAAATTTAATCTTAACAATCTTGTTTATGAAAGAGTAGAAGATTTGATTAAAGAAAATTTTATCTATCAACAAGATAATTCAATAATATTAACCCAAAAGGGTTTAATATTGGCAAATATATTTAGGATTTACAGAAAGTTGTACGGGCTTGAATTTGGACAGGGGTAGTTTTTAAATGAACAAAACAACTTTTTCTTTATTATTTTTACTTTTATCGCCATTAATTTTAATGGTTTTTCATATTATTTTTGTCAAATTAAATAAAAAATTTTTTAAATCTAAAATTTCCAATCAAAATACAGCTATATTTTGTGAATTAATTTTAAATATTCCGATAATTTTTATTTTTTATTCATTAAACAAATCTTTTTCTGCTATTGCTTATGCTTTTCTTGTTTATAATTCACTGGGGTATGCGTATTTTCATTTTTTTAACATGAGCGAGACAGCCAGAAGAATAAAAATTCTCCTTGAAATCAAAAAAAATAAAACTTTAAAAATTGAAAACCTGACACAGAATTATAAAAGTGATTTTATGGTCAAAACCCGTTTACAAAGGTTACTTGAATTAAATCAAATTAAAAAAATTAATGAAAAATATTTTATTAAAGGCAAAATTTTACTTTTTGCAGCTATCATAATTCGGTTTTTAAAAAAAACTTTAAATTTAGAAAATAAAACCCTGTAAAAAGATATATACTCGGATATATACTATGTTTTTTTTTGTAACAATTTTGTTGGAAAAAGCCATGTTTTTTAAACTTTTACGGGGAAAAGCCGAAATATATATTATTAGATCGGATTAAAGGAAAATAACGGGTATGATGAATTATTTTACACAATATTTTATGATGAACGTTGATGCTAACCAAGATGGCATTATTTCTTCACAGGAATATCAAAATTATTTAAAAACCCAAAATATGCCTTTAAATATGGCGACAAAAGCTGTTACTATCTTTGAAAAAGATGGTAATGCCGGTTTTTCTAAACAAGAAATGTTTGATGCTTTTACGTCATATGATGATGATAGCAATGGTACATTGAATTTTGGTGAAAATATTAATCTTCAAAATGATTTATCAGGTATAACAATAGATCCTACAATGAGTCAAAATCAATACAATTCATTGTTTTCAAACTCTGTTAATTTCTTTAGATCAGCAGACACAAATAAAGATAGCGTGATAACTTTAGATGAAATCCAAACTTATCTTAATAATAATAATTTAGATACCAGTACTGCTACAGCTTTTTTAAATTTTTATAATCAGGGCGGTTCCAGTTTTAATATTTTACAATATCAAAAAAAATCAATAGCTTTAGATTTAAATAGCGATGGCAGATTAGATACAACAGAATTATATACTTTAAAACAGCAAAATATTATAAAACCTTTGTCAGAGCTTCAAATTAGCGCAAAAAAATTTATAAAAACACTTGACGGGAATACCGGCGTTAAAGATGCAAACAATAAAGTTATTAAAGATGGTGTAGTTGATGAAGCTGAATTTCAAACTTATTTAAAATCACAAAGAATGCCTGTCGAAGTTGGATCATTTATTGCTATGGATGCGAAAGTGATTGATAAAGATGGTAATGGAACAATTACCGAACAAGAAATGACAGCGTTTTATGAACTTGCTGATGGTGATGATAATGATAAATTGGATTTAACTGAACAAATAGAAATGCAAAATGTTTTAACTCAAGTATTCATAGATCCTGCAAAAGTAAAAGATCAAAATCAATATAATGCATTATTGTCTACCTCCGCTGCTTTTATCAGAGCATTGGATACAGAAAGAGATGCTTTAGGAAATCTTACTTTAGATGGAGAAATAAGCAGAAACGAAATTAAAAATTATCTTGCATCTTATAATTTAGATAGCAGTGATACAGCCGTTGATAAATATGTAGCTTATTTTGATGCAAATTTCAACGGTCCTGACGGAAAAATGGATATTCAGGAATATTTAAAAAAATTAGTTGACCTTGATATAAATCAGGATGGAAAATTAAGTTCCACTACAACAGATAGCGCCGGAAATATAACATTGGGCGAACGTGATGCTTTAGATAAACTAGTAACACCTCTTTCCGGTGTTGAAATTGGCGCAAAAAACTTTATAAAAGCTCTTGACGGAACTAAAGATGAAAAAGGTAAAATAGTTGTCGGTAGTCAAAATGGAGCTATTAATTATACCGAATACAGCACTTATTTAGCTAATAATAATATGCCTGCTTCTATGGCGCTTAAAGTGCTGAATGAATATGACACAATAACTCAAGATGGCGAATTGTCTTATGATGAAATGGTTGCTGCTTATCAAAAATTCGATTTGGCTGATGCAAAAACAGGATTAAAAGACGGTACTTTATCTTTTAATGAACAAATTGCTTTTCAAAATTCCATCTCTGAAATTCAATTTGATACTACAATGACTCAAGCGCAATATACAGCTCTTTACAAAGCCGGTCAGTCTTTTATGAAACTTGATCTTGATAAAGACGGCGCTGTTGACGTAAACGAATACAAAGCTGCTTTACTTACTCCAAATGCAAAAACAGGCGCAGCTCAACCTGAATATTATGCTGAAAATTTAATGATGCTTTTTGATCAAGATCAAAGTACAACAACTCTTAAAGATAATAAAATTGACCTTTTTGAATACATGAAAGGTCTTATGACTTTTGATAAAAATAACGACGGGACTCTTAATGCTGTTGAATCTTTAAACTTAAAAAATCAATTTGACAATAAAAGATTATTTGACAGTGTAAATGAAACATTTACAGAATCAGATTTTGATAATGATAAATTAATCAGCAAAACAGAATATCAAGATTTTCTCGTTTCTGAAGGTTTTTCCGCTTCTTTAGCAGATGCAGCTATTACACAATTTGATCAAGATAAAGATGAATCTTTTAGCCATCTTGAATTAATGCAAGCTTATAAACAATTTGATGTTAATAATAATAATACACTCGATTCTGATGAAAAATTATTATTTTACAGTGATCTTACTAATAGCGCAGTAAATCTTGGTCTTACACCTTCTAATGTGAATCAATATAAAAAAATGTTTGAAACTGCTAAAAATGATATAAAAGAAATTAGCATTGATAATGGTGATGGAGATAATTCAATAAGCATAAGTGAATTCAAAAACTATTTAGCTAAAGAAAATGTTCCTGAATACATTGCAACTAATCTTATTACAAAATATGGCACAAACGGAAATCTTGATATTGTTGAATTAATGAAAATGAACATTGAAAGTGATACAAATGCAAACGGCGCATTAGAATTAAATGAAAAATTAGCATTATATGAAAAAGCTTCAAGTGTGGCATTAAATGCAACACCTGCAAACGAAACTCAATATGCTGCTATTTATGATGAATTAAAACAATATTTTGCTGAATTTGATGCAAATAAAGATCAAACTCTTGATGCAGCTGACTTGAAAAAATATTTTGCTTCAAAAGGTTTCTCTGAAAATCTTGTAGACGGCTTTTTAAATGATTACGATTCAGTTATTGATAACAAAATAGATATTTTAGAATTCATGAAAGCTTATATTGATGCTGATACAGATGATTCCGGCAAATTGGAACTTAGCGAAGAATTAGCGTTTAATTCTGATTTAGCAGGCGTAACATTAAATGCTAATATTTCAAATGAAAAACAATATATAAGTCTGTATCCGGAAGCGGCAAAAACAGTCAAAGCTTTTGACATAACAAGTGACCAACAATTAAACGAATCAGAATTAGGTACTTATTTTGTATCAAAAGGTTTTTCTGCAAGCCTTGCACAAGAAGCCCTCAATCTTTATGATGCAAGCAAAGACGGCAGTCTTGATACTTTTGAATTATTAAAAGCTAACATTGATTTTGATACAAATCCAGCTACAAATGGTGTTATAGATTCTAATGAGCAATTGATTCAATTTGCAAAATTTGCGCAGATAGATCTTTCTGCAGTAGCAGGAAATACTACTCAAATTAACGGAAACTCCCAGGCGGCATTAAATGTATTAAAAACTTATGATTTAAGTAAAGACAATAATTTATCTCAAGATGAAGCCCGTTCTTATTTTAAAGCAGCTTTTACAATGCCTAATTATATGGCAGACAATTTTATAGCTCAAAATGATTCAAACAAAGATGGCAAATTAAATAATTTTGAACTTATGAAAGGTTTTATTGACTCTGATATAAATAAATCAGGAACACTTGAGTTTGCTGAAAAAATTAATATGTACGCAAATTTGTCAGGTGTAGATGTAAATGTAACAGAAGATAATCTTCAACAAACAACAACTATTTATAATAATGCTGTAGCTAATTTAAAATATGATTTAAATGGAGATAAAAATTTATCATCAACAGAATTGGGTACATATTTTAAAACTCTCGGACTTCCACAATATATGGCAGACAATTTTATAGCTCAAAATGATAATAATAAAGATGGCTCAATAGATACAATAGAATTAACTAATGCTTATATGAATATAGATCATAATCAAAATGGATCTATTCTTGATTTTGAAGATTTGATGAAATTAAAAAGTCAGGCATCAGGAGTAAATATAGAAGTAACAGAAGATAATCTTAAACAAACAACAGCTCTTTATAACTATGCAAATTCTATTTTAAAAAATGATATAAATGGAGATAAAAATTTATCCTCAACAGATTTAGGCGCATATTTTAAAACTCTCGGACTTCCACAATATATGGCAGACAATTTTATAGCTCAAAATGATAATAATAAAGACGGCTCAATAGACATAATGGAATTAACTAATGCTTATATAAATATAGACCAAAATAAAAACGGAACTATTGATTTTACAGATTTGATGAAATTAAAAAGTCAGGCATCAGGAATAAATATAGAAGTAACGGAAGATAATCTTAAACAAACAACAGCTCTTTATAATTATGCAACATCTAATTTTAAAAATGATATAAATGGAGATAAAAATTTATCGGTAACCGAAACAAGAAATTTGTTAAAATCCTTTAAAATGACAGATACAATGGTAGATAATTTTATAGCTCAAAATGATAATAATAAAGATGGCTCAATAGACATAATGGAATTGACCAATGCCTTCAAGAATTTAGATATAAACAAATCAGGCGCAATTGATACAGCTGAACGTATAAATCTTCTTCAAGATTCATCAAAAATTGATCTTACAAGCGGTTATGCAAGTTCCGTATCGTTAGCAGGAATTTACAATACAACTGCTAAATTATTTAATTATGATCTTGATAAAGATTTAAAAATGGATGTCACAGAATTTGAAACATATTTAAGTAAATCCGGATATACAGCAATACAAATCCAAAATGCTAAAAACAAGTTTAATTCACTGGATATAAATAGTGATGGATTTATTGATTATGCTGAATGGATGAAAACACTTGAGAATTTTGATGTAAACAAAAACGGTATATGGGAAGCCGCTGAAAATACAGCTTTGAAAAATTCATTATCATTATAATAAAATAGCAATATTATCACTAGTTTTTTTTTATACATTCAATCGTCTTTTTTAAAATAACATGAAATATGAAATAATAAATTGTATTTGGCATTAAAGCAAAAAAACGATAAATAATAGTATAAAAAAAAGTATAATTTAATTCTTCGGGAATATTATTTAAATTAACTGTTTTAACTATTTTTTTTGCAACTTTGTTATAACTTGGAAATAAAAATTCTAAAATTTGGTTAGTAGATTTGTTTTTTCTCATATATCCAAGATTAACTGTCATTATTTTGATATTTTTATTATTTCTCCAGATAAATCTAAGATCATCAAGTAATGTATTTAAAAAAGTTTTTGCAGCACGATAAGCAATCATCTCGGGACAAATTGCGGGACTTATTGTACTAAAAGAGGAAATACCTATGAATATTCCGCCATAATTTATTAAATTACTTTGAAATACTTCTAATATATTTATTAACCCGTCTATTCCCGTATTTTTCACTTCTCTTAGTGTTTTAAAATCAATAAATTTATTGTCATTAACATCTGTTTTAAGACAAGCTGCATTAAAAATAATACATACAGGTTTATCTTTAATAAAATTATTAATATCTGTAAGTTTTAAAACTTGTTCTTTATCGCTTATGTCGGTTTGAAAATATCGAAAACGGTCGGATTTTTGCCATTTTTCATAGTCAGGTATTTCTTCCGGCGAAGTTCTTGAAACAGCATAAACAAAGCATTGTTCGTTATTAAGCAATTCTTGTACAAGAGCTGCGCCCAATCCTTTTGAAGAGCCTATTACAATATAATTTTTAAACTGAGCCAACACATTTCCCCTTTATTTTCTAAGTTTTAAAGCGTCAGTAACCTGAATTTTAAGGATATTTAGGAAATTTTTAAATCCTAAATCCATAAAAGCATTTTGTTCATTGTTTGCCAAGAATGCGCAATGACGACAAGCATCATTTTTATTGCATTCTTCAATTGCTTTTTTAACGCCAAGTTCTTTAACATTTGGAGCATTATGGTAATCATGTCCCCAACAGGTAATTACTCTGCCGTCAGCATCAATTTGATATTTTAATTTTCCATGATAACAATTTATTAAATTTTTATCTTTTTTATAGTTATCTTTTTCTGTAATGCAGGTTTTTTCATTATAATTAAACGGCCAATTTATAGCTGTTTCCAAAACATTATCCGAATAATAAACAGGGTAGCCTTTATGTTTTAATTCCAGAATTTTTTTGACAGTTTCTCTTATTTCTTTATCATCCAGAATAATCTCCTGAAATTTAGTTTCCGCTTCTAAAGATTTATAAAGAATGCTGTATTGAGCTCTTAAATTCTTATCTTTCGCAAATTGCGCAAGATATTCCATATCTTCTGTATTGTCTTTAGTCAGGGTTGAATGGATAATAACAGGAATATTGTTCTTTTTTAACAGATCAATTGCTTCGACAGCAATCTTATAAGAGCCTTTACCCCTGTTTTTATCATGATTTTCCTCGCGACCGTCAAGACTTATACAAATTGCGTCAAGTTGTTTTAAAGTATTTATTTTATTAGGAACATTAAAACCATTAATATTAACGCTTATATAAAAGCCTTTATGCTTTGCATAATTAAATATTTCATCTATATCTTTGCGCACAAGAATTTCGCCGCCGTGCGTAAGCAAGATATTTGTTCCTAATTCTTTTAATTCATCAATTATTTTTAATAATTCTATAGCGGTATAATCTTTTTCTTTTCTTTCGGAATAAGTACCATAGCAGTACCGGCATTTTAAATTGCAGCCATTGTTAGTAACCAGTACCACTAAAAGAGGCTTACAGGAAGTATTAAAAATTTTTGCTTTTAGGACATTGAAAAAAAATGAAGCTCTGTAAAAAAGCGATTTTATTGGATTATTTTTATATCTTGGCAGCTTTTTTAAATACTCTAAAGCTTCTTTGTCATTATCAAATTTATCCCAATTTATTTTTTTCATAAAAATTCCTTTTTAACTTTATTTAATTTCATTTTTTTCAGTAAATACAATAGATTCTAAAAAAAGATTCTTTAAATACGACAGTATTATCATAAATGCAAGCTTCACTTTAAAAAACAAGCCTGCTATTGAAGACTTATTATTTTCTTCATTATTATTTTTCTTTTTAGAAGTAAGGTTTTTCCATACAAAACTAGGCGAACAATAGAATTTTAAGTATATTTCATCTAATTTTCTATCAAGATATCTTTTTGTTTTTAAATTTCTGTACTGAGGAAGTTTAAAATTCGGAATGGGATTTGTTACAAATTCCTGCCAGTAATCTCTATCAATAACACCCGTCTTTAAAAGCTCGTTATAAACATCTGTTTTGGCGCATGGATAGAGGGTACACGCCAAAATAAAATCAGGAGATATTTTTTTTATAAATTTTAAAGTAGCATTAATATCTTTTTTAGTTTCCCAGCTATATCCAATGATAAAGTATGCCAGAGTATCTATTTCGTATTTTTTGCAAAGTTTAAAAGCATTAATTATTTGTTCTTTTTTAATGCCTTTTCTCATTAGTTTAAGGCTTTTTTCAGAGCCTGATTCTACCCCTAAATGAATCCTGATTAAACCTGCTTTTTTTAAGTTTATTATCATTTCTTCGTCTAGCGGATGAACTCTTGCTCTTGTCGTCCATCTTAATTTTAAATTCCTTTTTTGAATTTCTTCACATATTTCCAATACTCTATCTCTAAACAAATTAAAGTTATCGTCAAACACATGAATTATGGGATTAGAAAAAGTTTGAGAAATATATTCCATTTCATCAACAACGCTTTCAGCGCTTCTTGCCCTGTATCTTTTTTCCTGTACATCGCAAAATATGCATCTAAAAGGACAACCTCTTGATGAAATCATTGTAACAACCTGTTCATCATCATCTGCGGCTGTATAATAATATTTGTAATCAAGCAAAGACCTGTCAGGAATGGCGATTTCATTTATTGGTTGATAATTTGGCGGGTTTTGAATAATTTGTCCTGTTTTGTCTTTTAAAATAAGTCCTTTTATTGATTTAATTTGTTCAAAATCATCTTGAGAAAGTGCATCCAGTAAATTTAATAAAGGATATTCACCATCTCCGTTAATTACATAATCAACATGCGGCAAATTTATTGATTCGATGGGATATATGGCTGTATGAGAACCGCCAATAATTGTAATAGTGTTTTTTAGTTCTTTTTTTACTTTGTTTAGAATTTCAAAAGCAGGATATAGACGCATTGTTTGAATTGAAATTCCTAATACATCAGGAGCTTTTTCAATTATTTTTTTGACAATTTCTTCTGTAGAATATTTTAAAGCGACTGTATCCAATATTTCTACAGGATATTTATCTTTAATAGCAGTAGCTATATATAACAAACCTAAAGGAGGATATGTAGAAAAAGACCCTATTGTATAAGAAGGAGTATAAAAATCCGCGCAAGCTCCTTCTTCCGGTAAATTTATTAAAAGAACTTTTTTTATTAACATTTTTTACCCAAACAAAAATTAAAATATTTAATATTATTATACTAAAATATAATGTAACAATGAAAATTAGTTACATTATATATGGTTAAGAATTTAAAATGTCTGAAAACAGGTATGAAAAGCAAAAAGAGTTTTGGGAAAATGCCGGAAATGTTGGCTATAACAAGGCAATTTATTCTAACAATAATGTTGCTAATCATATTAGACGAAAACATTGGGATGTTTTAATAAAATTTGCTCAAGAATTAGGATTAAATGATAAATCAAAAATTCTGGAACTTGGTTGTGGCGATGGTTATTTTGCAGATAAAATTCTCTCAAATTTATTCGGGCAAATAGATTCTTTTGATATTTCAAAAGCTGCTATAGAAAGCGCTAAAGCTAATTTAACTGCTACAAATATAAATTTTTATAATGAAGATATTACTGTTTATGATTATAAAGAAAATGATTATTGGGACGGCGCGTTTTTAGTCGGGTTTCTTCATCATGTAAAGCCTTTTGTTCCTGAAATAATAAACAAACTTTCCAAAGTATGTCCTACTGTTGTTGTGCTTGAACCAAACGGAGATAATTTAATCAGAAAATTCCTTGAGCTAACCCCTTCTTATCAAAAAGCCGGAGAAGACAGCTTTAAATTAAAAGAATTAAAGCAAATTTTTGAAGCAAACGGATATAAATTAAAATATATAAAAAAATTAACTTTTGCTCCTCCGTTTTTACCTGAGAGCTTGCTTTCCTGTTTTAAAATTTTGGAGAATATAATTGAGCCTAATCCGTGTTTAAATAATTTATGTTCAACTTATATATTGGGTTTTCGTAAAGAATAAAAACCTTCTTTAATTATCATAACGAGCATAATTGTCAATATAAGCGGGTCTATTAAAATTGAAATGCTAAAATGATTATAATTTGCAATAGAAACAAACTGGAGATAGTTTTTGGGTATTAAAATTAAGCCGAATAAAATTGCATAAATCCAATCTGTTTTTAATTTGTTTTCTGATTTTATAAATAACCACATTGGGATATAAAGATGTAAAAGCTTATAGTCTCCTGAAACAGGAGTAAAAATTATCGTACAGATAATAAGCAGTAAAACCTGCTTCCAGAATTCTTTTTCAACAAAAATTGCATAAATTATTACTAATAAAGTTAATATTCCGGCTATTGGAGTAAATATACTTAAAGCTTTGGAGACAAGACCGTAAATATAATTATTTTCGGAAAATAAAAAGGAATAAAAATAAAAAGTTGTGTCGCCAATTTGATGAGGAAAAAGTTTAAAACAGTCGTTTAGCCAAAATATAATAAACTTAACTATTCCGAATAAACTTGAACCAAATCCCAAGCCTCCATTATTTATTGCCATTATATTAAAATAATTTCCCAGATGTTTTAAAAAACAAAAGATATTAGGTATTATTCCTCCTTTAGCCATAGCTAGAGGGATTATAGTCAATAAAAAAGAAAATCCGATGCAGTAAAAAAATTCTTTAAATCTTTTTTTAGCCCAAAAAAGGGGTAGTAATAAAATCGGAAATCCTTTCATTGCTATGGGAATAGCCAGCATTAAAGAGCTTTTTATATATTTTTCTTTTGAAAAGAAATAAATAAATAATGAAAGAAATATAAATACAAAACCTTCATAATTCCCTCTATCAAATAAAATTAAGAAGGGAAAAGAACATAAAGATAAAATTAAAGTGCTAAAAATTATTTTTGAAGGCAGAATTTGCTTAATATTATTGAAATTATAAAAAAGAAAATAACCAATATAAATAAAATTAAATAAAAGAAAAGAAAAAAGAATAGGAATTAATCTGAAAAGGTACATAAAAAACATTCCGAACGGAAAATGATTTGCATGATTATGAAATTGAAGATAAGGATTGAAACTGATACTGTCATATAGCTTGAAAATATCAGTAAAATCTGAAAATCTGGCATTTGAAATAAATAAAAAAGTATTGTAAGGATATTCTAAATGCAAAAAAGTACCCAAAATAAAATGATAAATTACAGCAATTATAAATCCTGTTAAAACAATGCCTGTTATTATATTTAATTTTTGTGTTTTTTCCATAAAATTTTCCTTAAACAGAGTATTCTTTGCAGCCTAATAAAATTATTGAAACACCAAAAGGGAAGGCTCCGTTTTGAATAATGAATCGCTCACCGGACATTATTGATTTAAGTATAAAATTTATCGGTTTTGAAGGAAAGCTGGCTTGATAAGTATCTTTAAACATACTAAAATGATTTTTTAAAAAATATACTAAAAAAATTAAAGGAAAAAGCCAGGTATTGAAATAACTTCCATATTTTATTTTTAAACCTGCTTGTTTTATCTTATTTGATAATTCTTTTAACGTATATCTTCTTTTATGGTCATTAATAACATCAAGATCGCTCCATAAAAATTGATATGCAGGAACTGTCAGTAGAAAATAGCCTCCCGGCTTTATTTTGGCTAATATATTTTTTAATGATGTTTCATCATCGTCTACATGTTCCAAAACATCAAAAAGCGTTATTAAATCAAAACTTTCATCAGGAAAAGGAATATTATCAGGCAAATTTCCCTGTACTATATTAAAATCATATTTTTCTTTTGATAATTCTATTGCATAAGGATCATTTTCCAATCCAATAATATTTTGGGAATATTTAGCTAAAAGATTAAAATTTCCTCCTGTGCCACAACCTATATCTAAAATTTTATATTCAGGATTTATTTTTTTAATATGTTTTTTTATAACTGTTTCTATTATTTTACGCCTGCTAACAAGCCACCAATGTTCTTCCATATTTTCAGAAGTTAATTTGTGAAGTGCTTTATCCATTATTTTTTCCTGTTTTTTATTATAACTTTAAACCCTTATGTATCCTGTTTTTGGACTTGTTATCCAGCTATTAAAAAGCTCATCAAAATCGATTTTTGAATTTTTGTAAGGATCATATACCGGCATATTAATAAGTTCCATCAATTTTATGTCATCTTCATTACAAATATGAGAATTCCCGAGTGCTTTAAAATAATTATTCACGCCTGTGCTTACGAATTTAACGTTTAAATCCTGTAAAACAACGTCATTTCTGACTTGTTCTATAGCTCTAAAAGCAAGAAAATTTACTATAGAATAAAAAACAGGTTTTAATCCTGTCATTGCCATGCCTGCGGCTATTCCTACAGAACCCTGTTCCATTATTCCAACGTTATAAAATCTATCGGGAAATTCTTCCTTAAATTTATTAGTAACACCAAAACCCATATCTGATACAAGAAGTATAATTCTTTTGTCTTCTCTGGCATAAGGAATTAATTTATCTATAACCGCACTTCTATAATTATTCATATCTGTTACCCATATTAAATTCTTCTTCTGTAGGCATTCTGAAATGAAATTTAGGTATGTTTTCCATACAGAGAAGCCCATAGCCTTTTATAGTTTTTGCAATAACAACTTTTGGGCTATTTTTAGTACTATTTTTTAATGTTTTTATTGCTGATTCTATTTTATCAGTGTTATGTCCATTGCAAGAAACGGTTTCAAAGCCAAAAGCGGATAATTTTCTTTCAAAATGAGTATCATCATTCTTATCAACAAGAATATTATCTAAAAAATCCATTGCCTGAAGCCCGTTATTATCTATTATCAGAGTTAAGTTTGACAATTCGTGTTTTGCTGCAAATTGAATTGCTTCCCACATTGAGCCTTCCTGCATTTCTCCATCACCAACAAGGCAATAAACTTGATAATCCTTGTTTTGTAATTTTGCTCCAAAGGCAATACCAACGGCAACAGGCAAGCCATGACCAAGAGAGCCGCAGCTTGTTTCCAGTCCATAATCATGATTGATTTCTACGCATCCTTTTAAAGAACCGCCGTTATGAAAATTTTCAATCTCGCTGTTTGGAATGATTCCGAGGTCATTTAAAATTACATAAAGCGAATAACAGCCATGTCCTTTTGAAAGGATAAATCTGTCACGATTTTCCCAAGCATCCTTGTCATTGCGAGGAGCACCCGCAAGGGGCAGAGCCTGTCCGGAGGAGCGAAGCGACGTGGGGATGAATGATTTTTGGATTGCTTCGTCACCATGTTCCTCGCAATGACGGAAAGAGATGTTCATAATTTTGTAATAAAGTACGGTTAAAATATCAACACAGGAAAGAGACGGGGCAATATGCTCACCGCCTTTATTCACAGCAAATTCAACCGTTTTTTTTCTTATTTCATCAGCCTTCTTTTGCAAAGAAGCATCTAGAACGTTTCTTGTATCCATTTTTTAAGTTCTTCCAGTTTTATAGGGATATTACCGACTTTACTTACCGCAATAGAAGCTATACCTGCACCGATAACAGAAGCCTCCATTAAATTTGCTCCCGCGCAAAGCCCGAGAACTAATCCGGAGAGAAGAGAATCACCTGCGCCCATTACATCAACAGGATTAACATTCAAAGCATTGAAATGCTGTGTTTGCAGAAATTTATCTTCGTTTTTAGAAATATTTTGATAAGAAATAAAACCATTCTCGCCAAGAGTCAAAACAAGGTTTTTAATGTTAAGTTTTTCGACAAGGGTTGTTCCTATTTTTTCAAGACCGCTGTGCTTATCGCCAAGCGCAATTCGTGCTTCTCTTTCTGTTGGAGTGATAAGATCAAAATTATTGAATTTTAATATGTCGCCTATTTGACTGCTGCTTTGAGAATCCCCAAAAAGCTTAATATTTTTTGATTCTGCTATTTTAGAAATGCTTTTAATTAGATTTGGAGTGATTACTCCATAAGAAAAATCGCTTATGACAATACCGTTAATATCATCCGCTATTAAATCTATATAATCGATGATTTGTTTCTCGATTTTGGAATTTATATGGTGTTCCTGAAGTCTTGAAACTCTTAGTAATTTTTGGTTTCCGACCATATATCTCATTTTAAAGGTTGTCTGACGTTCATTATCATGAATTAAATTTGCTTTTATTCCTTCATGTGCAAGTTCTTCTTTAACTATATTGCCGGGCGCATCGTTGCCTATTACGGAAACAAAATAACAGTTTGCCCCAAGACTTTTTATATGTCTTGATACAACTGCGGCGCCTCCTACAAAATCTCTTTTTTCTACTTCTTTTATATTTATTACGGGAGCTTCGCTGCTCATCCCTAATGCGTCACAGGCAACATATTCATCAACAATCGTATCTCCTATAACAAGGATATTTAAATCTTTAAAAGATTCGATATAATTATTTAGTTTTTCAGGCTGGATTTTTTGTCTTGTTACAGCTTCTTTAAATTTTTGCAATTTCTTTTGAGAAAGACTTAAAAGATTATCATTCAATAAATCGTATGTGGAATATTCTATACGACCTGAGCTGAACACGACTTTTCCGTTTAATTTTTCAACCAGATCTATTTCATCTTTAATTAAATCGAGTTTATCGCTGAATTCTTCGCCTTTTACATAAAAATCAGGCTGTACGGCTTTTATTACGTCTAAAAAAGAAATATCATTAAAAATAATCACTTTATCGACTTTTTGAAGGGAAGCCACTCCTCTTGCCCTGTCATACTCATCAAAAAAATTCTTTTTATTCTTCTCTTCAAGGTGATTATAGCCCTGAATTGCTACAATCAAGCAATCCCCCTGCTTTTTTGCATATTCTAAAAACCTTATATGTCCCGGATGTACGGTATTAAAGTGTCCCTGACAAAGCACAACTTTTTGTCCCGAATTTTTTTGTTCTTTAATATATTCGATAATTTCGTTTATATTTAAAATTTTTTCGTTAATTTCCATTTATTTTTATCCGTTTAACTGTCATTGCGAGGAGGCACAAAGTGCTGACGTGGCAATCTAATCTTATATAAAGTTAACATGCGGTGAAGGGTTTTTTAGTTCCCACAAATACCTGTTTATTTCATCCATTCGACAATTTATACGACAATTTTCCGCGTTCATTGTATTTTTTATGTATTCAAAGTTTTTTTTTCTTCTTTGTCCTTCCCAGATTTCTTTAAAAAAATTTTCATTAATATTACCATAACAAAATTCGAGATTTTCTAAGAATGAGCTGCACCCGAAAACATTGCCGTCAGACATTATATATCCCCAGAAAAACGGAACTGCACTGCATTTTTTATATCTTTCAACTTTATTTGTCATCTTTTTCATGGTATTTGCCCTGAAAATAACCTTAAAAGATTCAGTATTGTACTTTTCAAGTTCTTTTTCAAGAAACATGTAATCAGAATAAGAAATATCTTCATATTTTCTGGTATTGCTCATTAAATGCTGGGAATACGGCTTTATAACAAGGTAATCAAGACCTATATCTCTTGCATGTCCTGCAAGTTCTGCCGCTGAACCGAAATTTTCCGGCAATAAAAGCATTTGCGCTCCGAGAGTAGATCCTTTTCTCATTTCTTTTCTTAACGCTACAGCTTTAGAAAGATTTTCAAGAACTTTATCAAAATCTTCTTCTTTTGTTCTGTGGATTTCAGAATAAACTTTAGCGTTTCCTGCATTAAGGCTTACTTTTATCCATTTGCAGTTTTTAACGTAGGTTTCAAGGGCTTCAGGTGAAGCCATCGCAAAATTAGTGGTCAACGAGGTGTCTATTCCTACGTTTTCACAGTGTTTTATAATTTCAGGAAAGTTTTTATAAAGCAGCGGCTCGCCTTCGCCTGCAAACATTATGCTTTTAATCCCTAAGTCAGCCATTTCTGTTATTCTATCTCTTAAAATGTCATAGGGAATTTCTCTTTTTTGATAACCTATATAGTCTTTTGCGCAAAATACACATCTGTGATTGCAATGCCCTACAGGCGAAATTTCAAGATATATCGGGTAAATGCTTTTTGCGGTATCCCATTCATTGCTATTTGCTTGCCATTGAGCCACTCTTTCAGGGTGGAATATTAATTTATGGTTATCTATTCTGTATGAATTTGTCATAATACTTGTTTATGCCTTTTCAAAAAACTTTCGATAAATCATTCTTTACACCCACCCCCAACCCCCTCCCTCGAGGGAGGGGGCTA
>Ga0209417_1001527_pt1 | contig 41881 bp, 46 predicted proteins | sample RifGroF2_FD_184002 | JGI IMG/M metagenome (GOLD analysis project Ga0209417, IMG submission 184002) | Groundwater microbial communities from Rifle, Colorado, USA - Groundwater F2 (SPAdes) (version 2) | ecosystem: Environmental > Aquatic > Deep subsurface > Groundwater | place: Rifle, Colorado... | reverse complement strand
GGATCGGAAAAAGGTATTCCAATTTCGATAATATCCGCTCCTGCTTTTTCCATCTCAAGAATATATTCGATTGTTTTTTCCTTGCTCGGGTCTCCTGCTGTCAGAAAAGCAATAAATGATTTTTTATTATTAAAAGCACTGTTTATTTTACTCATGAATGTTCACCCCTCTGTATCTTGCTATTGAAGCAACATCCTTGTCACCTCTGCCCGAAAGGCAAATAATAATGCTATCATCACTGCTCATGTTTCCTGCAATTTTCATAACATGAGCAACAGCGTGTGCGCTCTCAATTGCACAAATGATGCCTTCTGTTTTTGCAAGATATTCGAATGCCGAAACAGCTTCGTCATCTGTAATTGGAACATAATGTGCACGTCCTGTATCATGCAAATTTGAATGTTCTGGCCCAATTCCTGGATAATCAAGCCCTGCGGAAATAGAATAAACAGGTGCGATTTGTCCGTTATCGTCCTGACAGAAATAAGATTTCATACCATGGAAAACTCCGAGAGCTCCTTTTGCGATTGTGGCTGCGTGTTGATCAGTGTCAACACCCTTTCCTGCCGCTTCACAGCCTATTAAGTGTACATCCTTGTCGCTGATAAAGTTATAAAAAGCACCTATAGCATTACTGCCGCCACCAACACAAGCGACAACCGCTGTTGGTAATTTTCCTTCGTATTCCAAAATTTGTTCGCGTGCTTCCTTACTGATTACGCTTTGAAAATCACGAACCATCATCGGAAAAGGATGAGGTCCCATTACAGAACCAAAAACATAATGCGTATCATGCACACGGTTTGTCCACTCACGCAGAGTTTCGTTTACAGCATCCTTCAAGGTCATTGTTCCGCTTGTTACAGGATGCACCTTTGCTCCGAGCAATTCCATTCGGTAAACATTCAGAACCTGACGTTCTGTATCTTCTTTACCCATGAATATTTCGCACTCAAGTCCAAGCAAAGCTGCAGCGGTTGCGGTGGCAACGCCGTGCTGCCCTGCGCCTGTTTCTGCGATAACTCGTGTTTTGCCCATCTTTTTTGCCATTAGTGCCTGACCGAGGACGTTGTTGATTTTATGAGAGCCTGTGTGGTTGAGATCTTCCCTCTTTAGATATATCTTTGCTCCTCCAAGGTCTTTTGTCATCTTCTCTGCAAAATATAATAAAGACGGTCTGCCTGCATATTCTTTTAATAATTTATCAAGCTCATTATTGAAATCAGGGTCGTTCTTAAAAAGCTCGTACTGCTTTTCAAGATTCTGTATCTCGCTCATAAGTGTCTCTGCCACATACTGTCCGCCATATATTCCGTATCTGCCATTATTCATATGAAATCCCTCCTTAAATTGCTTTTTCTTCAAGCACAGCACGTTTTTTCAAATCTTTCATCAATGCATCAAATTCTAATAAATCCAAGGATTGCGCACCATCACATAAAGCCTTCGCAGGATTATTATGCGTTTCAACCATAAGTCCGTCCGCACCAACGGCTAGAACAGCTTTTGCTAGCGGAGCAACAAGGCTGCGGATTCCCGAAGCATGACTTGGATCAACAACAACAGGCAGATGTGATTTCTGCTTTAACAAAACAACCGCCGAAAGGTCAAGTGTATTACGTGTCATTGTCTCAAAGGTTCGGATACCTCTCTCGCAAAGGATAACCTGCGAGTTACCTCCTGCCATAATATATTCCGCACTCATAAGCAGCTCTTCGATTGTGTTAGCAAGACCTCGTTTTAACAAAACCGGCTTTTTTATGCGTCCGACAGCCTTGAGCAAATCAAAGTTCTGCATATTTCTTGCACCAATCTGAACGATATCGACATCCTCAAATAGTTCAATTTGCGTTTGGTTCATAATCTCCGAGATTATTGGCAACCCTGTTTTTTCTCTAGCGATTTTCAGCAATTTCAAACCGTCTGCCTGCATTCCTTGAAAAGCGTAAGGCGAGGTTCGAGGCTTAAATGCACCACCTCTGAGTATTTTTGCTCCGCTTGCCTTGACCGATTCTGCTACTTCAATTATCTGTTCTTCACTCTCTACCGAACAAGGACCCGAAATAACCGTAAAAGTACCTTCTCCAATTAACGCATCGCCCACAGGAATAATGGTGCTATCGGAGTGTACATTACGATTGACCGCTTTGTATTGTTCTGTTATCCGTTTTCCATATTCGACAATATCGCACGTTTGTACAACATGGTCTATATCAATATTCGCTGTATTTCCAATAAGGCAAACGGCCGTATGCTCCGTTCCGACACTTAAAATTGTGGAAAAGCCCTGTTGTTCCCAATCATATATAAACTGATTGACCTTATCTTTATTTATGTTATTTTTTAATATAAAAACCATTTGAAGAACTCCTCCTTGTGAAATCAACCAACCTTTTGATTTTTTGTTTGTCTTTAAAGCCGTCTGTTTCAACACCACTGCTTGTATCTATACAAAATGGATGTAAGGTGAGTGCTTCTTCTATATTGTCCTGGTTGATTCCGCCTGCAAGGAAATAGTCTTTTTTGCAAGCAGATACAAACTTCCAGTCAAACATTTTACCTGTACCTCCATGCCCGTTGTCAAGTAAAAGATAATTTGTTGCCGAATCATTCCAATCAAGTATATCGCTCTCTGTGTTTACGCATACTGCTTTTATTATTGGTTTGTTTGTATGCAATTTTAATTCTTTTATATAATTCTCGTCTTCGTTACCATGGAGTTGAATTAAATCGATGACTTCTGTATTAATTGCTGACATTATTTCCTCGATAGGAGAATTGACAAATACACCGACAGCTTTTATACCCGATGATAACTTCTTTTTTAAAGCGGTTGCTTGTTCTAGTGAAACCTGCCTTCGGCTTTTTGCAAAAACAAAACCAATAAAATCGGGTATAACTTCGTTAACAGCATTAATATCACACAAGCGTGAAAGACCACATATTTTAATTTTGGTTTTCAAATTATATTTCCTCTTAAGTTATCAAGCATTGCCTTTTTATTTTTAGAACGCATGAGCGTTTCACCTATCAAAACAGCATCTACACCGTTTTTTCTCAAATCATCAACGTCCTGTGGAGTTTTTATCCCGCTTTCGGATATAAATATTATATCATGTGGAACCAAACTGCGAAGTTTTATGCTTGTTGTAATATCAACATCAAAGGTTTTTAAATTGCGGTTGTTTACGCCGATTATTCTTGCTCCAGCCTTAAGTCCTTTTTCAACTTCGTCTTCCGTATGTGTTTCAACGAGTGCAGATAAACCCAAGCTGTGAGCGATTTCAATGTATTCTCTTAACTGCAAGCTGTTCAGAATAGCACAAATCAAAAGAACAGCAGATGCACCGAGTAATTTTGCTTCATATATCATGTAGCTGTCGATAGTAAAATCCTTACGTAAAACAGGGATTTTTACATCTTTTGAAATTTCTCTTAGATATTTTTCATTTCCCTTGAAAAAATACGGCTCGGTCAATACAGAAATCGCTTCTGCACCTGCCAGTTCATAATCCCTTGCTATCGATAAATAAGGGAAATCCTCGGATATAATTCCCTTTGACGGAGAAGCTTTTTTAACCTCGCAGATGAAAGAAATGTCTTTCGTTGATAAGGCTTTTTCAAAAGGAAAATTAAAATCTGTTTTTATTGCCAAAGCATCTGATATAATTTTTGATTCGGAAAAGAACTTTTTTCGTTCGGCTATTCTTATTTTTGTTTGTTCGGTTATTTTATCAAGTATCATTTGGTTACCTATTTGATTCTGTGATAAATGCGTTCAGCTGATTTTCGGCTTTACCACTGTCAATTAATTCCTGTGCTATTATTACACCATCGGCAATAGATGAACATTTATCAGCTATATACAGAGCCGCAGCGGAATTTAAAACAACAGCATCACGTTTTGGTCCTTTTTCGCCTCTAAAAATGCTTCTTGTAATTTCCGCATTCTCCTTTGGTGTACCGCCGATTAGGTCATCCTTTGAGCATCTTTTTATTCCAAACATCTCAGGCTCGATCATATATGACTTGAATGTTCCGTTATTTACTTCGCAAATAGATGTCGGTGCGCTTAACGATATTTCGTCCAGTTTATCCATGCCATAAATAACCATTGCACGTTTTACGCCCAGACTACACAATACTCTTGCAAGTGGTTCAACCAGCGCTTCATCATATACCCCCATAAGCTCGATTTTTGCTCCTGCCGGATTTGCGAGAGGTCCAAGTATGTTGAAGATTGTTCGTATTCCCAATTCACGGCGAATCGGTGCAACATATTTCATAGCTATATGGTAATTTTGTGCAAATAAAAAGCAAATTCCGATTTTCTCAAGCAACTCCGCACTTTTTTCGGGAGAAATGGTAATGTTTACTCCCAACGCTTCCAAAACGTCAGCCGCACCGCATTTACTGGAAGACGCTCTGTTTCCATGCTTGGCAACGGGAACGCCACCTGACGAAATAACAATAGATGATGTTGTTGATATATTGAAGGTATTTGAACCGTCGCCGCCTGTGCCGACTATTTCAAGCACATTCTTATCGTGAAGTAATTTTACACAGTGCTTTCTCATGCCGACTGCCGAGGCGGTAATCTCGTCAATGGTTTCGCCTTTTATTGAAAGTGCTGTCAGATACGCACTCATCTGAACGTTTGTTGCTTCACCGTTCATTATCTCGTGCATAACAGCTTCCGCCGTTTCGTAGGATAAATCTTGTTTTTTTGAAAGAGCTATAATTGCTTCCTTAATCATGATTTATTTCTCCTATAAAATTACTTATGATTTGTTTACCGTCCGGTGTCAGCACCGATTCAGGATGAAATTGCAATCCGAAAATTTTATATTCATTATGCTCGACCGCCATAATTTCACCATCAGTTGTTTCGGAGGTGATACGAAGGAAAGTTGGCAGTGTTTCCCTGACTGCTGCTAATGAATGATATCTAGCTACCTGTATTTCACTATTCATTCCCTTAAACAGACTACTGTTTATATCAAGTGCCGCTTGCGAAGTTTTACCGTGCATAAGTTTTTTTGCATATGTTACTGTCGTGCCGAACGCTTCGCAAATTGCCTGATGTCCAAGACAAATACCCAATATTGGAATTTTCTCACCCAGCACTTTAACAACCTCGATACAAACTCCTGCATCGATTGGTTTTCCAGGCCCTGGGGAAAGTATAATTGCTTTCGGTTTAAGTTCTTCTATTTCTTCGACATTTAATTCATCGTTACGAATAACCTTGATATCGGGGTAAAACTCGCCTATTAACTGATATACATTATAAGAGAAGCTATCGTAATTATCGATCAAAAGTACCATATTTATGGCCATTCCTTTCCGTGGCGTTTACGCCACAAGTGGGAATTGTGCCGTTCCGGCTATAGCCGGATTACTGCACCTCTTGCAGTAAAGGCACAAAACCGTAGTTTGAAAATTTATTTTCAAACTTATATCCCCTCCTCTGCTTTTTTAATAGCATTGATTACAACTTGCGCTTTATTCAGGCATTCCAGATATTCACTTTTAGGAACACTGTCTGCTACAATTCCAGCACCAGAACGGATAAAAATTTTACCATTCTTTGCGTAAGCAATACGGATTGCAATACAGGTGTCAAGATTTCCTGTAAAATCAATATAACCGATTGCACCGCCGTATATTCCACGCTTGTTTTGTTCAAGCTCATCGATAATCTCACAAGCTCTTATTTTAGGTGCGCCCGAAAGTGTTCCCGCCGGTAAAATTGCATCAACCGCATCCAAAGCATCCTTATCGCTGCGTATTTTGCCCTTGACTGTCGAGCCTATATGCATAACGTGTGAAAAACGTTCTATAGACATATATCTTTCTACCTCAACCGAGCCGATTTCGCTTATTCTGCCGATATCATTTCGTCCCAAGTCAACAAGCATATTATGCTCTGCACATTCTTTTTCATCGGTAAGCAATTCTTTTTCAAAGTTCTTATCTTCCTCTTCGGTTTTTCCTCTCGGACGAGTACCTGCTAGTGGGAAGGTATAAAGTGAAGAATCCTGTAACTTTACCAGCGTTTCGGGTGAAGCACCTGCAATTTCAATATCATCGCTTGAAAAATAAAACATATATGGAGAGGGGTTTGTTGTTCTTAACACTCTATAAACATCAAAAAGACTGCCTTTAAAGCTTGCTTCCAAACGGTTTGACAATACAGCTTGAAAAATATCACCCTCATAAATATAATTCTTGGCTTTCTCAACCATCTCGCAGTATTTTTCCTCCGAAAATAGAGGATGAAATTCCTCCAATAGCTTTAACGGTTGAATATTTGCAGGCGTTCCTGTTTTTAGGAGTTGCATCATCTGTTCAAGCTTTAATAAAGCATTATTATAGCCGATTTCGATATTATCTGTAGGTATGTTAACTATCAATTGAATTTTCTGCTTATAATTATCGAATGCGATTACCTTGTCAAACAGCATTAAATCAACATCATTAAAATCCTCTAAATCAACCGAATCAAGTTTTAGTGTAGGTTCGCTGTATTTAATATAGTCATAAGCGAAATACCCGACAAGTCCACCTGTAAAGGGTGGCATTTTTTCTATTCGAGGACTGTGATTCTCGGTTATAATTTTTCGTATATATTCTTTTGGGTGAGTTGTATTTACTTTAATCTCATTACCGCGTTTTATTTTTAAGTCACCATTTAAGCAGGTAAGTTCAAGTGTAGGATCAAATCCGAGAAAGGTATAGCGTCCCCATTGTTTTGTATCTTCAATACTTTCGAGCATAAAACAGTGATGACTAACATTCTTTAAAATTCTGAGAGCTTCAATCGGAGTTATACTGTCCGAGTACATTTCTCTGCATATCGGAATTTTTTTATATATACTCCTCTGTGCCAATACTTTTACCTGATCGTATTCCGGATAAATATTCATTGCCATATCTCCTTATAAAATGAAAATAAAAAAGTCCTTGACAGTAAAACTACTGTCAAGGACGGGTATTATAAAAAATACTCGCGGTACCACCTTGATTCACGTGCTTTTTTATAAAAAAGCCGTGCTCTTTATCAGGATACATACATATCCCCGGCAACTGACGTATGCCTATTATAACGTCGCAGAATACTAGATGAAAATCAACGAAGTGATTTTTATTTTTGACTGCGCCCTCAGCGGTCCATTTAACGATCTGCGTTCCATTCGGCTCTCAGCTCCCCGAACTCTCTGTAAGTGCACAACTCGTTTTTATCTCCACTTCAACGGTTTGATATTAAACTTATCTAATAATACATTATATATTACTATTTGTCAATGGGTTTTTGTAAAAAATTTTATGTAAATAATTCTTTGACTTTTGACATTAAAATGGTACAATGTAGGTAAATTTTATGATATGATATATTTATACGTTTAAATACGTTTTTGGAGGTATTGTTAATTGAAAAAACCAAAAATACTAGTAGTAGGCAGCCTAGTCATGGATTTAATAGTCAGCTCCGAAAGGATCCCTGCAAGCGGAGAAACGGTTATAGGCTTTGGCTTTCAAACTGCATCGGGTGGTAAAGGTGCAAATCAAGCGGTACAGGCTGCAAGACTTGGAGCTGATGTAACAATGGTCGGAAAAGTTGGTTTAGACAGCTTTGGTACGATGTTAATTAATACTATAAAAAACTCAGGTGTTGATGTTTCACATATTACAGTTGCAGAAAATACCCCTTCAGCCATCGGAAATGTTCTGCTTGAGGTTAAAAACGGAAAAACAGCTAACCGGATTATAGTTGTTCCCGGAGCAAATATGAAGCTGACCTTGGACGATATATCATTTATAAAAGATACAGTTACTGATTACGACATGGTCATTTTGCAGCTGGAAATTCCAATGGAAATAATCGAAACAGTTGCAAAATACGCTTTTGACAATAATGTTCCGGTAATGCTGAACTCCGCACCTTATGTACCGATAAGTCAAAGATTGTATAGCTACTTGACTTATATATCGCCGAATGAACATGAAGCTGCGGATATTACCGGAATTTCGGTTATCGACGAAAAATCCATAAACGAAGCTGCAAAAGCAATTTTAAATAATGGCGTTAAAAATGCAATTATCACACTAGGCAGCAAGGGTGCTGTTTTATGCAATGATACCGAATACATACATAGTCCTTGTGTTCCGGATGTTGATGTAAAGGACCCGACCGCAGCCGGCGACAGCTTTGTCGGTGCATTCTGTACGGCTGTTTGTATCGGTGTTTCACATGAAAAAGCTATGTACTTTGCAAATCTTGCAGCTTCTATAACCGTTTCGCAGATGGGAGCGCAGCCTAGCCTGCCCGATATTGACAAGGTGTTGGAATTGATGAAAAACAGAGGTATTGATACAACAGAATTTATTATTTTAAGAGGTATAAAATGAGTACATTAAATAACTTTTTACAAATATCAAAGGATGAATTTATAAATTTCCTAGACACTATCAGCGAAGATACATTCAATATTACAGCTGAATTAATTCAAGCATCTAAGAAAAACGGCGGAAGGCTTCATGTTACGGGCATAGGAAAGCCGGCGCATGTCGCAGCCTATATTGCTTCTTTGTTATCCTCAACAGGCACTCCCACATATTTTCTCCATGGAACAGAAGCGGTTCACGGCTCGTGTGGTCAGCTTGCTGAAGGTGATGTTGTTATTTGTATTTCCAATAGCGGAGAAACCGCCGAAATGAAAGCAACAGTAGCTGCAATAAAAAACAACGGCTGTAAAATCATAGCTGTAACAGGTAATCCCGATTCATGGCTGGCCAAATTTGCTGATGCTCATTTATTTGCTGGGGTAAAACAAGAGGGCGGTCCGCTTAACCGTGCACCGAGAACTTCGATTATAGCGGAAACCTTAATTTTACAAGCGCTTTCGGTTGTCTTGCAAGAAAAACAAGGACTCACACCGCAAGAATATGTAAAACACCATCCCGGAGGTACTTTGGGTACAATCAGAGAAAATGAAAAATAAAATGGAAGTTTTTTATGCCAGAAAACAGATTTTATTCAAAGATATGATAAAATAATAATGCAGAGTATTCTGAAAGTTTTATAAATGAAAATTAGTGAAGAACAAATAAAATATTAGCACGATGTATTTTTTATAATACCTCGTGCTATTTTTATGGAAAGTTGTTTTAATCTTCTACTTTTATTACCGAAACCGGGCAGTTTTCCTGTGCTTCTATAGACGCATCTTCTGCTTCCTCCGGAACATCCTCGTTATAAACCTCGGCAATTCCGTCCTCTGCCATTCTAAAAACATCGGGACAAATCTCTGGACAAAGTCCGCAGGAGATACATCCCTCTCTATCAAGTGTTGCTTTCATATTTTTTTACCTTTCCTTTAAAAATTTATTATATATTAAAAAATTTTTATTCAGACATAAGCCTTTTCTCGCCTGTAATTTCCTGTATCGGCTTAATATTTTGTGTTACTTCAAGAACACCGAGATATTCACTATCTTTGTTTCTTACTGCGAAATATCTAATATATACTAACTTTCCGCCCATATTAATCCAAAAATCCTCGTGATCCTTTTTTCCGCTTTTAAAATCCTCTACAATTTTCTGAACAATATGCACGCTTGCCGGAGGGTGACAATTAGAAACATTACGCCCTATTATTGCTTTTGTTCTTGGAAATATACGCTCTGTTCCTTGTGAAAAATATTTTACAATATCGTCCTTATCAACAAAAGTGATATCAAACGGCAGTGTATCAAGCATACCGACAAGTTCATTTATTCTTAAAACACCGCTTGGTAAGGTTATAATTCCAGGTTCTGTCTTTTCTTTCTCTACAGTCATTTCATTTTCGGATGAAGGACTCCAGACAGGAATTCTGTCAATCAAATACCCGATTTCACTGCTCTCGTCCGCAATTTTGATCCATTCATCCTGCGTCAGAGTTTCGAGTAGCATTGGAAGCATGATGTTTTCTTCCTTAAAAATCATTTCTGTTACTTTTTCTGTAAGTGCTGCGACTTTTTCCTGTAATTCTGTCACGGTAAATTTTTTCGATGATATTAAAGATATAGCCTGCTTTATTTGACTGCGGATATCATCATCTACTCCCCACATCACCTTAGGTGGACCTGTTATACCGTATTTCTCCATGTAGGGGAATAAAAGATTCTCTTTTCTTAAATAATGAATATCAATCTTTGCAAGCTCATCCAGAGCATGTTTTAAATTTTTTATGGTTTCTTTGTTAATTAACGATAATAAATTAGGTTTTATGTGTGTATCAACCAGTTTTTCGATAAAGCGGTTTTCTCTTTTAATGATGTTTGCAGGATGTCCTGGGATTTCAGATGCATCTGTCGGTTGGTGAATTTCTTCAATCGAACCTTTAAAAACCGAAGCATGGACATCACAAAGCCGCTGCACTTCGGTGATCGGAAGTCCTTCCGAAATAAGTGCTTGTTCGGCTTCGGAAATTTCCATAGCTGAAACACCTTCAAAAGCTTCCTCAAACTGTTTTTTCACTTCGTTTACACTTTTCCCTTTGTGAAGCTCGGAAATAATTTGTTTTATAACATCCTTCCGGTATTTTCTGTTGTCGATTTGTTCGCTCATTTTTAATCCCTCCTAAGTTATTACCACATACCCTTGCTCTTTAAAAGCTTGTATGACCATATTTAAATCTAATTTCTTTAGGGATGCACCTTTAGGTATTGTCATAAACCTGCCGACAGTATTTATCATGCCGAGCTTTAGAATATCGGTAAAACCTATCTCAGCAAGAATTCTTGAAATACTTTGATCAGAGCTGCATAATTCGTAGATTGTTTTATTAAAATCAATTACCTTTTCATTCAATACAATCATCAACTCCATTATTTATTATTACCAAAAACCAATTAATAAATTATAACATCCATTTATGAATTTTTCTATTTATTTTTTAACGATATTTATTTTCAAACAGTTGAATTTAATTGATAAATATGTTAAAATATAGAATAATATAATTCTAGAAAATTTGGTGTGTTATGAAATACAATAAAAATTGGTTTTATAAATTGGATTATAAATACAGAAAATACGCAATCCGCAATTTTATGTCATTTATCGTTGGCGGTATGGCGATAATTTTTGTCATGAGTATAATGATGGCTTCGTCAGGCATTAACCTTATCGGTGCTCTTACTTTTGACAAATCAGAAATAATGAATGGACAGATATGGCGAATTGTCAGTTTTATTTATATTCCGCCTGATACCAGCACCTTTTTTATTATATTTGCTCTCTACTTTTATTGGTTAATCGGAAATTCTCTCGAACACGAATGGGGAGCATTAAAGTTTAATGTCTTCTATATTTTCGGTATAATCGGTACGATAACCGGCGGAATAATTATGGGCTCCGCAACAAATTCTTTTCTCAACTTATCGTTATTTTTAGCTTTTGCAATTCTTTTTCCGGAGTTTGAAGTTAGGTTGTTCTTTATGATTCCAGTAAAAGTAAAATGGCTTGCCTATATTGATGTTGTATATTTAATTTACGCATTTATCATAAGCGAATGGACAATAAGAATTGCAATTCTCATATCAATTATTAATATCATACTATTTTTTTGGAATACTCTTTTAAACCAACTTAAACGAATATTCAGAAACAGAAGACATAAGTTCCAGACTCGTAATTATTGGAAACAAAAATAATAAATTAAAACATCGCTGTTAAAATAAAAGGCGATGTTTTTTATATAATAATTGTAACTATAGACAAATTTAAAAAATAGTGTTATAATGACCGCTGGATTATAAATTTTTATATATTTCTTTACAATTTACGCTTTGGAGGATGTAAATGAAGATTCCAAACATACCGATCTCTTACATATATAAGAGATTTAATGATAATTTTGGCAAAAAAGGTGCTTTCCGTTTTGCTGTTATATTGTTCATAATCATTATCTCATTAGAATTAACGGTTTTTAATTTCAATTCGTATTTATTAATGTTAGGTGATTATGAAGAAACGAAACTTTCCCTGTCAGAAGCTAAATTAAATAAACTAATTACTGACGAAAATGGTTTCCTACATAATGAGGAAGGCGGAGAATCTACAATTGAATTTTCCAATGTGGATATTCCTATCGGAACAATTTATCTTGATATTGAGTATTCAGATGATATTACTCAAACAACAATTTCTATTGATATTAAAGATTCCACAAATAATGCTCAATACAGATATGGAGCTGCTAACATTACCATAATAAAAGGGTATGAGAGAAGTCAGACAATCCCTTGCCAGTTTTCAGGTGAAGTATCTGATATGCGTTTAAAGTTAAATTTATCGAAAACGCAAAATATTACAATAAAAGAAATAACCATAAATAAACCGATATCCCTGCATTTTTCATTAACAAGAGTTTCATTTCTGTTTTTCATTATCATATTCGCTTATTTAATGATAAGATCAGAAGCATTTAATAAGTCATATGAAGAGAAGCGTTTGTTTGGTTTCCGCATTATTGTTTTTATAACTATAATATTTTTAGTCTTTTCAATATTGGTGTCCGCCGGATACAGATCAAGAGGTGGCGGAAATGTATTCGAAGACTTTAAACTGAAAGAAGGTTCTCAGATAACCAAGGAGCTTGTTGATGCTTTTGAAAATGGACAGGTTGTACTCCTGGAAGAACCGCCTGAAGCATTAAAGAATCTTGAAAATCCCTATGACTGGAGCCAAAGAAAAAAAGCAGGCTTGTCCTATCAATGGGATCATTGTTATTATGACGGTCACTATTATTCGTATTACGGAATTGCACCTGTAATAGTTTTATTCCTCCCTTATCATTTAATAACTGGATTTTACTTTCACACTACCTGGGCTGTATTAATTTTCAGTATGATCGGTATCATTTTTCTGTCAAAATTATACCTTGCTATAATAAAGAAATGGTTCCTAAAACTTCAATTAAAATTTGTGGTTATGGGTTTAATTTTCTTGCAAATCTCATCCGGAATATGGTTTAGTATTTCACGGGCGGAAATGTATGAGATTGCAATATCCTCCGGTTTTGCTTTTGCCTTAATGGGATCGTATTTCTTAATCACCTCAAATGTAGTCGGGGATGGTAAAATTTCAAAGCTAAGGGTTGCACTGGCAACAACCTTCCTTTCCATAGCTGTTTTATGTAGGCCTACACTGGCTGTATATTGCTTAGCAGCGTTAGCATTTTTGTACTTTGGATTAAAAAAATTAAAAAGTTCCGAAAATAATAAAAATAAAAAGATCATTGTTAAATATTTGATTTCTTCCCTTTTACCGTTTATAATTTTTGGCGGTATTCAAATGGTTTATAATTGGATGCGCTTTGACTCACCATTTGATTTCGGCATTCAATATTCTTTGACCATTAATGATTTTACCAATTCACAATTTCACATCCATTTTGTATTAGTTTGTATCTTTTCATTTTTATTTGCAGCACCGTATTTTCAACCACAATATCCTTTTGTATATTCATCATTTCAACTATTAAACATGAACGGTTTTATGTATGTAGATGACAAACATGTCAGCGGAATAGCAATAGGTTTGTTTTTCCGTGCTTTACCGATGTTTGCGTATTTCTTATCTCGAAGAGCATATAGATTAATTGAAAAACCGAACAGAAAAAAAGCGTTAATTCTGATTGCATTACCCTGCTTATTAGCACCATTTGCTATTTTGGTTTCGATATGGGAAAGTGGTTACGCTGTAAGATATAATGCAGATTTTTCCTGGCAAATGCTGATAGGAGCATTGATTATTCTATTTGCTGTTATAATACATTGTAAAAATGAAGGTGTACTTAAAATTACGGCTACTACCCTCACCGTTTCTTTAATTTTATGTGTTATGATTAATTTTGCACAGTTGTATTCATTCGTAATTTCCAGATATGTATCCAGCGATATATCGGCTGTTCTTTATTCCTATGAAAGATTAATAGAATTTTGGAGGTAGCTATGGAAATACTTTATTTAGTTGTCCCATGCTATAACGAACAGGAAGTTTTATCTGAAACAGCAAAACAATTACTCGAAAAAATTAATAATTTAATTAATAATAAGATAATTTCACCGAACAGTAGAATTGTATTTGTTGATGACGGTTCAAAGGATAACACTTGGTCTATAATCAATTCTCTTCATGAGAAAAATCAATTGTTTCAAGGTTTGAAATTGTCAAGGAATAAAGGTCATCAAAATGCACTTTTAGCCGGATTAATGACTGTAAAAAAACATTGCGATATTGCAATTTCGTTAGATGCTGATCTGCAGGATGATCTTGATGCTATAGATGAAATGGTACAAAAATACAAGGAAGGCTATGATGTTGTTTACGGAGTGAGAAGTTCCAGAAAAAACGATACTTTCTTTAAAAAGTCAACTGCACAAATATTTTATAAATTCCTAAACTTTATGGGCGTAGAGACGGTATATAACCACGCAGATTATCGTCTTATGAGTAAAAGAGCACTTGATGGCTTGGAAAATTATAGCGAGGTCAATATTTTTTTAAGAGGAATCGTTCCTCTTATTGGATATAAGACCACTATTGTATATTACAAACGAGGTAAGCGTTTTGCTGGAGAATCAAAATATCCGCTTAAAAAAATGCTGTACTTCGCTTGGGAAGGTATAACATCATTTTCAATAAAACCTATAAAAATGATTTCGACTGCAGGTATTCTGTTATTTCTAGCAGGAATAATCATGTTGATCGTTTTATTCTTTAATCGTATTATTAATGATGTAAATATCGGAATATCCTTGATTGTCTCATTGTTGTTCATATTTTTCGGTATACAGCTTATAGCTACAGGAATTGTCGGTGAATACATCGGAAAAATATATATGGAAACAAAACAAAGACCAAGATTTATTATTGAAACTTATCTTGGGGACTAATAATAAATTATTTATGTAAAAAGCACAAAAAAGCTCACGGATAAGTGAGCTTTTTCTACAGTTGAATACATGAATATTTTATTCATTTATGATATAATATTGCCATCACTAGTAATTTCAAGTATTAACCGTTATTTAATCGGCATTAGAAAAATGCTTGGCATTTTCAAAATGTTGGTATAATTTATGATATAATATTACTGACTCCAATAAAATAAAGATTTAATAATATTTTTTGTCGTAACATATATTAAAACTTATGTTTAGGGACAAACACATAGTACAAGTATTAAAATGTGTGTGTTCCTTTTTATTGTCTTTTTTATTCGCTCTATAATAATACTAATTCTACTTAAGAAACAGAAAGAAAAATTCTTCAAAAAAGTCCATAAATCAAAGACTTTTGCTCGAATTTGTCACTGTTTCTAATTCCAATTATTATAAAATAAAAAATTTATATAAAAGGATGCTAAATGATTATGAGAAAGAAAATTACCATTTTAGGCGCTGGAAATGTTGGTGCAACGATTGCATATACTCTCTCACTTAAGGGTTTATGTTCGGAAATTGTTCTTATCGATATTAATAAGGATAAAAGCACCGGCGAAGCACTTGACATTGTCCACGGAACACCGTTCGGTAACCCCGTAAAAATATTTTCGGGTGATTATGAAGATGCCGCAAATTCCAATATTGTTATTGTAACGCTCGGAATTGCAAGAAAGCCGGGACAGACACGTCTTGACCTTGCACAAATTAATGTCAACATAGTAAAATCAGTTATACCCGAAGTTAAAAAATACGCACCCGATGCAGTTTACCTTGTGGTAAGCAATCCAGTTGACATTATAACCTATACTCTTATAAAGAGCTGTGGTTTGTCAGAAAAACAAGTTATCGGTTCAGGTACAATGCTTGATACAGCCAGACTTCGTTCTATGCTCGGCGACAAGCTTCATATGAATTACAAGAATATTCACGCATATGTTTTCGGTGAACATGGTGATTCATCAATGGTTCCGTGGTCTCTAACCTCAGCAATCGGACTTGAAATTCACACAGGCTTTGATTATCTTTCCGATCTTGACGGTGTTTCCTTTAACTGTGATGAAATCGAAAAAGAAGTAAAAGCTTCAGGTGCAAAGGTAATCGCTTGTAAAGGTGCAACATATTACGGCGTTGCTCTTTCGGTTGCACAGCTTGTTGAATGTATCAATCAGGACCTCAATACCTGCGTTACAGTTTCGGGCATGATTAATAATCGTTATGGAATTAACGATGTATGCCTAAGCCTTCCTTTTGTTATAGGCATAAAAGGAATAAGACGCGAAGTCACTCCTCCGCTTACAACCGAAGAGGAAGAAAAACTCAGAGCAAGCGCACAAGTATTAAAAGATCTTATAGCAAAATTAGATATATAAACATATAAATTCTATCTATCGAAATCACAAGAAACTTGTATTTTCCACTACCGCCATTATTCCAGCGACTAATGGTAATGAGTGTTCAATCTTTAAATATTTAATAATATGTCGTTGGAGAAGGATTAAAAAATGAATTACGCAGAAGAATCACTAAAGAAGCATTATGAATGGAACGGCAAAATAGAGGTTATTTGTCGTGCTCCGCTTGAAAACAGACAAGACCTTTCACTTGCATACACTCCAGGCGTTGCTGAACCCTGTCTTGTTATACAAAAGGATGTAGACAAGAGTTATGATTTAACCCGCCGTAACAATCTTGTTGCTGTTGTTACAGATGGAACTGCAGTTCTCGGTCTCGGTGATATTGGTCCGGAAGCAGGTATGCCTGTTATGGAAGGTAAATGTGCTCTGTTCAAGACCTTTGGCGATGTTGACGCATTCCCGTTGTGCATACGCTCAAAAGATGTTGATGATATCGTAAACACTGTAAGACTTCTTGCAGGCAGCTTCGGTGGAGTAAACCTCGAGGATATATCTGCCCCCAGATGCTTTGAGATAGAAAGAAGATTAAAAGAATGCTGCGATATTCCTATTTTCCATGATGACCAGCACGGAACAGCAGTTGTTACCCTTGCTGCTATGATAAACGCTCTTAAACTTACAGGCAAAAAGCTTGATGAAATTAAAGTTGTAACCAGCGGTGCAGGTGCTGCAGGTATTGCAATAATCCGTTTACTCATTTCTATGGGACTTAAGGATGTTGTTCTCTGCGACAGAAGCGGTGCTATTTATGAAGGCAGAGACGGTCTGAACGAAGAAAAAATTGAGATGGCAAAAATAACAAACAAGCTTATGCGTAAAGGTTCTCTTGCTGATGTTCTTGTCGGTGCCGATGTATTCATAGGTGTTTCCGCTCCCGGTTGCGTAACCGGTGAGATGGTTAAGAGCATGGCTAAGAATCCTATACTCTTCCCGATGGCTAACCCCACACCCGAGATTATGCCCGACGAAGCAAAAGCAGCAGGCGCGGCAGTTGTCGGCACAGGCAGAAGCGATTTCCCGAATCAGATCAACAATGTACTTGCGTTCCCCGGAATATTCAGAGGTGCGCTTGATGTAAGAGCAAGTGATATTAACGACGAAATGAAGATTGCAGCAGCATATGCAATAGCTTCTTTCGTAACAGATGATAAGCTCTCTGCTGATTATATTATCCCCAGCGCACTTGACAAGAATGTTGCTACCGCAGTTGCTAAGGCTGTTGCAGAAGCAGCAATAAAGACAGGCGTTGCAAGAATTAACAATAAGTAATTTATTTTAAAAGTAGATATTATTAAATATGTATATATTAAAGCCACCGAATACGGTGGCTTTAATTGTATTATGTACATAATCTATTTTCAAGAATACCTGCCACAAAAATCGTCCATGTTATAAGCTCCATTTTGTTGATTACTCAACCACTTTGCCACATCTACAGCTCCATTGGAAAATGCTTCTCTTGATGATACCTGATGTTTATATTCTGTAACTTCGTCCTTACAATTAGCGAAAATTACTTGATGTTCGCCAAATATGTTTCCACCTCTCACACTACATATTTTTACATTATCATAATTTAATCTCATATTATTTTGTATAAGAGCATCTTGAATCATCTTTGCAGTTCCGCTTGGGGCATCTTTTTTCTGGTTATGATGGAATTCTATTATTTGTACATCTGTATCAACACTTATTCTTTTTACTGCAAATTTAAGAGTCTCAATGAAATCGTGTAATGCTATACTAAAATTACCTGATTGTAAAACAGGCATTTCCACAGACAACTTTTTAATCTGTTCTAAGCTATTATTGTCAAATCCCGTGGTTGCAATTACAAGAGGTTTTTTCTTTTTTTTATATTGTTCTATATTATTTGCTATAAAATTTTCTGCATTCGTGCAGTCAATAAAAACATCACATTCCTTTGCATCAAGAATGCTATCGCTGATTATTATTCCTCTATTTTGGCCTCCTATTATTACCGAAATATCTTGTCCTATATATTGATTACCTTTACGCCCAATAGCATCGATTAACTCAACATCCTTTTTATTTAAAATTGTTTTTATGATCATAATTCCTAATTTTCCAGTACAGCCTACTACATTTATTTTTATCAAATTACTCATTTCCCTTCAAATATTAATTGCCTTAACTTTTGTATAATTAATTATTATACCATGATTAATTTTCTAAAAGTAAACTTACTTTTTATTTTTAAATTAATTTATATTGTACTTTAATGGGAATGAGTATGATGAATATCTGGTGTGTGTATATGTGTATGTTTTATTTTTTTATGAGTATGAACATGGCTGTGTTCTTCATTAAATAAATCAACATGTGTATGTTTATGGTGATTATCGTTGTGGCTATGCCTATGTTCATGGATTATTTCTTCATGTATATGTAAATGTCTATGTCGTTCTGCAACTGCCAGATATGCACCAATTATCATTATAAATAATGCAATAATAAATGATATAGTAATTTCTTGGTCAAAGATTAATATAGATAATATTACCCCGATAAAAGGAGCTATTGCGTAATATGCACTTGTTCTAGCAGCACCAAGCTCTCGTTGTGCAAAAATATAAAAATATATACTAAGACCATATGATATAAATCCTAATAATAAAGCTATCAATAAATATAAAATGTTTGTACAATTTTGATTCAATGAAAGCGCTATTATTAAAGAAATAAAACCAGAACCAAAGCCCTTTATAACAACTATTTGCATAGGATCTTTCAAGGACAATTTACGAGTACAATTATTTTCGAATCCCCAACAAATACAAGCAAGTATAATAAATATTGAACCAATCGAAAATGAAAGGCTATCAAAATCTTTAATTGATAAAATCATGCTTGACAATGTAATAAGTAAAATTGCAACCCACATTCTCTTACCAATGCTCTCTTTAAATATAACTAGAGCAATAAAAGATGTAGCTACAATTTCAAAATTGTTTAATAAAGATGCGTTTGCAGATGTTGTCATATTTATCCCTATCAATAAGCTGACAGGTGCAGCAACATCAAGAATAATCATACCAATTATATAAGGTAATTCTTTTTGTGTCATCCTTGCTTCAATTTGTTCTTTTTTATAAATTTTCTTTCCGATATTAATTAATAACATACCTAAGCCAGCACCAAAATAAAGTAGTGATGCTATTAATACTGGAGATATTTTAGTTAGTAATAGTTTAGATATTGGTGAACTTAATCCAAAAAGTACCGCTGCCATTATTGCCATAAGTATTGCTGATGTATTTTTGTTCATGGTGTCATCACCCTATAATAATTTAATTATATTATACCATAAATTATTCTTACATTGTGAAAATGCGAAGCATTTTTCTAATGCCGACTAAATGACGTTCTAAATTTCTATTTATTGATGTCGGCAGTATTATACCATAAATAAATAAAAACGTAAATCAAAATATTATTTTTAAGTTGTAGCCGGACATTATTGATATCGATATAGATTTCTGATATAATATTTAAAAACTATTAAATAGGTGTAATATGGAAATTAAACTTATGTCATTCAATATTCTGCATGGTTTTGACTTTATAAACAATGGAGGTTTATACATATGAATTTAACGTTTTACGGTGCTGCTAAGAATGTGACCGGAAGTTGTTTTATGCTTTCCGCTTGTGGTAAAAAGATACTTATCGACTGCGGAATGAAGCAAGGTTGTGATGAGTGTGAAAATGAGAATTTCGGTTTTAATCCTGCCGAAGTCGATTATGTATTGTTAACACATGCACATATCGACCATAGCGGTCGTCTGCCTTTGCTTGTAAAGAAAGGTTACAAAGGACCGATTATTGCAACAAGCGCAACCTGTAAGCTCATTGATATATTGCTTCGTGACTCGGCAAAAATACAAGAAATGGACGCTAAATGGGAAAATCAAAAAGGAAAGCGTGCAGATCGTGATGAAGTTCAGCCTTTATACACTACCGATGATGTCGAAGATACATTAACACACCTTTTACCGCACGAATATGACACAAAAGTTAATCTATGTAAGGGTGTTGACATTGTCTTTACCGATGTGGGGCATCTGCTCGGCTCAGCATCAATAAGCGTCTACATTGAGGAAAACGGCAAAAAAGAAACGATTGTATTTTCAGGCGATATAGGTAATATAAATCAACCGATAATAAATGATCCACAATATCTCGAACAAGCAGATTATGTAGTAATGGAAGCTACTTATGGTAACCGTGAGCATGAGCCAAGCGAGAATTATACTGTTGAATTAGCGCAGATATTCGAGTCAACATTTATAAAGGGCGGAAATGTTATTATCCCTTCCTTTTCAGTTGGCAGAACACAACAGCTTCTCTATTATATTCGTAAAATTAAAGAGCAAAAGTTGATACACAGTATTCCTGATTTCGCTGTTTATGTTGACAGTCCCCTTTCAATTGCAGCAACAAAAATATACAGCGAGGATTTGAATGATTACGCCGATGAGGAAACAGAAGCTGTCATCGAAAGAGGAGTCAATCCCCTTTCGTTTAATAATCTTCATTTTACTCAATCATCGGAAGCGTCAAAGCTAATTAATGCTGACATTACTCCCAAGGTTATTATTTCTTCTAGCGGTATGTGCGAAGCAGGACGTATTCGCCACCATTTAAAGCATAATTTATGGAGGTCAAACAGTTCGGTAGTATTTGTTGGCTATCAGGCAAACGGCACTCTCGGACGTATTATTTTGGACGGAGTAAAAAAGGTCAAGCTGTTTGGAGAAGAAATCGCTGTTAAAGCAACTATTTATAGTTTTAGCGGACTTTCCGCTCATGCAGACAGAACAGGGTTGATAAAATGGGTTTCGGCTTTCAAAGTTAAGCCAAAAAAGGTTTTTATTGTTCATAGTGAAGAAGAATCGGCAAATGCTTTTAAAGTTGCGCTTGATTCGTATGGTTATAATACATATATACCCAATCCCGAAGCTGAGTTTGACTTGTTAAACAACAAGCTGGTTTTCGAAGGTAGCTTACCGTTAAGGAAAATAATAAACGAGCACAAAAAGCATGTTTCCTCTACCTTTGCACACCTTGAAGCAGCAGGCAGACGGCTTCTTGCGGTTATTAACAAGCACGAGCATGCAGCTAATAAGGATATAAAGAAATTCACCGATCAAATTGATACTCTGATTAATAAATGGGATTTTTAAACAAATTAAAACAACCTTTATCAAATAAATGGTAAGGGTTGTTTTTATGTATTATAAAATCTTATAACTTTACAAATAAATTTCCCAGTCTGTAAGCGGCGTTCTGGTAGTTCTCGTTCGGATTTTTATTTGTTTCGTAGAATTTTTTTGCCTTTTCGGTAGTAAAATACTTGCAGTTTTCAATTTTTAAATAGTCATTTAAAATGAGCTTGTTTATTGCTCCACAAAATTCATTGGATGTATTTTTTTCGTGAGTAAGTAAATTACACAGCTTCATAATCTGCCCAATATTTAAACCGTTTTTTCCAAATCCGATTGAATGCAGGATAAAATAATCTATTATAGTGAATTTTTCATTCATACAGTAACCTCCTAAGACCTTTTTAAGAGAAGCAGTATTACCTATAATTATATTATATTCATTATATTTGTAAAATAGTTCTGTGTTATATTTTATTATTGTTTTTTGTTTGATAATAAGTTATAATAATTTAGCTTTTTAATAATAAAATATATTGAGTATTATATGAAACAAGATAATAATAATATAGATAGTATAGTAAATAGCTACAGGTGTATCGGCTGCATGGCATGTATCAGTATGTGTCCGTTTGGAGATTTAAATATCAAAGACGGTGATTATGGTTTTCCTATACCGATTAAACATATGAACTGTAACGATTGCGGTATTTGCTTACTTGAATGTCCGATGGCAGAAGAAAATGAAATTGAAAATGAGTGAAGTAATATAAAAGAATGGTAGAGAATTATGAAGCAAACAATTCTCGCACTCACTAGAAAGAATAAATCGGTGGACAGCTTAAGTCAGGGTTTATACTTACAGATTTATATGAAGACCGTGACAGAGAAGGTTACGGTATCCTGCGTGAATTTACTTCACAATACATAGCAACAAAAGCGATAAAAAATCTGAATAATTTTACGGAGTTTTAATGTGAAAACACTTATAATTAACGGTTCACCTCGTAAAAATGGTGATACAATAACATTATTATCGGAATTTAAAAAGCATCTACAGGGTGAAATAATTCAGATAGATACTTTCTTTACGGATATAAAACCCTGCAATGACTGCCGGTATTGCTGGGAAAATCAAGCATGTGTAATAAAAGACGGTATGCAGGATGTATATCGTTTAATTGATGAGACGGATAATATTATTATAGCGTCGCCAATATATTTTGCCGAGCTTACTGGCTCTTTATTGAATTTTATGAGCAGATTACAATTCTTTTATACTACAAAATATAAACGGAATGAGGTTTTTCTCAGTAATAAAAAGCGTAACGGAGTTGTTTTCCTTGTTGGCGGAGGTAATGGTACGGGCGATCAGGCTTTAAAAACCGCCAAATTATTACTTCGTGTAATGGGTGCGGATTACCTTGATTGTGTTTTAAGTCACAATACAGATAATGTACCTGCTAAAGATGATACTGATGCCTTAAATAAGGTAAAAGAAATTGCAATTAAATTAGAGGAATAAAGTAATGAACATTACATACAGAAGAGTTCTGCTTACCGACGCAGAGTTACTTGCTAAAACAAGAATAGAATTTTTACATGAATATAACGCTGAAATGAGTTCCAGCGAAAAAGAATTATTGTATATAATTAATAAAGATTTCTTCGAGAAATCGATTGTAGGTAATACATTCACAGCTTTTCTTGCTTTTGATGGCAAAAAATTGGTTGGTACCAGCGGAATATGCTTCTACAGCGTTCCACCTAACAATAATAACATAAGCGGAAAAGTGGCTTTTATTCAGAACATGTATACCCTACCCGATTATCGAAGAAACGGAATAGCGACAAAATTATTCTATATGATAATAGAAGAAGCGAAAGCGAGAAATTGTAAGAAAATTACCCTGAACGCAACTAGCATGGGCAGACCTATATACGAAAAATTCGGGTTTAAAGACACAGTTAATGATATGGTTTACTTTTTGGAGGATTTTTAACATACCTTTCTAATAGAAGTCATATAGAAGTCATACATGATATCACAAGCGGTAAAATAAAATTAGGTAGATAATTTTTTATAGGAGATAGAATATGATTAATCGTTATCAAATTATTGATAAACTTAAAGAAAAGTTAGAGCCGCTTAATTATATTTATGCAATGTGGCTTGAAGGTTCCGACGCGAATAATACTGTTGATGAATATTCGGATATTGATTTTTGGGTAGATTTTGAGGATGTTTTTGAGCAGCAGGCATATGAAGCTGTTGAAACTGCGTTGTCTGAGATTGCAGAAATTGATTATAAATCTATATCAATTCATAATCATCCAAAAATCAGACAACGCGTGTATCATTTAGCAGGATGTTCAGAGTATCTTATGATTGATTTCTGCTGGCAGCTGCACAGCCGTCCAAATGATGAATGTCTGTTTATTAAAGGTAATTCAATTGAAACAGTAAAAGTAATTTTTGATAAAGCAAATGTTATTAATTTTAAGGATTATAATCCTTTAGAATTTGAAACTAGTAATAAAGCACGATTAAACGAATGTAAATATCGCTATAATCAGCACTCTAGGGTGAAAAAATATGTACTCAGAAAACAATATTTAGAGAGCTATGCATATTACAACCGTTATGTACTGGAACCGCTTATAGACCTGCTGCGTCTTATATATACCCCTGCCAATACCGATTATTATCTTATACATATTTCGCATCATTTGCCCCAATCAGAGGTTTCCAAGCTAGAATTTTTCGCAAAAATTACATCTGTTAAAGATATAGAAGAAAGAATTACTCTTGCTGAAAAGTGGTTCGGCGAGCTGCTGGAGAGGCTGGACAGATAAATATTTAAAGTATAAAGGAGATTTTAATGAGAAGAAAAGACAGACAAAAAGATAAAGATTTTGCATTAAATGTTGTAAGGGAATGCGAATATGCAACACTTGCTACGTTAAATAATGATAACACACCGTACTGTATTCCTATTTCACCCGTTCTATATGATGATGTAATATATTTTCATTGTGCAACAGAGGGAAAAAAACTTGATAATATAATAAAAAACAGCAATGTTTGCCTTTCCTGCGTCAGAAATATCAAACTTGTGCCTAAAGATTTTATAACCAAATTTGAGAGTGCTGTGGTTTTCGGTAAGTGCTTTATTATAAACGATCCTGACGAAAAACTATTTGCTCTAAAAGAAATTTGTGAAAAGTATGCAAAAGAAAATATTGCAGAATTTGAAAATGCTGTTTCGAAATGGATGTCACAAACTACAATATGTAAGATTATAATTGATGAAATCACTGGAAAAGCGAATGAGTAAATTATTATGAAAGGATTAATTGAGCATAGAATACAGACAAGCTACGGAATGCGACATTGAAATTATATCTAAACTCGCATTTCTCTTATACCCTAATCATAATTATGATGATTTGTTATGTGAAATGAAATCTTCAATTACTAATAAAAGTGAAGCTTTCTTTCTTGCATATGACAAAGATCTTGCAGTCGGTTTTACTCAATGTTCTCTTAGATATGATTATGTCGAAGGAACAGGCGGAGGAATTGTCGGGTATCTTGAAGGAATTTCGTTTTACCCGAGTATCGGAAGAAAGGCATTGCTAAAAATCTCGTCAGGATTTGTGAAAACTGGGCATTAAGTAAAAATTGTTCCGAATTTGCAAGTGACTGCGAACTTGATAACACAGACAGTTATAACTTCCATATGAAAATAGGTTTTTCAGAAGCAAATAGAGTAATTTGCTTTACAAAAAAGTTGAAAGGTTAACATGGATAAAATTGATATACTTAAACAAAATAAAAAAAGCAGGTTCTTGCTGATATTAATGAAGTGATTATATTAGAAGAAAAACTTTTGTATTAAGACTTCATGATTAGCCTATTATAAAAGTATTTATCTGCCATTTGAAACAAATATCCATTTTTTTACCACTATTATAATATAGAAAATAATTTAAAATATGGAGATTATTATGAAGCGTCGTATTATTACAACACTTTTTCTTGTTATTTGTGTTCTCTTGACTACGTTTTTTTCGTGTATAAAGGAAGATAGACAGGAAAACTCATCAAGCGAAGAATCCTCTTCGAATAATAGCGAACAAACTTCAAGCGAAGATCCGTCTTCAAGCGAAGAAATTTCTGATGAAATATCAAACGAAGAAACAAGTAATGATAATTTATCAATTACTGATATAAAGGATTTCGACAAGTTAGGTCTTTATTATGGAAAAGAAGATCTAAGTTATTTATTAATTAAAGCTTTTCTTGATAAAGATACCACAGAGCTTGAAAAACTTTGCGATCTTGAAAAAGGAGTTTTTGACGCTTATAAATCACTTGAAATCGGTGAATATACCATAACAAAAGGCGAATATGAAATTATAACCTTTAAGTTCGAGATAATTTCAAGCGGACTGGACACAATGCCTGTAGGTGAATATACCTTTATTCCTCAAATTACAGGTGGTTTTACTGCTAATGTAAATATACCAGAAACACCTATTGAGAAAGATATATCCAGATATATTAATATGCTTGGTATAGATGTAATTAATTACGATGAAGTAAATGATCAATACAAAAATCAATATCTAATATCTGTTTATGAATATTTAGTCATCAATGGACCATTAACACTTGAGCAAATACAAAACTATGCTTTAAAACTATTTGGTATAAAGGATTTTCAACCAGACGGTCTCGGTGATTATATTGACGGTCTTTATTATATATTGGGACATGGGGGTAGCTACACGTTTTATGACATTGTGTCCGAAATAAAAGAAAACGAAATGACCAAAGTTACCGTGCAGTATTATGCTGACTCAGCTAAGACAATCAAATCGCACACCTATATTTATGAGCTAAAAGAAATTGAAGGCAGATGGGCGTTTTTATCTTCAACTAAAACAATTGAAGCTCCATATAAAATTATGAGGTATAGTAATTAATTTCCATAAATAGCTTATAAAGTCAACCGCTCTTGTTAAATTTACAAAAGCGGTTGTTTTTTTTGTTATTGATAGCCACGTTTGTAAGCTATATGTTGTAATTTTTATAAATTCATGCTATAATCTTGTAATAATAATTGGAATCAAAGGATTTTTTATGGATAATAAAAATATTAAGCATGAAAGCACAAAAAAAGAAAAGTTAGGCAGAGCTTTATTAATCTGCATTCCTTTATTGATTGTTATTATATCAATTTTTATTCCTTTATTCACTGATGATTTAGATGTAAAAGTATTGTATAACGAAGTGTTTTTAAATATTGATTTTGCTTTGATAGCTCTGTTTTTGATTATATATCTTATATACAGAATAATAAAAAAGAATGTAAAATCACTTATTTTGAATCTGATATTAATCGCCGGATTGTGTTTTTTTATATATAACTTGTATTTAGATGCGGGAAACGCAACAAAAGACCTTGTCTCCGAGGACTTATACATTACATCTGTAGTTGAGGAAGCTACCTCGGGAAATGACGGCAGAAGTTCAACTGTTATATTTATAAACGATGACAATGTATATAATTTATGGCAATTAGAAACTAATATAGTGGATGGAAAAACATATAAGTTTAAATTTTATAAAAACAGTAATCTCTTATATTTAATTGAAGAAGTAAAAGGGAAATAAATGAATACAAAAAGAATATATCCGACATACACAGTTACACCAAAAGCAGAAATCGCACTTAAAAGTGGTCACCCATGGGTATATGCTGAGGAAATAACTTCCGAGTTACCTGAAATAGAAAACGGTTCGCTTGTGGATGTTTTGTCGCAAAAAGGCTCGTATTTAGGAACAGGATTCTACAGTGAGAAAAGTAAAATCCGTATAAGAGTTTTGTCCTCAAATGCGAACGATAAATTCGACGAAGCGTTTTTTGAACGCAGGCTTCGTTATGCTGTCAATTATAGAAAAACGGTTATGCGTGATGACTTTTCCTGCTGCAGACTTATTTTCGGAGAAGCGGACGGACTGCCCGGACTAACCGTTGACCGCTTTGAAAAAATACTTGTTTCACAGGTGCTTTCCTTTGGTATGGATAAAATAAAAGGTATAGTTTTTCAATTATTAATTAAAATCCTTGCCGAAATGGGAGAGAAAATAGACGGCGTTTACGAAAGAAATGATGTTGCAATCCGCGCTTTGGAAGGACTTGACGAATACAAGGGATGGTATGAGCTTGATGATATTGTACATCCAACCGAGACCAAAACTGAGATAATTGAAAACGGTGTTAAATACGAGGTCGACTTCGAGAACGGACAGAAGACAGGTTATTTTCTAGACCAGAAATACAATCGTCTTGAGATTGCCCGTCTGTCACGTGGTAAATATGTTCTTGACTGCTTTACACATACAGGTTCGTTTGCGTTTAATGCTTTGATGGGTGGTGCGGAACACGTTACAGCGGTTGATGTTTCAAAAACAGCTATTGCACAGGCTAAGCAGAACGCTGAACGAAATTGTTTTGGTGAACGAATAGATTTTCTTACCGCTGATGTATTTGACCTATTGCCGCAATTAGCAGAAACTAAAAAAAGTCCATATGATTTTATTATCCTTGACCCTCCTGCATTTACAAAAAGCCGCAAGACAATAAGAAACGCGCAGGGCGGATATAAAGAAATTAATTATCGCGCAATGAAGCTGCTGCCACGCGGCGGATATCTCGCAACCTGCTCCTGTTCGCATTTTATGGATAATAAGATGTTTGAAAAAATGCTGCAAACCGCCGCAACCGAGGCTAATGTGCAGCTAAAGCAGATCGAAGTGCGCCAGCAATCCGCTGACCACCCAATTTTGTGGAATGTTCCTGAGACCGATTATCTGAAGTTTTATATTTTTCAAGTAATATAATTTTTATATATAATAAAGCAACCATATAAATAATAAAAAACAGAATTTTTTAGCTTTTAAAAATGGAAAATCGCATATAAAGATAAAATAATAAAAAAACAAACTATTTTCGTCATAGTAACTCATTTTTCTCCGGTTCATATAATAGGAGTGAACACCCTAAAAAACTGGAGGAGAATAATTGAATAGTAACAACATAAACAAAATGGAAATGCCGGATTTTGCTAGAATTTATCCGGATGTATTTTACAAGATTCAACCCTATATCATGATGATATGTGATCAAATGGATTCCTATTATGGTGATACACCACCAAGTCAGGAGATGCTGGACCAAATATCCGAAAACATCGCTAACATGCTGATGGAAATGTATCCCGATTTGCAAGAATATGCACGTGAATACGAACAAAGAGCAGATGCAGATCAAACAGTTTCTGAAGTTATAACACGTTCACCATTTTTCCGTGGTCGCCGTTTCAGACGCAGAGGTTTATTCAGAGATTTAATTGATATATTATTTTTCTCGGAATTTTTCCGCAGAAGAAGAAGACCTTGGATTTGGTTTTAGAATTTAATAGGATAATAATGCAGGAAAAACGCAGATTATTTTGATCTGCGTTTTTTGATTTATTTATAAGTATGCAAATTTTTAAAAAGTGTTTTATAAGGATAAAAAGATACTCATAGTTAATAATAATATAGAAGGAGGTGAGTTTTTTGAATTCAACAAATAAAATCGCACCACACGAGACCTTTGATTTACACGAATTATTAACTTTTAAAAATATATGTGCAACAAAATCATCTACAATGAATGCTATGGTAAATGATGAAGAGTTAAAATCGATATTACAACAGGACGTAACTGTTTCTCAGCAGCAGATAAGAGACCTTGAGAGTTTGATAAAAATGTCAGAGTATTCAACACAAAAATAAAAAAGGAGGTAAAAATAATGGCTAATATAATTCAAAATATTGCAGGTATGAGCAATATGACAGAACAGGTTATAGCAACTGATTTTTTAATTTCAGCAAAAAATGGTGTAGTAAATTATGCTACAGCTCTTACTGAGGCTTCTACTCCTCAAGTCAGAGATATTTTAAAAAGACATCTTAATGATGCTGTAAATATACACGAAAGAATTTCTTTTTATATGATACAAAAAGGTTATTATCAAGCTTATAATCCTACAGAAATGATTAATAAAGACTTGGAAGCATCAAATATAGTTTTAGGATTATAATTTAGAAATATTAATTATTAGGATCTCCTTTTTTATATTGGGGATCTTATTTTTATATATGGACGAGTAAAAAACCTCCTGTACATTATTTTTTAATTTTCATCAACATAATCCTTTGCATCTTCTATAAGATTATAAAATTTAAATAATAAAATAACTTAAAATTAAATTGACAAAAATTTTTTATTACTATATAATTATCTTTATTAAACAATAATAGGGGTTGATTATTATGGAACAACAGTTTATACCATTGTCGGAAAAAATAAATATGAAGGGAATAAAAAAACTTTTCACGGGTAATCTGATTTTAAATTTTAATTTTATTTTTTTGTATGCAAATATTATTGGATACATAACTATTATTTTTGGTTTAATTGACCTAACAAAAGTAGATAAAAGATTCTCAAGAGCAAAACCACTAGCCTTTATTTTAATAATTTTCTCATTTTTGAAGATGCTCGGATTTGATTCTGATACAACAAAATTATCATCATATATTTTTAATTTGATTTTCTTTGCAATAGACTTTATTATAATTTTTATTACTTGTTCAATCTTTGCAAATATATCCAAAAAATACAATGAAATCACGTTACACAAGTTATTTAGACTCTGTTGGTTAATTTATTTAATAAGTAATATAGTTATGATATTTGCGTTTAATGTCACAATGATAATTTTATCAATTATTTTCCATATCGGTGCTAATGTTTTCTTTTTGGTTTTATTGGTATTAGGATACAAACTGCACGGAAAATACGAAATAAAGGATATACAACAAAATATAATAACTGAATAGGTTGAAAACGCCTGATTATAGCATCAGGTGTTTTTTACCATTATAAGCATATATAAAATTGAGGGCAATATGAAGGGTATAAAAGATTTTTATAATAAAACAGCAAATGAATGGTCCGAAAAATGGTATAGAGATGAATCAATGCTACCCTATTTGATTAAATTTTTTAAGCATTTACCATCAAAACCAAAAGTGTTGGATTTGTGCTGCGGTGCAGGATATGAAAGCATGAGAATGCAAAAATTAGGTGCTGATGTTACAGGAATTGATTTTAGTGAAGTAAGCATACATATTGCTAAAGAACATAATCCCCAAATAAAATTTGTCGTGGATAACATACTTAATGACTATACTTATTTGGGTAAATTTGACGGCTGTACAGTTATAGCAGGCTTTATTCATTTATCAAGTGAACAACTTGAACTGGCATTCGACAGAATTTATAATATTTTATCCGATAAAGGATATTTATTTATTGTTATTAGAAACGGTTCAGGAAAAAGTAAATCTTCAAGCTATGTTACTATTGATGGAGTAGAATATGACAGAGATTTTTATTTACATACGCTTGATGAATTAAAAGAACATTCACAGGGTAAATTCGAATTTATTACTGAATTATTTCCAGATAAAAATTCGTGTTGGAAATATTACATTTTCAAATATATAAAAAGTAATGCTTAGTATTGACATTATTAATTGGCATATATATAATGTTGTTATTAATATAATAATATATCTTGATTTAGGGGGCTATTTATGGCGAATTTTTGCACAAACTGTGGTTCCAAGCTTGTTGAAAACAGTACATTTTGTACTTCATGCGGTCATGCAGTTGGCGATAATGTAAGTAATGCAAATAATGGAAACGTGAATTCCAATGTAAATCCGAATTCCAATCAGAATGTTATTAATAAGTTTACCAAACAAATAAATGAGCTTGCCGGCGGAAAAGGTGCAGTTAACTTAAGGTTGCGCGACTTATTCAGTAATGTATTTAAAAAGCATACAACAGAAGCTGCCACCGAGATATTTACCTGCGGAACAAAAAATACTACCCCTAAAGAAAGCGAGATATCCTCGTCTTGGCCAAAGCCCTGGCTTTATACCCGTGTATGTCTAATGTTTGCAATTACCTTTCTGCTTCTGCAAATATGTGTTGAGCTTTTTGATAACGGCAAGGCTTTACCCGGTATGATGTTTGTCGGTGCTATAATGGTTCCTTTTGCCCTTATAATATTTTTCCTTGAGGTTAACGCCCCCAGAAATATCAGCTTTTACGATATCTCAAAAATATTCTTTGTCGGCGGCGGTGCTTCACTTGTAATAACACTTTTTCTGTATAGTATAACAGAAGGAAGTGACGACCATTATGTCGCCGCTATACTTACAGGCATTATAGAGGAAGTCGGGAAAGCAGCGATTGTTGTTTACTGTATAGCTAAAATGCCCAATCTTAAATATATGCTTAACGGATTATTAATCGGTGCTGCTGTCGGTGCAGGCTTTGCAACCTTTGAAACAGTTGGATACATATTTGAATTTTTTTTCAATTATGATTATGATACCATGAAGGATGTACTATATCTCAGAGCTATTTTAGCACCTGGCGGACATGTTGCATGGGCAGCAATTTACGGAGCAGCTCTTATGTTAGTTAAGAAGAATAAAACGTTTAATTCTTCTATGATTATAGATAAGAAGTTTCTTTCATTTTTTGGAATTACAGTAATACTCCATTCAATTTGGGATATGCCTATTGATTTAGGTGAGTTAGCACAAAAAATCTTCCTGGTACAGGATGTATTGATAATAATCGCCTGGATTATAATACTTGTCTTAATTCAAGTAGGTTTAAGTCAGATCGGAAGTAAAGAATTTACCAATGAATCATCTACTCATGTATCTTCTCAAAATATTCCTCAGCAAACTAACATATAAATTATAAATAAAAGCATACAGCAAGGCTAAAATAAATAGACTTGCTGTTATTTTTGGTTGACAGCTTAATTACTTTTCCGTATAATAAAAAATAACCGAGTTTAATACTAATTCTTTTAAGAAACAGTATAAGACAGAAAGATGCGCTGTTTTTGAAAAGAATAAATTGTTTTAACGATTTTTTAGCCGCTTTGTTAGAAGCTGGTTTTTCAATGGTTGGAAGTAATGATGAGGGTATTTTTTCTTTATGCTCTCAATTTGGTGAAAATATAGTCTGGCATACAGAAAACCCCGAGACCGATCCATGGGAATGGCGGATGCGTGTTTTAAACGAGCGTAATGATATCGCATATGCGAAAGTATTCTTTAACAAAAGTGGCTATATAACTAAAGAATGGTACCCATATTTTCTTGCAGTGCGAAGAAACGGAGAATTCTTCGAGGATACATATAATAACGGAATTTTAAGTAATTATGCAAAGCGGATTTATCAGCTTCTTGAGGAACATGATTCCCTACCACTGCATATGTTAAAACAGCTTGGTAGTATTTCAAAAGAAGATAAATCGAAATTTGACCGAGCATTAACTGAACTACAAATGCGGATGTTTATAACAATGTGCGGTAGTGAACAAAAGACTTCTATTTATGGAGCGGAATATGGCTGGTTTTCCACCGTTTTTTGCAGGGTGGAAAATTTCTTCGATGCCGATGTTTTTCAAAAAGCTGACTCAATACTCCCCTTGGATGCATATGAAAATATCAAGGAACAAATATACAAACTAAATCCCAATGCAGATATAAAAAAGATAATGAAGTTTATAAAGGGATAGGCAAGAATTCTGAGAGAAGGTTAAAGACGTTGGATTTTACAATAAGAAAAGCATGTGAAAAAGATATACCACGTATTATTGTTCTTCTTAAGCAGGTTGCCCAGATACATAACGACTCACGTCCTGATTTATTTAAAGCAGGTTCAAAAAAGTATAACGAAAATGACTTGACAGCTCTTTTATGTAATGACAAGGTAACTGTATTTATAGCTTCAGATGAGTACGACACCGCCTTGGGCTATATTTTCTGCTTTATGCAGGAGTATAAGGATCATGTTATAATGCAGGACATAAAAACCCTATACATAGACGACCTTTGCATTGACGAAAATATACGCGGCTCGGGTATAGGTAAAGCCCTGTATACTCACGCATGTAATTACGCAGAGAAACAGGGCTGTTATAATATAACACTTAATGTCTGGTCAGGCAACGACAATGCCTTGAGTTTCTATGAAAAGCTGGGAATGATAGAACAAAAGAGAACACTTGAGATGATATTATAATTTTTTATAATTTTTATTTAATTTGTATTTTTGAAGAAGGAATATGCAAAATCATATTTGATGTGCCCTGTCTCCACTATCTTACCATTTACTGTAAAACTGACTGTTTTTACCCCATAACATTTTATAAGTGTGTTTACCAATGAGCCGACCAGCATATACTCTCCTGCTGTGCCGGTACTCTTTAATTTGTTACCAAAAGATGAAGATAAGTCGATTTTAATAGTATCTTTTTCTACTTTAAAAGAATTTACAACCGTATTCTTAGGCAACGCTCCGAGTTCTATTAGCTTTTTAATTAAACCTTCCATAGTTCCGTCATATTCATAGTTGAACACATTAAAACCATTTGCTTTATCGTTTGGAACGTAAAAGTCTGCTTTAATCGGTCCAACCGAACTTGTTAAATCACCAAACATTGAAAGAGGATAATCATAAACATTATGCCCTGTTTTCACTATACTACCGTTTACTGTAAAACTGACTGTTTTTACCCCATAACATTTTATAAGTGTGTTTACCAATGAGCCGACTAGCATATCTTCACCTGCTGTGCCGGTACTCATTAATTTGTTACCAAAAGCTGAAGACAAGTCGATTTTAATAGTATCTTTTTCTACTTTAAAAGAATTTACAACCGTATTCTTAGGCAACGCTCCGAGTTCTATTAGCTTTTTAATTAAACCTTCCATAGTTCCATCATATTCATAGTTGAACACATTAAATCCATCTGCTTTATCGTTTGGAACGTAAAAGTCGGCTTTAATCGGTTCAAGCGAACTTGTAAATTTAGTAAGTGGAAGATCATAAATATTATGCCCTGTTTCAAGGATCTTTCCTGCAACAGTAAGAGTTATCTCATCAGCATCGTAATATTCTAGGAGTGTATTAACCAGCGAGCCCATATACAAGTATTCTTTTGTGCTACCTGAACTTGTGATTCCGGCAGCAAATGTTGCGTTCATGTCAATTATTACTTTTTTAAAGTTTTGAATTGTTTCAACCGAATTAAGTTCGCTTCCTTCGGGTAACGCACCTTTTTCGACTAATTTTAAAACTATTTTTATCGGTGTGCTTTCACACTCGTAATCCATTGTAGTAAATCCATCAGCATTTTTGTTGGGTAAATAAAAAGTTATGGATTCGATTGGATAAGAAACCTCATTAACCGATGTTGTTTCAAAGGAAATATCGGATAAGGTAGAAGTGGGCTGTTCGCTTGTTTGATGTCCATCAATCTTTGATGTTTCTTGTGATGAATTACTTTCATCAATAAACATAGGTTTATTTTTTTCGTTGTTAAACACAAACAAAGTAGTAAATATAACAGCATAAACCAATAGCATAGACACAATCAGAATTGCCGCTTGTTTTCCGCTTGAGCGGTATTTTTTGTTGCTCCCAAGCCATGTGGAATTGTTTGTTATAATAATATTATTCGCAATATCGTTCTTTTTTTGATCAGATAAAATGATTTTTTCTAGGGTGTTTTTATAATCGTTTTCATTCATACCGTTTCCGCTCCTCCTAAAATGAGTCCCAGCTTCTTACGCGCTCTTTTAAGGCGCGAGGACGCTGTATTTATGCTCACACCTGTCATTTCAGCGATTTCGTTTATCTTATACCCTTCGTAATAATAAAGATAAATAACATCCCTGTAGGCGGGTGCAAGTTTTTTCAGCTCGGACAAAACAAAATTGTTCGTCTGGTCAAATGAGATAGCTTCATTTTCGTTTAAAGGTTCGGTATGACTTTGCCAAAAAGATTTTTTAAGATCGTTGCACTTGTTTATCGTAACTCTGATAAGCCACGCTTTTAAATGCTCGTTATTCTCAAATTCTTTGTGCGTTGAATAAAGTGCGATAAAAACCTCCTGCGTAATATCCTCCGCATCGGAGTAATTCTGCAGGCGGTTAAATGCGACTTTAAGTACAGTATCACCGAAAAGCTGTACCCTCTTACGAAAAAGATCATTGTCGACTAATGTTCTTTCCAAAAAGCTCTCTCACCCCTTCACTCATAAATCGATTGAAAGCGGTATTTTGGTGCAAGGTATAAAAAATAATTATTTTTTTATAGGCAGATTTGCAAGAATATCTTTGATATGCTCGTCCCAGAATTCCCAGGTATGGCTTCCTTCGTGCTCCTGGCAGATATGTTCTATTCCTAGTTCGGTCAGATGTTTTTCCATACGTTTATTTCCGGCATATACAAGCTCGTCATCTTTTCCATATGAAAAATATAACTGTGGTATCTCTTTTATTGATTTTTTTAGTTCTTGCGACAAGAAAAACAAGTCATTCACACTGCCGTCTATTTTGTCGTTTGACCCGAAAGCCAGATCCCATACTTCCTGAATTATAACTTTATTTTTTACATCAAATGCACCCGATAAAGCACCTGCGAAAGCATAATTCTCTGGCTTGCGGAAGGCAAGCTTGAATGCGCCGTATCCGCCCATAGAAAGTCCTGCAACAAAAGTGTCCTCCCTTTTTTTGCTTATTCTTGGGAAAAAGTCATGTACAATATCCGGCAATTCCTCCGAAAAGAAGGTGAAAAACCTTCCGCCGTACGCCATGTCGGAATACCAGGAAAGTTGTGCCGACGGCATGACAACCGCTATTCCGTAATTAGTCGCATATCTTTCAATTGAAGTGCGGCGAGCCCAAATCGTGCAATCGTCACTCATACCGTGTAAAAGGTACAACACAGGATAGCTTTCTTTGTCTGGTAGAGTAAAATACGCCTTTTGTGGAAGAATGACCTCCATATTTGTGTTTACTCCTAGTACATTGGAAAAAAAGTTTACGTGTAATAATGCCATATTTATTGCCATGCCTTTCCGTGGCGTTTATGCCTACCGCATCGTATGAAAGAAATTCTTTCATACGTTAGAATTGTGCCTATCCGATGTCGGATTAGCGGCAACAACCGGATTGACTTTCCATTAAAGTCAAAGGCACAAAACCGTGTTAAAAATTTATTTTTCAAACTTTTATCTCCTAAAATTTTATAATACTTAAATACCTTCGAAGTCAAAAAGCGGTGTATAATCAATATTCGCGCTGCTTCTCTGTTGTATAAAGCAATTGGTAAGCCCAAGCCTTATTGCTTCATTAACCACCGAATTATATTCAAAGGTAGTTATTTTTCGATTGATTTCTTTATGTTCACAGCTTTTAATTGTTGGCGTATATTGGCTCATCAGACTAAGTAAATATTTACCCCTCGGAAGAAATTCGTTAATCCAATTCAAAATAGCAATCGAATCATTTCTTGCCCCAGGAAGCACCATATGTCGGATAATTACACCTTTTTGAAGGGTATTATTTTTATCGTAAACCATACCGTCGGTCTGATCGATCATTTCTTTTATAGCTTCTGTTGCTATTTCAAAATAATTATCCGCTCCCGAATATTTTTTCGCTAAGTCGTTACTATTATATTTAAAATCGGGAAGATAAATATCTACATAACCTTTGAGCGTTCTAATCGTTTCAACTCGCTCATAACCTCCGCAGTTATAAACAACGGGTATCTGTAGCTTTGTTTTTACCATGTCTAAAGCACGTAAAACATCAGAAATATACTGTGTTGCCGTGACCAGATTTATATTGTGTGCACCTTTTGTCTGCAATTCAAGAAATATTTCCGACAAACGTTCCACAGAAATTTCTTTTCCAAATCCTTCACTGCTTATTAGGTAATTCTGACAATAACAGCAACGCAAGGTGCAACCGCTGAAAAACACCGTTCCGCTTCCATTAATGCCGCTTATACATGGTTCTTCCCAGAAATGCAGAGCAGCTCTGGCGACTTTTATTTTTTTACCGCATCCGCAAAAGCCCAAACTGGCTTCACGGTCTATTCCACATTCACGCGGACAGTTGTTACAGTTATTATTCATCTGCATTTATTTTCCTGCTTAATTGATTTACTTATCTTCAATTTTATAATATATTATAAAAAATATCAAGGTTTTTTCCATAATAAGATTAAGGAAAAAACCTTTATTTTATAGTTTTCAAAATAAGCAAATGAATACTGACTCCGATTCCTATTGTTATTATTAATATCCTAATATACAGAGCTTCAATTAAAAAGAAAGAAATACAAAGTGAAAGCCATAAAAATATTAATGATACGATTTTCGTATTTTTCTTAATAACTTTATATTTTGTATAATTGGTTATAAAAGTACCGAATTGCTTGCTATTGATAAGCCACCTATATAAACGCTCAGAGCCTTTCATATAACAAAACGAGGAAAGCAATAAAAATGGAGTTGTTGGCAGCACAGGTATAAACACTCCGATAATTCCTAAAATCAAAGACAAAGTTCCTGCGGTAATCAAAAAGTATTTTTTCAAAGTTTTCATTGTAATATCCTATACTTTATTAAAGGTATATATCACATATAAAGTATATTCTACTTCTGAATACTCTGATTCTATTCTTCTATCAGTATTGTCAGTTATAGGGGCTTCGCTCACACACCCAATTAAAAAAAGTATTGATATTAAGGACGCTACTAGCTTTTTCAAAATAATTCCTCACTTTTTAAAAAATTATAATCTGAAGTTATTTCAAGAATATATTATCTCTTCATCTCATCTATTTAGTATCGTTACACCTTTTACTATAAATTTTTGTTACATTTAATTTCTTAATAGTTATACTTATTTTCTTTATAACCATATTCTAATATAAAATTAAATAAATTTCAATATGTTTTAATAAGTATCATCGGATAATTTGTTTTTTATTTTCAATTTTTATGCATATGAAAAAGCGTAAACTGTATATGAATCGAAGATTCATTGTACACGGGCGGAAGTGTCCTTTTATTAATTCTCATAATATAACTTTTGATATTCCTGACAAATAAAAACCACCGCTAAGTTTCCTTTTCAGGACAATTTAACAGCAGTTTTATTTAAGGTAGGTTTTAAATATTTATTTTATACTTCGAGTTGTTTTGATAAAAATAACGCGCCTGTGTTAATGAGCTTTTTGTCTGTTTCGTCAGAAAGTGGCTTTTCAGAACTTTTCAGAGCCATAACGGCTCCTACAACACTTCCTTCCGAAATAATCGGTGAAAGATAAGATACTCTTCCTTCCGAATCTTCGGTTATGGATAGTTCATCCACGTTAGAAGTTGAGGTATATATTTGCCGTCTTTCAAGCAAATTTGACATTTGTGACGATATGGGTTTTTCGAGATAATCTTTTTTGGATACACCAGCAACCGCTATTATATTGTCAAGGTCGCAGATTGCAACGGGTATTCCGCTTGACTTGTTGATAGCTTCTGCATATTGCATTGTGAACTCGCCGACCTCACCAATCGGGGAATACTTTTTAAATACAACGCCGCCTTCCTTATCGGTAAATATTTCCAGCGGTTCGCCTTCGCGTATTCGAAGGCTGCGGCGGATTTCCTTTGGTATTACTATTCTTCCAAGATCATCTATTCTTCTCACAATTCCTGTGGCTTTCATTTTTATGACCATTCCTTTCATAAGGGAGTGGGAAGTATACTTAAAGCTATTGAAATATTTTCTTTAAAAATTAGCAATAAGCATATAACCAGGTTCGAAAACATTTTTCAAACTTTCCTCCGAATTTTTAACGATTGTATACACTATCTGTGTTTTTTGCGATTTTTTAATTATTTTTTATTTACAGTAACTATTGTTTACAAAAAATGGCTTAATATACTTATAAAAATTAATATTTGACAGTCTGATCGTTGTATATTTTTTATTTTTACCATTATAGGGATAAAAAGATTATTTGCATTACTGTTAATTTTATTCGTTTTATTTATGAATTTTTTCTTTAATTGTAGGATAAATAGCCAAAAAACTAATGTCTTGAAATTTTTATTTTGCCATATTCCCGAATATTTTATTTATTTCAACTTTATATTGACTTTTAATAATTAAATCGATATAATAACCGATAGACTTTTAAGGAGGTTAAAAAATGTTTAAAAAGATCTCAATGTTAGTAATAATTTTTACACTGATATCCACTTTTGTCTCTTGCAATGGTGATAACGACAACAGTGACACAAGCAAAGAAGACACTTCTTCTACAGTGAGTGTAGTTTCAGAAACATCCAGTCAAGAAATTAGCGAGGAAGTAAGCACTGAGTCAAGCGAAGAAGTAAGCGAAGAAGTTTCTACAGGCGTTGTTGAAGGCATTTATTATGGAGATGGCTATAGTTTTACAATTCCTGAAGGATTTTCCTTTATAACTACATTTGAAGGTATGGGTATGTTTGCTAATGAGGATATGAATTCCTTTATAGCTACAAGTTTTGTAGGAACAGAATCGGCAGTTGAAGTTTATACACAAGAAATTTTCGAAACGGAATTTGCAGCATACATCGAAGATTGCGAAATTACCAGTTTTGAAGCAGCTGAAATAGAAGGTTTGGATGCTTATAGTATTAAATACACAGATGAAGGACATGAAATTGTTCAATATGTTGTTTTAACTTCAAACAAGCATTACACCATAGGTTTTGGCATCACTGAGGAAAATGCTGAAGAAATTATCACTTCAACAATGTCATCCTTTACTATAGAAGAATAATTTATTAATACAAAAAGTCCTCTCTTTTGGGTGATTTTAGTTTTATTTATTTCGCTAGACTTTTAAGGAGGATTTAAAATGCTTAAAAAGATTTTAGTATTAGTAATAATTTTTTCATTAGTTTTCACTTTTGCCTCTTGCAATGGTGATAACGACAATAATGACATAAACAAAGAAGATACTTCTTCTACAGTGAGTGTAGTTTCAGAAACATCCAGTCAAGAAGTTAGCGAGGAAGTAAGCGTCGAGTCAAGCGAGGAAATAAGCAATGTTAGCGAAGAAGTTTCCACTGGCGTTGTTGAAGGCGTATATTATGGTGAAGGTTACAGCTTTACAGTTCCTGAAGGCTTTGTTTTTACCAGTAATAATTCAGGCTCGGTAAATTTTACCAATACCACCTCGGGGTTAAATATCTCATCAGAAGTAAATGCATTGAAATTAACAACTATGACCAAAAAACAAATTGAAGGAACAGTTTCCGCATTGCTTGATGATATAGAATTCACTGAATTTGAATTTGAAACCGTAACTATTGATGGTCAAAACGCAGTTTATTTCATGTTTACTATGGAAGTGGGAATAATTAAGGTCAACTCATATTCAACCATGATTTTTACTGATGAAAATATTTACACAGTTACCCTTGCAGCTAATGGCGATGACATGAAGGTATTATTTGACGAAACAATGTCATCCTTCACTATACAAGAGTAGTTATTTCTTAATACATAAAATCCTCCCTTACGGGGGGATTTTTGTTTTTTCTATTTACAATAATAAGCGAATATGATATACTGTAATGTATGAAAATATTACTTGCTATTATCAAACCATTGCTATTTATCAAGGAGCAGGTACATATACATTTCCTATTGAAAGGATAGATCATTTATGAAAAAACATATTGCTGTACTCTTCGGAGGTATGTCTACAGAACATGCAGTTTCCTGTGTGTCAGCGGCTTGTGTAATTGACAACATGGATAAAGATAAATATCAAATTTCAAAAATAGGAATAACAAAAGATGGCGTTTGGTTTCTTTTTGACGGAAGCACAGACGATATGCGTTCATTAAAATGGATCGAAAAAACTGAAAATCTTCATGCTGCTATTATTTCACCCTGCTCGGTACACCACGGTTTTATGGTGCTTGATAAGCTCAATAAGAAATACGAAATAGTGCGTGTTGACGCGGTTTTCCCTGTTCTGCATGGTAAAAATGGCGAAGACGGCACTATGCAGGGATTGCTTCGTATTGCAGGGATTCCTTTTGTTGGTTGCGACACATATTCTTCTGCGATATGTATGGATAAGGTAAGCACAAAAATACTCTGTGAACGTGAGAATATTCCGACAGTACCTTTTGTATGCGTTCGTAAAACGGTAGATTTTGATATGAACGCTGCCGTATGTGAGGTGGAGGAAAGCTTCCCCT
>Ga0209417_1001526_pt1 | contig 41917 bp, 44 predicted proteins | sample RifGroF2_FD_184002 | JGI IMG/M metagenome (GOLD analysis project Ga0209417, IMG submission 184002) | Groundwater microbial communities from Rifle, Colorado, USA - Groundwater F2 (SPAdes) (version 2) | ecosystem: Environmental > Aquatic > Deep subsurface > Groundwater | place: Rifle, Colorado... | reverse complement strand
TATTCAGGAAGAATGTTTAGATGGATTAGTTAAAACTCCAAAAGTTCTAAATATCGCGATACAAAAATATTTAAAATATTACAATGAAAAACGACTGCATTTTGGAATTAATTTGCAGTCGCCAATAAAGTTTTTAAAGTCAAAGTGTTTCCAAGCTATTGATTAGAAAACGGTTTGTCTGGTAATGTCAATAATAAAAATCGTACCTATTTTATTTATAGATACGATTTTGGGTAAGTAAATTGGGTCTATTTAAGGTGTTCTGTGCAAGTTATTGATGCAGGATTGGCTTCAAGCCTGTCTTCTTCTATATCATGAACAGTTCCACCGACATTGCATTTACCGTAAGTTCCGTTTTTTATAGCATCTAAGGCGTTATTTATATCAAGAAGTCTGGCTTCAAGTACGTCTGTAACCGAAAATGCAGCCTCATAGTCTTCTAGGTTGTCAGCTGCTTCGTTTGGGTCTGGCTCCCTCTCGTCTCCGTCTGTTGGTAAAACAGCCTCCCAATCGTTTTTATTTTTAGGGTTTTTAATGCTGGTCTCGGATAATTCCTCCTCTATTTTTCTTTTTTCCTCTTCTAGCTTTGCTTTAAAATAGTTTATGTCTTTCATATATTTAAGATATTATCAAACGTTAATCACTGTGTCTATATAGATTGCTTCGGGACCCAAAGTGGTAGAGCACAGCTTACTACTGGGCACACGCCTTGCCCTCGCCTACCTGCGCAGGCAGGCAATGACATATAGGAGGTGTACTATTTATCATTTATTTGGAGAATTTATAAGCCTGTTTACAATCTCATTAAAAACGTTAGTATTACCGGCGATAATCAGCTCCCTGCCGTTTAAAAAGCCATAAACAAGAACGATTTCTCCATTTTCATTTTTTAGGACTCTTGTGTCTTGGTTATTTAAGATCAAATCCTCAAAATTTTTGGTTATTAGGTAGTCGTTTGCCGGGACAGATTTTATTATTTCATAGATGTCTTTAACCATTGACCCTTTCTCCCACTTTAACATTCCAGCAAAGGAATTTTGGTAAGATTCGGTCATAAACACCATAATTCCGCTTTTGGCTCCTGTTATGGTATTTAAGACTCCAAAAAGCATTTCGCTATTAAGGGATCTTATGGTTTCTGATGAAATAGAAGATTTTATTGCTGAAAAGAAATCTTGAGAGGTAATTTCAATAACTTCATCTGTAGGAGTTCTTTTTGTTAATATTATTTTTTGAATACTTCCTGCTGTTACGCTTGATTCCAGAATGGAATTCTTTATTTCAGATATTGTTTTTTCTGAAGACATTCCGCTCAACGAAAGCTCCTTTTGACTTTCTACTACTATCGGAACTTTTGTTTTTTTAATTAAATCAGCCGGTTTTTCAACAGTCGCTTGTTCTCTGTAGTAGTTAAAATAAAGGTACCCACCTACTCCAATACCGAAAGTTATAAAAACGATACTCGCAATTATCATTGCCCAGTTTTTTATACCCTCTCTCCCTCTGGTGTCTGAGGATTTTCTTTTTCTCGCATCCTCTTCCATCGCGATTCTTGCAAGACTTATGCTTTGGTCAAGTATCATTTGATCCATATCTCTCTTTAGCGTTCGTAAGGATCCCACTTGAGCTCCAACAGATTTTATTTTTTCTATTTCGCTTTTTATCTCCGTAGAGGCTTTAATTGCACTTCTCTTCTCTCTCTCTTCTTCCTCTCTTTTGTCTTTCATTGCCCTTTCTTCGGCAGCTTTTTTGTCTAATTCTTTTTGTTTAGCCGTTTCTTCAACCAATTCTTTATCTTTTGCTATTTTTTCTTCAGCTTCTCTTCGTACTCTTTCAGCCTCGCCCTCCATGGCAATTCTAGCAGCATATCTTTTGAGAGAGATATCGTTGTTTTTTAAATCTGACATTTACCCTGTTTAGTAAAAATTGGCTAATAATAAATTAACTATCTAATCTGTAAATTGTAATTTTTAAACAGTGATCTTGTTATCCACTGTCTGCCAATTTTAAATTTTTATTTTTTAAGAAATAAAAATTTTACTTAACAGGGTGAATTTATTTACGAATACTCTCAATACTTTTGTCTATCTCCTTTATTTTGTCTATTATTGAGTATTCCTCTTTTAATAACTCTTGGTATTTTGTTTTATTCTCTTCCATTTCTTTTTCTATTTCAGCCATCTTGTCTTCTATCGTCCATTTTTCTTTTTCCAATTTTTCTCGCTCCGCCTCCAGGGACTGTCTCTGTTTTTCTAATTCTTGTCTCTGTTTTGGATCATCTGTTGCGTGTTCTTCTTGATTTTTTGACTGAACATCCTTCTCCGCATTTGTTTCCCCTATGAGTATAGGATCTAGGATTTTTTGAAGTTCCGTTTTTTTATCAGAGAGGTCTAACCAGTGAAGTTCTAATTCTTCTTTTGATTTAGATATTTCCGATATTTTTTTATTGAGTTCTTTTTTTTCTAATTCAAATTGAGAAATCAATTCAGATTCTTTTTTCTCCCTATCCTCTTTTTCTCTTCTGGCCCTACCCTCTTCTCCTTCCATTGCCAAAACAGCTTCCATCTTTTTTTGAACCTCTTCCGGGGAGATATTTTGATCTTGTGTATTTTGAGTGTCGTCCATTCGTTTAATATTTATTAAAAATAAATTTATTTAGACTTATCTACTAAATTTTAACATAAAAGCATACGAATATACAAAGATATTTTGTCCTGTTTGGTAAGATTTATATTTTTATCTAAAAACATAAATTTTATTAAATAGGGCAAGTTATTTTGCGACGTGATATAATTATGAGATGGATAATCTATCTGAACTAAGAAAACAATTTTTAGAATATCTGGAAATAGAAAAAGGCAGAAGCTTAAAGACCGTGGAGAATTATAATCGTTATTTGGGTCGTTTTTTAGAATTTACTAAAGCAAAATCAGCAAAAGATATAACAGAAGAGTCTCTTAGACAGTTTAGGTTGTGGTTAAACAGAAGACCTGGCACAGAAAGAGGTGTCGGAATGAAGAAAAATAGTCAAAATTACCACTTAATAGCCATTCGAGTATTTTTAAAGTATTTAATGAAAAGAAAAGTCGCTTCTTTGTCTCCCGATCAGATAGAATTGGCTAAAACGAGCGAAAGGCAGCTTGATTTGATTAGCCAAGATGAGCTCAGGAGGCTTATAGAGGCTCCAAATGGTAGCAATCTTTGTGATTTAAGGGACAAGGCCATTATGGAGCTTTTATTTTCTACGGGTCTTCGTGTGTCTGAATTAACCTCTCTTTCAAGGGATAGTATTGATTTTAAAAAGGATGAGTTTTCTATAAGAGGGAAAGGTGGAAAAATAAGGGTAGTTTTCGTCTCAAAGGGGGCCAAGGATTCATTAAGTAGATATTTAGACAAAAGAAGTGATGCTGACGATGCCTTATTTATAAGATTAGACAAAGACCCCTCAAAAATAAGTAGTTCTATGGGTATAACCTCAAGGTCTATCGAGAGAATGATAAGAAAGTATGCGATTAAGGCCGGTATTTCTAAGAAAGTTACTCCTCATGTTCTCAGGCATACTTTTGCCACTGATTTATTGCAAAATGGTGCAGATATCAGGTCCGTGCAGGTTATGCTTGGTCACGCCAATATCTCAACGACACAGATATATACTCATATTTCCGACAAACAACTAAAGGAAGTTCATAAAAATTTTCACGATAAGGGGCGAGATTAAAATAGTGTTTTCGTTTGGTTATTCGGGTGTGTAAAATTTTGTGTATTATTTTTTTAAAAAACGTATAATATAGACATATGTGGTTAGAAATTATTTATCTTGTTTCTGGTTTGGCGATCGGTTTTATTGTTGCTAAAGTTTTTTTAGACAACAAAAATTCCGCCAATGATTCTAAAGAAAAGGATTTTAGCCAAGCCACTATACATGAACTTCGAGCATATCTCACAAATCTTGGTTGGATATTTGAGAAATTAATAGAGAAGGGTGTGCCATCTTATACAGACGATGAATATAAGGCGATTTCTTTGGGTAAAAGTACTGTTGCAAATGCTAATAACTTGATAAACGATACACTTGCAGCTGTGAGCGTTGGCCGACAGGAAGCCAGATTTAGGTTTTCAATAAATGATATAAACAAGATGATTGAAAGTATTGTTTCAGAATACACTATGATCGCAAAGGAGAGGGGTATAGATTTTACATTTACAAGTTCGGCGGTTCCCATTCCCCTTTTCTTTTTTGATAATTCGCAAATGTATATAGCCATACACGACCTCGTGCATAATGCAATGAAATATACGAAGAACGGCGGTAGCATAAACATATCTACTAAGCTTGAAGAGGGAAGGGTTATCGTTACAGTAAGAGATACGGGAATTGGTATTCCAGAAGAAGAACAAAAAAACATATTTACCAAGTTTTTCCGTGCTAAAAACGCCAAAGACCTATATAAAGAAGGTTCTGGGCTTGGTATGTATATTTCCAAAAATATTATTACTAGACATAACGGTAGTATCAAGTTACAATCTAAGGAGGGAGAGGGTACGACAATAGAAGTGTCTTTACCTCTTTTGCAGACAGAGCCTAAAGAAAATAAGAATTAAACTTGTCCGCCAAAATTTTTCCTAACGCGTAGTAGCAAAATAATGGAGTAGTTCGTTATATGTGTAATTTTTCAAAATAGTTTATTATTAAGAAAATTTAGGAGGGTAAATAATAAAATGGACAAGAATGTTTTTTTAATTGAAGACGACAGATTCCTCAGAGAAATGCTGAGCCAGAAATTGTCCGAACAAAAAATTAAAGTAGATGTGGCTATGGATGGAAAAACCGCACTAGAAATGGTTAAAACAATAAAACCAGATTTAGTTCTTTCTGATCTTTTGCTCCCAGATGTTGATGGTTTTGATATTCTTGCCGAAATACAAAAGAATCCAAATTTTGCAAACGTTCCGGTTTTGGTTTTGTCTAACTTAGACAGAATGGAAGACATAAAAAGAGCGAAGGATCTTGGTGCAAAAGATTTCATGGTTAAATCGAATTTTACCTCAAATGAAATAGTGGCTAAAGTTAAGGAGTTTCTCAAGATATAAAAAATATAGTTTACTCGTGAAAAAATAATCCCCCACTAATGTGGGGGTTTTGTTTTTTATGAGTGGAGCGTACAAATTGGTTTAGATTTGTGGTGGTGATAAAGAGTTTTATCTTTAAAATAAAATTTATCAAGAGCCCATCCCAGATTGGTGTATTCAGATAATATATAAAATGCCTGTTTTATCATACTGTCGGTTAAGTGTTTGTTTTCTGTTCTAATTCCACACTTCTTCGTCGCTTCTTTTAATGACCAGCTTAATCTTTCGCTAAATTTTAACGATGTATTCTCTTGGTCGATAAGCTGAACTATCTTTTCGGCAAGAATAATAACAGTTCTGTCATACCCAGTTTCGTGTCCTTCCTTGTACTTTTTCCACCGAAGGCTATTTTTGATACCTATTTTCATAGAAGCACCTCCGTTATTTATTTTTCAAATGACGATATTTCTAAAACAATAATACATTTTAATTAAAAAAAGTCAACCCCAACCGCTTTTGTGTGGTGGGGGTGTGGAAAACTAGATGTTTGACCCCGTAATAGAATTTTGGCTCAAAAAATACCTAGTATTTTTAACGATTATTTATAATATAAATAATCAAGCCAAAATTTCACTACGGGGTTTGACCCATTCCCTTCTCTCTGTGTATACTATGAATATAAAGTTAATTATTAGGCATCGCATTATATTTTTTAAAACAAATGTACGTTTGTGGAATTTGTAAAAGCGAAGCTGAGTATCCCGGAGAGTGCTGTAATGAAAAAATGGACTGTAATATTTGTATGGGAGCAGATGGTGAAGATAGGTGTCAGTTGTGTAAGGATTATGATGGATTTATAGAGTAATTTTTTAATATTAATTTATTTATTTGTGAGCAATCGCCTTGCTCTGTGTAAGTGTTGCGACATATCGAAATTTGTGATAGTTTGATGCTCATATAGTAGTAGTGTCGGGTACATTTTTGTCATTCCCGTGAAGACGGGAATCCAGGATGTTTTGTAAAAATAGCTAGATTGCCACGGTCTTCGGCTAGGGCGCCTTGCCCTCGCAATGACGATAAGGAGAATGCGCTATTTATAATAACGCGGGATTGGTTAAATGGTATAATATCGGTTTTCCAAACCGAGGTTGGGAGTTCGATTCTCCCATCCCGCACTTGCAGACAAAAACAGAGCGAAAGCTCTGTTTTTGTTTTACTGCAAGTAGCGGGATGGGAGAATCGAAGCTGTCGCGAGGTAGATTGCGAGTGTAGCGAAGCAATATATCCGCGACGGGTACTGGTCCTGTAAGGACCGATTCTCTCCTTCAACAGAGCGAAAGCTCTGTTTTTGTTTTCCTGCAAGTCGCGGGATGGGAGAATCGAAAGCCGCAGTCCGTCTACAGGTGTCGCCTATATCTCGGCGACCGGTAACTCTTGCTGAAAGCAAGGGAGACGAGGTGGGCTGAGGATTGGGGTGGGACCCAACCGAAGGACCTTTTGAGATATTTTATGAATGGAATGAAAAAAAATATCCAAAATGGTGTACTGCTCCTGTAAGGAGCGCGAGTTATTGCGAAGCAAAATATCTGTGACCGATTCTCCCATACTTAGAGCGAAAGCTCTGTTTTTCTATCCCCCTCCCCCATGCTACAATAAGCCCATGGAAAAAATGCCAACCCCAAATGTAGAAAAAGTAGAAGAAATTAAGAAAGTCGAAAACATAGAAAATAAAGCCGAGCACATTCCCTCAAAAGAAGAAGTGTTAGGGGTTATTGGAAAATATATTGAAGGTGATATTAAACCATCGCGCGAACTGTCTGATGAAAATGGTGTTTATTTAATAGAGGTTACGATTCCGGATCAAGATCCTGCAAATATGGGCGGTACTGTTGAATATTTATATATTAGAAAAGGTGAATATGGTAACAATATTGCATCATTAACAACCGAGGTTCACGTTGTGTATTATGACACAGACGGCATCCCCTGCGGAGGAGATCAGAAGGATATTTTTAATGGTGAGGAATGGAAAGAAGTAAAATAATAATCTAATCATCAAAAAACCACCCTCGCAGGTGGTTTTTCTAATAATATTTATATCTTCGGAGCTGTTGGTGCCGCTGGTGGCGTCATTGGCGGTCTTGGTGTTGCTGGAGCTGGTGCCTTGAACATATCCGGCTTGATTCTCTTGATAGAAAGGCTAATCCTGTCTCCTTCTTTGTCTTTTACTATAACAGGAACCTTCATTCCGACTTTCAAGTAATCAGCAACATTATCTACTCTAAATGGTGCAATTTCTGATACGTGTACAAGTCCGTCTTTATCCATACCGATCTTCACGAAGGCGCCGAAGTCTGCTAGTTTAACAACCTCACCAATCATTGTATCCCCTATCTTAAATTCTCTTGTTATATCCTCAACCATTTTCTTGGCGGTGGCTGTGCCTTCTTTCTTTCCTGTTATTATGACCGTTCCGTCTTGCTCAACATTTATTTCTACGCCAGTTGTATCCTGAATATGATGTATCATTTTGCCTCCAGGTCCAATAAGACCACCGATTTTTTCAGGATTGATCATTATTTTGGCAATTCTTGGAGCGTTTACCGCAAGGTCAGCTCTTGGAGCTGGAAGTGCGCTTTCTATAACATCGAGAATCTCCAGTCTGGCCTTTTTGGCCTGATCCATAGCCTCTACAAGCACTTTCACAGGTATACCATCCATCTTTATATCCAATTGAATAGCAGCTACTCCGACTCTTGTACCGGCAACCTTGAAATCCATATCTCCATAATGGTCTTCTGGGCCTTGAATATCAGTCAAAACTTTGTATTTACCCTCTGAATCCATCATCAGACCCATGGCGATACCTGCTGTTGGTCTTGAGATAGGCACTCCTCCGTCCATAAGGGCGAGTGAAGAAGCACAGATAGCGGCCTGAGAAGTAGATCCGTTTGAAGACATTGTGTCAGAAACGATTCTTATTGTGTAAGGGAAGACGTCTCTGCTTGGAAGAGTAGCTCTGAGAGCTTTTTCAGCTAGGGCGCCGTGTCCAATCATTCTTCTGTTCGTATTTCCTATTTTACCTGTCTCTCCTGATGAATATGGAGGGAAGTTGTAGTGGTGCATGAAGAATTTCTCCCCTTCTACTTCAGCTCCGTCTACCTTAAGAGCGTCCTTTGGTCCTCCGAGAGTAAGAACCGAGAGCATATGAGTCTCTCCTCTGTAGAAAAGTCCGCATCCGTGAATTATGTCTGAGATACCACCGACAGAAGCTTCTATTTTTCTGAGCTCATCCATCTTTCTGCCGTCTGGTCTTCTGTCGTTTTTTATTGCCTGTTCGTGAAGTATATCGTTAACTTTATTATCAAAATAGTGGGCAGCTAAATTCTTGTCCCCTTTTTCAAATTTTTCGGCATACATTTTCAACCATTCATTTAGGAGGTCGTGTGTTGGTTTGCTACCAGAACCGCTAAATGTGACGGCTTCAAGTCTTGAACCGATTTCTGTATCATAGAGAGCTATTTCTTCGGTAGAAAGAACTTTCTTCTCAATCGCCTTCTTTTCTTTTCCGATTTCAGCGACTAACTTTTTCTGCCAATCCTCTATCTTAGTAATTTCGGACATGGCGAGTTCGAACACTTCCTTTATTTTATCTTCAGAGACTTCTTTGGACTCAGTCTCTATCATGTTTATTGTATTGTTTCGTCCGCAGATGTAACTATCAAGAATAACATCTTTTCTTTCCGCGTGTGTGGAATTTATTCCGAGCGTTCCGTCTTTGTTGACAACAACTCTTATTGAGCCAACTGGTCCTCCCCAAGGAATGTTTGAAGTTGCGATAGCAAGAGATGCTCCAATAACGGAAATTGTATCAGGATCATTTTCTCCATCGAGAGATAGTGTCGTTACAACAACCTGAATTTCGTTTCTGATACTTTGGTCGAAGAGTGGCCTGATTGTTCTGTCTACAATTCTTCCTGTTAAAATAGCTTCCTCTGATGGCTTCCCTTCTCTTCTCATATATTGTCCTCCAGGAAGTCTTCCACTTGCGTAATATCTTTCTTCATAATCAACAGTAAGAGGCAAATAGTCTATGCCGTCTCTTGTTGAACCGGACATTACTGCTGTGGCTAAAATACTTGTCTCTCCGCACTTCATCATTACCGAACCGTTTGCCTGAGCTACCATGTCAGAAAAAACAGCGGTAATTGTTTTACCACCAACAACCAAAGAATACTCTTTTCTTTGCATATTATTTATTTAGAATTTGACCCTTAAATTTTAGTATTGAAATCCCTTGTTTGGGAAAGTTTCAATGCTATTTATCTAAAGACCAAACTCTGATTATTAATTTATAAATTTACTTTTCTATTTTTTACCGGATGTTTCTGGATTTGTACCTCCCTGTCGCTTATGTCCCCCTGTTTTTTGTCCACCGAGCAAGTATCTTTTTGGGTCTGCTCCTAGGTCTATAAAATCATCAACCACTTCTTTCAGTTTTGAAGAACAGCTTTTTCCGAACGCAACAAGCTCCACCTGTGTTGTGGCTTTCAAATATTCAACAAGAGGAATGTAGTCTCCATCTCCTGAAACCAACACTATCGCATCTAGTTTAGGTGCAAGTTTAATAGCATCAACAGCGATACCGACATCCCAGTCTGCTTTCATTGCTCCCCCGAAGAATATCTGAAGGTCTTTTGTTTTTGTTTCTATTCCGAGTTTTTCAAGTGCCTCAAAGAACCCCCTCTCTTCCCCACCTTCTGTTGTTATGAGATAAGCAATAGCTCTGACGAGATTTCTTCCCGCTACTGCATCAGAAAGAATGGCACCAAAGTTAACTTTAGCTCCATATAGATTACGTGCACTATGATACAAGTTTTGAGTATCTATAAAGACCCCAACCCTTTGACTTTTTTGTTTGATGATGGCCATTTTTTCTTTTTCTGCTTACTTTCTACTTAGTCTATCTTGCTTGTTTTTCGCAAGTTTAGTTTTTCCACGAGATCGTCAAATCCTTCTTTGTTATTTTTCTCTAGATATTTCATGTGCGATCTTCTGTCGGCAACCATCTGAAGGAGGCCTCTTCTAGAATGAAAATCTTTCTTATTAGATTTGAGGTGACCTGTTAATTTATTGATATTTTCAGTCAACAAAGCAATCTGAACCTCGGATGATCCAGTGTCTGTTTCGTGTTTTCTGGCCTTTTTGATTATTGTGGCCTTTTTCTCTTTCTTTAGCATGCTGTTAAGATAGCATAGAATTATTTTTTTTGCAAATTTGTTAAGAAGCCAAGAACTCCTTTATTTTCTTGATTTCAAAAGCGTCACTTTCTTTGGCCTGGCCCTCTATATTAGACATTATGTCGGCAATAACCTCTCTTTGGTCAATAAATTTGATTTCAAGATTTCTTTCTGATTTCTTGATGAATTCAGTAAGACTTCTTATGTAGTTAATTGCTCTTTCTTGTGCTTTTCCAACATAATTAAGATCATTGTCTATCAAATACATTTTGTTATTTTCATCGCTTCCATTTTTGCCATAGATATATTGAGAATTATCAACAATATCCCACATTATGTAGTCGTCTTCTTTAATTTTATCTTTCAGATATGAAAGTAGTGAATCAAATAGATTTTTTAAGTCGAGTATCTCCCTCTCTTTCTCTTCGCCCTCAACTTTTTTCTTTGTTGGATCAGTTCCTTCTATTTTGTCGGTCACAATGAACACAACATCAACTCCTTTGTCATTTTTTCCCACAATATATTCAGCTGGAATTTTTACACCATATTTATCGCTAAGCTCACCAAATAATTTTTTGGATTTTCCCACCGCTTCAATGGGGTCTTTTATACCTTCAAAAATACCCGAAAATTCTTTAAGCGGTTGTTGTTTTACAACCTTTGTTTTGTCATTTTCAAATTCCCAAAATTTACCAAATTCTTTTTTAATTTGTTGGTTTGGTTGCAATTGTTCTCTAAAGGGGGTGTTTTTTGGGGATGGTGCCATTTCCATATTTTTTAATTTAATTAAAAAGCGTTCCTTTTTATTGCATAATTGTATCAAAATAGTATGAAAAAGTCATGGCTGTCCATAGTATCTTTAATTTTGATAATTACACGAATAGCGTTAAACACTATTTTGAGAATAGGGTTTGTTTAGAGCCAGTTTGGGTGGTTTTCTGGTGTTTCATGGGAAACGGTTAATAGATATGATTATTTTATGTTTCATGGGAAACAATGAGGGATTTTTTCTCTACGGGAACAGTATGGCTTTCCCATTTTTTAACCCCAACTAAAAAGTTGGGGTTAAAAAATAAGGGAGAGGCCTTTCAAATCCCGATGAGTGCCGGAATTAGGTCACGAGTTACTAAGCTTTTTTAAGCGGCGCCGAGTGCCGGATTTTTCGCCTACGGCGACAGTATAGGTTTCCCATTTATTCAGAGCAAAGCTCCTCGTAAATAAGGGAGAACCCTTTCAAACTCCGACGAGTGCCGGATTTTTCCCCTACGGGAATAGGAACTGCCAGGATTAGGTCACGAGTTACTAAGCCGGGATTTGATCGTTACACGATCAGTCCCCAGATTGGATTTTTTATACGCCCCAAAGGCTATAAAAAATGCTCAATCTGGCTTCAAATCCCTAAAACAGTCATTTAAGATGACTGTTTTGCACACGATGTTCACTTCGTTCTCGTCGGAGTGCCGGGATTTGAACCCGGACTGAATGCTCCCAAAGCATTTATGCTACCGTTACACCACACTCCGTTATATTTAATTTTTCAACTCACTTATATTATCAGATATTTTGAAAAACGCAATTTTTGGCTTTATTATCCTTAAAGCTCAATGTTTTCAATGAAATCTACCTTCGCTGTCTTTGTTTCGTGTTCTAAATAAACAAGCATTAAATCAACTTGATATTCGCTTTTGACATCCTTGCTGTACATATATGTTTCTATTACCTTATGTAACCGATGCTTCTTCTCGGTATTCATATGATCTTGCGGATCAAAGGCTGGTGTTTTATATGTAACCCCCGTTGCCGGTGTTACATATGAAACACTTTTTACTTCAACAAAGTGTGTAATACCGTCTTTTTCGGCTACGATGTCTATTTCTCCCCATTTTTTCCAATAATTTCTGTCTATTATTGAATAACCCTTATTTTTCAGGTATTTTACTGCAATATCCTCCCCTAGTTTGCCTACTTCTTGTTGTATGGCCATTTGGTTATGCAAGGAATAGTATGCTTAATTAAGAAAAACATCAAATATTAAGCAAAATATAGGTAAAATAATGTTTCACGTGAACCGATTCCCATTACCCACTACTAGGAGGTCGAAAAATAAGGTTGATTCTCTATGTTTCCCGTCATTGCGAGCGAAGCGTGGCAATCCAGGCTTTGTTTTATGGTAAATTATTGTATTACTGATATCAGGGGGGGGTGGGGTATAAATCGCACATTTCCGATAGTTAATGTTATTTGTTTCAGGTGAAACACAATAATTATGTTTCACGTGAAACGTAAAATGGGCTTTAAATAGCATAATCTGGTCTATAGGACAGATAAAGGACGCCAAAAATGTCCTTTATGCACACAATGCACAGGTTTATCCACAGTTTTGGGTATTTGTCCTATAGTTGTCCTTTATAAAATAAGATAAAATGTATATGTCCGATAGAAATTTCTATAGGACAAATACTTTCAAGGCATTAGGGGAGACTTTAATACTCGAGCCGATCAAACTGGCTATTGTATTTAGAAACAAGGGTTTCTAAGGTTTTTTGTTAAGTAAAGATAAAAGATAGATTGTTTCATGTAGAACATAAATTAAAACGACCCTTTGTGGGGGTCGTTTATTTGTGCCGAAGGGGAGAGTTGAACTCCCACAGGATTGCTCCTACACGCCTCTGAAGCGTGCGTGTCTACCAGTTTCACCACTTCGGCAATAATATTAATATATCAAATAGGGGAGAATTGGTCACAGCTCTCGCTCCGCTCGGCCGCGACCCCGACTCGCTGTTCCTCGTTTCACTCGAAACATGCTCCGTCCTTAAAATTCTCACATAAGCCAAGCAGTTGGCTTATTTTTCGCTTCGCTCTCAGAGAATTTTAACTCCCACAGGATTGCTCCTACACGCCTCTGAAGCGTGCGTGTCTACCAGTTTCACCACTTCGGCATATTTGTACCTCCGGCAGGATTTGAACCCGCAACCCCCTGGTTCGAAGCCAGGTGCTCTATCCGATTGAGCTACGGAGGTATTTATTACTATATATTTACGACCTGCTCAGTATATATTCTTCTGCTAATTTTTGCCAGTAAAGCGTCTTCCTTAACTCTTCTACTCCACCGACACAAATTCTAAGACACCCTTTATAATTGGGGTTTTTCTTCTCTAAGTGGACATTTGCCTTATATATAGTTTTTTTAAATTTATCCTTGGGGATGTTTATTATTTTAGACCAATAATTTTCGCAATTCTCGTGGCTATATATTTTATGTATAAAAAGTCTGATTCTCATATCGTTTTCGGTTTTTCCAAGGTATTTTTTAATCCATTTAAGCATCATTTTTACCATACTTGGATCTGAATTTATAAAACTAAACACAGTGTCTTTCTTTGTGCCCTCTGCCCAATACAACAAGACCCCGGCTATAAATAACGGTTCATTTTTATAACGAGCAAATGTCGATGTCGCTCGTGCGAGTGTTTGCTCGTCCCTTATTCGTCTTTTTTCTCGATTGGTTAAAGCCGCACGCATTCTCGCACTAATTTGTTTATTCTCCAACTGTTTTTCTAAAAAAGAATATTGTTCTTTTGTAAGAGGTAGGTTTCTTAGCCAAATCGAGAGGGAGCTTTTTGAAACGGGGATTATATTAATTATCTCATTATAGCTATAACCGAGTGTCCTCAATCGTCTCGCTTTATTTTTAAGGTGTACAAGTGATTTCATGTCACTTAGCTATAGTACATTGTACAAATATTTGCAAAACAATATCTCATTATTTTAACTACCACAGGAGGTTTGTTATAACTGGAAAGTTTGAGTGAATTATTTTTATATTTTAATATAATAAAGAGTAAATTTATGAAAGATCGCACAAAACTCTTCTCCAGATAGTTTTGCTTGATTTTTGGTAGGGGAGATACTATAATCAACCAGAATAGAAACTTTAATAATATGCGGATGTAGTTTAGTGGTAGAACGCGTGCTTGCCAAGCACGGGGCTGGGGTTCGATTCCCCATATCCGCACAGATAAAAATATCGAAGATATTTTTAATGAGGATAAGTAAGCAAACTGCTTTGCTTACGTTGGGGAATCGAAAAGCTTCTCCCTTATTTTTGAGGATTTTTTAATCCGAAAAAATGGGAAAGCTATACTGCCCTCGTAGAGGGAGATCTACCCATATCCGCACAAAAATAAATCTAAAAAATGCTAAGTTTTTAGATTACTCATTTTTGTAGCGGATATGGGGAATCGAAGGCCGGAAGCGGGGCTCCTTCTGCAAGAAGGGGAGCTGAGGCGGGGTCGTGGAATTTTGCGAAGCAAAATATCTGTGACCGATTCTTCGACTCTTTAAAAACTTTTTTGTTTTGATTATTTTTGATATAAAAACCTGGATTGCTTTGTTTCACTCGCAATGACGGCGAGAGAATATTTTTTTAAACGTGATGTATAATTAGAGTATACTAATATAATAAAAATGGATCCCCGTTTTCACGAGGATGACAATCAATAGAGTTTTGGTTAATACAAAAAATAATTTATGAAATTAATAGTTCCAAAAGAAGTTTCACAAGTAACCGAAACCTTACAGAAGGGTGGTTTCGAGGCATACCTCGTTGGAGGTTGTGTGCGAGATGTTCTGATGGGGAGAGAGCCGAAAGATTGGGACGTAACCACGAATGCCACACCGGAAGAAATTCAAAAATTATTTCCAAAAACTTTTTATGAAAATAAATATGGAACGGTTGGAGTTGTAAATGAAGATATCTCAAAAGAAGTAGAACCCTCCGAAACTTCTAAAAAAGAAGTTTTGGCGGGCGAGGGAGGGGAAAAAAAATCTATAGAATATTTGAGTAAGAGAGAAGCGTTGAGAGTTGTTGAGGTTACGCCATATAGAGTTGAGTCAGAGTATTCTGATTTTAGACATCCCGACGTTGTAACGTTTAGCAAAAATTTAGAAGATGATTTGAAGAGGAGAGACTTCACTGTGAATGCTATTGCGTATGATCCAGCCTCAGGAATTCTAAAGGACATTTATAAAGGACAAAAAGATCTATCGGACAAAGTCTTAAGGACAGTCGGTTCGGCGTCCGATAGATTTGGAGAGGATGCACTTCGAATGTTGAGAGCGGTAAGATTTTCAGTTTCGCTCGGTTTCACGATTTCGAGTGAAACGAGTGAGGCGATAATAAAACAGGCAGAACTTCTTGAAAAAATTTCAAAGGAAAGAATAAGAGATGAGTTTTCTAAAATTTTAATGTCAAATGATCCCGTCATCGGAATTGTTATGTGCCAAAAATTTGGGTTACTCAGGTACATTGTTCCAGAGCTTGAAGAGGGAATTGGTGTGAAACAAAATAGCGATCACATTTATGAAGTGTGGGAGCACGGACTTCGAGCGCTTGGTCATGCAGGAGAGAGAAAATGGTCTCTTGAAGTAAGACTGGCGGCATTGTTTCACGACATCGGGAAACCTAGAACGCGTGGTTGGAATGAAGATAAAAAAGATTTCACATTCTATGGTCACGATGTGGTAGGGGAAAGAATGGCCAAAAAAATATTGGAGCGTTTGAGATATTCTAGTGAAACGTCCGATAAGGTTTTGAAGCTTATTAGAAATCACATGTTTTTCACGGACATAGATAAAATAACTTTATCTGCAGTTAGAAGAATCGTGAGAAACGTCGGTAAGGAAAATGTTTGGGATCTTATGAGTGTGCGAGCTTGTGACAGGATCGGCATGGGAAGGCCGGTAGAGACTCCATATAGGCTCCGTAAGTACGAATCCATGATAGAAGAGGCGATGAGAGCTCCCGTTACAGTACAAATGCTTAAGATCAACGGACAGAGAATAATGGAGGTTACAGGACTTACACCGGGGCCAAAGATTGGTTTCATGTTACACGCTCTTCTCGAAGAAGTACTTGATGACCCAAACTTAAACACAGAAGAATATCTGGAAAATAAAGCGAAAGAATTTTCGCTTCTGTCCGATGAAGAATTAAAAAAGATTGGTGAGTCGGGAAAGGAAAAGAAAGAGGAGGCGGAAGAAAAAGAACTTAAGATCATTAGAAAAAAATATGGAGTAAAATAATTTTTTTATTATAAAAACACTTCAAAAAATATTGGAGTGTTTTTATATTTCTGATATTTTTTGTAACTTGACATAGTGATGACAGTATGATTTAATCAAACGGATAAAAAGTTCTTTGTGATATAGATATAGTTTTTAAATCAACTTACTTTAAAGGAGGGAACAGTATATGGATTTTAACGTTGCGATTAAGATGATCGAGATCCTTGAGAAAAATGGAATTAAAACTCCCGAAGAACTTGAAAAAATTTTTCCGTCTACAAAAATTACTGATGACTATCCCACCCTCGCCACTATCAAGGTGGGCGATAGCAGGGATATGAGAAGAGTTCTTGAGGATAAAAAAACAAACATAGTCAGACTGGCTGAAGACCTTATGAACCAGAAGGCTTACAAGGATTCCATCGAGACTAAGGAAGCGACCGTTGATCTTTGCTCAGCTACAGTCAAAGAGTTAACAGGCAAAGACAGAGCTGTTCTTTATCAGATTATTGATGCTGTTATCAACAAAGGCTTTGGCCTTTGCAAACCCGAGGACTGTCTTCGTCTCCGCGAAGCTTATTATGGTGGCAAGACTTATATAATTGCCATGGATCCTATTTGCGGTTCTAATGGAGACCCACACATCTTCTTTGTTGACTGTGATTTGTGCGGTCTTTGGCTCAATGCGAACTCTGGTAGTCTCTCGAGAGAGTGGGATGGTAACTGCTGGTTCGTTTTCCGTCGTCGCTCTGCAGTCAAGGCATAGTTACACTACAGAATATTAAAGTTAGTTGTTAAAACTATATTTTCCCAAACACCTGAGTAACCCTCGGGTGTTTTTCTTTTTCTTAATAAAATAAAAAAAGCTCCCAAGAGGGGAGAGGATTTGACCCCAGTACGAAAGTTCGAATAGATTATCAAAATATTTTTTACCCTATTTCTCGGAAGTGCCTACGGCTACATATATGGTAAATGTTTGTGAGAAGTTTAACTTTCTACGGGGTAATAAAAAACGACCCTTGAGAGGGTCGTTTTTTATTAAATGCGAAAGTTATTTTACAGCTTCCTTCAAAGCCTTTGCAGCTCTGAACTTTGGAACTTTCATGGCCTTAACGGCGACAGTTTCACCTGTTCTTGGGTTTCTAGCTGTTCTAGCAGCTCTTGCCTTTACCCCAAAGATACCAAAACCGGCGACTGATACGTCGTCACCTTTTTTCAAACTGTTAACGATAGTATCAAACATTAAATCGACAATTTCTTCAGCTGCAACTTTTGTTCCGCCGAGTTTGGCGTGAACAACTTCAACTATTCCTTGCTTGTTCATATTTTAAAAATAAAAAGAATAAATTAAAATGTTTCGACCATTTGAATATAATTATACAGTAAGCCATCTTTTAGGCAACGAGTATGAAATATATAAAAAATTACATAATGATTTACCAAAAAAGTAAAATTTTAGAAAATAGTAAATTAAAAATGGCACAGAGTGCCATTTTTAATTTACTTGATATTTAGAACTTTCGTATTTGAAAGCAGAACGAGGAGAAGACGAGCATTGCGACGAAGCTGTATAACACATACTGCGAGGAGCAAGTGGAGTCTTCGACAAAGTTATGCGCCAAATACGGTAGTTATAAATTATTTAGCGTATTCGGTGACTCTAGTCTCGCGTATAACATTTACCTTTATTTCCCCGGGGTATTTTAGGTCCTGCTCGATTCTTCTGGCTATATCTTGGGCCATTTTTTTGGCTTCAAGATCAGTAATCTTTTCTGGAACAACGAATACCCTGATTTCTCTACCGGCTTGAATAGCATAGCTCTTTTCTACGCCGTCAAAAGAATTAGCTATTGCCTCAAGCTCCCCAAGTCTTTTTAGATAATTTTCAACACTATCTCTTCTTGCGCCAGGTCTTCCTCCAGATATTGCATCTGCTGTTTGTACTATGACTGATTCTATCGTTTCATAAGGGTATTCATTATGGTGTGACTGCATTGCTTTAATTATTCTTGGATCAGCACCAAATTTTTCTAAGATTCTCTTTCCTATCTCAACATGAGTACCGGCTACTTCATGGTCAACAGCTTTTCCAATATCATGTAGAAGAGCCCCTGCTTTAGCGATGGCAACATCTGCGCCAAGTTCTTGAGCTAACATACCCGCGATATGTGACATTTCTATTGAGTGTTGAAGAACATTCTGCCCATAGCTAGTTCTAAAATGAAGTCGTCCTAAGATAGCAACTATTCTTGAATCAAGATTTAATACACCAGTCTCGTATACAGCCTGATCTCCCTTTTCTTTTATTATTTTATTTACTTCTTGTCTTGCTTTTTCAACCATTTCTTCTATTTTGGCCGGTTGTATTCTGCCGTCTAATATGAGATTTTCCAATGCCATCTTAGCAACCTGTCTTCTTATTGGATCAAAGCTAGATATTGTGATGGTTCCTGGCGCATCGTCTATAATTACTTCAACTCCGGCACTTCTTTCAAATGCCCTGATATTTCTTCCTTCTTTTCCAATTATCTTTCCTTTTATGTCGTCAGACGAAATAGGAACAGTGGTCGTCATCATTTCCGATGCAGTAGAGGATGCGAGTCTTTGGATAGACACAGCCAAAATATCTTTTGCTTTTTTATCTAATCTTTCAATACCATCTCTCTCAAGTTTTTGCATTCTGGCCACAAAATCGTCTTCATATTTTTTTTCAATTACGCTAAACAATTGCTCTTTGGCTTCTATTTCTGAGAGTTTTGATATCCTCTCCATTTCCTCTTGGGATTTTATCTGAATTTCTTCAACCTTACTCCTGATGTCTTTTATTTCCGAGACCTTAAGCTTAAGGTTTTCAACTTCTTTATCTATATCTGCCTGTCTTTTGTCTAAAAGCTCGTCTTTTTTAATAAGACGTTCCTCTGTTTTTTTTGCCTCAAAAAGTCTATTTTTTTCTTCTTCTTTGGCGTCTCGAACTATTTGCTCAGAATTCTTTTTTGCTTCTTCTAATATTTTTTGCGCACTAGCTTTGGCCTCAAGCAAGGTTTGCTTGATGGTAAGCTCCATGGAGCCTTTTTTTGCAAGAAGAACCAGCCACCTTAGGAAATATCCTATTCCGATGCCTAGTATTCCTACAGCTCCAGATATAAGTGCGACCTCTTTTAAGCTCATATTTATCTGTTTCCCGCCCACAAAGATAAGCTGTATCTGTTTTACAGAGTTATGTTTACACCCTTAGAAAATACTTATAGTTCCTATTTTAGAACCCAAAATCTAGATAATGAGATATTATCAACATTTTACTATCAGAAATCTTGGAATTGTTCTTTTTGGAGTAAAACATAATAGCTTATACAATTTTCGGCGGGAAATTTTCTAGGTTTGTTTAATAATTGTACTTTTAGACATTATCATTCTTTTGAGATAAAGTCCAGGGTGATTTAAAGTAACAAAAAACCGCCCTTTTAAGGCAGTTTTTGCAAATTTTACTTTCCGTTTCCTTTTGGTTTTAGGATTTCGTCTATAAGACCATATTTTTTGGCCTCTTCGGAGGTCATAAAATAATCTCTATCAGTGTCTTTCTCTATTTGAGTTATTGGTTTGCCTGTATTTTTAGAAAGGATCTTATTAAGGTTTTCTTTCATTCTGAGAATATGTCTTGCGGATATCTCAATATCTGAAGCCTGTCCTTCTGCACCACCCATAACTTGGTGAATCATTACCTCAGAATTTGGAAGAGTGAATCTCTTTCCCTTTTTTCCGGCGGAGAGAACAACGGCAGCACCTGAAGCGGCGAGACCGACACAGATAGTGGCAACATCAGGCTTGATGTTATTCATCGTGTCTAAAATAGCCATGGTTGAAGTTACAGATCCTCCTGGGGAATTTATATACAAACTGATATCTTTATTTGGATCTTCTGATTCAAGGAAGAGGAGCTGGGCTATGATTATGTTCGCCAAGTCGTCATCTATCGGTCCAGCGAGGAAAATAATTCTATCTTTGAGAAGACGAGAATATATGTCATAGGCCCTCTCTCCTGCGTGTGTTTTTTCAATTACTGTTGGGATTAACATAATTTATTTATTATTTTCCAATAATTCAAAAACCTTCTCATTGATCATTGTATCTTCAACATACATTTTTGCAGAATCCATGTCTGCACCTTCGTAATATTTTAGAAGATTTTCAACCTCTTTCATGACTTCCTCCTGAGGAACCTGAATATTCTCTTCCTTAGCAATAGCTTTCAAAATAAGCTTATATTTAACTCTTTTTTCAGCTGGTTCTTTTGCTTCCTTTCTAATATCTTCTTCTGTCTTTTTGGTTTGCTTTAAGTATTCATCAAAATCAAGTCCGATTTGTTCTATCTTTCCTCTGAGCTCATGAATGATCTGATTTGTCTCTCCTTTAATAAGTACTTCAGGAATATTAAATTTAGTTTTTTCTATTATTTTGTCCAATATCATTCCTCTAGCTTTTTCTTTTCTGGAACTTTCTTTTTCTATTCCTACATTTTTCTTTATTTTTTCTTTGAAATCTTCGACGTTTGTGAAATTACCAATTGATTTAACGAACTCATCGTTAAGTTCTGGTAGGGGAGCGTCCTCCTTCTTTTTATCGGCATGATTTTCTGTACATTTCTCATCTTCGCATTTATGCTCATCAGGTTTCTTTGCTCTAGCCTTTCTTATCTCCATAATCACATCCTCAACTTCCTTATCGGAAACATCCATACTCTCTTTTGATAATTCAGCCCAAACCGCCTTAGAAATATTTTTATGGTCGGTTTCGCTTATTATGGGCATTACAGCCGTTGTTATTTTGAATTCAAGGGGATTATCCTTTGCAATCTTGGTGATTGATATCTCTGGTCTGCCGATAGCTTCTACCTTATTCTCAATGATAAATTTTGGGTAAAGGTCTTTTAGAGCAGATTCGGCCATTTCTTCAAGAATTGTCATTTCGCCAACTTCTTTGATAAGAACATCCTCAGGAATGTGTCCTTTTCTAAAACCATCCAAATTAATGTTTTCGCTAAGCGTTTTAACGGCTTTTTGTCTATATGAAGCGAATTTTTCGGCAGTAATTTCGCCTGTTATTTCTATCTCCGAATTCTCCAATTTTTTGATTGTTCCTTGCATTTTTATTGTTCATCCACGTTATATTTATAATGCTTGTGGACTATTCTTAATATCATATATTTTGAGTTGAAGCAAGTTTTTTAACAAAAATCCCCACCTTGTGGTGGGGATTTTATATTTGGAAAATTATAGTTCGGCTTCGGCAGAGTCGAGATCCAATCCAAGGTCATCTAAGTTTGTGGCATTGAGGTCTGCTTCAATGTCTGTTATTTCTGTAGATGTGCTTTGCGTTTCCAAAAGCTGTATATCGTCAACTGTAGGTTCGTTTGTTTCTGTCTTGAGAGGTCTCTCTTTTAGAGCATAGAAGGCACCTACTAAAAGAACGATAACTATTATTATGGAAGCAACAAGTGGTCCAGTGTTTCCTCTATTGTAATTTTTTTTCATTTAAATATCTTTTTTGTTAATTTTTTATTGAGCTCTAGCCCCGTAGTGTAATTTGGCAAAAATTTATAAGACTGTGGTCGTTGCCAAATTCTACTACGGGGTAGTTGTGGCGCTCTTTGTTTTTTCTTCGGCAGAAGCCTTGATCATTGCTACAGCTTCAACAACTTTAGCATGAGCTTCTTTTATTCTGTTTTCTGCTTCCTTAGCAACTTCTTTTGTAGATTTGAAAGCCTCTTTTGGAGTTGAACTTGCTATTGAGGAATTGGCTTCTTCTGTTATTCTAACTGCGAATGTTTTTGCTTCTGTGAGAAAATTAATTGCTTCAGCCAACTTCAATTCTACTTGTGTCTTTGTTTCAGCTTTTACTACGCCCTTTCCTGCAAGAATATTTAATCTCTCCGTAACTCTATTTGCGAGAATTTCTATTCTTCCTATTGCTGCTGTTATTTTCCTCTCTGCTCTTTTTGCGAGTTCAAGAGCCTTAACCTTATTAGCCTCTTTTCTTACTTCAATTTTTTTCTCAATTTTTTCAGCTTTGTTTTCTATTCTTTCTTTTGTGCTTGATGCTCTTTCATCTATTTTTGCTTTTTTAGCTTCAGTTTTTTCTTCTATTTTTTTAACTTTAGCGTCGATATTTTCTTTTCTTTGTTCAACTCTTTCCTCTACTTTATTAACTCGGTCTTCTGCCCTCATTATTAAAGGTTTCTGCACTGCCCCCGTTACTGTTGCTCCTTCTGTCGTCTCTGCCTTAACTATTGCGATGGGCGCTAGAAGCGCAATCGCTAATATAATTGAAATCTTTTTCATTTTGAAAAGATTAACCTTACCCTCCTAAATTATTTCTGTGATCAGGCACTCTGTTAAGATATCGTGTCTAATTACTTATATATTTTGACCAAATATTTTTAAAAAAAATTTTGGCGGGTGAATAATAATTTTACCTACACATATTACTACCTTTTTCCCCTAAGTCAAACTAAGTAGTAATTTTTTATTTTAAGCCCTATTTCCTTTGGTTTTTACTTAAATGTTAACTGTGTATTTCTGCAACTTTTGCGAAGCAAATATATGTTATAATAATAATATAATTTTATATTATGTTTATCGAATCAAAAGTACTAGAGGATTTTATATTGGATTCCGGTTTGGTGTCTAATAGCGAATTAGAAATAGCAAAGATTGAAGCTCAAAAAAAGGGCGAAGAACTCGGCGATTATTTGGTATCCAGCGGTAAAATTACGGAAGAAGATTACAATCTTATCAAAGGACACATATTAGGAATACCCGTTGTTAATCTAAAAGATCAAAAGATAGATTTTTCGGTTTTGTCCGCAATTCCCGAGCCGATTGCCAGGAAACATAATATTGTCGCTTTTAAGAAGACGGTCAAAGACCTTGAGGTCGCTATGCTTGACCCAAACGACCTTCGTGCTATTGAATTTATTAAAAAGAGGGTTGGTCTTAAGATTTTACCAAGGCTTACAGATAAAGAATCTATGAGGTCTGCTCTTCTTAATTATCAAAAAAGTTTGAAGGCAGAGTTTGGGGACATAATAAGCAGTGAAGCCAAGGCCGTTGGTGCAACTTACGTCAGCGAAGGTGATGAGGGCGAACCGGATACAGGGGAGCTTAAGAAATTGGCTGAAGATGTTCCTATCATAAGAATAGTTGATTCTCTTTTATCCCATGCTTATACTCAACAAGCTTCAGACATACATATGGAGCCGTTTGAAGACCGTCTTTTGATTCGATATCGCATAGACGGTATTTTGCATGATGCTATGACGCTTCCCCCCGAGGTTGCTCCTGGTATTACGGCTAGAATAAAGATTCTTTCCAATTTAAGATTGGATGAAAAAAGACTTCCTCAGGATGGTAGGTTTAAGGTTGAGTCTTTTGGGGGTACAGAATCAAAAGTTTCTTTCCGTGTTTCTGTTTTACCGACATCCTTTGGAGAGAAAATCGTTATTCGTTTATTGCCGGAAAGTAACAAAGGTTTCACTCTTGAGGCACTCGGTCTCCATGGAGAGGGACTTGAGAGAGTCCACAATGCTATGAGGCAGACAACGGGTATGATACTTGTTACCGGTCCGACAGGTTCTGGAAAGACCACGACGCTATATACAATTATTGATATTTTAAATACACCTGAAGTAAATATTTCTACCGTAGAAGATCCTGTCGAATATCAAATGCCGAGAGTTAATCAGACACAAGTAAAGCCTGAGATAGGTCTTACTTTTGCTTCCGGACTTAGAGCACTCCTAAGACAAGACCCAAACGTAATAATGGTGGGAGAGATCAGAGACAAGGAAACTTCAGGACTCGCAATAAACGTCGCTCTTACGGGACACTTGGTTTTATCTACACTTCACACCAATTCCGCCGCAGGAGCTATACCTAGATTTAAGGATATGGGAGGGGAGCCATTCTTGCTCGTTTCTACTTTGAATTTAGTTATTGCACAGAGACTTGTCAGAAAACTTGCGGGTACATCAGAAAAATATTTCTTGAGCCCTGCTGAATTGCAGGTTCTTGAGAAAAAAGCTGATATGAATAAAGTTATGACGGTTTTAAAAGAAGAGAGTCTCGTCGATAAAAATGCGACATGGGAAAAAATTTCTTTTGCTAAACCAAAACAGTCTGAGGAATTTCCTTCCGGATATGCGGGAAGAATTGCAATACACGAAGTACTTATGATCACTCCTTCAATAAGAAATTTGATCGTGAAAGATACGACAGCTGATGAAATAGAGACACAGGCTAGGAAGGAGGGAATGCTCACGCTTTTTGAGGACGGTATTTATAAGGCGGCACAGGGACTTACTAGCATAGAAGAAGTCTTGCGCGTCGCCAATGAATAAAACCTCCTTATTTAGTGCATAGCTTCGTCAAAAGACCGAGTTTACTCCTCAAAGTACTACTAGTACATCTCGTCGTAAACTCAGTCTTTTTCCTCGTTCTGCCTCTAAATAATGAGGTTTTAATAAGGCTTGAAGTTAAATTAAAAATTCAAAAATAAAAAGCGGACAGATATTGTCCGCTTTTGGATTTTTGGAGTGGTTTGTTGGTTTTTTTAATTTAAACAAATTTGAAATCTATTACACGCCAACCGCTACTTCCACCTCCTTTTTTGCTAACATACAGCATTAAGTTTTTATATTCAAGAGAGAAATTAAACTCTATTTTTAGCCCTTTTTCTATCTGTAATGCCTTAATTTTTTCTGTTGTTATTTTTTCGGCTTCTCCGATTGTCATTTCTACTCCATTTAATATATCAATTACTTCTTTAGCAAATTTTGGTAATGATTTGAAGTAAAAGTTAGATATATCGAGGGGATTAAGAAAGATAACTTTTTTAAGTTTGTCCGATTTATTCATCTTATGGCCTCCTTTTTACAGTGGTCTTATTCCGGTTAAATACAGAATGAGACAAGAAAGTAGCGTAACCATACAGATATATGCACCTAAGACCATCATTTTTTCTCCAAAGTTTACCCCTTTGTCGAAAAAGTATTCTTTAATGGCTTTGAAAGGTTCGCCTAGACCACGCACAGGCCGTGTTATTTTTGGTAGTTCTAACGGCGGATAAGCAGAACTTATCATACCACCGATAAATACCATCAAGAGGCCTATTATGTAAATAGTTGCTATAATGGTTTGAAACATAAATTACCCCCTTTTGCCTTTTGGTTTCTTTTTTGTTCCTTTTAGCAGGGTCTCTATCTGCTTTTCTAATTTTTTTACTAAGTTCTGCAATGCACTGAATTCTTCTATGCAGACTAGACCCTTAGCTTCTGCTATGCTTCTTTCTTTTTCACGGTTTGTTTCGACATTTCCGCAGCCATAGCATTCATATTTTCCAAGAAAACCGTTGTGTTGATACTTCCATTCACCGCAGTTTGGGCATTTCTTCATAACATCACTCTCCTTTATCCTCCTAAATTTTTTACCAAACTAACCTTGACCATTAAATGTATTTTTAACTATTTAAAATATAATTTTATTGGCAGTATCAATTATGTTCAAAAATTTTGGCGGACGAGTTTTCAAATAACTTTTTTATTCTGGTTCTATACTATTCTAAAAAAAGTTTTAGTCAACACCACATCTTGATAACTTTCTACTTCATATTTTTTTTTAATGGTATAATTTATTTAGTGGACTGTCTTTTTCTGTTCATCTTATTTTTGCGCTCTCCACTATTTATTTAAAAAAATATGAAATTTGAATTCAAGGCCAAAAAGGCTAGTGGAGAAATAATAAAGGGAATAAGAGAAGGGGTTGACCGTTTTAAGCTTTCTCATGAGTTGGTATTGGAAGGTTTTATTCCCATTTCTATAAAACCAGTTGAAGTCAAAAAGAAATATAATTTTGAATTTTTTAATGAGCTTTTTGTTAGGGTAAAGCTTCATGAGAAGATAATGTTTGCTCGAAACTTAGGCTCTATGTTGAAGGCGGGTCTCTCTTTGTCCAGGTCTTTATCTGTATTGTATAAACAGACAGAGAATGTGAAATTAAAAAAAGTACTCAAATCTATTTTAGAAGACGTTGAGTCAGGAAGAAGCTTAAGCCAAGCGACTGTAAAATTTCCTAAAATTTTTTCTTCTTTATTCGTGGCAATGGTTTCTGCGGGCGAAGAATCGGGTAATTTGCCTGATTCTTTAAGAATAGTGAGCGAACAACTTGATAAGGTGTATGCAATAAGAAGAAAAGTGGCTGGAGCAATGGTCTATCCGATAATAATCTTTTTTGCAATGATAATAATTGGGGTGTTGATGCTTATTTATGTTGTTCCAAATTTAACAAAAAGTTTTAGTGAGTTTGGGGCGGAGTTGCCTACCTCTACAAAGTTTGTTATATCTGCTAGCGATTTTTTGACGAATCATTATTTAGGAGCACTTTTTTTGGTTTCTCTTATTTCTGCTTTAATTTATTACGGTTTTAATTCAAAGAAGGGGCAGAGGGTCGTTGATTATTTATTGCTGAGAACTCCCGTTATATCTAATATTGTAAGACAAGTTAATTCCGCGTCTATGGCAAGAACCGTTTCTTCTCTCGTTTCTTCTGGGGTGACAATTATTAAATCTTTGGAAATAGCAACTGATGTTCTTCAGAATTACTATTATAAAGAAGCACTCTCGAAAGCTGTAATAAAAATACAGAAAGGAGAATCGGTCTCGAGTTTCTTTAAAGAAGAAGAAAAATTATTTCCAATATTAATAGGAGAAATGGCTGAGGTAGGTGAGGAGACAGGTAATCTTCCTGCGATGCTCATGAATGTAGCGGTTTTTTATGAGGGGGAGGTAGATGCTACTACAAAAGACATGTCTACAATTATTGAACCTATACTCATGCTTTTTATTGGTCTAGGTGTCGGATTTTTTGCCATTTCAATGATCCAGCCGATATATGCGTTAAGTGGGAAGGTATAGTTTAGGTAGTTTATATTTTGATATTATTTTTTGTCTTTTTTGGGAGTAAGTTCAAAATGTAAAAATCAAAATGCAAAATTGCAATTTAAAATTAAAAAGTTTTACATATATTAACTTTTTAATTTTTACTTTAAATTTTGTTTTTTGATTTTTGCACTGAGTGTTTATGTGTCAAACAATGTTCAATATTAATTTTAAGACGAAAATAAATAAAAAAGGATTCACCCTAATAGAGGTTCTTGTCGGCATCTTCGTTTTTGTTGTAGTAACTGGTGGCGTTTTAGAGGCATATTATGTTCTTATTAACTCTGCCAGAACTTCAAGACTCAAAATGTCTGCGACTCTTATCGCTAACGAGCAGATTGAGATAGTGAGAAATTTACCATATTTGGACGTCGGGCTTGTTGGAGGTATTCCTAGCGGTATTTTAGAGCCAGATAGAACAGTGACAAAAGACGGTGCAACTTTCAATATTAATACAACAGTAAGAAATGTTGATGACGTTTTTGATGGAACATTAGGAGGTACTCCAAACGACCTTTCTCCGGCAGATTACAAACTTATAGATGTTGAGGTAATCTGTATTACCTGTAAAAATTTTTCTCCAATAGTTCTTACTACAAATATCGCCCCAAAAAACGTTGAGACAGATTATAGTAACGGTGTTCTGTCTATTAATGTTTTTGATGCATTGGGTCAGCCTGTAGATGGTGCGACTATAAATGTTATAAATAGTACATTTAACCCTCAGCTTAGTTTGAGCGATACGACAGGAATACAAGGCACTCTTCAGTTGATTGACGTTGTCCCCTCAAACCAAAGTTATCAAATAGCAGTTTCTAAGGCCGGTTTTTCTTCAGAGAGGACTTATGCTCCTGGCTTAATCACAAACCCAAATCCTATAAAGCCCCATGCTACTGTTGCTTCAGATCAAATAACACAAATAAGTTTTTCTATAGATAGATTAAGCTCTTTAAATATTTCTACAGTTACAGAGACATGCACCTCTACCCCTAATATTGGTTTTAATTTGAGAGGATCTAAAATATTGGGAACGAATCCGACTATTTATAAGTATGATATAAATCACACGACAGACCCAAACGCACTAAAGACTATCTCAAATTTAGAGTGGGATACTTATTCTATTTTTATTCCCAATACTTCAACCAGCACACACTTTTTGGCTGGAACATTACCAATTTCTCCTGTCTCTTTATTGCCGAATACAACCCAGAATATTAAGGCGATAGTTAAGCCAAAAGCCCCCAATGGCTTGTTGGTTTCTGTAAAAGATTCCGGGACGGGTCTATCTGTTTCTGGCGCAGACGTTACAATAAGAAATGGTGGTTTACCTAAAACATTGACAACGGGTCGTGGTTCTCAGGTACAGAGTGATTGGTCTGGTGGGGATGGACAGATTGATATGTACGATGAAACAAAATATTTTGAATCATATAATATAAGTGTGGATAGTCCTGCGGGGGATATTGTTATTGACAGTGTTTTAGGAGAGTACGAAATTGACGGATATTTGGAGTCGTCTACTTTTGATACAGGATCGGCTGGTAATTTTTATAATATAAACTGGTTACCGGTAGACCAGCCGTTAGCTTCCGGTCCGAACAGTGTTAAGTTTCAAATAGCTACAAATAATGATAAATCAACCTGGAATTATGTTGGCCCCGATGGAACATCTGTGACATATTTTACATCTTCAGGCGAAACACTGGGTTCCTTTCATGATGGTCACAGATATTTAAGATATAAAGTTTTCTTACATACAGATACTTCAACTTCAACTCCTAATATTTCAAATATTTCTTTTGGTTTTACTTCAAACTGCGTACCATCAGGACAAGTATTTTTTGACGGATTATCTTTGGGTGATTATGAGTTGGATGTTTCTAAAAATGGCTACAACAGTGTATTGGCAGAGCCATTTTCTGTTTCTGAACCATGGCAAGAGAAGGTCATTTTAATGTCCGTAGAGTAAATAATGAAATTTTTTAATAAAAATAAAAATATAGGATTCACGACCATTGAGTTGTTGTTGGGAATTACTTTCGTGGTGTTTATAGGGTTGGCCGTTGGTAATTTTCAGGAAAATCTTTTTTCTAATAGTGATTATCTCACAAGGAGTCTTACTGCAGAAGGAGACGCGAGAATTGTTTTAAGAAAATTAATATCAGAATTACGCACCATGAATTACTCCAGTGTTGGAAGTTATCCCATAGGATTGGCTACAGAGAATTCCATTATTTTTTATAGTGATATAAATAGTGACAACAATATGGAAAGATTAAGGTACTTTTTAGACGGCGAATTTTTAAAAGTTGGCATAGTTTATCCATCCGGATCTCCTTTGTCGTATGATTTGGATTCGGAAAAAATCAGCATATTAGTAAGGAATATTGTGCCTGGTGCAAGTATATTCACTTATTACGATACTAATTATAATGGAGAAAATGGCGCCATTGCTTTTCCTGTAGACCTTTCGCTTGTGAGGCTTGTTAAGGTTGACATACCAATTTTAATAAAAAATAGAGGAACCACAACTCCGTATAGTATTTCAAGTCAAGTATCGATTCGTAATTTGAATAATATTTTTTAAAGAATATGGGAATTAATAAAAATAAAAAAGTAGGAGCGATATTGATACAAATACTAGTACTTGCCGGTCTTTCCACTTTATTGATATCCGCACTTGCTACTTGGGGTGCCAGTAACCTGAGAGCAAGTAGAAGAGAATATAATAGAGAGCTATCATTTCAAATTGCCGAAGCCGGAATAGAATATTATAGGTGGCACTTAGATTCTGATCCAACCGATTATAAGGATGGCACAGAGACATCCGGACCGTATGTTCACGATTTTAAAGATAAGGATGGAAATATTATTGGTAGTTTTTCTTTAGAGATAACACCCCCAGTAGAAGGCTCAACAAAAGTAAAGATAAGATCAACTGGAGTTACTTATTCCGATCCTGATGCGTCTAGAATTATAGAAGTTGAGGTGGCCAAGCCATCATTAGGTAATTTTGCCATTATAACAGAAAGTAGTATTAGATTTGGGGAGGGGACAGAGGTTTTTGGGCCAATACATTCTAATGGGGGCATAAGATTTGATGGTTTGGCTCATAATATTGTTTCTAGCGCACTTTCTGATTATAATGACCCCGACCATTCGGGTGGAGATGAATTCGCTGTTCACACACACCGTGATCCTGTGGACCCCACTCCTCCCTCGCCTGTTCCTATTAGAACTGATGTTTTTGAAGCGGGTAGACAGTTTCCTGTTCCTGCTGTAGATTTTGGGAAATTTACAAATGATCTTTCTGAAATAAAAACACAAGCCCAAGCTTCTGGAAAATATTTTGGTAATTCCGGCAAGTCTGGATATCATTTTGTTTTAAAAACAGATGGAACATTTGATGCATATATGGTTACAGCATTAGTTCCCGTTCCAAGTAATTGTAATGATAATCAAGGGCAGTTTGACTGGGGAACGTGGAGCATAAAGACAGAAAGCTTCATAGGTAATTATCCTTTTCCCTCAAATGGATTAATATTTGCCGAGGATGATATTTGGGTTGATGGTCAGGTAGATAATGCCAGACTATTAATTGCATGTGGTCATTTTCCGGAAAATAAGGGACAAGAGACTCATATTACAGTCAATAATAGTTTGAGTTATACTAATTATGACGGTAGGGATAGCGTAGGGCTCATTGCTCAGGGAAATATAACTGTCGGATTGGTTAGTGAAAATATTCTCAGAATAGATGCCGCGCTTATTGCGAAGAATGATAGAATTGGAAGGTATTATTACCGTCCTCCATCAGACAATAAAGATAGATGTTCCCCGTATCATGTAAGAGATACAATAACCTTGTACGGAATGGTTGGTACCAATGAGGACTATGGTTTTTCTTATTTAGATGGAACTGGTTATCAAATAATAAATATTATTTATGATGCCAATTTGCTTTTTGCTCCGCCTCCCGATTTCCCTTTAACAACAGACCAGTATCAGATTATTACCTGGAAAGAAATTAAATAAGAATATAGGATTTAAAAACTTGGACCCCAGGCCTGTCTGCCCTGCCTACCGACAGGTAGGCGATAGGCAGGGGTCCAAGTTTTTTTGTTTGAATTTTTTTTGTTACTTTGGTTCGCAGGTGGTAAAATAAATCCGTAATGGCTAAAAAAATAATTATAGGAAATTGGAAGATGAATCCGGCATCTCTTAAGGAGGCGATTTTACTGGTTTCTTCAATCAAAAAGGGAAAGGCTGCCGATAAAAATGAAATTGTTTTGTGTCCACCATCCGTTTATCTATCAGATGTGGTAAAAATTTTGTCTTCCGGTAAACATGGAATAAAGATAGGCGCTCAAGATTGTTTTTATGAAGAGAAGGGGGCTTTTACAGGGGAAGTGTCGCCTATTATGTTTAAAACTGTCGGGGCAAAATATGTGATAATCGGACATTCAGAGAGAAGGGCGCTCGGAGAAACAAATGAATCAATAAACAAAAAGATTAAATTATCGTTCAAGAAAGGGATAAAAGTGATTTTGTGTGTCGGCGAATCAGAGCGTGATGAAACAGGTCAATATTTTAGGTTTATTGAAACACAGATAAAATCGGCACTTTTGGGAATAAATAAGAGTTATTTTAAGGATTTGATAATTGCATATGAGCCGATATGGGCGATAGGAAAAAATGCACAAAAAAGCTGTGATCCGAAGGATATAAAAGAGATGTCACTCTTTATTAAAAAAGTTTTGGCTGAAATATCATCAAGAGAGATTGGTCTAAAGGCTACAGTCATTTATGGTGGCTCTGTGGATGTAAAAAATGCCACCCAAATAGTTTCTGAGGGAGAAGTTGACGGTTTGCTTATCGGTCGCGCAAGTTTAGATGCAAAAAAGTTTTTGGGAATTATAAATTCTGTATCTTCTATATAAAAAATAATTGTTATTCCGAGCTTTGAAATTTTTAAAGCTCGGAATGACACAAGATGTTAAATCTACAATTATGAAACTTCCAACAATCACAGAGATTGAAAATTTAAAAGGTAAAAGAGTTTTGTTGCGCCTCGATCTCAACGTTCCCATAGAAAATGGAGTTATTAGGGATGACTTTAGAATTAAGAAGTCTCAAAAAACACTCGATTTTCTCAAAAAAGAAGGAGCGATAGTTATTATAATAAGTCATATTGAATCAGGGGAAAATAACACCCTCTTACCAGTAGCCAAATATTTAGATGTTCCTTTTGTTGATATTCATACAAATAGTTTTCCTCTTAAAACTCTATCCTCTATGGGAGATGGTGATGTTGTCTTGCTGGAAAATTTAAGAAAGGATCCCGGCGAGAAGGAAAATAGTGAGTTTTTTGCAAAAAAACTTGCTTCTATGGCGGATGTTTTTGTAAATGAAGCTTTTTCTGTGTCCCACAGGAAACACGCTTCTGTTGTTGGTGTTCCTAAAATATTACCAACTTACTTTGGTTTTTTATTTTTAGAGGAGGTGGAAAATTTATCCAAAGCTTTTTCCCCGAAACATCCTTTCGTTTTTATTTTAGGAGGTGCAAAATTTGAGACCAAAATACCTTTAGTTAAAAAATTTTTAAATATTGCAGATAAAATATTTATTGGTGGAGCACTGGCCAATAGTTTTTTTAAAGAAGAAGGTTTAGAAATTGGTCACTCCTTGTCTGATAATGTTAATCTGGACCTTAAGGAATTACTAAAAAACAAAAAAATAATTATCCCAAAAGATGTTGTGGTTGGGGCTGGTGGACATAAGTGTATAAAAAAGATAGAGAATATTGATAAAGAAGATATGATTGGAGATGCTGGACCCGAATTCATTGATGAAATTGATAAAGAAATTTTATCAGCAAAATTTATATTGTGGAACGGTCCGCTTGGAATTTTTGAAGGTGGTTTTGAGGAGGCCACAAAAGGACTTGCAAAGATGATAGCTCTATCAAATGCGACCTCTATTGTGGGCGGAGGAGACACTTTGGCATCCATAAAAGATCTTAATATACAGGATAGGTTTAGTTTTGTTTCTACTGGTGGAGGAGCAATGCTCGATTTTTTGGCAAATGGTTCTTTGCCAGGGATTGACGTTGTAGGTAAATGAGTTTAGAGTTCTCGCATAATGAAAAAAGGTCAAAAAATACCGATAATTTTTGAAAATGACGATATTCTGGTTATTGATAAACCCAGCGGTCTTTCTGTGCATGGCGACGGCAGAAAGGAAGAATACACTGTTTCCGATTGGATTTTGGAAAATTACGAAGAAATAAAAAATGTCGGAGAACCACTTATATTAGAAGATGGAAAACAAATTCTTCGACCGGGAATAGTTCATCGTTTAGATAAGGATACGAGTGGGGTTATGGTTGTTGCAAAGAATGAGAGAGTCTTTCAGCTTCTTAAGGGACAGTTTCAGGATAGAAAAATACATAAAGTTTATCGCGCGATAGCGTTTGGTAAGTTTAAGGATGATAATGGAATAATAGATAAGCCTATTGGTAGGTCTGGTACAGATTTCAGGGCTAAGAATACAGGAAGATATGCAAGAGGAGAGATGAGGGAGGCTCTTACTTATTATAAGGTATTAGAGAGGTTGGGAGATTATACTTTTTTGGAGCTTAGACCAAAGACAGGCAGGACTCATCAAATAAGAGTTCACTTAAAATCAATAAGCAGACCCATCGTTTGCGACATCATTTATGCAAAAAGTATGAAATGTCCTTCCTGGATGGGACGTTTGGCGCTCCACGCATACTCTCTGGAAATTACTCTCCCTGGTGGAGAGAAAAAGACCTTTATTTCGCAATTGCCGAAGGATTTCGAGACAGCACTTGATAAAATAAGAAGGTTGTGATAGATTTCAACTACTATTTATCCTGTTAGAAATTTATTTCTGGTTGAAAATATAAGAATAAATAGCAAAGAAGGCATATTTAAGTCGTAAGAATAAGTTTATTATATAATTTCTATTAGGATGAATTTGGGAAACATTAAAATTTCACCCGTCAACCTTGAGGAAAGGAAAAAATTCGATGGAAGACCAGGCGACACAGTCAGGGTTTCTGTTAAAATTAAAGAAGGAGATAAGGTAAGAACTCAGGATTTTGAGGGTTTAATTATAGCCAGAAAGCATGGTTCCGAGGCTGGAGCTACATTTACAGTAAGGAAGATTGCTAGTGGGGTGGGGGTTGAAAGAATTTTCCCTTTATATTCTCCAAGTATCGAGAAAGTTCAGATAAAAAAGAGAGGATCAGTAAGAAGATCAAAACTTTACTATATTCACGAGAAAGCATCTAAGGAGATTAGAAAGAAAATGAGAAGCGAGGTTGTTAGAGAGGAGGCTTCTATAGATGAAAAGTCAGACGAGAAGAAATCCGAATAATTTTTAAAAAGATGGCCCAGGCCATCTTTTTAGTTGGGAGAAATAGTAGACGCTACATACTTGAGAAAAATTTCTTTTTTTGATAAAATTTAATTGTGCCCGGTCTAAAACCATTTAAAAAAGTTGTTTGCGAGTGGTCGCCTAATTTTGCCTATGTGATAGGACTTTTGGCTTCAGATGGTTGTCTTGGTAGGGATGGTAGTCATATAGATTTTACCTCAAAAGATTTAGAACAAATAAATAATTTTAAGAAATGTTTAAGGATAGATAATAAAATTGGAAAGAAGGTTTCCGGAGAAGGTCATCTCTCTTTTAGAATTCAATTTAGAGATGCTAATTTTCATCAATTTTTGGTTAATATTGGAATTACACCATTTAAATCAAAGACAATGGAAGCGGTTGAGGTTCCGGAAAAATATTTTTTTGATTTTGTTCGTGGGCTTTATGATGGGGATGGGAGCTCATATTCTTATTTCGACCCTAGGTGGAAATCGAGTTTTATGTTTTATACGATCTTCTCTTCCGCTAGTAAGAACCATATAGATTGGCTAAGGAATAAAATTTGTAGAATGACTGAAATAAATGGGCATATAACTAAGGATGGAAAGCATTCTGTTTATCAATTAAAATATGCAAAGGCAGAATCGGTAATTTTATTAAAAAAGTTATATTATTCTAATAAAGTAATTTGTTTGTCTCGAAAACGCTTGAAAAATGAAAAGATATTGGGTATGATAGGCGAGAAGTTATAAATAAGCCCGGGTGTTGAAATTGGTAGACATTTATCCTTGAGGTGGATAAGCTCTTACGAGCGTGGAGGTTCGAGTCCTCTCCCGGGCACAGTATAAAGCCGCTGAAAGCGGTTTTTATAGTGCCCGGAGTAAGCAATCTTAAATTGCTTACGAGAGAGGACTCGAAGCCCGATTGAGCATTTTTTATGAGTGAAGCGAAATAAAAAATCCAATTGGGGTACTGAACATGTAATGTTCGAGTCCTCTCCCGGGCACAGTATAAAGCCGCTGAAAGCGGTTTTTATAGTGCCCGGAGTAAGCAATCTTAAATTGCTTACGAGAGAGGACTCGAAGCCCGATTGAGCATTTTTTATGAGTGAAGCGAAATAAAAAATCCAATTGGGGTACTGAACATGTAATGTTCGAGTCCTCTTTCTTTTTCTTATAGTTTTTCCACCATATTGTTTTTTGACAAAAGGTAGCTATTTGCTATAACTAAACAAAACAAACAAGTTCTTTTAAACTTAAATATTGTAAAAAATACCTAAAAATTAAAGGAGGGTTCTTATGAACAGTTTTAGTCAGGTTGAATTACACTTCAGACTTCAGAGTGTTCCAAGCGCGATAGTTATCAAAGACCCGGAGACTCCGAAAGAAAAAGAAGAACGTTTAAATCATTCGAAAAAACCTACCGGAACAATGATTGTTACTCCTACAGAAAGGTGTCAGCTCGTCGAGTTTCTCAAGGATCTCAAAAAAAACGGTTATCAGCTGATTGATGCACACGCCCAGGAAAGATCTGACGATAAGGTTCCTTGCGGAATAAGGAGAAATTATTATTCGGTGAGGTTTATTTTCAGTAAACTTAATCCTGCAGTTCGTGTTGATATGGCGAGTGATCTGTATTCAAGAGTTGCTTATAATGAGCTTTATTTTATCTGTTCAACGGCCATTTATCAGGTTAAGGCTTTTATAAATCCAGTTGACATCAACAAAAAGGTTTTAAATATAACCCTTAAGTCTCGCTTACCTCTCTACGAAAAGAATGGTCAACGCGTCATGGTTTGGAATAAAGATGAAAATGATATCGCCACCGACAAGATTCTTCTTGAGCCTAAAAACTGTCTTCGTATTCTTGATAATTCGGTAATTTCCATAAAGGCTTAAATGAAGACTGGGCACTCAGTATTTTTTATAATTATATTCAACAGCCAATATTTTATATGTTGGCTGTTTTTTATTAGAAATTTATAATATATATATTGGAAGTGTTATAATCTCTGTAACACTTTGCAAAAAAAGATGATTGTGTTTTGCGGTATTTTGGTTGACGAAAGGTCAAAAATATACTTAAATAGACTCTCAAGCTTTCTTTTTGCTTTAGCCAGACTTTTAAACCAAAAATTTGGCATAAAAGAAGAATCGCTTGATTATAAGTAGATATATGGTGACTATGGTGTAGTGGTAACACAACGGTCTGTGGATCCGTTATCGCCGGTTCGAATCCGGCTAGTCACCCAAAAAAAAATAAAAAGTTAGCCCTTGCGGCTAACTTTTTATTTTGTGACTAGCCGGATTCGAACAGGAAAGGGGTCGGGGAAACTCTAGTTTCCCCGTGGAGGAAGGAATGGGAAAACCGTGGGTTTCCCAGTATGTGAGATTCCGGCTAGTCACCCAAGAAAAACCCACGAAATCGGGTTTTTGCGTGGTTTTTATAATAATATAAATTCTAGCTATTCGTTTAATAATCCTTGATTTTTTTCTTAATAAACGTATAAATAGGAGGAATTGAACAGTTTTTTGAAACAACGACAACATAAAGAGTATCTTTAAAGGAGGTTTTTCTATGAAGTTTTTGGGTTGCATTCTTGTTCTTATCGTGGCTTGTGTACTTTTCTCTCCTTCTTCTGTGGCTATGGCCAATCAAGACGATATCAGAGATATGCTTCTGGGGGCATTGGCGGGAGGTATTTTTCATGAAGCAGCTCACCACTTTGCTGCCGGCAAGGACAGTATATCGTGGCACGGTCCAATTCTGGAACTTAGGTGGAAGTATAAAGGGAAACCTGGTACTTATGGAATAATTACAAAGAACGGTCAGCCATACCGAGTTTATTATGATTACAACGAATACCGACATGAACTTGAGGGGGTTGCCAAGACGGGAATGATATCTGAGGGAATAATATCTCACTATCTTAATTCCAAGAATCTTAAGAATAAACATTTGCGTAATTTTCGCAAAGGATTTGTTTTGAGAAATATTCTTAATAATATTTATTATCTTACTCTCTGTCGTGATAGAGGAGATATGGATCCGGATAATTTTACGAGCGATAGAAATAGAAAAATTTTCAAAAGATTAATAGCTATTGATACCGGGTTGCTTCTTTTTGAATTTATTTCAAAACGCTCTCTTCTTCCCAAGGGGACTAGTATATCTTTGAATCGCAAGAGGATTATATTGAAAAAAACATGGAGGTTTTAGTTTGTTATTTTCAAAATAATTTTAAAATTTGCCACTCTAATTTGAGTGGCTTTTGTTTTTTAAAAAATAAAACCGGCATTTGCCGGTCTTTTAATATTTTATGTTCGATATTTTTTATGTAATTCTTGAAAAAAAACCGCAGCCTCCGGATCATTTTCTTCAAGCACCTTTCTGATTTTAGAGACCATCGCTAATGTTTCTTTGCAATTTAATTCGCAGGGTATATGTAACCAAAAATCTAAATCGTCGTTATATTTTCCCTCTTTCGCAGCCATTTTTTGTTTTATCCAAAATATTTGTGCGGGACCGATAGGGCTTTTATTCTTTAAAAACTTTTCGCATCTTTTATAGAAGGCCTCGGAACAGCAATTTGGATATCCTAGAAATTCCCCAATCTTAATTTCACCATTTTCCAATTTATCAAAATTGGATTGTTCCCAAAAGACATAAAGGCTGTTTCCTATTTCTTTGAATTTTAATTTTAATTCTTTGAGACAGGACAGTATAAGTATTCTTTGTTTTTTGTCTACAGGTACACATTCTTTTCCTGTTCGGATGTATTTTAACGGTATTTCTAATTTTCCCCCTATTCTTATTTTTTCAACTACAGTTATTAGATCAATCCGAACGACTACGTCTATTTTTTTCCAAGATTGGGATTTGTATATATCTTTCATTCCTATCCCTCCTTTTCAATGAACTTTTGAGATAAGCCTATATTTAAGCGCATAAATTGTCAATTTTAATTAAAAAACGACCCCATCTTTATATAGGGTATCGTGGCGGATGTATAAATACACATAATCCACTAGTATTTACATAATAACCTCTAAGTGGTAGTTTATTGTTGACTGGTTTGGTACTTTAAAAATCTACTTACCATCGCCAATTTTGTGGGGCGTTGGTGGGGCAAAATAAGGAGGTGTAATCGTGCTTGAAATAGTTGACGTTGTTGATGAAATGGATCGGGTGGTTGGGCAAATTTACCGTGATGATCTCAGGGAAGATGGTCCAATTCGCAGAGCGGTCCATGTTTGGTTCGTAACTAGATCTGGCGAGATAATTTTCCAAGTTCGCGGAGCTAAGAAAGATACCAATCCGAATATGCTTGATGCTACTGTGAGCGGACATATTCCTTCCGGCGAAAGTTATTCAAGAGCAGCTGTGAGGGAAGTATTTGAAGAAACAGGAGTTTTGGTTAATCCGGAAAATTTGTATTTTCTTGGTAAGATATCTCCCACCAGAAAGGGAAATACCATTTTTGATCCGGTCTTTAGGGGAATGTTTATGTACGTTTTCGATAAAGATATATCTAGTCTCAGAATTGAGGTTGGGGAAGGCGCTGGTTTTGAAAAAATGCATATAGATGATGTGCTTTTTCTTCGCAAGGAAGACGACATGGCAAAAATGATCGTTCCGGGAATTTTAAACAAAGAATCCATTGCTATTTTAAAAAAAATAAGATCATTGATCTGCAGGACACCTTCTTCTATTTAAATTAAAGAGCGCTTTATATAAAAAGCGCTCTTTTTATTCTTATTGCGTATTAATTTTGCCTATTTTAGTTAATGCTTAATAAATATAATAGATTAATTCGAATTTTCCTTTCGGGGTTGCTATAATCTAAAAATGATATTAACATCACATTCGATTATTGGAGTGGCTGCAGCTAGATTGGCTCCCGTAAACCCAATTTTGGCCTTCTCTCTCGCTTTTTTAAGTCATTTCGTGGCGGACGCGATTCCTCATTGGGAATATAAACTTTCTAAAATATCGGATCCTAAGTATTCTGAAAAAATTTCACTAAATAAGGATTTTGCCATTGATGTTATGAAGGTGGGATCAGATATTTTGTTTGGTGTATTACTTTCTTATTTTATATTTTATGGAGAAAATCCCGAACTTATATTAATTGGTATTTTGGGCGGTATTTTTCCTGATATTTTGCAGTTTTTGTATGGAAAGATAAAGATAGAGCCTTTGATAACTTTCAAAAAAATCCATGATGCCGTGCATTCAGAGAGAATGGAAGATAGGATGTTTTTTGGTATCGCAACTCAGGTCATTACAATACTCTTTATCACTTTCCTTTCTTATATTTTTGTGAATTAAATATTTGTAAGAATATTTTATAAATAAAAAAGACTCACAAAATATGTGAGTCTTTAAATTTTTGTAAATGATTTTAAATCATATCTCCGTTGTGCATGGAAATTATTTTGTCGTATATTCCAGGTCTTTTTTCTTTAATAATTTCGAAAAATTTTTCACAGTTATACCTATAATGAGTATCTAAAAAAATTATCCAAAATTGATGATCGGTTACGTTTGTGTCTAAGATGATCGTCTTGAAAGTATTATCAAGTAATTCCTCCGTTTTTTTGAGCTCTTTTATTTGTAAGCCACCCAATAACAAAATAAATAACACTAAAGCCAAGAAGAATACTACGAGAAACAAATCCATATTTACCCCCCCCTTTTTTTTATGTGTTTATCGCGATAACCACAAGACTGAAGATGACGATCGCGCAATATGCAACAATGACCCCCGTATTGGAACTAACCTCTTCTTCACATGATATGTCATTCGGTGGGGGGTTATCCCTTAACAAATGAGGGGGTGTTGGTGAATTATCAGTGAATGTTTCGGGCGAATCAGGAACAACATCACGTTCAATCAAATGATAAAAAAGGCCAACTGTAAGAATACCGTTTTCAATTTTTTGGTATCTGTCGAAAACTTTTATTAAGCCATCATCGCACCTTGTTTTAAGCCATTTGTTAACTTCAAATTCTATTTCATTGATGGGGCCGTGAAAGGATTTAAATCGCTCAATATTTTTTTTAACAATCATTTATTCCCTCCTTTTATTGATCTTGTTCAATTTTCTCTTGCCCAAAAAGGTATTCTTTTGTAATCCATTGCCAGTTTTCCTATGTAATCTAATCTATAGAAAAAGGCTGATATTTCTTCTTCTGATAGGAGTTTTTTTAGTAATTCTTTCAGGATATTTTTACCTATTTTATCATTGATTCTTTTTTCTAATTTTTCTATTAAGGATTCGGGCAGTTCTTCATCGTATTGTTCACTAGAATTAAGCAGATTTCTTTCTTCGGTAAAAGAGAGACCATTATCTATCGCAAATATTCTGTTTCCCAAGAAAAGCCAGTTGCAAACGTGTCTGTCTGAGTTAGAGATTAGAAGATCAAGTACCCACATTATTAACAGCTGATCTTTAAATATTTCAGTTTCTTGTTGTTCAAATCGAAGATTTATTCCTTCTTTAGCTTCTTCAATGAATAATTGTAGGCTTCCTGTTTTTCCTTCTATATCTCTTATTGTGGTAGGTGGTACTATGTTGAGTCCTAAAAATTTATCAACAAGATAGGCCGCTCGTTCCCTTCGGTAATATGTCCCTCCTTTTATGTTTTTTCTTAAATGCGCACACTCTCCTTCTGAGGGTTTAAAAATTGCAGATATCCCGTTGTGAAATTTCACGATAACAATTTGATTAGAAAAGTTTCCTGAGCATTTATGAACGCTCTTTATTTCACTTTCGCTAATGCCGATCTCTTCAAAGAACATTGTTTCTGTACTAAAGCCCCTTTCTTTTTTGTGGATTTGCGTTTTAAGACCTTGTTTTATCGGACAAATAACTAAGAGGTATAAAGAAGACATTAAGAAAAGTCCTATTAAGAATGTCGCCATTTAATATCACCCCTCTTTTTATTTTTTAATTTTCAAAAAACAGCTTTAATTTAAGGGTAAAACTACCATATAAATGTTGATTTGTAAAATAAAAAGGGTAATGTCTAAACACTTATGACACTTTTGGTAGATTATTAATTAATGACTATCAAAATGCCACAAAACGTAAAAGAAGAGCGGTATAAGTGGATTAAACCAATATTGGATAAGGAGATAATGATC
>Ga0209417_1001523_pt1 | contig 41951 bp, 28 predicted proteins | sample RifGroF2_FD_184002 | JGI IMG/M metagenome (GOLD analysis project Ga0209417, IMG submission 184002) | Groundwater microbial communities from Rifle, Colorado, USA - Groundwater F2 (SPAdes) (version 2) | ecosystem: Environmental > Aquatic > Deep subsurface > Groundwater | place: Rifle, Colorado... | reverse complement strand
TTTGCCGTCTTCCAGTACGCCTGCATTGAGCCATTTCTTTATACATCGAATGACTCGCGAGTCTTTGATTCGGTGCTCAATGAACTTCATCAGCCATTTGTGGTCGATGGTGTCAAAGAATCCACTATCGCTTGTGAAAATGACAAGCGTGTTATCATCTATATTCGTTTTTTTAAGTACATCGAAAATTTTGCCTACATAGTTGTCAAGTTTGCTTATCATGGCAGCATGACATTTTTGTGCATCCGGCCATTTTCGTTTAGCATAAATCCCTTCATTTGGAACTTCCATTCCGTGTCGCCCTAATACACCAGGAGCTTCTCCATTTGCATGTGGAAGCGTATAAGCCGCATATAGAAAAAACGATGAATTATAATTATTCTCTATATAATTAATTATCTCTTGAGTAAATAAGTCATTACTATAATCCAGCCGTTCTGTTGCTGCTCCGCCATATTCAAGAACTTCAGGATTTTTACTCCTGACAGGACGCTGGACAATATTTCTTAGAAACACTTTCTTTTTATTACGCCAGAGAAACTCCGGATAATAATTATGCGCGTGTACCTGATTAAGATATCCAAAAAAATAATCAAAACCTTTTTGATTGGGCAAACCGTCTGCTTTTCCACCTAATCCCCACTTACCTATAACAGCAGTTTTATAACCTGCTTCTTTGAACATTTCAGCTACAGTATAATCCTGTTTTAACAAAGAAGCCCCCGGAGTATTATCACGAATCCTGCAATGGCCAGTATTCAAGCCTGTCATCAGAGAACAACGAGAAGGGGCACAGACAGTACTTCCTGCATAATGTTGAGTAAACTTCATCCCTTCAGCAGCCATTCTATCTATGTTGGAAGTTTTAATTATTTTTTGACCATAGCAGCCCAAATCCCCGTAACCAAGATCATCAGCAAGTATAAAAATTAAATTTGGCCCGTCACGTTTAAACGCCTGCGTTCTGCTAAAATTTCCACAGCCTTTAAGAAACATCAATGAGGCCGTTTCTGCTCCTATAAGTTTTAAAAATTCTCGCCTTTTCATTTAAAATCGATCAAAGTGCAACCTAAACTAAACAGTGATTCCAAACATTTTTTCTTTCAAATCCAGATAATAAATATAATCCTCTTGTTTGACATTTGGAGGACAGCGATGATCACAAAAAGGAATATAACCTCCTCGTTCAACATAAGGCACAAGCGTTTCCATATATTTTTCTATAGCTTGCTTTCCTTCGCCTAAAGCCATTTTGTCAAATCCACCCATAATTCTTAATTCTTTTCCGTATTCGTCTAAAAGGGCTGATGGATGGCAGCAGCAATTAACTTCGAAAGGAAACAAGCAGTTTATTCCACTTTCAAGCAGCATAGGAAGAATCGGCCTAACATCTCCATCGCAATCTGTGAACCATATATCGATATTATGTTGATGTAGTTTTTTACTAATGCGTTTATAACGAGGAACAACTACATTTTTGAAAAAATCAACTGAAACGATGGGACCTGATTTGAAACATATATCCTCCCAGCCGCTTGCGAAATCAAAATCAATTTTTCCAAGCACCTGGTCGAGAATATTTTCGGTTAATTGACAGCTTGTCTCTACCATATCTTCGACCATATCAGGGTAATCGAAGCAGGCATACGCAAGTCCTTCAAAGGTAAGCATATTACGAATTTTGCCAATCATCGAACCACAATATATTCCCAATGGGTAATCTCTGTAAGCAGGATGTTGTTTTATAAGCTCCTCTACATTCAATTTCCTTTCAGGAATATTTACATTGAACCTTTCTTCCTTAATTCTTTTCCAATCATCAGGCGTTTTAATCGAACTTTCGAGAAAATGAGGAATGGTGTCGTGGCCATCGGCAGGGACTTCCGCAATAAGACCGTCACAATTTTGCAGGATTTTTTTATTTCCTCTTATTTCAATTACTTTTTGTTCGAAAGAAGGGTAAATCCAATCTAGGCCCCATGCTATTTTGAATTTATCGAAATTGAAAAATATATCCGCCTGGTCATTGTTTTTAATGTCATTATCTTTAAAAATCGACCATAGGTTATAATTTTCATTCCAATAACCGAATTCCATATTGAAGCAACGATCAACGGGCTTATAGTGCATTTGATTATTAAATCGCTGACGATCGGTTATTTCACTTTTCCATTTTTGCCTTATTGGTTTTATACTCATATATTTTTGCCATTAGTTTCTATAATATTTTTATACCAAAAACCTGAATCCTTAATTATTCTCTTTTGAGTTGGAAAATCTGTGTATACGATTCCGAATCGTTTGCTAAATCCGTGTGCCCATTCAAAATTATCCATTAAAGACCAGAGAAAATAACCGCGTATGTCTATACCGGCATCGGAAGCATTTTTGAGTTTTGTCAAATATCTTCGTAAATATTCAATTCTTTGCGGATCATGAACTTTACCATCAGGCGAAATACAATCAATAATGGCTGTTCCATTTTCCGTTATAATAATTGGTTTTTTATATCTCTCGTAAAAAAACTTCGGCCCCCAATAAAGTGATCTCGGTTCAGTTGGCCAGCCCATCGGCGTAAACCAATGTCCCGGCTCACGTGGAATCTCAACGATATTGCCTTTATCATCGGCGGTAACCTGTTTTGCGAAATAAATATTAAGACCGAGATAATCAATCGGCTGATTGATAATCTCCATATCCTTATCATCATATTCAGGTAAGGCAGAACCATAAGCTTTCAATCCCTCTTCCGGGTATTTGCCAAACAAAACAGGGTCTATCCACCACGCTGAATTGTAACAGTTCAAAGGCTTAACGCTAAATGTCTCTTTTCTTGCTGCTTCTATGTCTTTATCGGAACTTTCGTCATAAGGAACGGATAATTCTCCGACTGGAGCATAACCAATAATTGCAGGCTGTTTTGAACAGCTTCGAATTGTCTGCACTGCTTTGCCATGGCTTAATAACACATTATGGCCTGCAAGAAGAACTTCAGGAAACGCAAGTTTTATTCCTGGTGCGTGTTCGGTTGAGTTGTGTCCCCAATGAATGAAGCATTGCGGTTCATTAAGTGTTATCCAATTTTTAACTCTGTCTGAAAAATTGTTCATCAAAATTTTAGTGTAATCAGCAAACCAATTCGAACTTTCAGGATTTAACCAGCCGCCCTTCCCAAAAAGGCTCTGCGGATAATCCCAGTGGAAGATTGTGATGAAAGGCTCGATATTATTTTTTAATAATTCATCTATAAGATTATTATAAAACCGCAAACCCTTTTGATTAATTTTTCCCGTACCCTGCGGCAGGATTCTCGTCCACGAAATAGACATACGATAATTCTGTATGCCCAAATCCTTCATTATTTTTATATCTTCCTTATACTTATGAAAATGATCACAAGCGGTGTCTCCAATTTGATTTTCAAATATAACACCCTGTCTTTTGCATTTCATATCCCAAACAGATTGACCTTTGCCATCAGCATCCGCTGCACCCTCGATTTGATAAGCCGCAGTTGCAACGCCCCATTTAAAATCTTTACAAAAACCTATTTTATTCATTTACTTTTTTTCCTATCCAGCACAAGTTCAGATAAATCTTTTTGCTTTTGCGGAATGACAAAAGAAACTAAATAACCAGAGATAAAACAGGCCGCAATTCCGATACTTGCGTATAAAACAAAATATATTTTAGTGTATTTGCTTATCCAAAACAATACAGCGGCACCAATAAAAGCCCCGATTATAGCCGCAGTACCACCGACTCTTTTTGTAAAAATACCCAACAGGAATAATCCGCACATCGATCCCCCAAACAAACCAAGAATAGACATAAACGATTCCCACACTGATTTTACATCAGCACTTGCAAACAGCAAAGCTAAAGCAGTTCCCAAAACGCCAAAGAGGAGAACACAGATTCTGGCAAGAATCAAATAGGACTTTTCAGTTTTTAGAAGTGAAAATCTTTTGAAAAAATCAGTTACGACAACAGTTGAAATACTATGTATGCTGCCGGAAACAGTAGATTGAGCGGCAGCAAAAATACCAGCTACTACGATTCCTGCTATACCTGCGGGTAATCGGCTTGAAATGAAAAGCGGAAATATGGCGTCATTTTGATATGCTGGGTCGAGGCCTTGAGGATTCTGTTTATAAAATACATATAACGCAGTGCCGATAAAGAAAAACAAAAATGTCGCGACAAGACCCGCCGCAATACTTGTTATAAAAGAATCCCTGACCTTCTTTGCGCTCGAAACGGACATATAACGCTGAACAATAGCCTGGTCAGAAACATAAGGGACAAGGTTTTGTCCGATACCGCCGATTATCATTACCCAAAGAGCTGATGTGTAAAAACTTGTATTCGACCAATCCCAATTAATAGTATGGAATTTCGCGTTAGCCGAAGCAACAGAAATAAATTCACCAAGACCTCCATTGAGGTCATTAATCATAATATAGAGGCAAAGTCCGGCACCACCTAAAAGTACAAGACTTTGAACAGCATCGGTCCATGCTACTGCTTCAAGGCCTCCCATTGTACAGTAAATAACCGTCAATATCCCCGTCAGCAATATACACGCATTAACGCTCATATTAGTCATAGCGGAAAGTGCTAATGCCGGCAAAAACATTACAATCGCCATTCTGCCGATATGGAACAAAATAAAAGATACTGCCGCAAACAGCCTTACAGCCACGTTAAATCTTTTCTCAAGATATTCGTATGCGCTGGTAGCATCTATTTTAATAAAATATGGAACTACATAAATCAAAATGAAAGGCGCTACCGGAAGGCCAATAAGATTTATCATTAAGAAAGTCCAGTCGGTACAATAAACTTTCGCAGGAATAGCAATAAATGTTATTGAGCTTAAAAGTGTGGCAAAAATACTCAAGCCTGCGACCCATGACGGAACGCGTTTGCCCCCACGGAAGAAATCATCCGTTGATTTGTTTCGACGCATAAAGTATGCGCCCACAGCTATCATACCAGTGAGGTAGATAAGTAGTGTAAAAAAATTTATTTTTCCGAAAACGGTAGATTTTTTCACAAGTTCTGCCTGCCAGACCTGCGGCGTGCGAATTCGAGGGCAAATTTCGCCTGAAGGAATCACAATACGATTCTCCCATCTCACGGCTGTTGTGGTAACCTGGCTTAGCGGCATTTTCCCGACTAATGTAAAACTATCGGTGATTGTATGGTACGCCAGAACATTTCTTGCAAAACATCCCGCATTATTCGAATCCATTGATTCAGGAGCAGTTCCTGAACCGAAAATCAAAATATGACTTTGACCGACATCTATACCAGTTAAGGCATTAATAGCTGCCGGCGAGTTAGAACATTTCTTCCAGGGATTTTGTGCAGCCTGATATTTTGAAGGACTAAATTCATATACATCATTGAGCGGTATTCTGTTTGCATCTTCCGGAGATTTCTGGTATCTGCCGCCAATAACATAAACACAATATTCTTTCCCATTATGCTGAGCGACGGTTATATTAAACGCTCTTTTTTCGCCGGGCCAAACAGGCAATTGTTTCCAGCTAAAATTTTTCGAGTCAGCGATTTTGGATAAATCCAGAGACCAGAAGTTTTTCATTGCAGAAGAAAGACTTATATCCTGCTGGCCGCCGGCAACATAAACAACATCACCTATTTCAGCCGCTGCCATATTCGAAACAGGCAGAGGCAATGAAGGCAAATCAATTTTTTCTATTTTGTGATTTTGTGAATTCCATTTTAAAAGGAAAACATTATCAAAAGTTTGATTAGCATCATTTCCGCCTAAACACAAAAGACCATACTTTGTAGAAACTGAAACGCCGTAAGCAATCGGCCTGCCGAGTTTGCCCACGTTCAGCCATTCCTGACCATTTTTTTCAAGAACTAAAATATCATCGTGCCATGTTTTTTGTGTCTGCTCATATGGCCTGGCGAAATTTGCGCCACCTGCAATAATTAGAACATCGTTATGAACACCAATAAAAGCACCTGCCAGACCTAAAGGCTCAGTTTGACCAGATACGGCAGGCAATGATGGCATTTGCTGCCATTTAAGCCAATTCGTTGTCGCTGCGGAGAAGTTAATCAAAAAGAATAAAATTACTCCGCCTAATAGAACCGTTTTTTTCATTTACAACTCCCTGCAATTATAAACCAAATCATTTGTTTATTTTACATCACCCGATGTAAGCCAATTCAGACTGAAAACCGCAAGGACAATTTTTTCATAAGGTTTTTTTGTGCCTGCTTCATACATACAGGCAATCTGCTTATCTGGCAAACGTGCTAAGCAGGAATACGCAGTTGGCCCGTCATATAGAGATTTCGAATATTTCCATGTTTTGCATTCATCCAAACTTGCCTGGACAGTCATATTAACTCTTTGTGTACTGCTGTTCGGATTTGAAAATAATATGATGCTTTTTTTGAAACCATTATAAGGAGCAAAACGGAATATACTTGCCTGGCATAACGGTTCAATTAAATTTGTTTTAAAATCAACCTTTGTCCAGCTATGTCCTCCGTCAAAACTTAATGCCTGTGCCCTGCTGCCCCTATACTGATGATTGCGAATATCCATCAATACAGTGCCATCGAGCAGTTCCACAGCCTGGGATTCTCCGCAGTTAGGATATATCCACTCACTGATTTTCCAATTTAGTCCGTTATCATCACTGTAAATCGCATGCGAGCCGCCCATAAAACTTTTTGCGGGATAACGAAGTGCGACAGAATTATCGCAGGGAATAATTAACCTGCCTTTGTTTTGACCATATTTTAGCTGAATGCCGATTCCAGGACCTGTCGCGTACCATCTCCATTGTTCATTTTTGGCCGTTGATGTTATTTCTTTGGGAGCAGACCATGTCAAACCTTCATCATCAGATTTAAAAATAAAAACTCTTCGTGTGTCAGCACTTGATCCCTCGACTATCATTCTTTCTTTATCGGAGCCAAGATTCCAGGTTGACAGAAGCCAAATTGTTCCTGTTTGCTCATCCTGGACAGGGCACGGATTTCCGCAGGTGTTATTTGCGTCATTCCAGATTATTGTCTGCCGACTAAAAGTTTTGCCGCCGTCAGTTGAGCGTTTTAACAGCAAATCAATATCTCCGGCGTCGCCGCCATGGTTTTTGCGTCCTTCACAGAAGGCAAGCACAGTGCCCTTTGCCGTTGTTAGAATCGCAGGAATCCTATAGGTATGGTATCCATCATTGCCTCCAATAAAAATGTCCTGATAAGCAGGCAGATTTGTATCCTGCGCTTTTACAATGCAAACAAATACCAACAATACTATTATTGCAAGGAACCTATTCATGCAAAATCCTTTCTGTTTTTGCGGCTGCGATATTTATACTTCGACTTCTTTTTGAATAATAGTTTTAATTTTAGGCTTGAGAAATGAAGTTTGTTTGCTGCAGAAATCGAAAAAGCCCATTTGTTCCAGATTGGAAATCAGCAATTCATGCTGTTGTGGACTGATATTTGTTAACGGAAGTCGAACAGGGCCGCAATCGACTCCTAATTCCCGCATTAGTGACTTACTGGCTGATAAAAATGGACAGTCAACTGAAGCGATGATTTTAATCATCTCCATAGATTTATGCTGAAGGACTCTAGCGCGTTCAAGATTACCGGCTTTAAATTCATTAATGATCTGAATATATAAAGGCGATGCGAAATTATATGTGCTTCCAATAGCGCCTTTTGCTCCAAGAGCAAGACCGCAAAGAAGAATTTCATCACGTCCAAAAAGCATATCAAATCTGCCATCTTCAAATTTCTGGCAAAGATGAAAATCCATTAAATCTTCATAAGTAAATTTTATACCTGCCAGATTTTTAATTTTACCTGAAGCTTTTTTCAGAAATTCGAACATTGAAAAATTTACCCCCGTCATCGAGGGGATATGATAATAATAAAATGGAAGTTCGGGAGCCGCGGAAGCTATTTGCCTGCAAAATTCAACAAGATTGTCAACAGAACCCGGACGAAAAAAATTTGGCGCGATAGTACCAATAGCAGCGGCATTAGATTTTTGAGCTTCAAAAGCCATCATCTTGCATGCATCAAGATTATTATCGCCAACATGTACGATAACCTTAAGTTTTTTTGGAGCTACCCTGCACCAAATATCTGCGATCTGTATTCTTTCTGTTAAACCGAGCGAAAGACTTTCCCCTGTTGTGCCGCATACAAAAACACCGGAGACATCATTAGCAGCATAAAACGCCGCCTGCTTTTCAATCAAACCAAAATTAACAGTCAAATCCGACTTCAATGCGGTAAACGGAGCCGCTATCAAACCCTCAATATACATTGCAATTTTACCTTTCAATCAGTTGAGCCAATTCTCAATTAAAATATTTAAATCTAAAAAATCTACAAAAGAATCACAATTTAAATCGCCTTTGCTTATAGTTAACATATTCTGCGGCAAGGCTCTATATACCGCAACCTTGTCTATGTCGCCTGAAAATGCTGACGAGCCGCTGTTAAAACATCCGATTACAACATCACTGTCATTGGCAAAAGAACCGTTAACAAATGCAGATTGCGACGAAAGCACGCCATCTAAATAAAGCTCCATAACACCTGCCGAACCTTTATGAACGGCCAGTGCCTCATGCCATAAACCATCATTTATATTAGAATCGCTCACGACTGTAGCATTATTTGTCCCATTATCTTCAAAAAACCTTAGCTTGCCATCCTGCACCCTAAGCCACCATGACTGAGTATTCGAACCGACATCTTTGGCAACAAGAGCGCCTGAATTTGTTGATCCGCCGATACCATGAGCAGTAGTACGAAATACGACACTAATAACAAAATCTTCTGTTGAATCAAAATCAAGAATATCTTTCGAAGAAGCATCTGAAATTTTTAAAGCTTTACCGCTGCCGTCAAAATTTAGAGCAGTATCTCCACAACCTCCTATGATTGCGTTTAAAGAAGCTGTGGCGGTACCATTTAAACTGTATCCCCGCAAATCTTGCACAGCGTCGGTTCCGGCCGGTACAGTCTGGCCGTTTTGATATTCCTCAAAATCCCAGCAAAAAATTGCACGATCTTTGAGCCAGCTTTGTGAAAATTTAGCGAAAGTAATTCTGCGATACGGCCAATCGTCACCATTTTCATAAAGCAGACCAATTGTATTATCGGAAAAATGAGCTAGAGAGGAATACGCTGTATCCTTCGCAAAAATCAATTTGCTTCTCGGCCAGGTACTTCCATCGTCAAAACTCATTTTTACAGTCATTTTTACACGTGTTGTGTCGGCTGGATTTGAAAATAATAAAACTCGCTGACTTGCTGTCGGGTCGCAGCTAATTATACTGCCCTGGCAAATCGGATCGACTAAACTGCTAATTTGCCAGGCAGACCACGTAGCGCCCTGGTTATAGCTGTAACTAACAAGTCTTCTATAATAATTTTTATAAGGACTGGTAGCTCTATCATTCCGCATTAAAGTTGCTGAACCAATTTCTACCACAGCTCCTTCATTGCCGCCAGTGGCAAGATAACCGCTTTGAGTCCAGGTCGCGCCGTGATTGTCACTTTGGATGTTTCTGCCGATGGCAGGAATAACTAATCTGCCAATATGCGCGCCCTGTTTAATTTGTATTCCGTTTCCCGGTCCAGTCGCATCCCAACGTGCATTAGCCGGCTGAACTTCGCTGAAACGATTAACAGGTGCCGACCATGTGGCACCATTATCGTCACTATAACAGGACCATATTGTTCTTACGCCATCACTTGTACCACTGACAATTTCATCAAGCGTATCCTGTCCCAAATTGTGAGTCATAAACAGCCATACACGGCTATTTGATTCATCAACAACCGGCACGGGATTTCCGCAGGTATTACTGCCGTCATTCCAGACGACCTGCAAAGGCTGCCAGGTAATTCCGCCATCAAAGCTTCTTCGCAAAACAAGATCAATGTTGCCTGTATCAGAACTGCTGCTTTTTCTGCCTTCAGCAAAAGCTAAAATAGTACCATCAGGAGCCTGAATTAATGAAGGTATTCTGAACGTATGATAACTGAACGCTCCCTGACTAAAGGGTACATTTTGAAGCAAAGCTTCGGCATTTGCAAATGAAGCAGTTAGTAATAATAACAAAATTATATTTTTCATAATATTCATAAATTCTTAAAGAAGATGCAGGAGAATTATCTTCCCCTGCATCTTAATCATTTAATTGTTACTGTTGATATTCAGATGTCAGCCAGTTGTTGGCGATCACAGCAAAATCTTTAAAATCTACAACACAATCTCCGGTTATATCGGTAGCTATGTTGCATTGCGAACCAGTAAACTGCCAGACTGGTCCCTGAACAGAGAATGGCTGATCATTGAGAGTGCCGGCAATGTCAACTCGCCAGTAATAATCGACACCATGATTCAATCCTGTTACGTTTACGGTATTGCTGCCTGGCGTAAACGTATGAAGAACGTTGGTCATCGCCAAATCGGTCGCAAGGCGAACAGTTCGCGACGTAATAACAGCACTAGAGTCGGTCTCCCATGATAACATCGTTCCATTTAATACGTGTACACCAATTGCGCCATCAGCCGGGTTTGGACTGGATATCTTTGTCTGATACAAAGCCGTAATTTCTTCTTGCGTCATGGCCCAATTAAAAATCTTAAACTCATCCATTAGGCCATTCACATATTTATTATTGGCTCCATTAGCCCCGAAACGACCGCCAAGTTTTAATCCGTCCATACCATTAGTGCCTGCACCATAGCCCGAGGTTGCGGAACCTGATAAATACTGAACTCCGTCAACATATAACGTTATGTCCGCAAGATCAGTTACAACAGCCGCAACGTGATGCCACACATTGGATTCGGCGTTGACACCCATTGTAGCCAATTTAGTGGTGACACAAGGTATAGAATCGGTGCTGCTGTAATCGTATAAGCGGGCAGTTAATCCTGTACCGACACCTGCGTCGGTATTAGAATAAATCACCACCTTGGCGCCGCTGGCGGCAACGGCATAAGTTGCCCAGGCACTGTTGATCCATGGATTAGGCGTTGTGGACTGCCGGTCGGTGGCATTTATCCAAAAGCTGAACGTAAAGTTTCGCCCAAGTACCGGTGCGGAATTGGTAAGAACCCAGCCACCTACACTGGAGCCGTTTGTACTAGTGAATCTGATCGCCTTTCCGAATTTACCAGCCTCGCCAAGAGCAAAACCGCCGGTTTGGCCGGAAACACCATTGTAAAAGCCTGGTGTACCATTATAGGCAGGCTGATAATCGCCGCCATCGTTGATAGCGGTGCCGGATGTTTCATCAATGTTATAGTACACCGTCGTTTCGGCATAGAGAGCCGAATATCCCATTAAAATACAAATTATAATCAACATATTCTTTTTCATATTTTTTCTCCTTGCAAACCTTCGTTGCAACCGTTGTTATAAGGTAAATTCAAACCAAGTATTTGCCAATAATGCCATATCCAACATATTCACAATGCAATCGTCGTTCAGATCGCCGTCCGAAGTATCGAGCAGACATCTCTGCGTATAAAATTCCCAGACTGCTCCAGGCCGAGGATTAAATGAGCCGCCTGAATCGGACCCGACGCTGTCCACTCGCCAGTAATAATCGCTGTCTTTTGTCAATCCGCTGATAACTGCGGAGTTGCCGGCTGCAGCTACTGTCATAACGACATCATTCATATCTTTATCACGAGCGATCACGATGCTTTGTGAAGTTATCGCAGCTCCAGCGATCGGCGTCCACGACAATGTTTCAGGGCTGTGCACAGGTCCGCCCCCGTTAGCCGGATTTGGATTGGTCGGCAATGCCGCATCGTCCTGTACAAATTGCGAAGGTAAAAGTGCTCCGCGTGTGATCTTCACAAAATCGATTTTACCATTGAAATTACGACTGGAGCTGTAATTATTAAATCCGCCGAGAACTGACCGCCCATCCGGAAGGATAGCTGCTGTCGGCGAAGTTATATCATCGACTTCCGCCTCAAGTTCGTAATCGATATACAACCGCATCTTGCGTGCGTCCGTGTCGCGAACCGCTGCAACATGGTGCCAGTTTGCATCTGTAACAATCGTGCTGCCTGTCATAGTTATCGCTACACCCTTTGTCTCCGTTACTCTCCAAAGTAGGGCTCCAGTATTAGCAACCCTGAAATAATAGGCAGGTGTAGTGTCCAGCCCATACCATGAATCGGTGTTCGGGTCCGGATTGGATGAGAATATCACGCTATGGCCGCCATCGGTTCTGGTAATGGGTTTGATGACCGCTTCGATAGTAATATTGCCGCTGACGCCACCGCCGATAGCGACAACACCTGCGTTAGCCGAAGAACCATCTCCAAACTGATGTCCGGGTATTAACTGAAGCTGGCTATCACGGAGGTCCTTGAAGGCCGCAGATGATCCATAAGGCGCATACGCATTGTCATATTTTGTCCCTGTCATATCAGCAACAGTCAAGGCCATAAGATGACGCTGATTGGCGCTTGAATCAAATATTTTATCCCCGGTGCTAATGATGGTTCCGGGGGCGACATTATCGAATTTCCAATAACCTGCGACAGTCGCATCAGTTTCAGCAGCCTGGAACATCCAGGTATGACCGGTACGTGTAAATGCAGTATCGTTGTCTGTTCCCTGTGTAATAACGCGCCAGTAATAGAGCGAGCCGGCAATTGTTGGAAATGCAACGCTTGAGGCCGAACCGCTAAGATTTGAAGTTTGGAGAATATTAACAAATTTAGCATCCAAAGCTACCTGCACCGACTGGGATGAGAGGGTTATGCCGCTGCCTGAAATGGGTATCCAGCCAAGTGTAACGGACGGGACACTTACGGCAGTAGCTCTGTTAGCCGGGCTTGGATTTGAAGTAATCGCTACCTTTTGAATAAACTCATTAGGGAGCAGTGCCGCATCGCTTATACGAATGAAATCGATATTACCAACAAATTCACTTGTACTTGTACCAGTCATTCCGCCAATATCCCATTTTGTTGTGATATCGGCAAAACTTCCAACAGTATTGTCAGTTACAGGATTGCCGACCATCTGATAATCAAGATAAAGATATAGCGTTGTTGAATACATACCATATTCCCTAACGGCAGCAATATGATGCCATTTGCCGTCATAAATATTTGGAACGGTTGCTGCTATATTGGTTGTAGCACTCGTATCATCTGTTATCTGCATTCGCAGTGAAGTAGCACCATTCATCCTGAAGAAAATCCCGCCCGCTGCAGGGTTGGTCATAGGTTTATGCAGTATATTGCATGCCTGACTTGTTGGTGTTGAAGCCGGAATACAAATTAATGCTTCAAACGTCCATTGTGATGTATTTTCGAACTCAATACCGCTGCCGGCAACTGAACCGCCATCAGTGAAGATATGGCCTGCTTCGAAGAAAAGTTCATCAACACCTGATGTGAGATAAATAGCAGAACTGCCGCCGTAATTGGGATCTCCCAGCACAAATGCCGGCACGGAATTGGCATCTCCAGAAGCATACAAATCACGGGCGTTGCCGCTGCTGTCAACTATTCGCTGGCCTATTACACTGCTGCTTCCCGGTGCCATATCGTTGAAATTCCACAATGCAAGAGTTTGGGCATTCGCTGTCCTGCAGTATACGCATACAAACAGGACTAAAAGCCATCTGAACATTTTGTGTAACATATTTCCTCCAATTTCTTTTCTGAATATTATTTTGATGCAGTTTTTTATTTAAGATGCTTTGGTAAAAAGAACTTCATAACGGTATAACCGTAAAGATCACAATCTTTGGCATCAAAGCCGGCGTTGAACTTTTCGACATGCCCGTCAAGATAGCCGGCATTAATCGCGGTGGACGGTATCTTTTGGCCATCCGGTAAGATAGGCCTCTGGTATGATTTTAAACGATAGGGATCCCTCAAAGTTTCATTAAACATCGGCCGAAGAGTTCCACCTTTTATTTTATGCGATGAAAGCCAATCCATTTTAGCTTTCGACTGCAACTCGGGATCACCATATGTAATGGCATCCATTGTCATAAGAGTGTCCTTGCCCCAAAATGGTCTGAAACTTCTGTATGGCGGAACACCGTTTGTAGTGCTCGATGTCTGGCCGTCAAATTTGCGCCAGTTCCAAAAGAAAAAATACGAGCTGGACATATATTGCACACGCATATCTTCCTCGGAACCCGGCTTAGGATTAAGAAATTTGTCCATATGTTCGAGGCTGCCGTTTGAGATAGGGCAGGCAAAATATTCCGCTTTGGCAAGATACTTTCCTATGGTACTAATAAGAGATCCGCCATTTAATGCCGCAGGATCGTTGTAATAGTATTTTAATTGCACCGGAACGGTCCACCATATCCCACTGGGTTCAGATGGTTTTTTAAATCCCTGCATGCTCGGGGGAAATTTGCCCTGGTTTTCCGCCATATATGCCGAAAGTGCCTGGATAATGCCTCGCTGCCTTACGGCGCACAGGGTCATCTTGGCCTGATCTCTTGCCTTACCAAGGGCGGGCATAAGGACCGCAAGCAGTATAGCTATTATCGAAATCACTACCAGCAGTTCAACAAGCGTAAAGGCCGCCATCCGTTTCATTACTTTTCCTTTCATATTACTCGCCTTAAAATTTGGGGCGAGCGACTGCCCGCCCCTAAAATCAATTTTATTTTTTGCCGTTTTTACGTGAAGAAACCATTGCCAAACCGCAAGCAAGTAAGCACATCGTTGCCGGTTCCGGTATCGGCATACTTGACTCATAAATATCTGCGATCTGTTCTGCATTTAATGCAGTGTCAAAAATTGCAAAATCATCCATCGAACCACTGACGTACTTGTTATTGCTGCCATTTGCTCCGAAACGCCCCCCAAGTTTTAAGCCGTCCATATTGGCAGTACCGGCACCATAGCCCGAGGTTGAGGAACCTGACAAATACTGAACTCCGTCAACATATAGCGTTATGTCCGCAAGATCAGTTACAACAGCCGCAACGTGATGCCACACATTGGATTCGGCATTGACACCCATAGTAGCTAATTTACTTGTAACACAGGGTATCGCATCGGTTGCGCTGTAATCATATAAGCGGGCTGTTAATCCTGTACCGACGCCTGCGTCAGTATTAGAGTAAATCACCATCTTGGCGCCGCTGGCGGCAACGGCATAAGTTGCCCAGGCGCTGTTGGTCCATCTGTCGGTATTAATCCAGAAACTGAACGTAAAGCTTCGCCCAAGCACCGGTGCCGTATCGGCAAGTGCCCAGCCGCCCGAACCTGAACCATTCGAACTATAAAAACCGATTCCGTCATCGTACTTGCCGGCGCCCACTGTCGTATATGATCCTGTCTGACCGGTTTGCGAATATGACCCCAGCGTAGCGTCATATAACCCGCTTGCTGTATCGGTTACAGTAGTGCCGCTGATATCGTCAAAGTTGTAATGCACCAGAACAGTTGCATTTGAAATACCTGTCAGACAAGCCACAAACAACAATAAATAAATTTGCATTTTCATTTTCTTTTCCTCCAAAATTAAAGTTAATAAATTTGATTATCCAATTGTGCTTAACACCATTTTTGATCATCTCCTTAACAATTTGGTTTGCTTACAGTCGTGCCTGAATGAATATTTAAGTCCATTATGAATGATTGATTATTGTGCATTGGAAGCTTACCAGTTCTTGTTTCATGCAAAATTAACGCTGCTTTTTTACCTAAGGAATACTCATCGACTACAACAGATGTAAGATTTTTACGGAAAATTGTATCTCGAAGATTGTTGCCGAAACCAATAATCGATAAATCCTGCGGAACTTTCATACCAATCTTATTAGCTATCCAATAAACTCTTTCAGCTTCGGTATCATCGTTGCAAAATACTGCGGTTGGCCGATCTTTAGCGCCAAGCAAATCAATAAACTTAGAAATTTTTTGATTCTCAAGCTCTTCAGTATCTGAAGCAGGCTCATAAATCACCATCGAGTTTTGCAAAGAAATTCCGGCATCATTCAAAACAGTTTTTAATCCTTTTACGTGCGATTCTGTAACTGAATATCTACTCACACCAAAATAAGCTATTCTACTATGTCCCTCTTCAATAAGAATTTTGCCCGCCAATTTTCCGACCCCCTCCCGATCCCATGTTAATGTCGGAACATCAACTCCCGCGATAGAACGGTGACAAGCAACTACAGGAATACCGGCATTTAGTAATTGTTCAATTTGAAAAATCGGAGTGCTTAATGTCGTCGGAGGTACTATCGCCAATCCATCTACTGCACGATTGAGCAGTTGAAGAATAATATTACCCTGCTTATTAACATCATTATCACTTTGACATATAACAGTTTGATAACTTCTGATTGATTGTTCGTGATCAAACCCCTGTACCAAAGAAGGATACAAACTTCGAACAATATCCGGGATAATCAAACCAAACATCTGTGTTTTTTGACTGGATTTACCTGCACTAAACTTTGCCAAGAAAGTTCCTTTCCCCTGAACTCTATTAACATATCCCTCTTTTTCCAATTCATCAAAAGCCTGACGTATCGTATTTCTTGAAACCCCCACATGCTTGCACAAATAACTTTCGCTCGGCAAAACATCTCCTTCAGTGTATTTGCCTAAAGCAACTTCTGACAGAACGTATTTTTTTACAGCCTGCCACTTCAATCCAACTGTATTATCCAAAGACGATGTTTCATTTATGCGGCTCATAATTGTTCCTTTAACATTCTGTACTCATACCTTAATTGTTGGTACAACCTATATTAGCACTTAATTTTATGCTTGTCAACATTTTTTTAAAAATAATACGATTGAGTTATATGTTATTTACAACACATGAGTTATGCTCATTTGATTTGTTTTTCACGAGAAACAGAATAATCATTAATTTACTAAAATCTTTAGACATATCCAACTGACTTTAATCAAGCCAATTCTCAATAAGTACGCTGAAATCTTCTGAATTTATATAATTATCCCGAGGAAATTTCAGATTACAATTTGGATTCCAGAACTCATTTAATTCATCAACAAACCAGGATGTGGCAAAAACTTCATAATCCAGAAAATTAACAATATTGTCATAATTCAAATCGCCAGGCAAGCCAAGTGTTCCTGTTGAATTGTGTATAATATTATCTACATAGATATCAGCATTTATCTCACTATCGCTGAAAAACTGAATTGAATCTACCGTAAAATCCTCGCTATCAATAATCCCATCCCCATTAACCCAGCCATCCCATTGAATATCATCATCAAGATTCCATTCGTATAAATGCCATTGGTTATCACCAATAAGTTGTATTGGCATGCCCCGATCTGCAGTAACATTATTTGTATTATCAATCGCAATTGATACAGAAACACCGTTGCTCAAAGTTTTTGCCCACAATCCGATAAAACCGTGTGCGGTTTGAGGCATATTTCCAGAACGGCTCGCAGAGCCACAAAGATGCCTTACAAACCATCCGCCCATTACATTAGTATCGTCAACAATTGATATTTTTTGATTATAGTTTCCTTCATAACTGGAAGTATTATCTGTTTGAGCAGTCGATGCGGATTCATTGATGCCATAAGTGCTGCCTGAATAACCAGGCTCATTTGTAAAAGGAAATTCATCCGCGTTTTCAAAATCCGCTATCACAAAGCTGCTTTTAATATTCGGCGATGTATTGGCTTGAGTATTATCATTTGCAAAAACAAACCAGCAGGCTCCGACAGAGCGCGCCGAGCCAGGAACATCGGAAACGTCGACGGGAACGTTTATTACACGAGGTGTCGGGTCAGCAAAACAAAGAGTTGTCGAACCGCCGCCATCATAATTTACCGCATGTTTCACATCCAATTCAATCAGCATGTCAGCCGCTTCGGACGTGAACACTCCTTCACTAACTCCAGATTGCCTTCCATCGATTGTCATTATAACAATTTTATTGCCATAAGTAACTCCCATAACGGTGCGAGGATTCAGGGTTCTTGGGTTTCCATAAGATACATTGCCGGCATGATTTGTGCCGTTGATTACAATTTTCTCATTGCCGCTTATGGCATTGTATAACACCGTCGTAGACGGAATTACGTTGTAGCCTGAAGTTGTTCCGGATGGCCGATCAAGAAATGACATTACATTCGATTGAGATATATTCAGAACGGGCCAGGGACGAGCAGTAGTTACATCATTTGCATCGGGACTATCCCAGGGGGAATATTTGGTACCATCAGAAGCAACAAGACCCCTGTTGTAAACGATGCTTCCACCATAAAAGAAGAAAGAACCATTAATCGCGATTCGCGCGTTCGGGTCTGCATTGTGCTGCGTTGTCAATTGGTTTCTTACAGTCTTTAAAGATGTTTCGGGAGTACCTGAGGAAGCTGAAACACGAAATTTTATTCCTGGTGCGGTAGGATCAATTACTAAAATATGAATGTTTAATGGGCGAGGAACTGAAACTTTTTTGTGATACCATGTAACGCCGTTGAAAGGATAGCGTGTTTGAAAACTTTCAGCACAAAGGGGCTGCGAAAGTATCAGAAAAATAAGAATACTTAAAATAGTTCTATACATCTTCTTTGCGTCTCGTGAAATACGTAAGCCCATCCAAGTTTTCCTTCTTTTTGCCAAAGAAAAAACTTGCCAGATAGCCCGCGACAAAACACCAGATAAAACCAACGGCACCATACAGCAATAGATGCACTATATTAAATTTTTGTACGAATACTAGAAGAATGCCGCTTGAAATTACACCAAAAAGTGCGCCAGCGGCATTCGTACGCGTCGTAAAAATTCCAAGCGCAAATAAACCTGCCAGTCCGCCCGCGAACAACCCAGTTATTGCAATAAAGAAATCCCATAATGATCTTATACCCGCAAATGCCATCATCATTGCTGAAGCTGTGCTGAAAATACCCAGAGCATAAGTTGAAATTCGCGCAATTTTCAGCATATGCGTTTCCTCGGGATCTTTTTTAAACTTCTTGTAAAAATCAGTAACAATTGCCATTGTAACACTGTTGAGGGTTCCTGAAAGCGTGGATTGCGCGGCAGCGAAAATACCTGCAATTACCAAACCTGAAACGCCCATCGGCAATCCCTGCGAAATAAACCAGGGTACTATAGAATCATTGCTTATGGTTGGAGATAACTTTTCGGGATTTGAGTGATAGTAGACGAAAAGCGCTGTTCCAAAAAGAAATACAATCGCAGCCCATGGGATTGAAATGCCGACGTGCACCCATAATGATTTTATAGTCTGTTTCTTCGTGGTTGTACTGGCATATCTTTGAACTATTGTCTGGTCTGAAGTCATGGAGGCAATTTTGCTGAAAAGGCTGCCAATGAAAATAACTCCTATTGAAGCGGCAGTCATATCCCAATCCCAACGGAAAGTATGAAATTTATTATATCTGATTGCTGTATCAAAGAATGATGCAGGTCCGCCATCAACGGTAAACATAATCAGGAAAATACAAACAATGATGCTGCCCATCATTAAAATTACCTGGATTACATCGGTCCATATAACAGCTTTTACTCCGCCCATAGCAGTATAAATTGTGGATATAATTCCAACTACTGCAATGCACAAATATTCGTTAATACCTGTAACGGCTGCCAGAGCCAGTGCAGGCAGATATAATACAATAGCCATTCGTGCTAACATCATAAAACAGAATAGTAAACTTCCAAACATCCGGCATAGCGAATTAAATCTGAATTCCAGATATTCGTAAGCAGTTGCAACTTTCATCGTGCGAAAAAACGGTAAATAAAAGTGAGTAACAATAGGAACGGTAATAAACCACGTTAAAATTGTTCCAAAATAAAGCCAATCGGTGGAAAAAGTTTTTGCAGGGATAGCCATAAAACCAATTGAGCTGACTTGTGTTGCAAGAAGACTGACACCTGCGGCCCACCATGGTATTTTTCTGCCGCCAAGGAAGAAATCTTCTGTATTACTTTCGTGTCTGGAAAAATATATACCTATTCCGATCAAAATCGCAAAATAGAAGATTATCGCGGCGTAATCCAGTGACTTTATAAATCCTTGCGAAGCAGCCAACAGAGATTCGTGCAGGTTGCCGTTGAGAGATAATATAACTATTTTATTTTGAACTACATTAATCGCATTTTGTTCATTTATTTCCTTCGGCAAAGATCCTAACGTTATCCACGAATCGGTAACTGTATGGTATGATAAAAGTTTTTTTTGAGCTGTATCGAACAGGAATATCGAAGATTGTCCAAAATTAATTGCCGCAGCATTTTCAACCGGAAGAGGTAAATCTCTGATTTTCACCCATCCCGCCTTATTTTTTTCTACACCTAAATCGTAATAAAACCCATCATTTAAAGCGGCACCATCTATAGAATCTTTGCCGCCAAAAACATATAGGCATTTATTATCACCTTTATTTTGTACAACAGCGGCTGAAAAACAGCGATCTTCGGGTAAGTCTGAAAATTTTTGCCATTGACCGTTCGATTTAAGATCAAGGCACCAAACATCTGAAGCAGCATTGGAGTCGGAATCTTTATAACCGCCAAAGACATATAGTATGTTTTTCGCGACCGCAGCGCTGGCACAACTTAAATTATGCGGCAGAGAAGGCAATATTTTTTTTTCAAGTATTTTTTCTTTTTTATCCCATCTTAATTGTATAACGCTTTTTTGGGGACCATTTTCATTGTAACCACCGATGCAGTATAAGTTATCGCCATTAGCTGCAGATGCACCATAAGCTGAACAAATTGTATTTGGTTCAATAAACCATTGAGATGATAGATTATCGTAAATATAAGCTGTGCATGAAAACTGTCGGTCGTGACCCATTCCACCGGCAATTATAAATGTGTTATCTGCCACACCTTTAAAAGCAGCATGAATAGCAACATCCGATGCGGTATTTACATTACGATTAGTCCATTTGAGTCCTGATGAATTTTCATTTGCATCTCGCGAGAAGCAAAAAGCTGTAAAACTCAAAAATATAAATAGTACAAAAATCCTTTTTAACATTTTAAATCTTTACTATGGCACCCTGGCTGGTTAATTTTTCCTTAAGTGCGGTTATAGAAATTTTTTGGACGGAACAATTTTCATTGATGCTCATTGCCGCTGCGGTCCCAACAGCCTCCCCCATCGCAAAACATGGGGCCATAACCCTGATTGGCCCAAGTGCCTGCCCTTCCACGCCAACGCATCTGCCAGCGACAAGCAAATTCACTGAACCTTTCGGAATAAGGCATCTATACGGAATTTCGATATAGCCTTTGGCAGCTTTTTGTAATGGCTGACTTTGACCGGCATTAACATTTTTATGCAGCGGCTGAACAAGAAGCCAGCTTCCATCGGCTTGTTTGACGGGTTTGCCTAAATCGAAATGATAGCCTGACAAAGCAACTACATCGTCAAACTCCACACCATTGACAATGTCTTCTGTTGTGAGCATATATTCAGCTTTGATTCTGCGCGTTTCTCTGACTCCAAGACTTGAGGCAACATAGCGGAGAGCGGCATTCTTATAGCCTGGAATATATCGTTTCAAAACTTCCAAATATTCGGCTGCATATTTTCGGCCATCAATCATGGCTTTTGTTATTTCGGCTGCATTGGTGCCATCGACATTAATTTGCGATTGGCCGTTAATCATCATTACACCATCTTTCATCATCGGGAACATAATGATAATATCCGAAGCCCAGGGCCAAATCCCTTTTGTTTTTGCGTCCTCAACGACAGCCCTGAAACGTTTGTCACCGCCATTGATGAGGTAAGCTGATAATTCATCTACATTGACATTTTCAGCATGCCAGATAAGCGTAATGGGGCAAAGAGATTTATCAGGACCGTCACCTTTTGTTGTTTCGAATCCCCCATCAAAGGCAATATCGGCATCGCCCGAACAGTCAATAACAACTTTTGCGCCGACATAACCTAAACCGCTTTTATTATGAATATAAAGACCTTCAATTTTTTTGTTTTTTACTTTCGGCATAATAGCGGTTGTAAAGTACGATATCAGAACGCCTGATTTAATCGCAAGGTTTTCATGGGCGCGTTTACCGCCTTCCAGATCGAACATAACCTCATCGTCAGTTATGCCCATGCCTTTCATTTTGCCGCCCTGCGATGGCGATCTTCCCGGGCCAATTGTCATTTTTTCTGCTATCATTAAATCTGTAAGTTCTTTGTAAATTCCAGCAACAACTTCTCTGCCTTGAGATTTTGCTCCGAGCCAAAAAGGCAATCCGCCGCTGGTTGCATTTCCGCCCATACATCCTGTGGATTCGATTATCAGTGTTTTAGCTCCGTTTCGAGATGCTGCAATCGAAGCGGCTGTCCCTGAAGGACCTCCGCCTACAACTATAACATCATAATCTCCGATATATTCTGCTTTAGATTTAAAATCCATTTGTTTCAATTTGACACCTCACTTATAGATTCATGAATTTTTTCAATCTGTTCAAATTCGGCTGGCGTGTCGCAATCAACAGCCAGGTACAATCCATTAGTTCCAAGATTTTCAAATATAGTTTCAACTTCTTGCGGCTTAATATGAATCAATTGTAATGACTTTCCCGCCGCTAATATCCGTTTATAAAGGTCAAACCATTGGGCAGAACCTCCGGATGGCACAGTTGGCTCCGGGGTCCATTCAAATGCCTTCAAATTCTCGATTTTAAGCAAGTTATCAAGATGCCTTAATTCTGCGCTTCCATCAATATGGTACATTGAATAATCAAGCCATCGGCATTGCTCATCCAAAGCCGGTATTACTATATCTTTAAACATTGACGGCGAAATTAAAACAGAGACATCGCACTGTACTTTTGCAACTTTCCCGGGAGCCCATAAATTGAACGCCCCAAAACATGCGCATCCCTTTTCATCTTTAATCATTTCATAAATGCGATTATAAACCTCAAAATAAATTTGATTTATTTCAAATATTTTTTCTTTTATTTTTTGGGGCTTTTCAGTTAATGCAAACAATAGATTTTCTGTGCCCAGCAGCGAAGCCATTATATCAAGATTTTCGATTAGGTCAGGGAAACCAACCATATACCTGCCTTTGCTGTATTCAAGATTTTTGCGTATAATTTTCTGCTGTATTTGCCACCATTTACATTCAGGTTCAAATTCGAATGGCTTTGCAAAAATATCAAAATCGGCAGGATCATACCATATCGTCTTTTCACTAAAATCTTTAATATCGCTGCCTAAAAACAAACATAATGAACCCGGTCCTAAATCTGGTTTTGCAATTGGAAGAATGTCCAAAGGATAATCAAGATTCGAGAGAACATATTCATTATATCTGGCAGAATACTCAGGATCACTCCAAAAATCCCGCCACGATAATAACTTTGTTTTAAATATATCTTCTGCCGAGAATTTTGAATATCCTTTCCAGCAGCTTATTATCACCCCTTCCTGATTCCACCACTTTATATAACGTTCTTTGGAGCTATCCCAATTTTTTTTAAAAAATATTTGCATGACATCCTGAATAAAAATTATTTGGCTGTTTGTACGTTTTCTTTAATATAAAGACGCAAATTGGTTTTGTATCTAAAATCAGGAAATTTTTCCATTAACGCAATGAGCCCGAATAAACCACCCAAACCAATTAAAGGTTCGCTATTCTTAACGTTATTCCCAATTCCGGTATTTGCACAATAATTTTCGTAAACGCCGCCAAATTCTTTCCAGTTTTTAAGCAGCAGCTCCATTGATTTTACAGCCACCTCTTTTTGTACTTTTTCTTCCTCGTAATTACACAATCCGAAGTAGACCATCAAATTCAGAGGTCCCCAAATTCTTCCCCGCCAATAACTCTGGTCTTTATAAGCCGAGTCATTGCGCGCGATTGAAGGAATTACCCAGTCCCCCCAGAATTCGTTATAATTACAAAGATGTTCTGTAATCATCCTTTTAGTTTGCGATTCACTTGCCACACCCGCAAACATAGGATAGAACAGAGTCGGCGATAATCGATAACTATTCTGGCCTGAATCGGTATGTCTATTTAAGAATATTCCAGCTTCATCGCACCATAACTGCTCAAGTTTCTTTATATAATAAGCGGTTCTTTCTTTAAGCTCGTGGGCTTCTTTATCCCTGTTCAATGTTGCGGCAATTTTAGCTAATATAAGGCAATCTGCCGTGTAAAACGAATTCAACCCCACATCGGCAAGTTTTGAAAGGCCGGAGATCTTATCAAATTCTGCTTTATCATACATTGGCGAATTATCCATTCCAGACTCGAGCGCAGCTCCTCGCATGCAATTGACCTGGACAACTTCCGCGGGATCCCCTATTAAAGGTTTGAAATAGTTCGAACCCCAGCTTAACATTCCGCTCGACTGATCTTTGCGTTTCTTGTTCCACCACCTGTTCCATTTCAATAACGGTTCGAACGCTTCCTTTAAGAATTCATCATCGCCGGATAATTGATGAATATAATCAACTGAAAGCGAGCCTACCGGCGGATGTGAGCGGTCGATTGAGACGCGTCCTGACGCATTCGCTACATTAGGAACAAATTCGCCTTCAACCATATTCTTAAGCGTCGACAAAACAGTTGACATCGCAAGTTCTTTGGAATCCATCGCAATCATCATCGCTGAAAAGAAATTATCCCAGCCATAGGTTGCATATCCAAGTCTCAGGCAATTCCATTTTCGTGATGGTGAAACAAGGGGGCGTTTCTCTTTGGGATCATAAATCAGATTCCAGGCGATACTAACCTGCATTGCATTATGCACTTCCTCAAGCGCTTCCCATCTTTTCTGTCGATTCAATTCTGCATTTCGTTGCTGCTCAATAATTTTGCAAATCTGCTCATTAGTGCGTTTTGTTCCTGTGCTTACTGCAACAGGTTTGTCCGCCTTTACTGCCAGATAAGGACAGGCAAACTGCATATTAGGTTCATCAGCTATTTCGCCATTTACATACACGTTGTACGCAGAATTATCGTTTTGACCAATTAAACTGCCGTTTTCGGATTTGACGATTCCGGGCATGTTCCATAAAAACATACCATTAACCAATAGCACAGGCGCTTTAAGTTCTTTTCCAATCGGCTCAATATAAATGACAATATCATCATCATAAACTGCCGTTTCGATACTATACTCGATATTTTTATTCACAAGATGCAAACTTGTGTAGCTGCCATCGTATGCATGATAAGATGGAATAATCTTGATAAAATTTTCAGAAAATATTTCAGCTTTTTCATCCAATTCACAGCCTGCGGTAACGCCAAGAGGTTTATAGCCAAAAACTGGATCGCTAATGGTAAGCATTTGTCCGAAAAAGCAAAATCCCAAATTGATTGAAAAACAATCGGGCATGTGTACATGACTTAGCACACTTCTGCCATTCCATGTATTCCATTTACTTAGGATTTTCTCATTTACTTTTTTATACAAACCCATTTAATTATCCTTTGCCAAAATAAACTTCTGTATGCGTTTCCCTGCCGCTTCGGCGATATATATATTCTGCTGTTTATCTACCGTAACTGAATGGGGGGTCTCGAACATACCCTGCTCTGGGCCTTTATGTCCAAATTGTGAAATAATTTTCCCATTGGTATCCTTTACCAATACCCTGTGGTCTCCATTTGCATTGCCATCGGTGACAAAAAGTTTCTCTTTCTTCCGGTCACCACAATAAAACAAGCCATAAGGCTGACCGGCATTAGTCCATTGAGTGATATATTTTCCATTTAAATCAAAAACCTGAATCCTGAAATTGCCCCTATCGGCAACATAGATTCTGTTTTGTTTATCAATGACAATATTATGCGGATGCAAAAACTGTGCTGAGCCATTGCCATTTGTACCCCAGGAAAATTTAAAATTTCCTTTAGCATCAAAACACATTATTCTGCTGTTGCCGTACCCATCTGTGATGTAGATGTCCCCATTTGCCGCTATCGCAACATCGGTCGGTTTATTGAATTCATAATTTCCCAAGCCCGGTTTAAATGCTTTGCCAAATGTCCGTATAACTTTGCCGTCAAGAGTACATTCAAAGACCTGGTGAGATTCTATATCAGTAATCCATGCCTTATCATTGTAAATTCGCAATCCATGTTTACCTTTAATGAAATCTTTGCCCCATGAATTAATGAATTTCCCATTTTTGTCAAAAACTAAAATCGGCTCATCTTTGCCGCCGGCAGCATATATATTGCTTTTACTGTCGAGAGCAATACCTGTTACGTTTACCCACTGCCCCTGATAGCCTTGAACCCAATTGTTCTCAACCGTATATTTCAATTTAGTGCCTTCCTTTACAAATACACAATTACAACCGCTTAATAAAAATATCAAAACGCAATTCAATAAACTAAATATATATTTTTTAATATTCATCAGTCCTAATTATAGCTTCCCAACTCAATTCCTTTTAGCATAAAATATCTATAAGTATCATAATCAACAGTATCGGGGATGCTATGATCAGTATGCAAAATATAACCATAATTTTTTTTAAGGTCCGGAATCATAGATTTCAAATACTCGCCAATGGCATCTTTATTATTTGTCTCAAGCACTCTAATGTCAAGACCGCCGAACAATGTGAGTTTCTGACCATATTCTTTTTTCAATTTTATGACATCCATTCCGGCTTTAACTTCCATCGCCTGCAAACAGTCCAGTCCCGCTTCAATTAATGCAGGAATTAGAGGTTCGATATAGCCGCATGAATGCATAATAACCTTCATATTATAACTATGAGCCCAATCAATAAGACGTTTATGATAAGGCCAAATTATTGCCTTATACATTTTGGGAGACATAAAGGGTTTTTGCTTGAAACCCATATCTTCATAAAACCAAATACCATCGGGTCTGCCGTATTTAGCAAAAAGAATTTCACACAAATCTATAATCAACAGCGAATAAACATCACACATATCCTTAATCCATTCAGGATCAAGAGCCATTCCCATCAGCAGAAACTCATGTCCGCAAACAGGATGGATACATTCGAATACCCCCAAGCCGCCGCAGCAAAGAAATTTATCTTTCTGTCGGGCTTTTTTCTGAAGCTTATAATATAAACCATCAGCATCGATTCTTTTTTCATACAAACTTTTATCTTTAAGCAGGGGTCTGATTTGACTCTCCCAGCCGCTTCTGTTTTTAACCTCAAAATCTATATGCTCAGGTGTTCCGCATTTATTTTTCCAATAACGCAGCAATGCCCCATTGCCTGTGCGAACAAGTTTTTGAGTTTCATTTTCTTCTACTATCTTTTCGTTCGCGTTAATATCAGCCGTCATATTTAACGGAGATTTTACAAACAAATCAAAATCAAAATGCTCCATTGGCAGTTCGTCTTTGGCGAGGATATTCTGATTTTGCCACGAATTAATTGTATCAAGCCAAAAACTTTCAAAAACCGGGATTCGATCCAGCGGCTTTCGTTCCATAGCATTCAATATTCTTTGTTTACCTGTCACTGCCTCACTCATAATTATTTACTATTAGGGTCAACTGCGGCAGAAGCAATCCATTTATGCCCGTTCGAAGCTTCAGCAATTGTCGGGAAAGAACCGATTCGCAGCTTTGCAGCTCCCATTGGGATAAGTGTAACATTTTCAGTCGGTTCATTCGATAAAACGGGACTATCCTGCAGAACACCAGCCAGACCATACTGATCGAGCTGCCATTGAGGGATTTTTTTCGCCCGGACTTTAATCTGCAATGGAGAAGATTTGGCTGCAAAAGGCTGGTCATCAGCAGGCCAATCTTTTTGTACAAACTCGAAAGATGCCGCCGGATTTTTTTCATTTAAAACGAGGCCGTAATTCCATGGACTTGCAGGGTAAATTTCCCACGCAGGCCATTGGTCAGTGCCACCATTGCGAACATATTTTTCATTTATTTGCAGAGAATATGTCAAAGGGCCTCGGTCAACGGAAATTGAATTTTTATTCTTTTTCCACTGGCGAATAGATATATTCATTGGCAAAGTCAATTCGATTTTGTCATTACTTTTCCATTGCCGATTTATACAGATGTATGAAAGCGGTTTAGCTTTGATTTCCTGAATGCTTCCATTTATCACAACAACAGGCTTCTCACACCAGCCGGGGATGCGCAGATATAACGGGAAAGCAGTTTCCTTTTCAGGCTTAATGATAAATGTAATTTTATCTTCAAAAGGATACCTTGTTTTTTCGATTATTGTTACGTCAACATCGTCAGCAACTTTTGCGGTAACTTCACTGGGAGCGAAAATTACAGCGGCCAATCCATTTCCTGCCGTGGCCTGCCAGAGATTTTCAATAAAATAAGGCCAGCCGTGGCCAAAATTATGCTGACAGCAACGGTGTTTATTAGGATTCATTAAAAACATGGGACCTTTGTTTAATATACCGGGTGACTTGGATTTTGCATCCGATACGACCATATTGACCGCGGTAAGATAACGCAAAGCTTTGTAGTCAGCGGTGAGAGCAGCGGGAAAACTATTAAAAGCTACGTCTTCACAACGATCCGCCCAGACAGGATCGCCGCTTACCTGCAGAAGAATTTCACACGAAAGCATCATTTCAACCATACCGCATGTTTCTACAGCCTGATGCGGGTCTATAAAACCGGGCCGTGATCTTTCATCGGCACCAAACATTCCGCCGGGAACTTGCCCGAACATGGCACGCACCTGCTGCCAGTTTCGTTCGGCACCATTAAAATTAGCAGAGCTTTTTGTCTGTAAAGAATAAACTGTTGGTTCACGAAAAGCCTGTGCAATATTCACATTATGATTATCAATTATGCCCTTGTCCCAGCGAGCGGTTTTGCGATGAACTTTTTGTGCAAGCTCCAGCAGCCAGCTGTCACCAGTACGATTGTAAAGCCAGTAAATACTGTAAAGCTGGTCTCCGCCTCGCATCGAAGGCCAATGACCCAGCAGAAATTTATCTTCAGGAACAGATTTGAGGAATTGAAAATACCGTGTCATAAAAGGAATAATACGCGAATCTCCGCTGAATTCATAATAATCCTGAAGGACAAATAGCATAACCATATTCGGCCATAAATCTTTTTTGTCTTTTAGTTCGATCATGTTTTTATTAGTACCAAATCCACCAATTTGGTTTTTGTCCGGACCAAACCATCCATCTGGCCGCTGGCTGTTTAAAGCGCCTTCAATCCAGATTTTAGCTTCGTTCTGCATTCCTGCATCATTTAAAATATAACCTGCGTTGCTATAGCCTTTGAGCCAATATGGAACTTCTTCCCAGCCATATTCTCCGCTGCCGTCTTTAGCCAACCACGAATTATTTTCCTTGTTCAGGTATTTACTTATTTCGGTCAAATGTCCGTGAAATCCTTCGACTTGGAGTTGAAGTTGTTTTTTCAGCCAGCCGTTAGGTTTTATGGCATAAGGAGGCAATTTTATAAAAGGACTGTAAATAAGCGGCGCCCTGTTGCCTTCATAATTTTTATTAACAACAGAAGTATCTGGTTTTGAGACAACCTGTATTTCTGAATTCTTTGCAAATACAAAATTAATATTCAATACGATAACTATTGTAATTACAATTAAATGTTTCATTAAAAAAACTTTCTATAATCCATTATTTAACTTTTAAATCAATCACATACCGTACATGCAGGCACATCCGGTAATGTATATTTGAGCCAATCCTGTGTTATTAATGCAAAATCTGCAAAATCTATTTTGCAGTCTTTGTTGATATCCCCGGAAAGAAAAACTCCTGATGGTGAGCAATCATTATCATATTTACTTATTTGCAATATATCTATTGTCAGATTATTAAAAGCAGTATCATTACTTGTAAATAAATGATCAATGGGTATCAGATAGATAGGTGTTTCTTTGCCAATTTGATTATCAATCGCTGTTATGGTAAATGTCTTGGGAGTATGACAATCAGATGCAGTAAAGACATAAGATTGAGGACTGATAACAATTTCATTCGAGTCATATAAAGGTCGGACAGTTACGTTATCAACAGGTTGACCGGTAAGCACAATCGTATATGAATCGCTTATTTGACCTTGTTCATAAACAGTAACTATCGGGCTCGAATGTTGAACCATTGCTCCTACCATATCATCGTCGATGTATTTTATTTCCAGCGGCTGGATATTTACATTGTCAAATGTCGGGTCGGAGCTGGAAGTACTAAGAGTTGCATAGTATATTTGCCCATTCTCTATTGTGCTGTTATTTACCGCTTTTACTGTTACTATCTGCGATATCATTGAATGAGTAAAAATTATATTATGATTATTGCCTTCACCAGAACCGAAATCAAACAGCGGATTTCCTGTTATTGTAACTGAAACATTGCTTGATGGAGCTTTTTTTAAAGATATTTCGATTTTATCCGTGGATTCCGACAATTCATAAACAATGGTTTCACCACAGGTCGGACTTGCTGCAATTGGATTTGTTTCATTTACGCATTGCCGAATTTCAGATGCACTTAGTACCCGGTTCCACATTGCTGTTTCATCGATATATGCACCGGACAGCACTGTATTATTTCGGCCGCAAATATTAAAGGGTCTTGTGCAGTTTGTAATATTGCCCGGCGACAATTCATCCTTAACTGCTTTCGTCAATACCGAATTGCCATTTACATACATCTCGACGCCGTCTGCACTCATACTTCCGTTATATGTAATTGTTATATGAATCCAACTATTTAAGTCCGCCAAGTCACTCAATTTTTCCTGACTTCTTACCCATAATCGTCCTCCCGCTGCGTTAAAAGACCTTAGCAAAAACTCTATCAATCCCGGGGCATCAGTACTTTCACTCCTGACAGAAACCATCCATCCGCGATAATTACCGCTGCTTTCACTTTTGGAAAGCAAATAGTTGATACCTTGTGAGGAATTAGTGCATTTTACCCATACTGAAATTGTATATGGTTCAGTCGCAATTATATTTAGATTGTCGTTATCACCGCCTGAAGAAACAAATCCGCTGCTTCCACCCAGCCCTGTCAAATAAAAACATTCGACAGAAGATGACCTTGCAAACCCGATCGCGAGCCAAAGAGCATCAAGATTATCACTCAAATTTGAAGTACCCATAAAAAGATTATTGCCATTTCCTGAACTGTCGCTAATCGTCTGACCCGAACTTTCCTCAAATTGCCAATATGCAATTGCATCGTCATAAATGCTCTGTGCTCGCCCATTTATAGTAATAATAACAAACAAAATTATTGGTATTAATTTATTCATCAGATAATTTTATGAAAATAGAAGACCGTGGACTTTATGAAAAAAATCCACGGCCTTTTTGAATATGCTTCTTTAATTTGTACACCCAGGGGTGTCTGGGAATGAACATATAAACCAGTTTTCCGCAAATATTGCGAAATCAGCCAAATCTATCCTGCAGTTAGTATTAATGTCGCCCGGAAGTATTAAATTTTGAGTTCCGCAATCATTGTCGTAGACGCCGGCCTGAAGTGTTGGTACGCTCAAACCTTCATAACTTAAATCACTGCTTGCAACCGTAAAATTAATGCTTTGGTAATAAACAAGCTGTGTATTCAGGAATGTGTTATCAATCGCCTGAACAGTAAACGTCTTCGGAGTGCTGTAATCAGAAGCTGTGAATATATAATTTGAAGGAGTTACCCTTAAAAATTGAGCGTCAAATGAGGGAGCAACGTTCACATCTGCTGTCGGCGGTTTTGCCAATGATACTGTGAATGTATCGATAGTTTCACCCTGCTCATGAACCATAAGTGCAGGTGGGGTCGCAGATGTTACAATTACCCTTGCGGTATCATCATCAACATAACTTACTACCAATGGAAGAATGTAAACGCCGTTGAAATTTGTATCTCCGCTTGAAGAAGTCAGATTAATAAAATACGGCTCTACTGTTTCAGGTGTATAATTCTGTGCTGCAGTTACGGTAACAGTTGCAGACGGATTTGCTGCGTTCAATACTACATTATGCGAATTGCCTATTCCCGAACCGAAATTAAATAAGCTGTTACCTTCAATTGTTACGGTCACATCAGAAGTTGGGGGCCCGTTAAGTGCGATATTAATTGTGTCTGAAGATATGGTTGCCTCATCAACCGTTGTATTTCCGCCTGTATGAGACCAGTTAACCGGCAATGCTTCATTAACGCATTGCTGAACTTCAACAGCACTCAACTGGCGATGCCAAACGGCTGTTTCGTCTACATCGGCAAATCCTTGTGAAACATTATTTCTAGCGCAAATGTTAAACGGCTTATTGCAGTCTGTTGCATCACCGACTGTCAGGTGTTCACCGTTGATTCTCTTTTGCAGTTCAGTTCCGTTAACATAAATATGAACTCCGGAAGGATCGAAACCTCCGTCGTATGTTATAGCATAATGAGTCCATCTTCTCGTATCTGCGAAATTTCTTAGTTTTACAGAATTCTTTACCCACAAACGATGACGAAAACTATTTGTTGATCTAAGATAAAATTCAACTTTATCCTGTTCAGTAGAATCGTTTACATCTCTAATAGAAAGCGCCCAGCCTCTTAAATCGCCGCTGCTTTGCATTTTTGACAGAAGGAACGGCATCCCTTTGTTCGTATCAGGATTTGTGGCTTTAGCCCATACAGCAATCGTAAACGACTGGTCTCCTATAATATTCAAATCTGTCAAATCAGCTTCGATGCCCGAACCGGAAGATACAAACCCAGTATAAGTCATTTCGCCTATTTGCACATTTTTATAACATCTGATTGAAGTTCCCCTGAAACCGGAAGCTCCTGCTGACCGCCACGATGCATCGCGATCATCAATGCCGAAGGAAAATCCCCGACAAAGGTCGTTACCATTGCTTGTGCTGTCGAAAATTATCTGATCATCTATTGGATCTTCATAGAATATCCAGTATGCTGCCGCATCATCATAAATACTTGCTGCCTGACTTATAGCCGAAGCAACCATTATTATCGCAAATATGTTTTTAAATTTCATAATATACCTCCTAATATTATCATTTCGCTTTATTCTTACCATACACAACCTTCGACATTCTGGAGTGTGCATTCAAGCCAATTGCCTGTCATTATAGCCAGATCGTCAAAATCAACTTTGCAATCATGGTTCAAATCCGAGGTCAAAAACGGACCAATGCAATCATTGTGGTATTTAATCACCTGCGGCAGCAGTACCGTTAAATAATTATATTTTGAATCTGCGCTCGTTGCCGTATTTGTAATTGCTAAAACAACGGTAGACTGACTTGGCAGAGTTACCAAATTTTCTTTTGCCGTTACCGTGAACGTTTGCACAGTGGCGTAATTGGCAGTCGTGAAAACTCTTGATGCCGGAGTAACCGTAAGTTCATTCGCATCATACGATGGCGTGATCGTTACATCACTTGTGGGAGCACTCGAAAGCCGGATTGTATAATTCTGGCTTGTTAATCCCTCCTCATGAACGCTGACTTGCTCAGGGTCTACAATAAAAGCAGGAGCTTCCGCATCTATATACGCAACCCGCAAAGGAAGAACATAAGAACCGTTGTAATTAGTATCGCCGCTTGTCACACTTACAGGCACATTAAAATATCGCTGTGTCGTTAGCTCAGTAAGAGCAACGGCGGTTGCTGTAACAGTAGCCGAGTAGGAATTGGAAGCATTGAGAACAACACTATGGACACTATTGGCACCAGAACCGAAATTAAAATGTGAATTAGCATCTATAGTCACCGTAACAGGAGCTGTCGGCTCGCCGTTAACTGAAAAATTGATGGTATCGGAAGTTGTACCTTGCTCAAAAACAATCGTACTGCCGCCGGAAGGAGTGGAAACAACTTTCAGTGATTCATTAACGCATTGCTGCATCTCTAATGGACTAAATGAACGATGCCACATTGCAAGTTCGTCAACGTACGTCGAGTACCCGCCTGGAAGAGTAGCTGTGTATGACGCGGCATTATTTCGTCCGCATATATTGAATGGACTTGAACAGATTGTATCCATGCCCGCGCTCAGAGCGTTGATGCTCGACTTGGCATATACCTGGTTTCCGTTTATATAAAATTTAACACCTGATACGTCTCTGTTGCCATTATATGTAATTCCAATATGCACCCAGCCAGAATTAGAAACATATTCGGTTATGGGATCCATACTTCTGACCCACAAACGACCAGGTGTGGCATTGACGCTCCTTAGCAAAAATTCGAGCTTCCCAGGCTCATCGCCGGTAGTTAAATCCCTTATGCCAACCGACCATCCACGATAACTGCCGCTTAATTCCATTTTTGAAAATAACATCGCCTGACCATTATTGGGATATTGCAACTTGACCCAGCCGGCTATGGTATATGAATTGTCGGCATTTATATTTAACGCGTCATATCCAGTTGTTCCAGAAGAAACCAAACCGCACGGATCCGCAGATGTTACGGCAAAGCAGTAAATTGAAGAATTGGAAAATCCCGGCGAAAACCAACTCGCGTCTTTAAGAGTTGTATCATTAATACCTCGCCATAAGTGGTTACTGTTTCCAGTACTGTCGGAAATTGTTTGTCCCGAATTTTCATCAAACTGCCAGTGTGCAATAATACTCGTATCTTCGTAGATGCTCTGGCCATGACAAATTGCCGCCGCCAAAATTATAGTTAAAAAAACTATTGCATACTTCATAATTACACCTCCTGAAAAATATTAAAAATCTATATCTTTGATTACCAGTCTATATCTTTTTTAGTCACCTTTTTGCATACCTGGATCGGCAGGAAACAACGTCCCTGTTCTGATTCAGCTCCCTGATGGAGGAAATATTGCAGGTCTTGGAATTGATATTTTTCAACATGTCCATCCAGGAAACCTCCATTCAGCATCGCTCCTTTTTGAGGTGGCACAAAATTATTATTGTTATTGCCAAAATCCTGATACATAGTATAACCTAAACCCTGCTGCAAATACGTCAATTCTTTAGTTCTCGACGCACCTTTGAAAGGATGAGGAGAAAACCAGTTCTTGGGACCGTTGGTCTTGCTATATTGAACTCCGTCGAACACTAACAAAGTACTTCTTGATGATGTACTTGATGCACATTCAAACCAGTAAGGATTCTGTGGACTGTCGCTTGGATATCCCCGATAATTCCACATAAACATATATGAACTCCAGAGAATACCGACACCGCCGATACCCTGTCCAGATTCATACAGTTCCTGATATGTATCCTTATTATAATTAAAAATTCTTTCCTGCGTGGCGATACCTGAAAGTGCGCATTGAAACAACTTGGCATCTTTCAAATAGCTTTTAAGATGACCGCCAAGCGAGCCTCCGTTTAATTCGTCTCGTTGCCCCTTATGATTACTTATACAGGATGGCTTGCCCCATGATATTTTTGTGGGGTCGGTGGGGTTCTGCAATCCCTGAATACTCGGCGGCAATCTTCCATAATTAGCTGCCGCATAAGCTAAAACGCCTGTAACCAATTGTTTCTGATTGGTTCCGCATAAAATCAGCTTACCTTGCTCACGTGCCTTGCTTAATGCGGGCATTAATACCGCCAGCAGTAATGCGATGATTGAAATCACCACAAGCAATTCAACTAACGTAAACCCTTTTTCCTTTTTAACTTTATTCATCTAGCCACCTCAAAAAATATTTTATTGAACCTTGCTATCTGTTTCAGACAATTTGAATCTTGTGCATGCAACCGAATTTTGTTCTTCGCCTTCGCGATATTTTAAATAAGTCGTAGCCACAAATGTCCCATCAGGAAGTATTTCCAGACCGGGATAGCCGCAATCCCATACTCTATAATTATGCAGCAGTTTGATTTTATATTGTCCCTGTCGTTTATTGATAATATCATCATAAGTCCCGACCCAGCCAACAAAATGATGTCGTGAAGAATCCATAGACTTATCCCGAAACACACAGACAATTCGTCCATCCTGTGCATATCGCGCGATATGTCTGTCTCCGCTTAGCGGCGCCGGCACTTCCCATGGCTCTGACCACGTTTTACCGTCGTCGTTGGAAATCATCGCAAATGCGTTGTAGGCTCGTGTATTTTCTCGAAGCAAACAAAGCAGTTGTTTGCCATCAGGCGATTTCATAACAAATGGTTCGCAAGGATAATATCCCAGCATATCAATAGCTTTCTCCCATTTACTCCAGGTCGCGCCGCCGTCGTATGAATAACTTTGAGCAACCGTATTTGATTTGCTGTCCGGGTCGAAAGGTCTTCGTATATTTGTCATGCCAAGATAAACGCCTGGTGAAAGATTAACAATCGAACAAAACGGCATACCTAATTTCCCGCCGATACCCAAAGATGTCATCTCACTCCATGTCGCGCCCTGATCATTCGAAAAGGATTGCACCATGGAAACAATGCCGTTTCCGTAATTCTTCTGTGCGAATACACGAAGTTTTTCAATACCATTCGCACCGGACATCCTGAATATACCAGGACAATTGGAAACCGTCGTCCAGCTTGGATGAACAGGAAGCAATTGGCTCCACGTAAGACCGCCATTTACACTCTTTTTTAAAGGCCCGCAACTTCCTCCGTGTCCATAAGTCCAAACGCAGAACATCGTATGATTATCTGACATCAGTACTGTGGTTGGATGACCTTGATATATTTCCGCTGTTCCCTGCGCGATAACAACCTGTCGTGACACTTCCTGCGAAATATCAACAATTGGAATCGTGCTTGTTTTTGGCAAAGAAGGCCTGGCAAAATTTACCGCCGTTCCAGTAACCTTGAAATCAGATATCAGGATAGTTCCTTCCCAGGGCATAATGCCGATTTGAATATTTCTTTTATCAATAAAAGACGCTTCGCAAATTCTTTTGCCGTCAATTTTAAAAATTATTCGTTCATCAGAAACTTCTGCGTTGAAGATGAACTGCTTACCGCACTTGATGAGTGCAGTCGTATCAGCAAGTATGCGCGGCTTATCGAATTCCCAGCCTTGAAGAACTACTTTGCCGTTCTCATTGTCGAAAACAAAATATTCAGAACCAAATATGAAAGCTGTTTTTGTATGATTGATATTTGTCAGTGACATTTTAATTTCAACATCGAACTGCTCGGAAAATTTCGAATCTGCAAATAAATAGTTAAGCTGACCTGTACCCCGCAGATAACCATTCATTGATTTCCAGTTGCTTCCTATGGTAAAGCCATTGCTGACAACACCTGAGCTAACTACATTTTTCGTCTCTGCAGCCTGCACTGATGTATAAACAGCTAAAATACTAATCAGTATTTTAAAACAATGTTTGTGCATAGTATATTAACCTTTCTACGCTGGTGCTTTAGTTAAAGTTTTATTATCACTTAGTGTAATTGGAAGAAGCACTTTTTCATCGTCATCGATCGAACGTTTACCCTCTATCATTTCATCAACTATAGACAAAGACATTTCGCCAATCGAAAAATGATCTGCTCCGATTGTTGTGAATTTTTTGGCTATGACACAATCTCGGCGGGTATGCTCAAAACATATTACAGATAAATCCTGTGGAATCTTCAGACCATATTTTTGTGCTGTAAGATAAATCAATGATTCTGATGTACCGTCATTGCAGAATATCGCGGTTGGTCTTTGAGGATTCGACAACAATTTATTGAACATCTCTTCTTTTGCTTTATCATGCATTGCGCCATCTTCATAGTTATCTACATTGTGACCGTAATAAACTGACATTTCCGGGCAATTTGCACTTTTCAATACTTCATTCATCGCCCTTTCATAAGTCTCGGACATACTGTATTTCAATCCGGCAATATATGCTATTTTCCGATGGCCAAGATTAAGGAATTCTGTCGCAACAATTTTACCAACTTGTTCCCAGTCCCAGCCGACAAGTGGAGCTTTAATTCCTTCAACACCTCTTAAACAAAATACCACAGGAATAGATGCAGATTGAAGTATCCTGATTTGATATGGTGGAGTTGTTTCTGAAACGCATGGCACAAGGATGAGTCCTGAAGATTTTTTATCTAAAATGCGCATAATAGTGTCGGCTTGTTTTGCTAATTGGCCGTTTGTGTTATAAATCTGCAATCCCCTGTTCTTTTTTGTATCTGCGTTTGATGATTCAACACCTTCGAATATTCTTGCATAGTGATAGATGCTTATACTCGACAGACATACTGCTATTTCACGACTGCTATTGCTTATTTTTGTTCTTTCTGAAACGTCAGTGCCGAATTCAACAAATGTGCCTCGTGGGCCTACTCTGATTAAACCTTCATTTTTTAAGCTATTTAGAGCTTTTGTAATTGTAATGTTGCTTACTTTAACATCCTTTGTAAGCTGCCTTGTTGTAGGAAGTTTATCACCTCTTTTAAATTCTCCGGCCACAATTTTGTTTCGAAGCAATGTCGCGATTTGGTCTGGAGAATTCGAAAAATTATTTTCAGGTTTTACTGCAAGCATCATTAGTTCCTAAAATACACTTCCTTATTTTTTTACAGGGCAGTTGTTTTTAAAACTGCCCTGCAACATCCATACTTAAATTATTTTTTCCTGATTAGTGCAAAGCCGCCTAAAGCAAGTACTATTATTGTTGCTGGCTCTGGAACGATACTGCCAACTTCTGTTGCCGTTAATTCTCTGTCCCAAAATGCACAATCATCATAATAACCAGAAACAGTAGCTGCGGTATTCCTTCCGCCAAAATCTAACGGCTTGTCATTGGTTGTAACATCATCTATATCAATATGGCTGCCGCCTGAATCGGCATCAGTATAAAGGGTCGCATTCATTTGCACGCCATCGACATAGAATTTAAAGCCGTCCAAAGTCATACCGCCATTGTAAGTCATTACAATATTTACATATTCTAAACCCGAAGCCCAATTGTCGGTCATAGATGCAACAGTCTGGCCGGTTTTGCCCCATAAACGGTCGCCGGTAGTATTTGTCGAACGAATCAGAAACTCAATTTGCCCGGCAGCGTTTACGCCAAAGCCCCAGCCGCGATAATTAGCGGTCGATTCAGATTTACTTACAAGCCAGTCGTCTTTAATCACATCGGGGGTATTCTTAAACCATAAAGACACTGAAAAGCTGCTGTCCGGCGAAACATCAAAGGCGTCATTATCGCCGCCGGTCGAAACCATACCTTTGGGCGTCACTGGGGAAAAAACCCCGTTACTGCCTCCTATTCCGCCGCCGATTGACCATTGAGCATCTTTGCTTTCCTCCATTGCATTAGTGCCCCGAACAAGACCGTTGCCGTTACCAGTAATATCGGCAATAGTCTGACCGCTGCCTTCTTCAAATTGCCAATATCCGACAGCATCGTCGTATACCCCGGCAAAAACAAAATTTGAAGTACAAAGAATCATCATAATAACTAACTTCTTCATTTCTCCGTCCTTTCCAAAAAAAATAACATTGTCTTATAAAACAATCAAAATCACTTGAGTATCACTAAAATCATATTACATCTAATTGGGGTATATGTCAAGAATAAATAATTTTTTTTATAAAAAAAAAGAACATCACTCTTGATTTAGTGATTTTTTATGTTACTCTTCTTCTATATGTTTTTAGGTTAAAAACTGTATTTTTAAAATTTGGAGCAAATAATGAAGAAGTCCAACAAAGCTATTTCAGGGGTTATTGTTCCGATTATTACACCAGTGGACAAAAACGAGAAAATAAACGAAAAGCCCTTTAAGTCTATATTAAACCATTGCTTAAATGCAAATGTTGACGGAATTTTTGTAGGCGGTTCCGCAGGTATGGGGCCGTTACTCACTGAAAGTCAATGGATAAAAGCTATTGAAATCGCTCGTGATAACGTCAGTGACAGCAAATTTCTGCTTGGAGGAATAATATGTACTTCTACCGCAATTGCGATTGAGAGAATTAAGATTCTCGAAAAAGTTGGGTATAAGTATATGGTAGTTACACCGACATATTATATTAACTTAAATGCACACCCGCAATTTTTTACTCATTTTGATATGTGCAGGCAATCAACAGATATGGAAATGATAGCTTATAATATTCCTTCCTGTACTTATAGCCAGATCCCTATTGATACTCTTCGACTAATGGCAGAAAAAGGTTTCTATAAAGCCATCAAAGAAAGCAGCGGAAATAGAGAATATTTCAGACAGGTACTTAAAATTGCAAAAAAATTTAAAATTAACGCTCTCCAGGGAAATGAGCCGGACATTGAATGGGGACTTTCAAATGGAGCTGCCGGAATTGTACCTGTTTGTGCTAATTTTGAACCTAAAACTTATGTAGCCGCCTGGAACTCACGACTTAAAAACGACAAAAAAACTCTTACAGCCGCTCAGGATAGGGCAAACTTTCTTAGAGACAACTTACTCGTAAAATCGGAACATTGGATAGCGGGGATTATGTATGGCGCCAAAACTCTTGGTTTCGGAAACGGAAAACCTGTAAAGCCCCTGCTTGAAATTTCAAAAGAGTCTAAAAAAAGAATTGATTCGCTTAAAGTTATTAATTAGACCAAAAAAAGGAAATTATAATGAATCAATTATTACAATTGCTTTTAAACGTTATGTTAATACTTGCAATTTCAAATTGCGCAATCGCTAAAGATATATGCCAAATTCAGGATTTTGGTTCTCTGCCGGATGGCACATCTGCTAAACTTTATACATTAACCAATAAGAATGGGATGAATATCCAGGTCACAAATTATGGCGGAATAATTGTCCGTCTTTATGCACCGGATAAAAACAACGCTTTTTCAGATGTCGTTCTTGGATATGAGAGAGTTGAAGACTACATTAAATCGAGCCCTTACTTTGGTGCGATCGCGGGAAGATACGCAAATCGAATTGGCAATGGCGAATTCTCTCTTGATGGCAAAAATTATAAATTAGCGAAAAATAACAATGGACATCATCTTCATGGCGGATTAATCGGCTTTGACAAAGTTATATGGGAAATGAAGCCTGTAAATACCTTTAAAGGAGCCGCTTTGAAAGTGCATTATTTAAGCAAGGATGGCGAAGAAGGCTATCCCGGCAACCTTGATATAACTGTCACCTATACACTTACCAACAAAAATGAAGTTATGGTTGACTATAAAGCAACTACCGACAAAATAACCGTATGCAATCTTACACAACACAGTTATTTTAATCTCAAAAGTCAGGGAAATGGGGATATCCTAAATCATCAACTAATGTTAAATGCTGATTCTTTTACGCCTGTTGATGCAGGACTTATCACAACTGGTCAGATATTGCCGGTTAAAGGTACACCGATGGCGTTTACTATACCCACAGCTATTGGTGCACGTATTAACGAAGATTATCAGCAGTTAAAATACGGTCGCGGGTACGATCACAACTGGGTATTAAATAAAAAACACCCAAAGGAATTGAGTTTGGCCGCTTCTGTATATGAGCCTAACACCGGTAGGTATATGGAAGTATGGACTACCGAACCGGCTATTCAATTCTACTGCGGTAACTTCCTTGATGGTAGCAATGTCGGCAAAGAAGGAAAAGTTTATAATTTTAGGAACGGCTTTTGTCTCGAAACACAGCATTATCCCGATTCTCCAAATAAAACACAGTTCCCTTCTGTAATCTTAAAACCTGGTGAAAAATATATCCATAAAACAGTTTTTAAATTCAAAACAAAATGATTGCTGTTGCAGATAATTTAAGATTTTTCAATGGATAAACTATGAAGTCGAAAAAAATATCTTGTTTTATAATTCTAGGCAATCTCTAAAAATTGCCTTTTTGACAATAAATTTTTTTATTAACTTTTTATCTGTACTTTTTTGAACAAAATTTTAAAAAATCACGTTCATTTTAGCTCGTTTGCAGACAATTTTCTCTGCCATTCGGCTCTATTGTCAGGCAGTTCATCTGCCTTGACCCTATGCCTGCACCAACAGG